>Ga0187847_10001296_pt1 | contig 22961 bp, 26 predicted proteins | sample June2016WEW_4_10_FD_132458 | JGI IMG/M metagenome (GOLD analysis project Ga0187847, IMG submission 132458) | Peatland microbial communities from SPRUCE experiment site at the Marcell Experimental Forest, Minnesota, USA - June2016WEW_4_10 | ecosystem: Environmental > Terrestrial > Soil >...
AGCGGCCGGCGGCAGATGCGCTCGGCTCCTGGGGCATCGTACAAGGCATCAGTCAGGCCGAGCACTTCGGCACTTGGGTGCATTTCTTCGATGCCGACGGGTCGAGGCGCGAGGATCTCAGCTCCGGCAGCATCGATACCGGCTGGGCAACCCTGTTGTACGAGCCGCTGGGATCGGTGAGTCCGGCCGCGAATTTCCTGGTCTCCGATTCTGACTACGTCGAGGTGCTGACCGAAATCGACATTCAGACGCCGATTCCGCGCGCCGTGCAGCAGCTGCGCAGCGGCCGCGGTTTCCTGTTTCTCGGATGCCGCTTCTCGACACAACTCGAGCGCATCTTCGCGCGCCAGATCATCAAACGCTCCTCGGACCGGCACTTCGCCGTGTTACCCGACGAGCCAACCCGCAATGAACGGCGATTTCTATTGGAACTGGGCATCGAACGCATCGCGACGCCGCTCGCGGAATGGGCGGCCTCGCTGATCAAATTGGATCGGCGCGTGGCAGCGCAGCGCATCGCCGTCGGCTGAACATTCTTGATCCCTAGAAACAACGAGGACCCCCCATGACTGCAATCGAACACACTGGATTCAAACACCTGGAAACCGAGGGGCGGCTGCTCAATGCCTTGCTCAAGGCGCCGACCAAGACCGCGGGACGCTTTGGGTTTCGCGGCGATCTTGCACTCAAATTCGCGACCAAGCTCGCCGACGAAGCACGCCCGCCCGAACTCGCCGTGCAGCAGGTGCTGGCCGTCGGCGGCGCGGGTGAATCGACGATTCAGTTCTTCGCAGCCTACCTGTTGTCCTTCGAATATCTGAAACCAGTCGCTGAGGTGCTGGGTGAGAGCTTGAGCGCGCAGGGAAAATACTTCGTGTTTTGCAACAACGTCGACCTCAGCGCGAAGTACCGCGTGAAGTTCGGCGACGCGACCTTCTACGTGCTGCCGATCGATGAGGCCACGGTCTACAACGAAATTCTCGATCTGTTGTATATCGATCGCAACGACCTCAAGAAGCTCGACACGGCCGGCAAACTCGACGCGATCGCCGACAAGGCGATCGGCTTCAGCGCCGATTTCGAGTTGATCAGTTATGAGGACGGACTTCGCCGCATGGGTCCGGTACGCAATCCCAATGAGAACCGCCCCGTTTGAATCCGCCCTACTCGTCGCTGCGCTTCATCAACATGCGATTGACCGCGAGACGCGCGCGCTCCGCAACGGCCACCGGACTCGAGTCGACGGCGCGCCGCGCGGCGGTGAGCGCGAGTTCGGCGCGCTCGGCTTCGTCGACCGTCAATGCAAGACGGCCCGCCAGGTGCGTCGCATCGGGAGCGGCTTGCAGGATCGCGCGCCACCGCGGATGGTCGATGACCGCCACGAGTTTGTCCGCCTCGCGCTCGCCGGCAAGGCAAACGTACTCGCCGATGACCTCGACCCGGCGGCCGTCCTGCGTGGACTTGATATAGGTGCTCATCGAGGCTCTCCCAAGGAATCTTCATGCCAATTTACGACTACACCTGTGAACAATGCAGCCGCACGTTCGAGCTGCTGGTCCGCTCGACGCTGATTGCCGCGTGTCCGCATTGCGGCTGCGAGCGGCTGCAGCGCTTGGGGCAAGAGCGCGACGATCGCAGCGGCCGGACGCGCGCGCGCCGCGCGAGCGGGACACACGACAAACTACCGGCGATCGAACGGCAAGATCGTCGACTGAGCGACGCCGCCCGACGCCGGGTCCGCTGCCCGCTGCGCGCGCCCGCTCAAACACCATGGCGGTCATTGCGCATCCAATCAGCAATTTTGCCGAGCGACTGCCGCAGCTGCTCTCGCAGCCGAACCGATGTCACGACCTCCTCAAGCGCGCCGCCCATGCAGAGCATCCAAGCATCACGCTCCGCGGCGCCGATTCGAAACGGCTGATGCCGCATTCGCAACCGCGGATGACCGCGTTGCTCGGAATAGAGCGGCGGGCCGCCCAGCCATTGCGCGAGGTAGCGCTTCAATACCGCCTTGCTCGCGCCCAAGTCGCGTGGATGCAGCGCGCGAATCGACTGGGCGGCCGCGAGGCGGTCCATGCGCTCGTAAAAGGCCTCGACGATCCGCTCGACCGCCGCTTGCCCGCCGATCAATTCGAAATGCGACCCAGCGGTCGGATTCTCGGTCGCCATGGCTTCAGGCCACCTGGATCGGGATCGTGAGCACGCTGCGCCGGCCGATCAGCAAATCGACCTTGCGGCGCACCGACTCGATCGTCAGCGGCTTCGCGAGCAGAGAATGTGCACCGCTGTCGAGGCAGCGGCGTGCGGCCGAGTCAGCAGCGCAGTCGCAGACGACCGCAATCCGCACGCCAGGAACCCGCGCGCGGATCTGCTCGATCACGGCGAGTCCGTACACCTCGACGAGGTCGATCGCGAGCAGGATCGCATCCGGCTTCCATCGCACCGACTTGTCGTAGGCCGCCGCAAGGTCGGCGAATTCATGGGTCTCGTACTCATCGTGGAGCATGAATTGCAATACGGCGCGCGTGATCTCGTCGCCGCTGACGACGAACACACGCTGGTTCTCGACCGCCCGGGAACTTTCGACTCCGATTTGCATCAGCGTACCGCCTCGGTGTGAACGACAGGCAATCCCAAGCAAGTCTCGTTCCTGCGAGCGGCCATTGACAGCAGAATCGTTGAATTAAATCGCACATCGGCCCGGCGGCCGCTTTTTCCGCCGATGTACCGCACGCGGCGCCCGAGAGGGCCGTGTTCGCTTTCTGACAGCCGCCGCTGCGATGTCGGACAGTCGAGTACCGATGTCGGGTTCGGAACAACGCTCACGACGGTCTCGGTGCACGCGATTTCAGCTGCAATTACAAGCGCTTGCCGCGTTTTCGCGCGGCTGGCACGGCCCTTGCTTGATGCTAGCCGAGCGGCGAGTGTGGAGGGATGTGATGCCAATCCGAAGAAGACCAAAGGCTAGCGTTTTCCAACCTGCGGCGGGGCACGGTCAACGGTATGGAAGCGCGTGCGGGTCACGCGAGATACGAAACGTTTCACCAGCATTCGAATAGCAAGGAGTCTTCATCATGGCAAAACTGCGGCAAATCGCCTTCTACGGGAAGGGCGGCATCGGAAAATCTACGACTTCCCAAAACACGCTCGCGGCGCTCGCCGATCTCGGGCAAAAGATCTTGATCGTCGGTTGTGATCCGAAGGCGGACTCCACCCGCCTGATCCTGCACGCCAAGGCGCAGGACACCATCCTGAGCCTCGCCGCGGCGGCGGGCAGCGTCGAGGATCTCGAACTCGACGACGTCATGAAGGTCGGCTACAAGGATATTCGCTGCGTCGAATCGGGCGGGCCCGAACCGGGCGTCGGCTGCGCCGGCCGCGGCGTGATCACCTCGATCAATTTTCTCGAGGAGAACGGCGCTTATGAAGGCGTCGACTATGTCTCCTACGACGTGCTGGGGGATGTGGTCTGCGGCGGCTTCGCGATGCCCATTCGCGAGAACAAGGCCCAGGAAATTTACATCGTGATGTCGGGCGAGATGATGGCAATGTACGCGGCCAATAACATCTCCAAGGGAATTTTGAAATATGCGAATTCCGGCGGCGTGCGCTTGGGCGCACTCGTTTGCAACGAGCGCCAGACCGACAAGGAGCTCGAGCTCGCCGAGGCGCTCGCGAAGAAGCTCGGCACGAAGCTGATTCATTTCGTACCGCGCGACAACATAGTCCAGCACGCCGAACTGCGCCGCATGACCGTGATCGAGTTCGCGGGCGAATCCAAGCAAGCCGACGAGTACCGGCAGCTTGCGTCGAAGATCCACAACAACGCCGGCCAGGGCATCATCCCAACGCCGATCACGATGGACGAGCTCGAAGACATGCTCATGGAGCACGGCATCATGAAGCCGGTCAACGAGGCGCTCGTCGGCAAGACCGCGGCGGAATTGGCGGCGGAAGCCGCAGCCGCCTGAGGCTGAGATTCTGTCCCAACACCCCCTCCCGATTGCGGGAGGGGGAACCGACTGACCCGAGGTAGCAACATGAGCTTGAGCACGAAGAAAGAATCCGAAGACGCCAAGGTACGCAACAAGGCCTTGATCAACGAGGTGCTGGAAGCCTATCCCGAAAAACTCGCAAAGCGCCGCGCCAAGCATCTTGGTACATTCGAAGAAGGCAAGCCCGACTGCGGCGTCAAATCCAATATCAAATCGGTGCCGGGCGTCATGACGATTCGCGGCTGCGCCTACGCGGGATCCAAAGGCGTCGTCTGGGGTCCGATCAAGGACATGGTGCACATCAGCCACGGGCCGGTGGGCTGCGGGCAGTATTCCTGGGGTTCGCGGCGCAACTACTACATCGGCACCACCGGCATCGACACCTTCGTGACCATGCAGTTCACGTCCGACTTTCAGGAAAACGACATCGTGTTCGGCGGCGACAAGAAGCTGCACAAGATCATGGACGAGATCCAGCTGCTGTTTCCCCTCAACAAAGGCATTACGGTTCAATCCGAGTGCCCGATCGGCCTGATCGGCGACGACATCGAGGCGGTCTCGAAGCTGAAGGCGAAGGAATATGGCAAGACGATCGTGCCGGTGAGATGCGAGGGTTTTCGCGGTGTCTCCCAGTCCCTCGGCCACCATATCGCCAACGACACCATTCGCGACTACATCTTCGAGAAGCTCGACGGGAAGTCCGTCGCATTCGAACAAACGCCCTACGACGTCTCGATCATCGGCGACTACAACATTGGCGGGGACGCGTGGTCATCGCGCATTCTGCTCGAGGAGATGGGCCTACGCGTGGTCGCACAGTGGTCCGGAGACGGCAGCATCGCCGAGCTCGAGGCGACGCCCAAGGCGAAGCTCAACGTGCTGCATTGCTACCGATCGATGAACTACATCTCACGCCACATGGAAGAGAAGTACGGGATTCCCTGGGTCGAATACAACTTTTTCGGTCCCAGCAAAATCGAAGAATCCCTGCGGCGCATCGCGAGCCACTTCGACGATGCCATCAAGGAAGGCGCCGAACGCGTCATTGCGAAATACAAGCCGCTGATGCAAGCGGTCATCGACAAGTACAAGCCGCGCCTTGCGGGCAAGAAGGTCATGCTGTTCGTCGGCGGACTGCGCCCGCGCCACGTGATCGGTGCCTACGAGGATCTCGGCATGGAGGTCGTCGGCACCGGCTACGAATTCGGCCACAACGACGATTACCAGCGCACCACGCACTACATCAAAGACGGCACGCTGATCTATGACGATGTCACAGGGTATGAATTCGAGAAATTCGTCGAGAAGGTCCAGCCCGATCTGGTCGGCTCCGGCATCAAAGAGAAATACGTATTTCAAAAGATGGGCGTGCCGTTCCGCCAGATGCATTCCTGGGACTATTCCGGCCCCTATCACGGTTATGACGGTTTCGCGATCTTCGCCCGCGACATGGACATGGCGATCAACTCGCCGGTGTGGGCGCTGACCAAAACCCCCTGGAAGACTGCCGCGGCGCCCGACGAGACCGTCGAAACGACGCAATCCCCACTTAAGGCCGATTGAGGAGCGAAGCCCACATGACTCAGAGCGCCGACAAGATACTCGATCACTTCAATCTGTTCCGCGAACCGGAATACCGCGAGATGCTCGAGAACAAGCGAAAGAATTTCGAGAACCCGCTGCCGGCCGAGGAAATCGAGCGGGTTCGCGAGTGGACCAAAACCGCCGACTACCGCGAGAAAAACTTCGCGCGCGAGGGCCTGACGGTGAATCCCGCGAAGGCCTGTCAGCCGCTCGGCGCGGTGTTCGCCGCCGTCGGCTTCGAACGCACGCTGCCGTTCGTGCACGGCTCGCAGGGCTGCGTCGCCTATTACCGCAGCCACTTTTCGCGCCACTTCAAGGAACCGTGCTCCTGCGTCTCCTCATCGATGACCGAAGATGCCGCCGTATTCGGCGGATTGAACAACATGGTCGACGGACTCGCCAACGCCTACGCGCTCTACAAGCCGAAGATGATCGCCGTTTCGACGACCTGCATGGCCGAGGTCATCGGCGACGACCTGAATGCTTTCATCAAGACTTCGAAGGAAAAGGGCTCGGTGCCGCAGGAGTTCGACGTGCCGTTTGCGCACACGCCCGCGTTCGTCGGCAGCCACATCACCGGCTACGACAACGTGATGAAAGGCATTCTCGAACATTTTTGGAGCGGCAAGGCCGGCACCGTGCCGGCACTCGAGCGGGTCCCAAACGAGAAGATCAATTTCATCGGCGGTTTCGACGGCTACACGGTCGGAAACCTGCGCGAGATCAAGCGGATCTTCAAGTTGATGCAGGTTGAACACACGATCCTCGGCGATAACAGCGACGCCTGGGACACCCCCACCGACGGCGAATTCCGCATGTACGACGGCGGCACGACGCTCAGCGACGCGGCCGAGGCGCTGCACGCCAAGGCGACAATCTCGATGCAGCAATACTGCACGGAAAAGACCCTGAATTTCGTGGCTGCACAGGGCCACGAGGTCCTTGCATTCAATCATCCGGTCGGCGTCGCCGGCACCGACAAACTTCTCATGGCAATCTCGCGAATCACCGGCAAGCAGATCCCCGAGGAACTCGCGCGCGAGCGCGGACGGCTTGTCGATGCGATCGCAGACTCCAGCGCGCACATTCACGGCAAGAAATTCGCGATCTACGGCGATCCGGATCTGTGCCTCGGCCTCGCGGCCTTTCTACTCGAATTGGGCGCCGAGCCGACGCACGTGCTCGCGACCAACGGCAACAAGGAGTGGGCGTTGCGCGTCCAAGCGCTTCTCGACAGTTCGCCGTTCGGCAAGAACTGTCACGTCTATGCGGGCAAGGACCTGTGGCACATGCGCTCGCTCTTGTTTACCGAACCGGTCGACTTTCTGATCGGCAACACCTACGGCAAGTATCTGGAGCGCGACACCCTCACACCGCTGATCCGGATCGGCTTTCCGGTGTTCGACCGCCACCACCATCACCGCTATCCGGTCTGGGGCTATCAGGGCGGTCTCAACGTGCTGGTGCGGATCCTCGACAAGATTTTCGACGAGATCGACAAGGCGAGCAACATTCCGGCCAAGAACGACTTCAGCTTCGACATCATTCGATGAAGCGCCGCGTGCGTCGGGCAATGGCCGTGTGGAGACCGAGATGACTTCGCTCTCGGACAAAATGCTGCAGGTGTTCGAGGAGCCTGCCTGCGGCAAGAATCAGGGCAAGTCCGACAAAGAACGCAAAAAGGGCTGCACCAAGCAGCTATCGCCCGGCGCGGCGGCGGGAGGATGCGCGTTCGACGGCGCCAAGATCGCGCTTCAGCCGATCACCGATGTCGCACATCTGGTGCACGGCCCGATCGCCTGTGAAGGCCACTCCTGGGACAACCGGCATTCGCTGTCGTCCGGATCTCTGACTTACCGCACTGGTTTCACGACGGATATCAGCGAACTCGACATCGTCTACGGCGCAGAAAAGCGTCTTTACAAGGCGATCAAGGAGATCATCGACAAATACAACCCGCCGGCGGTCTTTGTCTACCAGACCTGTGTCACGGCGTTAATCGGCGATGACATCGAAGTCGTCTGCAAGGCAGCCGCCAAGAAATTCGGCAAGCCGGTGATTCCGATCAATGCGCCGGGCTTCGCCGGCGTCAAGAATCTCGGCAACAAGCTCGGCGGCGAGGCGTTGCTCGACCATGTGATCGGCACCCAGGAACCGCCCTACACGACGCCCTACGACATCAATATCGTCGGGGAATACAATCTCTCGGGCGAGCTATGGCAGGTCAAACCGCTGCTCGATGCCATGGGGGTGCGCGTGCTCGCGTGCATCAGCGGCGATGCGCGCTACGCCGAAGTGGCGTACTCGCATCGCGCACGCGCAACCATGATGGTCTGCTCGAAGGCGATGATCAATGTTGCACGCAAAATGGAGGAGCGCTACGGGATCCCTTACTTCGAAGGCTCGTTCTATGGCATCGGCGATATGTCCGAGAGCCTGCGCCAGATCGCGCGGCTCTTGGTCGAGCGCGGCGCGCCCGACGACATTCTGGGACGCACCGAGCGATTGATTGCGGCCGAGGAGGCGCGCGCCTGGTCGCGCATCGAGCCCTACAAGCAGCGCTTGCGCGGCCGCAAGGTGCTGCTGATCACCGGCGGCGTCAAATCCTGGTCGGTGGTCGCAGCGCTGCAGGAAGCCGGCATGGAGATTGTCGGGACGAGCGTCAAAAAATCCACGGCCGAGGACAAGCAGCGCATCAAGGAAATCATGGGCGACGAGGCGCACATGATCGATGATATGACGCCGCGCGAGATGTACAAGATGCTGAAAGAAGCGCGCGCCGACATCATGCTCTCCGGCGGCCGCTCCCAGTTCGTCGCGCTCAAGGCGAAAATGCCCTGGCTCGACATCAATCAAGAGCGCCACTACGCCTACGCAGGCTATGAGGGCATCGTGAGCCTCGTCGCGGAAATCGACAAAACGCTCTCAAATCCAGTGTGGGCACACGTGCGTGCACCAGCGCCCTGGGATTCGGAACACACCCTCATCACGATGCCCGCTGCGGCACCGGTCGCCGCCTAACCCGCATCCCATGGCAATCGTCAACATTTCTCACAAGGCAGCGACGGTCAATCCGCTCAAAATGAGCCAGCCGCTCGGCGCAAGCTATGCATTTCTCGGCATGAATCGCTGTATGCCGGTCATGCACGGTTCGCAGGGCTGCACCTCGTTCGGGCTCGTACTGCTCGTGCGCCATTTCCGCGAAGCGATTCCGCTGCAGACGACTGCGATGAACGAGGCGACCACGATCATGGGCGGTTACGACAACGTCGAAAAAGCGATCTTGAACATCCGTGCGCGCGCCAAGCCGGAGCTCATCGCGATTTGCTCGACCGGCCTGACCGAGACCAAGGGCGACGATGTACAGGGTTACTTGAGACTGATCCGACAGGCGCATCCCGAAGTCGCCGATACGGCACTGGTCTATGTATCGACGCCCGATTTCCTCGGCGCTTTTCAAGACGGCTGGGCGAAAGCCGTGACTGCGCTCATCGAGGCGCTCGCGGAACCCGCTACCGCGCGGCGCGCCCATCAGGTCAACGTCCTGCCCGGCTGCCATCTAACGCCCGGCGACATCGACGAGCTGCGCGAGATCATCGAGGCATTCGGTCTCAGTCCAATTTTCCTGCCCGACGTCTCCGGCTCGCTCGACGGGCATATGTCGGATGAGTTCAGCCCGACGACCATGGGCGGCACGACGCTCGTCGACGCGCGCCGGATGGGCGCCTCGGCAATCACGCTCACACTCGGCGAACAGATGCGACCCTGTGCGCAGGCGCTCGAGGCCCGCACCGGCGTGCCGTTCAGGGTATTCGAGAGCCTGAGCGGCCTCGCCGCGAGTGATCAATTCATCGCCGAGCTCGCGCGCCTCTCCGGCGTCCCGGTGCCGGCGAAATACCGGCGTCAGCGCAGCCAATTGCAGGATGCGATGCTCGATGCGCATTTCTTCATCGGCGGCAAGCGCATCGTCATCGGCGCGGAGCCGGATCTTCTCTGGGCGCTCAGCACAAGCCTCGGCGAACTGGGCGCGACGATCACGGCCGCGGTCACCACCACGCAATCGACGCTGCTCGAACGGCTGGCGACGCCGGAGGTACTGATCGGTGATCTCGAGGACCTCGAGGAGCGCGCCAAGGGCTGCGATCTGATGATCACGCATTCGCACGGGCGCCAGGCCGCGGAACGGCTCGATATACCGCTGCACCGCGCGGGCCTGCCGATGTTCGACCGGCTCGGGGCGGGGCAACGCGTTACGGTCGGATATCGCGGTACGCGCGAGTTTCTCTTCGAAATTGGCAACATTTTTCTCAGCAGCACGCACGACGCCACACCGGCGAGCTGGCGTTTGCCGGAGACGGTCCATGCGGTGGAAACGCCGATTGCGGCTCATTGACGTACAGCCAGGAGCAAAAGGTATGAAAATCGCTTTCGCGACACAAGACTTGAAGCGAGTCGATGCACACTTCGGTTGGGCCAAGAATCTTGCGATCTACGAGATCTCGCCCGAAAGTCACCGATTTCTCGAGGCCATCCAGTTCGACGGCGATCTGCAGGAGGATGGCAACGAGGACAAGCTCACGCCGAAGCTCAATGCGATCCAGGACTGCGCGATTCTGTATGTTGCAGCGATCGGCGGTTCGGCTGCGGCGCGCGTCGTTGCCAAGAACATTCACCCGGTCAAAGTTGGTCAGCCGGAGGACATCGCCGACATCCTCACGCGTCTGCAAACCGTGCTCGGGGGCACACCGCCGCCGTGGCTGCGCAAAGCGCTGCTCAAGGGCCAGGAACGAAATCGGGACTTCGACGACGGGGTGGCTGGTCATGGTTGAGGCAGCGTCCCCTCAAACCGAGATCGCGCCACTGCAATCGCCGACCACGCCCGAAGGATTGCTCGGCGCAGTGTCCGATCCGCTGGAATCGCCGCTCGTCCGCGAGCTCATTCAGCAGTGGCGCGCCCAGGATATGCATGGCGCCTGGGAAGGAAAAAGCGACTTACAGCTGCTCGATCCATACATTCTCGACAAGGAGCGGCGCAGAGAGATCCCGATGCTCGGCGATCCGGATCCCGAGACCATCTGGCGTTTGGAACTGTTCTACAACGCGGTTGCCTTGACGATCGAACGCGCGACCGGCGTCATGGTGACCCCCCTCATGAAAATGCACCACGAAGGCTTCGGACGCATGATCCTTGCCGCCGGCCGGCTGATCGTGGTCAACAAGCAATTGCGCGACGTACATCGCTTCGGCTTCAACAGCTTGGAAAAGCTCGCCGAGGACGGCGAGAAATTGGTTGCCAACGGAATCGACATGATCAGGGCCTATCCCGAGGTCGCGAACTACGGCTGAGAGGAGGTGGACGGTGGACGACATCGAAGTGCTCAAGGCGCAGATCAAAAAGCTCAATGCCCAGGCGACCAGCCTGAAGATGGATCTTCACGATCTCGCGGAAGAGCTGCCGACCGGCTGGGAGAAGATCCCTGACGTGGCTGAACGTGCGTTTCAGGCCTTCAAGACTTTGACGGAGGCGCGTTCGCGCCTCGCGACCGGCGACTGAGCCATGAGCGTTGTCACGATCAAAATGCCCGACGGGCGCAGCTGGATACCGAAATTTGTCCAGCAGATCAACCAGTCGGCTTGCATCGGCTGCGGACGCTGCTTCAAGGTCTGCGGGCGCGAGGTGCTGCAGCTCGCCGGCGTCACCGCAGAGGGAGAACTGATCCCGCTCGCGACCGATTTCGACGATGAAGACGAGTATGAGAAAAAGGTCATGACGATCGCCAACCAGATGAACTGCGTTGGCTGTGAAGCCTGCTCGCGGATTTGTCCGAAGAAATGCTACACCCACGCACCGATGTCGGAGACTGCGTGACGACGGCGCTCCTCGGCCTCAATCGTCCGCAACTGCTCGCCGCGGCGCGTGATCCCGACGATGTCGCGACTCTCGCGTTTTGCGGTGTGCTCGCGCGCTTCCCGATCTTCAAGCTCGATGCGCCTGACCTGATGCGCCTGCTCGCGAGATTCTTCCCCGGTACGGCGCCCGTGCCGCCCTGCCCGTGCGTCGCGCCGGCAGCCGCCACGTGCACCTCGATCGCGCCCGAGGAATTCGACGACTTGGTCGCCTTATTTCGATCGCATCGGCGTGACAACGCCGAGGAGACCGCGTGGCTCGCGCATACGATCGCAAGCGCCTGTGCCGGAGACAATCATCTCTGGGAGGACATGGGGATGCCGAACCGCGAGGCGTTGTCGCAATTGATCAAGAAGTACTTCCCGACCTTGTACTTCAAAAACACCGGCAATCTGCGGTGGAAGAAATTCTTCTATAAGCTGCTGTGCGAGCGTGCTCAGGCGCGCGTCTGCAAAGCGCCGAGCTGCGGCGTCTGTTGCGACTACGCGCTGTGCTACGGCGCGGAATAGTGTCAAGCGTCGACTCCGATCAATACATGCGAGGCCTTGATCAAGGCCGTGCAGCTGCCGCCCTTGACGAGCCTCATCTCGTTCATGGCGTCGGTGGTGACGATGGCCGTGAGGACGCGTGCGCCCGCCAATTGAATCTTCACTTCGCAGTTGACGGCACCGGGAATCACCGCAGAAACGATGCCGGTCAGCCGGTTGCGCGCACTGGTTCGAACCGTCGCATCCGGGCTCAGCAGCACGAAGCTTGATTTGATCAGGGCAATTGCTGGATTCCCGGCCATGAGACGCAGGTCGCCGACTGCTTCATTGGTGATATTGGCGAAAATTTCCAGGCCGTCGCCAAGATCAAGGATCACATCAGAATTGACGGCCCCCTTTTGGACGCTTTTGACGACGCCCCGAAATTGATTGCGGGCACTGATGCGCATCGGATTCACCCTCGCCAACGGTTGTGCGCCTGATTGGACCGCAGTGGAGCGGCCGAGTCAAACCGGCCCAAGGGCATCTGCTGAGCGCATGACCGCATTTGTGCGACGCCATTGGAGTCAAAAAGCTGTGTCGGGACCGGTCAGCTGGCGGCACGCACGGTCGTATGATCGCGTCACGTTCTTTACACCATTGTGTTGGATTCGTGCCCTCGCCACCGTTGGTTTTCAGACATCGCGGCCGCGGCGCGAGCGCCGCTGCACGGCACCAAAGACCGATCGTCTCGCTGATTGACCGCAATTCGCAAGGATTCGCGCTTGGCACGCTTCCTGCTTGTCACCGTCATATAGCTGCGGCTATAGCGTTGCTCGAGAGATCTAAAGGGGGCTCGTGATGAATCTGAAGTGCGATGCCAATGTTTCGCGCGAATCGCGACAAAATGCCAATACTTGTCAATCGGGCCGGGACGGTTTTGCGGCCGCCGATGAGGTTCGATGGGTCGAGGGATTTTTTGAGATGGAATTCCCGCGCGTACCGTTTCCGTCACGACGGATATTCACAGTGGCCGGAGAGGCAATCTTGCGCTCGCTCGTGCTGCGTCATCACGAGCGCCTCTACGAGACCCCGCTGCGCGCATTGTTTCCTGCCGATCGTCGGCGCTTCCTAGCCGCTGTGACGCGCGCAGCAGACTATGCCGTGGAAACCTGCGGCGGCCCGAAGTACTTTACATCGATTCGCGGCAAGCCGTGCATGCGCAAGCGCCACTATCCGTTCACAATCGACGAGTCGGCGCGAGAAATTTGGCTCCGGCAATTATGGCGTGCCTTCGATGATGTGGGCTTCCCCGCACAGGTTCGACAAGAATACTGGGAGTGGGTCGAGCCGTTCTCAATCCGCATGATCAATCGCCGCACGCAGCGCGCCCCGCCGCAGCGCTATATGTTTGCGGACGTTCCGCGCAGATTGCTGCAGGGCGGCGCACTAGAGGCGCTCTGGCACGCTCGCGATGACGTCCGCCGGGAATCTGCGGACGCACTTTGACTTCCGATGTACGGCGAGGCCCTATTCTGAGATCCGCAAGCCACCGCAGAATATTTGCTCGAGGTTTCACACTCTATATTTAAGCGCAAACAGTTTTTCGTGCCCTATGAAGATTTACTCAAGCTTCGTGCGCACCGATGTCCTTGCTCCAGATTTTGAGCGCCGAATAACCGTTGGAGCAACAGCGTGGAGACGTCGAGCCGGGCTCATGATTGCGCAGTACTCGGGTGCCTACCTGACTCAGTTCACTCCGACCATGCTGGCAACTGGCAACGTGCTCGTCCCAATTACGAACCTCACCAAAGGGCAGTGAGATACGCAAGGCTGGGTCTAGGCTGTCGAAAGATTCGGCCATTCGCGTCTCACGGTTTTGGCACCTTGCCGATCACCGTGAGACGCGACAATATTCGTGTCGTTGTTTCTTATTGACTGGACCGCTGCCGAAGCCCCAAGTCTCCGATCCCGTTTGAATCCGCAATCAAATTGTGTTGTTTATTTCGGTGGGATATATCTATACCCGGCCCGTTTCAATTGGCACCATGGAGCACAGTAACGATCAACAGAGTTCCGCAAAACTCTCTCGCACGAATTCGCCCGCCTTATGCCGGATGTAGCTTATGCCCCGGCCTCTCGTGTCCAAGATACCGGCGCCAGCTCTGTGGACACCTACGAGGTGCCCACCTAGCACCATGATCGGTTACGGGAACCTCGGGCTGCTATGCGGCCAAAACCGGACGGTTATCCTTCTTCAGGCGATTGGAACTGACGCGCCGGTTCACACCGGACCGAGGCTCAGAATTAATCGGGCTCGAATTCACCCTCCAGTCTGTCCACAAACGCGTTGAGACTACTGAACTTTACTTCAAGTGAATCGAAGCGTTTGGTGAAAGCCCTGTCCACGTCTTGGGCAACCACGAAATGTTGCGCCTTAGGATAACGGGAGGCAAAACTCTTGAGCGACTTCGCGTCGAAATCGTTGGCGCTCCACTTGCATTCAATCGCGAGGGGCGGCTCGCCACGTCGAGCGAGAACAAAATCCACCTCATGCCCCTGTTTGTCGCGCCAATAGTGGATGTGTCGCGTCTGGAGGCGCGCATGCAGTTCGTTGAGGACGTAGTGCTCCCATAGCAAGCCCATATCGTCGCGGCGCGGCTCATGCCACCCACGGAAATAACATACGAAGCCGGTATCGAAGCCGTACACCTTCGGCGCCGCCACGATTTCCGCGATCTTGCCGGTCGAATATGGCCGAACCACGTGCGCTACAAAAGTTGTCTCCAGAACCGACAAATAATTGGCTATCGTAGTGCGGCTGACTTCGCTCGGGCGAGCAAAACGAGTAGCCTCGAAAATCCCGCCGCTCGACGTCAGCAGCAATTCGACGAATGTCAAAAATGACCGTCGTCGATCGAGGCGGAAAAGTTCTTGGATGTCCTTCGCCCAATACGAGTCCATCCATTCTTGGAAGTCCCTTTCCGTCGGCTGATCCGCGAGCAGAAACGGCGGTAGTCCCCCTCGATAAAGACGGTGTTCCAGCTTCTTGACGTGCAGCGATTCCAGGTCACGGCTCATAGCCGGTGTCAGCCACAGCTCTGCTTTTCGGCCCGTCAAGGAGTCCCGAAATTTTCTCGTGGCTCCCAGTGTCGAAGAACCGGTCGCAATGATTCGCACGGTTGGATAATGATCCGCCGCGATCTTCAAGAGCTCCGACGGGTTGCGAAGGCGATGCACTTCATCGAGTACGACTCGCTTACCCTCAAGGCTTTTGAGGAAACCCTCCGGGTCATCCATTTCCCGGCGTTGCCGCGGCAACTCGCAGTCGAAATATTCGACATCCTTCAACGACCGGCAAATCGTCGTTTTTCCCGCCCGGCGCACGCCGGGAAACCAAATCACCGAGCGGCTCTTCCACAGGCGCTCCAGTCGCTCGGTCCAAAAGGGGCGTAACCACATGCAGGTAGCATTGCATATAGTACGACTAAACGCAATCACGTTTGCGTTTGGTAACGCCCCATCACGTACTAATCAGACAGGCGTGTCATCGTCCGTACCATCGCCGAACATGAACGATCGCGATTGAAACCAGCGGAACGAGGCGAGTCCATAGCGGAAGTCGCACTGCTCTGCCGATCTCACGCGAACGATACTATCGAGGTTTCCATCCAAGAATTTCGCGCGATAATCGACGAGTTCGCAACAGCTATCGCCAGATGCCCGATCCTTCGGGTACGCATAGAAAGTGATGTGCCCGCTCGGCTCGAGATCATTACCATCTGAATCGATGAATCGCCCCGCCGCCGTAATCCGATAGCGACACATGCATGGGTCCGGCAATGACTTCGTCTGGAAACACGTCCCCGCATCGCAGGCGTCGTCCGGCAGCGCAGCGTCACAATGGATCTCGTCGAACATTCCCATGACTGACCTCAGTCCGAAGAGGTCGGCGCCGGAGCACCTCGCCGCTGCTGCGGAGAAGGCCAGCGGTGGGCGGCACAAAAACCGGCACACCAGAAATAAGCGAACCTAATCGTAGAGAAGATCTCGAGAAAATGCCTATTTATCAGGCAGATTTGGTGGTGAGAGAGGGACTCGAACCCTCGACCTCGGCATTATGAGTGCCACGCTCTAACCAGCTGAGCTACCTCACCATTTGTCCCTCGTCGCCGGCCCGCAAGCGGCGGCAACCATCGGGAGGGGCGCGATTCTGCGCACCCCACCCCAAGTCTGTCAACCCGTCAGACGTTGAACCTAAAATGCATCACATCGCCCTCGCGGACAAGGTATTCCTTGCCCTCGAGGCGCATTTTTCCGTGTTCCTTGGCGCCGGCCTCGCCCTTGCAGGCGATGAAATCCTCATAGGAGATGACTTCTGCGCGGATGAAGCCCTTCTCGAAGTCGGTGTGGATGACCCCGGCCGCTTGCGGCGCGGTCGACCCTTTGTGCACGGTCCAGGCCCTGACCTCTTTGACGCCGGCAGTAAAATAAGTCTGAAGGCCCAGCAGCGCGTAGCCGCCGCGAATCACTCGATTGAGCCCGGGCTCATCGAGGTGCAGCTCGCGCAAGAAGTCGGCGCGATCCGCCTCGTCCAATTGCGCGATTTCGGCTTCGATCGCAGCGCACACCGGGACGACGATTGCACCCTCTAATTTTGCGAGCTCGCGTACGCGGTCGAGTCGCGGATTGTTCTCGAAGCCGCTCTCGTCGACGTTCGCGACATACATCACGGGCTTGTCGGTCAGCAGATGCAAATCGCGCAAGAACAGATGCTCATTGGCATCCAAGCCCAGGGTGCGTACGGGCTTCGCCTCGTTCAATTGTTTGCGCACGCGCTCCAGCAAGTCGCGGGATTTGATTGCATCTTTTTCGCCGGTTTTTGCGGATTTTAGCGCCTTTTGATAGGCCCGCTCGACACTGTCGAGGTCGGCGAGCGCAAGCTCCGTGTTGATCACTTCGATATCGCTGGCGGGATCAATTTTTCCTGCCACGTGCACGATGTCGTCATTCTCGAAGCAGCGGACCACATGCGCGATTGCATCGACTTCGCGTATATGCGCAAGAAATTTATTGCCGAGGCCCTCGCCCTTCGAGGCGCCGGCCACGAGGCCCGCAATATCGACGAACTCGACCGTGGTCGGCAGAATGCGCTCCGGCTTCACGATCACCGCGAGCGCTTCGAGTCGGGGATCCGGTACCGGCACGACGCCGATGTTCGGGTCGATCGTGCAAAATGGATAATTCTCGGCCGCGATCTGCGCACGTGTGAGCGCATTGAACAGTGTGGATTTCCCCACGTTCGGTAGTCCGACGATTCCACAGCGAATAGGCATTAAGTTTGTCCCGTGCGGCTGTGCAATTTGGTCATTGCGCGCTCCGCACCTTGTTCGAGTAATAGAGGCATGCAATCGGCAGCGTTGTTGACCGCGGCTAGAATCAAATCTTCCTCGGCTCGCGGCGCGCGGGTCAGCACGTAATCGATGACGTCGGCCTTGTTGCCGGGGTGGCTCACGCCGAGCCGCAGGCGCCAGAAGCGGTCGCCGATGTGCGCAATCGTGTCGCGCAAACCATTGTGTCCACCGTGTCCTCCGCCGAATTTCAGGCGTACGCTGCCGACGGGTAAATCCAATTCATCGTGCGCGACGAGAATTTCCTCGGCCGGGATCTTGAAGAACTCGCTGAGCTGGCGAATCGAGAGGCCGCTGCGGTTCATGTAGGTGGTCGGCTTCAGCAGGATCAATTCCTGAGCGCCGATCGTGATGCGCGCGGTTTCGCCCGAGTATTTGCGGTAATCGCGGAATTCCCCGCCATGGCGGCGCGCAAGCAGATCCACGAACCAGTAGCCCGCATTGTGGCGGGTCAGCTGATGTTCTGGTCCCGGGTTGCCGAGACCGACGACTATGCGTAGCGGTAATCCAGCCATCGTTGACGCGCTCGTTCATGCGAAACCAAGCCCTGAAACAAAGTGGGGCCGCCACCATGGCGGCCCCACCCCAAAGCCAGCAACGCGAGAATTACTTCTTCGCGTCTTTCTTGGCAGGTTCCTTCTTGGCCTCCTCTTTCTTCGCAGGCTCCGCCTTCTTGGCCGCATCGCCTCCAGCTGCCGGCGCCGCCGCCGCCGCTGGCGCACCTGCCGCCGCAGCCGCACCCTCTGCCGCCGCTGCCGCCGTGGGCTCCGGCTCTTCGGCACGCGGAGCGTAGATCGTGACGACCGCCGCATCTTCCTTCGCAAGATCGACGAGCGTGACGCCCGCAGGAATCTTCAGTTGCGACAGGTGCAGGCTCTCGTGCAGCGACAAGCCCGACAAATCCACCTCGATGAATTCGGGTAGATCCTTCGGCAAGCAGCTGACTTCCACTTCGGAACGAATATGCGACACGAGGCCGCCTTGCGACTTGACTCCGGGAGATGCCGCCTCGCCCTTGAAGTGCAGGGGAATGCTGATGCGGATCTTTTCGTTGTCCTCGACGCGCTGAAAGTCGATGTGCAGAATCGCGTTCTTGAAGGGGTGGCGCTGCACGTCCTTGAGAATCGCGGCCTGCTTTTCCTCACCGACCTTCAAATTGAGGATCGTCGAGTAGAAACGCTCGTTGTCGAGCAGGATCAGCAGCTTTTGATGATTCAAGCTGAGGCGCCGCGCTTCGTTGTGGCCCCCATAAAGGATTGCCGGCACTTTTCCGTCACGACGCATGCGGCGGCTCGCACCTTTGCCTTGCGTCTCGCGGAACTCGGCGTCGAGTTCGAAAGAGGTTTTCATAATCTTCTCCAGTTACATCACATACACAGCGTCCCGACACCGCGACCAGTTGCCGGGATACCGACCTATCAATTCAACCGCTCAGTCGACGTAGAGCGAACTGACCGATTCTTCGTCGCTGATGCGACGGATCGTCTCGGCCAACAAGCCCGCGACGCTGAGCTGGCGGATCTTCTTGCATTCCTTGCCCGCATTCGAAAGCGGAATCGTGTCGGTGACGACGACTTCGTCCAAAACCGATTTCGATATTCGCTCGATTGCCGCGCCCGACAACACCGCATGCGTGATGTAGGCAACGACTTTGACCGCGCCCTCGTCTTTGAGCGCTTGCGCGGCCTGACACAAAGTTCCCGCGGTATCGACCATGTCGTCGATCAATACGCAATTCCTGCCCTCGACCTCGCCGATGATGTTCATCACCTTCGATTCGTTGGGCCGCGGCCGGCGCTTGTCGATGATCGCCAAATCGGCGTCATCGAGCCGCTTCGCCAGCGCGCGCGCCCGCACCACACCGCCCACATCGGGCGACACCACGATCATCTTCTCGTTCTTCTGCTTCCAGGCGTCTCCCAGAAGTACCGGCGACGCATAGACGTTGTCGACCGGAATATCGAAGAATCCCTGGATCTGATCCGCGTGCAGATCGACCGTGAGCAGTCGATCGACACCGGCACTCGCGATCATGTTCGCGACCAACTTCGCGGCGATTGCGACGCGCGTCGCCCGCGGGCGCCGATCCTGTCGCGCATAGCCGAAATACGGCACAACCGCGGTAATCCTCTTCGCCGATGCCCTGCGGCAGGCATCGGTCATCATCAGCAGTTCCATCAAATGGTCGTTTGCCGGCGGACAGGTCGGCTGCACGATGAAGATATCGCGGCCTCGCACGTTCTCCATCAACTCGACATTGACCTCACCGTCGCTGAATCGCCCGACGTGCGCGCGGCCCAATGGCGTGTGCAAATGACGGGTAATCTCCATCGCAAGCAACGGATTTGCGTTGCCCGTGAACACCGCAATGCCCAGCGAATCGAATTCATCACGTCGCGACATACGCTACCGCTCGACAAAAAAAGATGGCTGGGGTGGAAGGATTCGAACCTCCGAATGGCGGGATCAAAACCCGCTGCCTTACCACTTGGCGACACCCCAAATGAACCAACCGCCCTCCAAATGGTTCGGCCGACGCTCAGCCAGCCGCTAATCTTTCAAGCAATGGCGAGTCATTCAGTCCGCGAGCCAAAAAACCACTAAACGCCGTCGGCACCTCGTTCAATATACTTTCGCGGTCGGCGCTCACATCCAAGGCGACATACACGCAGGCACCGGTACCGGTCAGGCGTGCCGCGCCATATCGAGACAGCCAATCGAGCGCCGCTCCCACCACCGGATAGCGTCGCCGCACGACCGGCTCGCAATCGTTTCTACCACCGGTCGCGAGGAAGCCCTCAATTGTGATGGGCGGTGAATTTCTTGTCAATTCAGGATCTTGAAACACGGATGCCGTGCTGATCGAGACATTTGGCTTCAATATCAGGTAGTTACGCTCAATAGGCGCCTGTGGCGGGTACAGCGGAGTGAGGCGTTCTCCGACCCCTTCCCCCCAGGCGGCATGGCCCCGCACGAAGACGGGCACGTCCGCACCGAGGCTCAAGCCCAATTCAGCAAGCCGGTCGACACCCCAATCGAGCTTCCAGAGACGATTGAGGGCGACCAAGGTGGTCGCCGCATCCGAACTCCCGCCGCCGAGTCCTGCGCCCATCGGGATTCGCTTCTGCACATCGATATCCGCGCCGAGTGTGCAGCCCGCGGCACGTTGCAGGGCGAGTGCCGAGCGCACGCTGAGGTCGGATTCTGCGGCAACACCGGCGGCGCCCGCGCTGCGACGAATCTGGCCGTCGGGGCGCCGCTCGATGCGCAATTCGTCGCACAGATCGATGAATTGGAAACAGGTTTGCAGCTCGTGATATCCATCGGGCCTTCGCCCCAGGACATGCAAGAACAAATTGAGCTTGGCCGGCGCGGGCCAGCTTCGATCGCTCATCGCGATAGATTCCATCGATCGACGACGATGCGCACGCGAATGTCCTCGTGGGTCAGGGTCAGGTGCCCCGGCAGCAAGTCGCCGCCGTCCGGCAGATATCGATCGATATCGATGGTCCAACCCGCCTGTTGCAGCTGGTGTGCACGATCCTTGGCATCTCGGACCAGCTCAAAGGGCTCACCGGGCGCCGGCACGCCGAGCAGCCAATATCGCATATCGTGCAGCGGCGGATCGAATCCAAGCCGATTCTGCAGCTCTTCCAGTGCATCGGTGCCGCGCGGCGCCCCCTCGAGGCTCAGGCCCGCAGGCGACAGACGCAGCACACTCGCGCCGACCCCGAGCGGGCCCGCGAGGTGCACTTCGCTGGTTTGATCGCGTTGGCGCCAGTTCATGCTCGCCTGCCAACCTTGGGTTCCGATCGCGACTGCGGCGCGCGCCGATAGATCCCACACGCTCGCGCGCTGCAACTCCGCCACTCGCCCATCCCAGGCCTGCGGCGTCCCGAGCGGCGGCCGAGTGCTCGCGCAGGCGGCCAGCAACGCCGCGCACAACGCGATGGCCGCAAGACGCGTCAATGGTCTGCACGCGTCTGCTCATGCAGGCGCGCGCGCGTCGACTGAACCAAGTGGTTGTCCGCATCGATACGGCGTGCCTCGGTCCATATTTTTTCGGCCTCGGCGCGCTGATCGAGCTGCCAGAGCACCTCGCCCAAATGTGCTCCGATGTCTCCGCCGGGCTCGTCCGCAAATGCGCCGGACAACAAGGGCAAGGCTTGCTGCGCGCGGCCTTGGCGATACAGCACCCAACCGAGACTGTCGCGTATCGCCGCGCTGTGCGGCGCGGCTGCGTAGGCGCGTTCGATGAGTGCGCGCGCGCGACGCAACTCGCGCGCATGGTCGGCCAGCGTATAGCCGAGCGCATTTTGCGCAGCCGGATCGTCCGGGCGTGCGTCGAGCAGTGCCTGCAGCTCCTTCAATGCGGCAGTGAGCTGGCCTTGCTGCTCGAATTGCGTCGCGAGCGCATACCGCAGTTCGACGCTGTCCGGGTAATCCATGCGCGCGCGCTGAAGCAGCGCCAGCGCACGCTGCGGATCCGCGGATTTCGTGTAAATTTCCGCGCTCGCGGCAAGAATTTCAGTGATGTGAGCGGGTTCCTCGTTGCCAAGCCGATCGAGCAATTCGTCGGCCTGTTGTTCGGCGCCGTGGGTATGCAAAATGCTTGCTGCACGCAGCAGAGCCGGAACCAAATCTTCTCCGCTTTGTACGCGCGCGTAGGCGCGTAGCGCGCGCTCCAAGTCGCCGCGCCGCTCGGCGATCAAGCCCAAATAATAAAACCCCTCATCGACATAGGCGCCGGTCGCCAACAACTCCGTAAATCGAGCGGAGGCGGCCGTGTCGTCGCCCAATTGATACTCGAGCAGCCCCAAGACGCGCAGCGCGTCCGCACGCGCTTCCGGCACCGCGAGCAGTGCCTGCAATTCGGTACGGGCGAGCGCATCGCGCTTAGCAGTCCAGAGCAGCAAGCCATAGTCAAAGCGACTCTCGGGGGTCGCGTCGCGCTTCACCTGAGCCAAGGCTTCCGCGAGCGGCGCGTCAACCTCGCCGGAGAGCACGCGCGCGCGACGCCAAGCCTGGGTCAGCTCACCATTCGGAGCCCCCGCATCGGCGCGGTGCGGACTCGCCGGCTCGCCCTGCGCGATCACCGCCGCGAATTCACGCGCCGCGGCCGCCGGATCGTCAGCCCGCAACGCAGTGAATCCCTGCAAACGCAGCAATGCCGGCGAAGCAGGCAGCAGCTTGGCGAGTCGGTCCGCGACCTCGCGGGCCCCATAGGTATTCTCGGCGCCGCGCAGCTCCTTCTCGAGCTGAGTGAATGCCTCTGAGGATCCGCCCGGCGTGTTGGTGACGACGATCCGGTAGTGCGCAGCCGCGACGGCTACCTTATGTAGAGCGAGCGCCGCGCTGCCGGCCGCGCGCTGCGCCTCGAGCGACGACAGATCGGCGCGTATCCAGTGCTCGGCCGCGCTCAGACCCAAGGAGGGCTGCAGCCCCTCGGTCGCAACCTCGACCGCGCGTGGCCACAGAGCCGGATGGGCTATTGGGATTGGCGATGGCAACGATCTTCGTTTTCGGTGTGATGGCCGCGCGCAGCCGCTCGTGGGGAAATTGCAAGTCGTCACCGGCTTGCACGGTCACGATCTGC
>Ga0187847_10001298_pt1 | contig 22956 bp, 20 predicted proteins | sample June2016WEW_4_10_FD_132458 | JGI IMG/M metagenome (GOLD analysis project Ga0187847, IMG submission 132458) | Peatland microbial communities from SPRUCE experiment site at the Marcell Experimental Forest, Minnesota, USA - June2016WEW_4_10 | ecosystem: Environmental > Terrestrial > Soil >...
CCGCTTTCGCGCTGCGCGGGGGCTGGCACCGCCTCAAACATCTTCTCGATTGGTCTGAATGGCGAAGACGGCATCAATTCCTCGCTCCGCTCTTCCACTATCGAAGACAAAACTCCCTGCTATTTGCTACTCAGTTACAACTGTAGTACTAGGCAAACAATGACGATGCCGCTGCGTGCGGCTTGCTGGTGGCCGGCGATGCGCAAGTAACTCTCGTCTGGCGACAACTGCCCAATTCGCGGATCGAACCGGACGAACTGCAACCAACCCGTGCGAGCCTCCCGCGAGCGTCTGCCGCGCCGCAGGTGCCGAGCGTCGGCCCCACTGCAGGGCATGCAGAAGATTAGCCCTCCATGGCGCACACTCATTGCAGGAGAAACTGCAATGTCTACAACCGCACAGATTGAAAAAGCCATTAAATCCGTATTCGAAAGTGCCACGCCCTCCACAACGGCCACCCTTGGCCCCGCCCGTTACCCCGCTGGTGCCCAGGCCGCTCTCCGCCGCTGCTGCGCTGCCTGGAAGCGCGCCTTCAATGCTTATATGGAGAACACCAACCTGGGGTACCCGCCGAGCGAGATCGGGGCCTCCCAGTCGGCAGGCGAGGCCTATCGCAATGCCATGCCGCTGCTCGTCGGCTACGAGGGCGCGCGCGACTTCATCGCCTGCACCGCCTATGGCATCCTCGTCGGCGCCATCCCCAAAGAGGAAAGCGGCCAGCTACTTTACGCCGCTCAGGTCGCCCTCAGCATCGCCCAATCCCAGAGCCGGGTGCCCAAAATCCCCGCCGTCCGCGCGCCCAAATCCACATACAAATCAGCCAAAAAACCGGCCTCAGAATGCGCTACCCCACCCCTCCCCCCCGCAAAAGTCCCCAACCGGGTCGGGAGAAAACGCAGAAGCGAACTGAAATCAGCGGCTTAAGAATTCACCCCATGTACTCATCGGTAAACATTGCTCTTCGATTTTGCCTTGTTATGGGCAGAAAAGTGCCTGTTTTCATATCAAATGCCGGCCCTTTTGTCGTGTTTTAAGGCCCGCAAAGAGCCAGTCATTCTGAGCATCATGAGTCTGCAAATAAGAACCAGGAATCCAGCAAGAGGCTCGTCACTCGCCAGAGTAGGCGATGCGTCCTTCGCTGATGGTCCAGCGAACCTTCCCCTGCATCGTCCAGCCATCGAAAGGCGTATTGCGGGCCTTCGACTTAGTCTCCCCCGCGTGGAAGATCCATTCAGCCTTGGGGTCGAAGACCAGCACATCGCCATAGCTGCCGACGGTCAGCGATCCACGTCCCTTCAAGTTCAGCAGCGCCGCAGGCTGCGCGCTCAACAGGCTCAGAACGCGTCCGATCGGCATCTTCCACTCCTTGTGCAGCCAGCGCAAGCTCAGCCCTAGCGCAGTCTCCAGTCCGGTGATACCGTTCGGAGCATTCTCGAACTCCACTTCCTTCTCGTGGATTGCGTGCGGCGCGTGATCGGTGGCGATCGCATCCACGACGCCATCCAGAATGGCCTCGATCATGGCGTTCCGATCCGCGGCTGACCGCAGTGGCGGATTCATCTTGGCATTGGTGTTGTACATGCCCACGTGCTCTTCGGTCAGCAGGAAGTGGTGCGGCGCCACCTCGCAGGTGACGCGCAGCCCGCTGCGCCGAGCCTGCCGCACGGCAGCCAGCGCAGCCGCAGTGGAAGTATGCGCCACATGCAGGTGAACGCGAGCGTCGCGCAGTTCCGTAACCAGCCGGATATCCCGCTCTACCAATCCCGACTCGGCCTCCGTCGGCATCCCGCGCAATCCCAGCCGGAACGCCACCGGCCCGGCATTCACGCTGGCGCCCTGAGTCAGCCGCGTATCCTCAGCGTGCTGGATCACCGTGATCCCCACCCGGGCCGCAGCCGCCAGTGTTTCCCGCATCACATTGTCTTTGAGGATCGGGTGACCGTCGTCGGTCACGGCCACTGCTCCGGCGGATTTGAGCGCGGCGAAGTCGTTCAAAGCCTCGCCCTTCGATCCGCGCGTGGCTGCGCCGATGGGGAACACGCGGATGGCCGCGCCGCGTTCCGGCGCCTGCATCCAGCGTGTGATCTCCGCCGAGTCGTTCACTGGGATGGTGTTGGGCATGGCGGCGACGGCTGTGAAGCCTCCGGCCGCTGCTGCTGCGGTCCCCGTGGCAATGGTCTCCTTGTACCCCTGCCCCGGTTCCCGTAGGTGCACGTGGATGTCGACCAGCCCCGGTGCAACCACCAGTCCGACCGCATCCAGCACCTGCGCCCCGTTGGCCAGCTTCAGCTTCCCCGGTCCGGCGATCTCCGCCACTCGCCCATCCTTGACCAGGATGTCCTTGAGACTATCCACCCCCGCCCCCGGATCAATCAAGTGCCCGCCCCGAATCGCCAGTGTCGTCATGCGCGGCCTCCCTGCGTACTTGTCAATGCGCGCTCCACCACCGCCATGCGGATGGCGACACCGTTTTTCACCTGTTCCAGGATCACCGACTGCGGTCCGTCGGCCACTCCAGCGGTCAACTCCAGCCCGCGAATGATGGGGCCCGGATGCATCACGATAGCGGTCGGCGCGTGCTCCGCCAGCCGCTGCCCGGTAAGCTGGTAGCCCTTCTTGTACTCTTCGAGGTTCAGTTGCAGGCCGGCAAGCCGCTCAGCCTGGATACGCAGCATCATCACCGCCTGCGACTGGCGGAGCGCGATATCGAAGTCCCGCTCAATCGTGATTCCGGGCCCCATCTGTGCCGCCACTTCCGGGAGCAGTTCCTTAGGTCCGCAGACCAGCACCCGCGCCCCCAGTCGGGGTAAAAGCATCATGTTGGAGCGCGCAACGCGACTATGCAGGATGTCGCCCACAATGGTCACCGTCATGCCGGCCAGTGTCTCACCACTGACCTTCTCCACTCCCGGCCTCAAGTTCGCCAGAATCGTACGCAGATCGAGCAATGCCTGTGTCGGGTGCTCGTGCATGCCGTCACCCGCGTTCAGCACAGGCAGACGCGTCTCAGCCTCAAGAAGCCAGGGCGCACCGGACGAATTATGCCGAAGAATGATTGCTTCCGCGCCCAGCGCCCGGAGTGTCAAGCCGGTATCTTTCAGTGTCTCGCCCTTCTCAATGCTCGAGGAAAGGCTTGAGACCAGCGTGGTGTCCGCGCCAAGGCCCTTGGCGGCGAGTTCAAAGCTGGTTCGGGTCCGCGTGGAGGACTCGTAGAAGAGGAGCGCAACACGGCGCTTGGCCAAAGTGCGATCCCGGACCAGCGGATCCTGGTTTTCGAGAAATGTCGCGCGAGCGAGAATATGGCTGATAGCATCCAGGCTGAGGTCGTCCGCTGAGAGCAACGATCCAGGATTGTATGGGAACGGGGATGCGGACACTGGCGGTGGATGAAGCTGGCGGCGAACGGGTGTTGCAGTGGGGTTCATGAGCTTTCTGCTTCCGGCTGTTCGCTTCCCGCCTCCAATTGAAGCCTGCAGTTGGAGACTGGAAGCTACCTTTCTTCTCTAATCCATGCGTTCGACCAACAGCACTTGTTCATCGTTGTCGACCTCGCGGAACTTCACTTCAATGATCTCGCGGCTGCTGGTGGGAACATGCTTCCCGACGTAGGAAGCTTCAATGGGTAGTTCGCGATGGCCGCGGTCAATGAGTACAGCCAGTTGCACGCGCCGCGGGCGCCCGTAATCGAAGAGCGCGTCCAGCGCGGCGCGGATGGTTCGGCCAGTGTAGAGCACATCGTCGCAGAGCACAACGTCGCGGCCCTCGACATCGAAGCCGAGCGCTCCCTTGGTGACAACAGGACGTGTACCCGCTGTGGACAAATCGTCGCGGTAAAACTGAATGTCGAGCACACCAGTATTGACAGGGCGTTTCTCGATGCCGGAAATCAGCTTGCCAAGCCGTTCGGCCAACGGGACGCCGCGGCGCTTGATTCCCACCAGTGCCAGATGTTCGCTGCCGTTGCTCTTTTCAACAATCTCGTGGGCCAGGCGCACCAGCGTACGCTCAATCTCCGATGCAGACATCAGCCTGCCCTTCACGCGCAGGCTGGGTTTGCTCTTGTCTTCGCTCATGGTTGATCTCTCGCCACTTCTATGTTGAGGCTGTCTCTCGACGGATGATACGAGGCGGTACCGCTCTGGGGCAAGTTGTGGACAATTGGAAAGGGACCAACCGTCCGCCGCTGGACAGGAAACGAGAAAGCACGGCGTGAGGCGACAGTCAGGGAAGAACGGAAAAATGGGGCCCTAAACCTCGGGCCGCCGCGTGCGGGCCAGAATCCGGGCTCCGAGGGCACCACCGGCAACGGCAAAGAAAAGCAGAATCGCAGAATTGAAAACAAAACCCCAGGCCCACATGCCGGCATGGCCTTCGGGTGAAAGGAGCCAAGCCTGGAGTTGCGTCCACTGTGGTTGAGCTGTTGCAGCATCCGCAGGTTCCATGGATGCAATTGACTGCTGAAATTTTTGCTGAATTGGCTCGAAGAACGAGGTCCGATAGAGCTCGTCGATCTGGCTGGATTGATGAAGCACGAACCGTTCCACAAACAGAGCTCCGCCACTTGCACCAAATGCCAGCCACCCGCCAATCAATCCGGTCACTAGTCCGATGCGAGCCCCAGCCCCGATGGTGATCCATGCCGGCCGCTGGCTCCGCACGTAGAGCACGACCGTCCAACCCGCGGCCGCGGCCATCCAAAACAGTCCCATGAAGGCCATGGGCGACGCCACGCTGGAGAGCAGCCCGGCTGGAACGGCTAACATCAAGGCAGCGCGCAGAGCAGGCTTCCAATCGATGCTGGCCGCGTCGCGCACCGCCTCATTCCAACGTTCCGGCTGCGCCTGGCCTGAGGCTGGGTCGGCCGAGTAGACCAGTTGCGGGAGACCGCATGTGGGACAGTAGCAGCTATCGGCGTCGACAGTCTGGTGGCAGCGCGTGCAGGTGATTTCCATACATCTAAGAGCCTATAGCATTTTGCAGGAGGCTGGGATCCCAGAATGCAGCCTCGCCGATGGAACTGGCCTGAACTTCCGATTCACTGAGTTCTTGCTCAAGGTCGAGAATCGATCTCGTCCAGTTTCGCAGCCACAATTGCTTCGGCCTCCTGCACAGCCTGTTCGAGCGTCATGTGGGTTGAATCCAGCAAGACAGCGTCGGGTGCGGGTCTCAGTGGCGAATCGGCGCGGTTGCGATCGCGTTCATCTCGGGCACGCAGGTCCCGGATTACTTCTTCGGGTTGCTGGGCCGGCGCCGGCCCGAGTTGATCGAAACGGCGCAGACCACGCACTTCAGGGGCCGCGTCCAGAAAGATCTTGACTTGGGCGCCAGGAAAAACCACGGTGCCGATATCTCGGCCCTCCATGACCACTCCGCCGGCAGCGCCAACCTGCTGCTGAAGGCGTACCATCCAAGCCCGAATAGCTGGGAAAACACTCACTTTGGAGGCGGCGTCCGTCACGGTTTGATTGCGGATCAGGCCGGTTACGTCCTCACCATCGAGCAGGACGTGATTTTCTTGCTCGCCGGGTATCAGTTGCACTTCGGTCTGTGTGGCAAGTCTCTCCAATCCTGTGCTCTCGTTTAAGGGCAGACCAACGCGCAGCGCCTTCAGAGCGAAGGCGCGGTACATTGCACCAGTTTCCAGATTGAGTAAACCAAAATGGCGAGCCAGATGACGTGCAATGGTACTCTTCCCGGCGCCCGCAGGTCCGTCAATGGCGACGATAAGCTTGGTGGCACAACTGGAGGAGCGCAAGCAGTTTTGATCTGCACTCATCCTCGTTTCTTTGTCTCCCGTTTGGGCCGCGCGGAAAAGCCAAACCGCGTGCTGTTCCCCACTTTTGTGCCTGCGGTCAATGCCGGCTTGAGGCTAGTGCGAGAAGGCCGAGCCTCGGGGCGAGCATCTTTTCTTGAAGCAGCGCTGCTCCGGCTCGTGCTGGATCCCCGCAAAAGGCTGCTGCTGCGCGCTGAAGAACCGGGCTTGCCTGCAGTCTTGGAGCCGGTGGCATGACCATTGCGCTGGCCCCATGTGGAAGAAGAAGCCTTGACGCTGCGGGCACCAGAAGTGGCTTTTGTTCGATGGGCAGCACCGTTTGAGCCATTAGAGCGCGCACTGTTGTTTGAGGCAGTGTGGCTGCCGTTACGGCTGCCATTTGCTTTCGCAGGAGCCTTGGCGTTCCAGGCTGAACCTGCCGGCCGCGCCTTTGAAGGGCGTGACTCAGCCGAAGTTGGCCTGCGAACCGGACGCGAGCCCGAGCGAGCACTCGCCCGGCTACCTGTTGCCGGTTGTGCCGGTTTGCGGTCCCGTACGTGGGCTGCCGGGCGGCTGAAGTGAGGACGTGGCGATGCGGGAAGGCCATTGGAGGAGGTTTTGTGCGGCTCGTTTGCTTTCGCTGGAGCAGGTGCAGCCTGACTCGGCACCTCAAACTCAACGGCCTCCTCCTCCTGCTCCCGCGAACGCAGAAAGTAGGCGGAGGACATGGAAGAACTGGCATAAAGAGTTGGGGGAGCAGTGAACTCCGGCAGTGTACCGGCAACATAAAAGTGCGGTGCGTGCCCCATGGAGATGGTATGCACCTGGCGGGTAGCGACCAAGCCGCGAAGTACTTCGCGCACCTTGCTGCGTGCCGTAAGAGGAGCCAGGAACAACTCAACATCTTCCATGCTGGCTGCGATGACAGCCTGCAGATAGATTGAAGCGAGTACCGAAATCGCGGTGACCTGCGAGGTAGATGCGCCTTCGGCAATTGCCTTTTGATAACGGTTCCGCAGAAGTTGCCAGTGCGCAGGTTGCCCCGGAGCTGAGAACACAGGGATGATGCGAAGTTGTTGCCAGAGTTCGGTGATGGCTCGCAGCACGGCGACTTCGGTTACTTCACGGCCAAGCGTATGTTTGAGTGTGGCGATGGTGGCATCGCCTTCTTCCAGTAGCTTGTAGGCTTGAATGGCGAGTTGCGAAACTTGCCGCGATCCCGTCAGCTGCGGGCTCCGCCGCCAATCCCGGTCGCCGCGGAGGGCGTACACGTATGGCAGTACCCAACTGGCTACAACAAAGTCGGGTTGCTCGCCGGGCTGTCCCAGCAGGTTCAGCCGCACTGCGACGCCGTCGGTTTCCAGCCTGACCAACAATTCCTCGGCCAAGGCAATGTGACTCTGATCCGGGGTCGCGTCTCGCTTTCCAGCGATGGCTTCTACAAATGAAGGAGCGACGGATGAGGAAAACGGCCGTTTCGGCAAGAAGAGACACAATCCAGTTTCTTCAATCCAGGTCCGGGCGTCCTCAAGCGTGAGTGCCCCGTGTCCGTTCTGGCGCATCCTTTCGGAGCGCGATGCTTCCAATTGCTCTGCTGTCAAAGAAAAACCCTCACTTCCAGGCTGACGATAATGCAAACCAAAGATTTCGCGTCCTTTTAAGGCCTGTCCAAAGGTCTTCGCCCGTGCTCGGCGTCGACTCAAATATTGCGGCTGCGGGACGTGGTATCCATGGTCTTGCTCATGACGCCGGACAACCCCGACTCCTGAGAGTCTTGGATTGCCACCTTCTCTATGTTACCTGTCTTCTAGATGCGATGGAAGGCCCGCTGAATTTCCTTCCAAGAATACAGCAAAGCGATTGGCCGTCCATGGGGGCAACTTGTTGGGTGGCTGGTTTTTGCCAGCTCCAACAGTAACCACTCCATTCGGACCGGGTCAAGAGCGGTATTGACCTTAATTGCAGAATGGCAGGCGATAGATGCCGCAATCCTGGAACGAAGCGTTGTAAGGTCCTGATTCTGCGGGGATTCCCCGGACTCGGCCCCGGATTGCTCAATCACTTCGGCGAGCATGCGCTCAAGCTCTGCCCCCTCCAAGCCCACTGGCGCCGCTTTCACCGCAAGTGTATGCGGGCCAAAGGGTTCGACTTCAAAGCCGTTTCTTTCCAGTTCCTCTGCGATGCGCGCAAAGACCACCATCTGCCAAGGCCTCAGTTCCACCAACAATGGCATCAATAGTCGCTGGCGCTGCACCTTTTCCACCTGTCGGTCGCGAAGAATCTTTTCAAAAAGAACTCTCTCGTGTGCCACATGCTGGTCGATTATCCACAGGCCATCGTCTCCGGAAGCCAGAATGAACGACTCGCGTAATTGCGCCAGGGGCTTCAGCGACCCTAAGTGGTTCAGGTTGGCGGCAGCCTGCTCGGCCTCAATCTCGGCGGTGGTGCTGGCAACTTCTGCCGAATATTCGGCGAGACCGGTTCCAGTTGCGCGGCTTTCCGAGCCGATAACGGCAGGAGGGACGGAACCGGGAGCAAACAGGGCTGCTGCGGCATCTCCCCACGCTTGGAGGGACTCAGACGGGCCTGGAAAGCCGCAGGAATGCTGGGAACGGGCGTCAAACGGTAGCTTTCCGGGAACCGGAGTCGGCTGCTGCGGGGTCAATTGGAACGCCGCTGCGTCGGCCGGTGCACCGTTAGGGGATTCCGGATCGGAGTCAACAACCACGGAAGCGCCAGGCGAACCGGGCAAAGTCGAGGCAGCCGGAGGCATGAGCGAGGTGCTGGCGGCGGGCGAATTGTCGAGTGCGGCCAGGAACGCAGCAGCAGGGCGTGCCTGGATCAATGCCGTCCGCAGGCTATCGCGGACAAAGTCGTGGATTAGGCTTTGCTGGCGAAAGCGGACTTCAGTCTTGGCGGGATGTACGTTCACGTCTACTTCCTCGGGCGGCATCTCCAAGAAGAGAAGCACCACCGGAAAACTGGTAGGAGGAATTACGTTGCGGTAAGCCTCAGTGATTGCGTGCATCAGCAGCCGATCACGAATAATTCGCTTGTTTATAAAGATATAGATGGAATTCCGATTGAGCTTTTGCAGCTCCGGTTTGGAGTAAAACCCGGACAGGCGCATGGAGCCGGGATCGCGGATTGGTTCGTTGGGATCGCGCTTCCAAGGCGGAGGTTCGGGCAAGCCGGTGCGCTGCAGTGGGGTCTCCGCGGCCACTGGCATGAGCTGAGAGAGAGTGTCCTTGCCGAAGATCTGGTAGATGCGCTCGGCGGTTCGCGCGACGGGCGGGGCGGAGATGATGGTGTGCGAGGCCGACGCCAGTTCAAAGTGCTTCTCAGGGTGGGCCAAGGCATAGTGAGTGACCAGTGCGGTGACGTGTGCCAACTCGGTTGACTCCGCACGGAGGAATTTTCGCCGGGCCGGGGTGTTGAAGAACAGGTCGGCGACGGCCAGAGTGGTTCCGCGAGGCAGGGCTGCGTCGTCGACGTGCAGAATCCTGCCGCCGGCAATCTCCAGGCGAGTACCCACAACCGGCTCATTTGCTAAGGTTTCCGCCGGCAATGCTGGACAGGTTTCCAGAGTTACCCTGGCCACGGAGGCGATGGACGGCAGCGCCTCGCCGCGGAAGCCGAGGGTGGCAATGGAGAGCAGGTCATCGGCGGTGCGGAGCTTGGATGTGGCATGGCGCTCGAATGCGAGCAGGGCGTCGTCGCGGTTCATGCCGTGCCCGTCATCGATGATGCGGATGAGCTTGCGACCGCCTGCCTCGACCACGATGGAGATGCGATTGGCCCCGGCATCGAGGGAGTTCTCCAGCAGTTCCTTGACGACGGAGGCTGGCCGGTCCACCACTTCGCCCGCGGCGATTTGATTGGCGACCAAGTCGGGAAGGATGCGGATGCGGCCCATAAGCCCCTAGATTAACGCAGGCCGGGTAGTGGATAGCTGCCCTGTCTTATTCTGTTAATATAAGTACTTTAGTTTCAGTTATTTATATGATATAATCAATTCCAGACACGTGATTTTGCCGGGCGTTGGGAGATCAGAGTATAGGCGGCGTTCGCACTCATTTTTCTTTTTCGTTCTATTTCACAAGTTGTGTGGCCTTTCGGGCGACGTCGCACGACTCAATATCCATTATGCGCCGGGTGCAGATAATTCTCTGCAAAGCGCTGACAACTCAGGCTGCGTTCGATTTCGGTCCAAAAGCAAAGTGCCGCCCACGGGCGGCACTTCTGGGAACCTGAATGATTGTGCAGCTTAGATGCCCATGCCAAATTCGCTCGCGGTATGCTCACCAGCGTTGGCGTAAAAGTCATAAGGAGTGCGCTTCCCGAACTTGTACCGGCTCCGAACTTCATAGCCGAGGTAGATGCTGAGAGCGGCGACAACCATGCCAATAGAGAACCATCCGATCACCCGCAGGGTGTTGGATTCGTGCGCCTCATCTTCTGTTTCAATCGAGGGCGCGAGTTCTTCGTGCTCGCTGGACATGAGCTGGTTCCTCCTGCTGGCATGATATCGCAATTCTGGTTGGACTGGCGGGTGTGGGGTTGGTGAGTCTACAACTATTGTTCACTCGAGAGATTCAATTTGGGCCATGAGGGTTGCCTTCTCCGCTTCGGGAAGGAAGCTCGCGCGGATGGAGTTGGCGGCGAGTTGGCGAAGCTCTTCTCGGGTGAAAGCTTGTTCCGTGTGGGCCAGGAGATACTCGTTGGCGACGTCGGATCCGAAGAATGCAGGATCGTCGGAGTTGAGCGTAACCAGTAGACCAGCATCGAAATAGCGGCGGAGGGGGTGATCAGCAAACGAAGCGCAGACGCCGGTCCGGACGTTGGAGGTGGGGTTGAGTTCGAGGGCCGTACCGCGGACTTTTAGCTCCGCAACAAGGACAGGGTCGTGAATCGCGGAGAGTGCATGGCCAATGCGCTCAGAGCCGACGGCGAGGGCCTCGTGGATTGCCTCGGGTCCGGTGGTTTCGCCAGCATGGTTGGTGAGGCGCAGACCGGAATTGTGGGCTTTGTCGTAGAGCTCACGGAAGGGCTCGGAGCCTCTCTTGCGCTCGTCGCCACCAAGGCCAATGCCGATGATGGATGGGAATTCTGCGCGCATTTCAGCGGCCTTGCGGAAGACGACGGCGGCCTCGTCGACGGTGAAATGGCGGACGGCGTCGAAGATCCAGTAGAGGGAGAGGCCGAGTTCGCGCTGGGCCCGTTCGCGGGCGCGTTCGAGGCCGGCGAAGATGGGCTCGAAGGCTCGCGGATCGTGGTTGCGCCACATGTAGATAACGCCGACGGAGATGTAGACCTCGGCATGGACGACGCCCTGCGCGGCGAGACGCTGCATCATGCGCCAGGCGGCAAGCTCGTAGTCATCGGGGCCGACGAGGCGCCTGGTGACGGCTTTGAAGGCCTCGATAAAACCCGTGAAATCAGTGAATTGATAGAGGGCTTCGGCTTCCTGCAAGGTGATGGGGTTGGCGTCGTGGCGGGCGCTAAGATCGGCTAACGTCTGGGGGGTGATGGTTCCTTCGAGGTGGAGATGAAGCTCGGCTTTGGGGAGCCGGCGGATGAAATCTTCGATGCCCGACATGGTTCCAGTTTAGCGGGTCGAGGATAGGGATCAAGAGTCGGGGGATCCAGTTTTCAGTGTTCAAATGGCTGCTTATAGGGTTGTTCTACATAGCTGAAAAGGCTGCTCAGGTGGTTACAAAACATGCGAAAAGGCTGCTCAAGTGGTCGTCTTTCGCGTCGACATGCACCTTGCGGGCAGCCTTTTCGACGTGTTTCGGTTGCAGAGAATTGAACTAAATGAAGCAAAGGGTCGCTCAGAATTGAACGCGTTTTTTGAAAAATGCGCTGATTTTGCACGAGAAACGGCCTTAAAAGTTTGAAACTAATAAGCTTATTTGCATTTTCGTTTGCTGTGAATATGCGCTTGTTGTTTGAGGGGCCAACAACAAGGCCCAAGGCTCAAAAAGCGGATCAGGAGAAATCTCCCAAGTGCCGACGAGCTTTCGCTCAGGTCTGAAATACCCTATCATTGTTCAAATTCCATGGTCCGAATCGGCGCTGCGTCCTATTTGAGGCTAGGCGCCCCTGTCTAAAGGTCGAGAAAAAAATGCGGCATTTTATAGAAACGCTCTTTGCCATTCTCGTGATCGGTAGTGCGTCTGTTTCGGTTCAGGGACAGTTCCAGGAGCCAACTGCCGAAGAACTCCACATGACTTCAGATCCAAAGGCGCCCGGGGCATCGGCTGTATACCTTTACCTGGAAGAAAAGACCGACGATGCGGTTCATTTCCATTCGTACTATGCGCGCATCAAGGTGCTGACCGAAAAAGGGAAAGAAATGGCCGACGTGCATATTCCATATGAGCATGGACAATTCCAGGTCGCCGGCATCCAAGGCCGCACCATTCACGCAGACGGATCCGTTGTGCTTTTAACCGCAAAGCCATCGGACCTGATGTCGTACCGCGGTGGTGGGCACCAATATAACGAGATGACCTTCTCCCTACCCAGCGTGGAGGTCGGCAGCATCCTTGAATACCGGTTGCAGATCCGGTACAGCGAAGACACGGTATCGTCGCCTGTATGGAGGATTCAGCAGACTTGTTTTGTGCATCGGGCGCACTACTTCTTCAACCCCGCCTTTAACGCCGGCAGGGACGTGGTAGACAAGCATGGCCAGATCGCCGATGGCCTGATGTACTCCACGCGGTTGCGCTCAAGTGGGCAGGTCTTGAAAGACACACTCCACCGATACACGCTCGATATTACGGACATTCCACCTTTGCCGAGCGGAGACTGGCTTCCGCCCTTGAACACCATCCGCGAGAGCGTGATTTTCTACTATACGAATGCCAATTCCGGGCCTGAATTCTGGGATCGTGAAGGGAAGTTCTGGGCCAGGGATGCGGACCATTTTACTGCTGTTTCCGGAGTGATGAAGAAGGCGGCTGAGGACCTTGTTGCCCGAAGTGATGGGGACGAAACCAAGGCGAGAAAAATATACGCAGCCGTATTGAAAGTCGACAATCACGACTTTGCTACATCGTCGCGTGAATCGTCAAAGGCGAGACTCAATAAGGACGCCGGCGGCGTTTGGAAACAGCAGAGTGGTACAGGTGACGAGATTGCGCTGCTGTTTGTGGCGCTGGCTCGGGCGGCGGGACTAAAGGCCTGGCCGATGCAGGTTGTAAATCGCGATCGCGCGGAGTTTGAGCCTACCTATCTTTCAACGGACCAGTTCGACGACTACATTGCAATTGTGCAGATTGACGGCAAAGACGTCTACCTGGACCCCGGGCAAAAGGTGTGCACCTTCGGTGCTCTGAATTGGAAGCACGAGATTGCGAAAGGGTTCCGCATGAGCGAGAAGGGCGTCACCATCGAAGAGACTCCGGCCGGGCCACCCAAAGCCGCTGGGATCCAGCGGATTGCCGACGTGTCCATTGACGATCATGGCGTCGTTTCCGGTACAGGACGTTTCGTACTCAGCGGACAGGAGGCCCTGTATTGGCGCCAGCTTGCCATGGTCGAGGATGCAGGTGAACTGTCGAAAGACTTCAATGAGTATGTGGGAGCCAGCCTCCCGGACGGCGTGAACGGGGCTCTGGAAAGGTTCGAGGGGCTCACCTTGTATGACTCTGACCTTGTCGCCAGTATCAAACTTTCCGGCGTTCTGGGTTCGTTTACCGGCAAGCGCCTGATTGTGCCCGGGCTCCTGTTCGAAGCGCGTGCCAGACATCCATTCGTTGAGGAGTCACGGGAGGTACCTGTGGACCTTCACTATGCCACGATGGAGGACGACGAGGTCACCTATCACCTTCCATCCGGAATGAATCTGGATAGCTTGCCGAATGATCCCCAAATCGAATGGACGAGCCGAATCAAGCTGTCGATGAAATTTACGCCAACGAACAGGGCAGTTACGGTGAAGCGCACATTCGTGCGGACCTCTGCATTGCTTGATCCATCGCTCTACTCGACCCTTCGCTACATTTATCAGAGGATGGCTGTGGCGGATCAACAGCAGATCGTGATGAGCCGCACAACTGAAACGAGTGCGAACTGATGTACGCCGCCAGCGTGAAAGAGTCAGGATGAACTTCGGAGCGCACATCCACTTACGCTGAAGATGGAGGCAGAGCATGGACTCGAAAGCAAGACAGGCTCTAGTGATGGCGAGAATCCTGAAGATAGCCTTCATCGTGTCGGGATTGATGTTTCTCTACATTGTTTTCAAGATTCCGCCGAATGAAACTGAGCCGCTACAACCTGCAGTCGAGCTGATCATCTCGGCTGTTGCACTCACAAATATTGTGCTGGGTTTCGCGCTTCCGCGCTACGTCGCAAGGGCTGCCCGAAGCAGGCAATCCAGTGTGGGTCCGTCAACAACACCCATCCAGCGATGGATGACAGGCTATGTTCTGAGTTTGGCGTTTTTCGAGTCTTGCAGCCTCTTCGGCCTGGTTCTGCACTTCATGGGTGCGCGCATTCTGGTCGTGGAATTGCTCTTTGCCGCGAGTTTGCTCGCCATCCTGCTCCGGAGTCCCGGGGTACCACTCACCGATGAGGGGGAGAAGCCTGCTCAAGTGTACCCAGGGGAGTAGGGCGCGAGTGACAGGACATCCTCGGTTGGTGGTGGTTCGGAGAAAACAGATGCTATGCCGGTTGCTTGAGCGCGAAGAATGCAGGGGTGCCTTCGGACGCTTCTGGCTGAATGGCTTTGTCGAACCGCTGCCAATGCTCTACTTCAGCCGCCGAAAGTGGCCGGCTGAAGTAGTATCCCTGGACCTCATCACATTTTCTTGCTCGCAGGAATTCCATTTGCGCTTCGGTTTCGACGCATTCCGCGATCACCCTCAAGTTCAATGCCTTGCTCATATCGATCATAGCGGTGGTAATGGCGGCGTCGTCGGGATTGGTAGCAGCGTCTTTAATGAACGAGCCGTCGATCTTGAGTTTGCTGACAGAAAACTGCCTTAAATAACTGAGGCTGGAGTAGCCGGTGCCGAAGTCATCGATGGCAAGACTCACTCCCATGCTCTTTAGTTCTTCAAGAAGGGAAAAGATGGAATCGCCGGTGGACAACAACAGACTTTCGGTGATCTCGAGCTCAAGGCAACGAGGGGGGAGCGCGGTCTGGTGAAGAACAGCTTTGACCACGTCGCAGAAGCCTTCTTGCCGAAACTGAATAGCCGAGACATTGACCGCGATGGAAGGCACTTGGATGCCCGCATCGATCCATTTTCTGGCTTGGACACAAGCTGTCCGAAGCACCCATTCGCCAATGGGAACGATCAGGCCGGTACTTTCGGCTACGGGGATGAATTTTACGGGTGGAATGAGGCCCCTCTCTGGATGTCCCCAGCGCAGCAATGCCTCAAATCCTGTGATCTCTCCTGTGAGCAAGCTCATCTGGGGTTGATACGCGAGGAAGAGCGCACCTTTATCCAGAGCTTCGCGAAGGTCATGTTCGAGTGTGAGCCTCTCCACGACCTGGGCATTCATTTCCTCAGTAAAGAATCTGAATGTGTAGCGCCCGCTTTCCTTAGCGGAATACATGGCCGCATCGGCGTTCTTAATCAAGGTTTCCTCATCCGCGCCATGTTCGGGGAAGATGCTGATTCCGACGCTGCAAGTGATTTTGAAGGAGCGTCCCTCGATGATGAATTCCTGATCCATTCCGCGAGCGATGCGTTCCGCGGTAACTGCGGCATCGGCTGATTCGTGGATGGAAGGGAGCACGACGAGAAACTCGTCGCCACCGATTCGAGCGACCGTATCTTCGTCGCGCGAAAGCCGCTTTAGCCTTGTCGCCACTTCTCTGAGGAGCAGGTCGCCGGTGGAATGTCCGAGCGAATCGTTGATGATTTTGAATCGGTCGAGGTCCAGGAATAGAATTGCCACCTTTTCCTTGTGACGCCGGGCCGCGGCGAGCGCACTGTGCAGCCGGTCATTGAGGAGACTGCGATTGGGCAAGCCGGTAAGGGAATCGTAGTATGCCAGGTATTGCACCTGGCTTTCTGCAACTTTGCGGTCGGTGATGTCCACAAGTCCGGCTTCGATGATGGCAGGGACATTCTCGGCCTGGCGGATGCTTCTGACATTGGCGAGAGCCCATTTCCAACTGCCATCCGGGCACTGAAACTGGTATTCGGCATTGAGAATCTGGCTATCAGTTCCGGCAGACTTGTTGTGCAGGTGCTGGTGGAACTGCGCGGTGATTGATTCCACCTTGGTGCGGTCTTCGAGCATAGCGACGCGGTCGGGATACCCGAGAATCTGGGCACAGGCATCATTGCAATCGATAATGCGGCCATCGGACGCAGCAATGTATAGGCCGGTCAAATTGCGCTGAAACATGCGTCGATAGCGCTCTTCCAGAGCAGCCTCGTTCTCGAGGCGAGTCTTGATGAGTTCCGTCTGGCTCCGCACCCGTCGGCGCAGGAAGAGCACCCAACCGAAGATGGCCGCGGTGATGAGGCCGACAGCGGAGAGAATGAGAGCTGCACGCCCGCCGGTCAACCAGGGCGGGGATGAGAGCAGGGTTATGTCGCCGGGCGATCTGAGGACGATTTCGAATGCGGAAGGGTTGCCGTTATCGTCGGTCTTGATGGAGCAGATGCCAGTGAGAGCCAGTTTGCTGTCTTTGGTGGGTGGCGGGGCCGAGTGAATGTCTGGGCGGACGGCAAAGCGGGCTGTGAAGTTGACGTGATCGTCGGATTGAAGGGCGAGCGTATAGGAACTGCGGGTTGGGTTCACAGCCTCGACAGTTCCCGCGATGGTGACCAGGCGAGCGTCATAGCCACCATTGAGGGCAGTCTTGCCGTCAATGCTGGCGGGGACAATAGACACATGCTTTCCCGTCGGATCGAAACTGGCGGATTTTAGAATGGTGCTGTAGTTTCCGCTGGCGGGAAAGCCGACAACTTGGACTTCGTCTCCGGCCTTGCCGGGAGAGCTATCCTTACTCTCGGCATAGAGGCCACCTGTCGCGTCCATCAGGAACAGGCCGCGACCGGGAAATACCGCTGTGATGATGCCCCGAACCTTGACCCTGTGAACCTCCGCCGCCTGGGCAGAGAATCGGCCGACCTGGTCGATACTCTGGGTGGGAATAGCGTATGGGTCCTTCGGGGCGGCTTCAATGACTTTTGCATTGGCGATGTTCGGCACCATCATGTGGATGGCTACGAGCTGATTCCGTTGATTGAACGCGGAAGCACAAACCCCTCTGAACTGTACTTTTGCATCCACGAGCTGAGTTGGAAACGGGGCATGGTAGTCCGGGACTCGCACTTTGAATGCACCGGTCGGAGTGGCGACGTCAATGACCAGCACATTGCCCTCCGCCTGCTTGGCGAAGGAACGGACGATGCCTTCCATTTGAACCCACTGGCTGTCAAAGCTGCCGGTGGCTGCCTGCTCGTAACTCAGGACCACCGGTTTCGGCATAGGTGCGGTGCCGAGGATTTTCCATTTTGGACTGGCAAGGTCGGGGGAGAAGCCGGGGCCAACCACGCCGGTGATGTCGAGCAATTGGCCGGGGCTGGGGGGAGGGTCTTTGAGTCCCCGAAGGTCGACCCAAACGCCGCCCGTGGCGTCCTGAACGAAGAGGTTGGGCGCTACGGAATCGTAGTACGTGACAACGGCGCGGATGTGAACAGGGGGTGGCGTGTGGGATGGATCGGCCTTGAAGCGGCGAATCCGGTCGACGGAGGTGATGACACGGGGCGCGGCGGAAGGCGTCGGTTGGCCGATTGAGTTGCTGATGCTGCAGGATAGGACGACCAGGATCAGTATTCTCCTCATGATTGTGCGCTCGTGACTCATCCGGCACGGACTTCTCATGAATCGATTCTGGTCCACTGGAGGTCTATCGGCATTTCTTCCGAATTCCTATAGTAGGTGACTGCAACGACGGGGCCTTTGAAGTTTTGGGGTGGGATTTGCGGGATAGGTGCCCTGCGGTGTTGCGATCCCACTCATCGCGCGATGGATGGGGCACAATGGTTTATTTTGCACGGAGCTATGTTTCTTCGCTAGCGGGGTTTGGCGAATTCGGAGCGGTGGCGGCTGTAGAGGAAGTAGATGATCAGGCCAATGGCGAGCCAGATGAGGAAGCGGAACCAGGTGATGATGGGGAGTCCTGCCATGAGGAGGAAGCAGAAGACGACGCTTAAGACGGGGATGACGGGGCCGAAGGGGACGACGAAGCCGCGGCGGCGTTCCGGCTCGCGATAGCGGAGGACGATGACGCCAATGGAGACCAGGACAAAGGCGAAGAGGGTGCCAATGTTGGAGAGATCGGCGAGGGTGCCGATGTCGAACAAGCCGGAAGGGATGGCGACTACGATTCCGGCGACCCAGGTTGAGAATGCGGGAGTGCGGAAGACGGGGTGGACGTCTGAAAAGATCTTTGGGAGCAGGCCGTCGCGGGACATGGAGAACCAGACGCGGGATTGGCCGAGCTGGTAGACGAGGATGGACGAGAGCATGCCCATGATGGCGCCGAAGAGGACGATGAGACGGATCCAGTGGAGCGAATGGCCACCGGGCAGAATGGACAGTTTCTTGAGAGCGTTGACCACGGGGGCGGCGTCACCCACCATCGACTGCCAAGGCACGAGGCCGGTGAGGCAGACGGCCACGGCGACGTAGAGGACCGTGCAGACGAGGAGCGTGGCGATGATGCCGATGGGGAGGTCGCGCTGGGGATTGCGGCATTCTTCGGCTGCTGTCGAGACGGAATCGAAGCCGATGTATGTGAAGAAGATGATGGATCCGCCGGTGAGCACGCCGCCCCAACCGTTGGGCATGAAGGGGTGCCAGTTGCCGGGATGGATGAAGGCGATGACGCCGATGACGAAGATGACAATGGCGATGAGCTTGATGGACACCATCATGTTGTTGGTGCTGGCTGACTCGCGGATGCCGCGGACGAGGATGACGGTGAGGATGAGGACGATGAGGAAAGCTGGGATGTTGAAGCCGAAATGCCAGCCGGGGTGGTAGATCCAGTTGCCGGCTAGATCCTGGAGGCCCTCGGGAAGATAGGCAGGCGATATCCAGGTGGCAGCGGGATGCAGGCCGAACCAGTCGAGAAGGTCGACGACGTGGGCGGCAAAGCCGACACTGACGGTCATGTTGGAGCCGGCGTATTCGAGGATCAGGTCCCAGCCGATGATCCAGGCGATGAGTTCGCCCATGGTGGCGTAAGTATAGGTGTAGGCTGAGCCGGCGATGGGAATCATGGAGGCGAGTTCGGCGTAACAGAGGCCGGTGAGGCAGCAGACAATGGCGACGAGGATGAGCGACAGCGCGATGGCGGGACCGGCGCCGGGACGGCCGGCGAGGGCGGTGTGGGTGATGATGTAGTCGGCCAGGGGGGTGTTGACGAAGCTGGAGGTATCGAACTGCTCGCCGGAGATGGCGGTGCCGATGACGGTAAAGATGCCGGAGCCGATGACTGCCCCGATGCCAAGAGCGGTCAGCGACCACGGGCCGAGGGTCTTCCTGAGCCTGTGCTCGGGTTCTTCCGATTCGCGGATCAGCTTATCGATCGACTTGCGGGCAAGCAGTTGGCTGGGCAGCGCAGTTCTCCTCAATCGGTGAGGTGGGGCCTGTCAATGCGGGCATACTGCGGGGTTCCGGAGTAGCTCGCGCCGGGCCGGAACCCTTTTCAAAAGCTGCGAGGCGACGGCTTACCGCTTGGAGACGCCGCGTGCTGCCTTCTTGAGCTTCTTCTTGTTTTCGCCACGGGGCCCGGTCCGCTTCGCCTTGGGGGCGGCCTTTTTGCGGGCGGTGCGCTTCAGCTTCTTCCGTTCCAGCTTGTCTTCAATCTTGGTGGTGTCGGCCACGTATAACCTCTTTCGTTGCAATCTCTTCAGAGTTTCCCGCACGTTGGTCCGATCATCGGCCCGCAGTTCTACAGGGAGTGAAGTCTATGTTAGCAGGGAATTGACTCGGGACCAATTCGGAGGCGCTGGGCGAGAGCGATTCGGGACGGCTCTATTCGGGGCCGCAATCATCGTTTTCCAAGGTACAATGGAAAGTAGACCAGAAATTGACCCCCCCTGCTCGGCTCCGGCCTCCGTATCGCTTCTGACGAGCTCCGCACTACACGCACCAATCACCGCGTTGACCGGAGTTCGTTATGCGTTCTGACCAGATTCACCGCGCACTTGCGCAGGGAATGAACCGTTTTGAAGTGTGCCAGCTTGTGGCGAAGGGCGTGAAAGCCACGCACAAGACAGGCTCACGCTTTGAAGATTCAATTAACGATGTGTTGCAATATCTAGGGACCCACGAGACGCAGAAAGAAAACCTGCACCCGGCGGCACCGCAGGTGAGCGTGAAGAGCCTGAAGCCGGCGGCGTAGAAGCAGTTGTCAGGGATCAGGTTTCAGGGATCAGAAAAAGCCTGGGACTGCGGATCTGGGATGTATGCGCGGCCCTGAAGTGGATGGATTTTGAGGGAAATGCAAAAGAGGGACGGCGGTTTGCCGTCCCTCTTTTGTTGGTTCGAATCCTGGTGCCAAGCGGTTTGCTTAGACGACCTGAACGTTCTCTGCCTGCCAGCCCTTGGGGCCCTTGGTGACATTGAACTGAACGCGCTGTCCCTCTTGCAAGGAACGGAAGCCGTTGGACTGAATTGCGGTGTGATGAACGAAGACGTCCTCGCCATTTTCACGGCTCAAAAATCCAAAACCCTTGGCGTCGTTAAACCACTTGACTGTGCCTGTTTCCATTGTGATGCTCCTTCGATACTGATTTTACCGCGAACGCAATGTGGAAGTTTGCGAGTAGGCGGTAACCGGAACAGGCAAAAACTTCAGATCGAATTCTACGATTGGATAGAGTGTAGCACGGATTGGCAAGTGGCTCGACCAAATAGATGCCGGCAGATGCCAGATTTGGGAATTGGCCAGCTTAGGGGTTATCGGTCTTTTTCTGCTCTCCGAAATAGTATCCGAGGATGAAGGCGAGCAAGCTTCCGAAGACGGTGGTGAGAAAGGTGCCAAACTCTTTCAGTGCCGGAGCCGCGGCCTTGGTCAGCAGCTCTACGGCCCGATAAACAATCTCGCCCTTGTCTCCGGTTGTGTGTCCATCAATCCAGGGATAGTTCATCACGACCCAGTAGATGAGCAGGATGAGGGCGGCAACCGATCCTGTAAAAGTCCAGACGATGACCTTGGCGAGATAGCCTGCGTCTATCTCCTTTTTGGGGGCTGACTGAACGTTACCGACGGGTTTCTCGCTGATGGGATTAATGAGGTCGCCCTGCTGGGTGACGCTGCCGACGGGTGCGGACTGCAGTGGATTGATGGGGGGCATAAGGTACATTCCTCCTTAAGTGGTCCACCGTATCGATTTCGGAATTGTATATCCATATCAATCGCTTGGGGAGAATGAGGGATGAGACTGGCTTCGACGGCTAAATTGGTTCTTGCTTTCGGCACTCTGGGTATATCGTGCGTGGCCAGCCAGACGCCGGTCCACAAAGCGATCTTTAAGGACGGCGCTTCGTCAACGGGTTGGATCGACTTCGAATTCCAGGACGGGAAACGGATCTTTGTTCCGGTGAAGATCAACGGGCACGATGCGATGGTCCAGCTGGCGACGGGGCTTCGCGTTTCGGACATCGACAAGTCCTTTGCCGCTTCGGTCGGTCTGCACCCGGACAGCGGCTCCAACTCGATTAACGGTCTGCGAATTCAGATTGGCGCCATGACCTTGGCGAACACCGCTGCCTCGGTTGTCGATTTCGCTCCGCTTGCCAAGCATGTGGGGCACCCGTTGCCGTTCCTGCTGGGCGACGACGCGTTCAATGAACTCGCAGTGGATATCGACTTCGCTCATCACCGAATTGCTTTTCGCGATCCAGCCAGCCAAGCCAGGCCGGATGGCGCAGTGGAAGTTCCACTGATTCCGGTCGAAGACCTGCACTTGGTGCCGGTCTCGATTGAAGGCGCCCCGCCAGCGCAATTTGAATTGGGCCTGGGCAACTCAGGAGACATCCTGGTGTATCAGCCCTACTACGAGTCGCATAAGTTATTGGATGGTCGACGACTTTCGAAGAGATTGGCTGCAGGTACCGGTGGATTTGTCGTTGAGCCTGTTACCGTCTTGAATCGTGCAGAGTTCGCTGGGATCACGTTCGTGAATATGCCTGCTGCATTAATCCCCTCTAGCGCGGCGGGAACCACGTCCAGTCTCATCGCGGGCGACATCGGCCTTCCAATCCTCACGCAGTTTCGTCTGATCCTGGACTATTCTCACCAACGGCTTTATGCGGTGCCCTACACGGATGCTGGCCGCACGCCATTCGCCAAGGATCGATTGGGACTTACGCTGACCAAAGATGATGCGGGTTTTGCGGTTGAGTTCGTTGCACCGGGCAGCCCCGCTGAGGCTGCCGGATTCAAGGCAGGCGACAAAGCCACGCTGATTAATGGAAAGCCGGCGCAGGCATGGCCCGAAACAGTGTTCGCCGATTTGAAGTATGGCGCGAGCGGAACGAATCTGGACTTCACCATGCAAGGCGGCGGTGTCCGGCAGGTGAAGCTCGCCGACTATTTCTGACGGCGTGGTTTGAACTCAGTTGTCCGATGTCACGATGCATCCTTTGATTTCATAAGTTAAAGGGGCGATTGGGGAGTCCTGAGGATTCCTGTGATTTCCAAGAGGAGTTATTGCGGAAATCGAATGATCCGCCATTGCGATCATTGCGATACCGGAGTGCCTACGCACATCCTATTGACCTTTTAGCCGAATATAAGACATATCGTTTGGGATTTATTGGGAGGATTTACGGACTATGCTCGTTCAACGGGGACTGGATCTCGCAGGCGGAACGAGGTGGAAATTTGACTTTGGCACCTGCCCGTCTACGATGAGCCAGTCCCCATTGGGCTGAAACTGTTATGGAATCATTACTTGCTTTTCGGTTCCATCGTCATTCTTGATTGAAACAACCTGGGTTCCGGCCGCATCTTTAGGGGTTGCGGATTTCAGATAGTTGTAGACGGCTACCGCATTACGGATGACCTCGGCCTTGGTGCTGGCCGACGTATCGCTCACCAGATTCGTCAAAGTCTTATCGAATGTGTCGTCAATATCGATTGTGAAGCGGGACATGGGGCACCTCTTACTGCAATATTACTGCATTTTGCAGTATGGGGCAAG
>Ga0187847_10001299_pt1 | contig 22955 bp, 15 predicted proteins | sample June2016WEW_4_10_FD_132458 | JGI IMG/M metagenome (GOLD analysis project Ga0187847, IMG submission 132458) | Peatland microbial communities from SPRUCE experiment site at the Marcell Experimental Forest, Minnesota, USA - June2016WEW_4_10 | ecosystem: Environmental > Terrestrial > Soil >...
AGTACAGCAACTCGGCGACCTGCTCGAAGTTGCCGCCGAGGGAAAACTCCGAGCCAGCAGTGTTCTCGATCAGGACACGCAAGTTGCCCGCCGCCAGATCCAGACCTTCGACCGCCTGCTCAATCGCCAATGCGGCCCGCCGCAAACCCTCTTCGCGACTGCTTCCGCGAAACGACCCGGGATGCAGCACCAGGAACTCCGCTCCCAGAGCCAGCGCGCGCTCCACTTCGCCACGAAACGCCACGATCGACTTGGCATGGAACTCCGAGTTACCGCCCGCCAGGTTGACCAGATAATTGGCATGAATGGCGAGCGGCTTCAGGTCGTAGCGCTGGCGCAGCCGGCTCATCTCTTCGCACTGCGCGCGAGCCAGCTCGTACGGCTTCCATTGTCGCGGGCTGGAGGAGAAAATCTGAAACGCATTGCAGCCCAGGCGATAGGCGCGCTCGGCGGCGCTCGCCACGCCGCCCGCCGTCGAAGTGTGAATGCCGATGCGCCGCGCCGTGAGCTTAGGAGGCCGCTCCGGCGCCGGCAAAAGCTTCAGGATGTCTTTGTCTTGTTTCTCAGGGTTTCCCACGCTGACATTCTATGTGGTCGGCTGAGGTCTTCGGCCGCTCTCTCACCGGCGACAATCAGTTTCAGCCTCGTCCAAAATCAGCTCTCTAGCGAGAGACCTTACAAGTGATTAGCCCAGCGCGAGAGCGCTGGGTGATCGGCCAAAATACTGTACGAGCCCCTTCAGGGGCGATGCTCTTCCCGGGCGTCTGCCGCCCCTACGGGGCTTGCATCAAATATCCGCAGCTTTCCCAGCGCTTCCGCGCTGGGCTAATTACTTTCAGCATTGGCGGCACACGCGCCCGCGTGACGCCAATCACAACCCGCCCACACCTGTCGAATTACAGTTGGGGCAGCGATCATCGATTGATCGCCTCAACTCATGACCTGGCTCCGCTTCGTCATCCGCGCTCTACAGAGAATCGGTTCGCGCCAACCCAAGCATCTGGTTCTTGGCCAGCACGGCGAAACCGAAGCGTACTTTTATCTGAAAAGCCTGGGCTACAAATTTGTGGCCACCAACTTCCGCGTGCCGCACAACCGCGGCGAGATCGACCTGATTGGCTGGGACAACGGCATGCTGTGCTTTGTCGAGGTCAAGACGCGCAGCGACGACAGCTTTGCTTCGCCCTCGACTGCCGTGACGCTGAACAAACGCCGCAACATTATTTCCGTCGCGCGGCGCTACCTTCGCCGTCTGCCGGCTGAGCGCAAGCCGTCCTGCCGCTTCGACATCCTCAGCATCGTAACCTCGGATAACGGAAGAGAGCCGCGATTCACGCTGCAAAAGGGAGCGTTCAGCTGGGACGCAGGAAGTTCGCAGCGCCGCCAATATCGCGACTTCGCCGACAGGCATTACTGGCGACGCAGGTAAGCGCTGGGCCGCTCCATAAAAGTATGGCTGGCCAGTCTGAAAGTAATTGGCCCAGCGCGGAAGCGCTGGGTAACCGGCCAAAAATATTTGGCCGAGCCCCTTCAGGGGCGATATTCTTCCCGGGAACCTGCCGCCCCTACGGGGCTGAGAGTCAAAATATCGGCAGCTTTCCCAGCGCTTCCGCGCTGGGCTAATCACTTTGATTTCGCTTTGGCGAGACGCTGATTCGGAAAGCCTGAATCTCAACTGCGCTGACGAACGACAAATATTCTTGCCCGATAATCCCGGAAGGCCCGCGCTAACCGTTTGCCCGCACTTTATCCAGCGCCAGCCCCAACCGCTCGAACCCGGCCTGCGTCATTTCCGGATCGCCGCCAATCCCAACTCGAAAATGTTCGGGCATCCCAAAATAACTGCCGGGAACGACACCCGTCTCGTACCCCTCCCGCAACAGACGATCCAGCTGTTCGACGCTCCCATGCCGCAACTTGGGAAAGGCGACTGTGCCGAACTCGGGGCGAACGTACTCAATATCGTCACGCGATCGCAGAAACGAATCCAGCACCGGACGATTCGCCTCCAGCAGCTTCTTGGCGCGAGCGGCCACGCGCTCCAGGTTGTCCAGCGCAATCACGCTCATCAGCTCCGCCGGATGCGCCGCGTTCACGCCATACAGATCGTTGATGTGCCACATGCGTTCGGTGAGTTCCGGATTTGCCAGCACCCATCCGCAACGCAGCCCGCTCAGGCCGTACGCCTTAGTCAAGCTGCTGGTCACCAGGAAGTGATCGCCCAAATGCACCGCGGGAAGCGGACGCCGCTCATACAGCGCTTCCAGATAAACCTCGTCGACGAGGACGCGAGCATTATTCTTCCTCGCGAGATCGCCGACCGCCCGCAGCGTGGCTTCGTCAATCAGCGCTCCCGTAGGATTATGCAGATTGGTCAGCACGATCAGCCGGGTTTGCGGCGTCATCTTGCGCTCGACTTGGTGGGGATCGACGCGAAACCCGTCTTGCATCCGGCGCTCAAAATAGCGCACGCTTACGCCCAGATATTCCAGCGTGGTGACTACCAGTTCGTAGGTCGGCCACTCCACCAGCGCTTCTTCGCCGGGCTCCAGCGTCGCCGCCAGCGCCAGATGGTTTGCCATCGATGTGCCCGCTGCCGTTACCACGCAATCGGCGGTTAGCCCGTTCAGCTTCGCCAGACGCTCGCGTAGCGGAGCATAGCCGTAAAAGTCGGAACCACAGATCTCCAGTTCCTCCAGCGTAACCGGCAATTCCTTCAGTGGGTAGCTCATGATCCCGCTGCTCGCCAGGTTGTACTTTGCGCCGGAGCGCAGCTTGGCATACTGCATATACCGCGATCCGCTGTGGGTGCGAGACGTCATCAGGCTTTCTCTTCTCCAGTTTTCTGCTTCGCCGCCCAGTAGGCGTACACCGGCAAGCCCAGCAGCAAAATGAACATGCCCAGCAAACTATTCTTCGGGTACTTGTAAACGGTGTTGATCACCACCAGCCACGATACCAGCACGAATACGCCGGTGGTAAACGGATGACCGGGAGCGCGGTATCCAGCTTTCCCATCCGCCACAACTTTCGCTTCCCGGCTGCGAAACACGAACAGGCTCGCGCCCGTCAGGCCAAAGAACAAGAAGTCCATCGACACCACGTAATTCAGTATCTGATCGTAATGGCCGGAAAACGCGATGACGATGGTCCACACGCTCTGTAAGATGATAGCTACCGCCGGAACGTGGGTGTGCCGCGTCACGCTGGCGACGCTGCGGAAGAACAGCTTATCGCGCGCCATGGCAAAGTAAACCCGCGGCGCGGTCAACACCGACTGGCTCAGAAATCCCAGCGTCGAGACCGCAATGCCCAGGGCAATCAGCCGCGCTCCAGTATTGCCCATCGTCGCTCGCATGACCGCCGTCGCCGGTACGCGGGTGTCAGCCAGAGCTTGCGGTCCCAGCACGCGAACGCAAACAAAGTTCACCCCGACGTACAGCACGATCACCCCAGCCACGCCCAGCACCAGCGCCCGCGACAGGTTCTTCCGCGGCTCTTTAATCTCCTCGGCAATGAAGTTGGTGGTCTGCCATCCGCCGAAAGCGAACAGCACGGGCACCATCGCCGCGCCAATCGCCGTCAGCAGATCGAATGACGGCTTGCGATCCAGCAGCGGATGCAGCAACGGATGGGGCGAGCGCACCAGGAACAGCCCCGCGGCAATCAAGCCCGCGATGGCCGCGATCTTCAGCACCATCAACACGCTCTGCATGCGGCTGCCCAGCTTCACTCCCAGGCAGTTGATAATGGTGAGCGCCACGATGGTAAGGACGACAACCCCGCGCTCCGAAACATGCCACGCTGTCAGCTCCAGCAGATACCGCGCAAAGGTCACGGTGACCGCGGCCATGCCGCCGGTCTGGATCACCAGCAGCAACGCCCATCCATAGAGGAAGCCGACCGCGGGATGAAACGCTTCCCGCAGATATGCGTATTGCCCGCCCACAGCCGGTCTGCGCGCTGCCAGTTCGGCGTAAACGAAGGCGCCCAACATGGCCACAACGCCGCCGGCCGCCCACACGCCCAGGATAAGCATGGGCGTGTGCAATTGCTGCGCCACCACGTACGGGTTGATGAAGATGCCAGCGCCGACAATGCCGCCCATCACGATCATGGTGGCGTCGAACAAGCCAACTTGCCGTAGCAGGCCTGAAGGTGTTTCGTGGGGCTTCGAGTTGGAAGAGGATGCGGTCAATGGCCGGAGAACCCCAAAATCAAGTTCTCGACTGTAGCATGGCGTGAGATTATCGCCGCGTCTTGACGGGATTCGGCTCGAGAAGCTGCCGAAAAAACTCCGCTTCCGAGAGCTCCATGTCAGGGCATGACTTTAGAGGCCGCTGAGAATGTCGGGATTTCGGGACTTCCGGGTAGAGCCAGCCTTTAGGCTGGCGTCTACGTCCTTTTTTCCGACTGCGAGCCGGCTTCAGCCGGCGACACAACTGGCTGTTTGCAGACTTTTTCAGCGGGCTCTTTAGTCGTGCCAATCAGCCCTTTATTTTTCTTCCTGAGCCGGTTTCAGCCGGCGACACGATGTTCGGGCTGGCTCATCCACAGAGGTAAATCATCCGTCCGATGCTGCCGCCCGCCTCACCCGGTCCCAAACCGCCTCCCACTCCGGCGTCTCGTCAGGTGTATCCACGGCGATCCAGTCAAAGCCTCGCGAATCCAGATCGTGCAGCGTGCGATAGAGTTTCGTCGCATACTCCGCGGCATCAAACGGCATCGCAACAATCTCCCGCACTTCGCTCTTCGGCGGCCCATGCAATTGCAGGTATGCTCCAGCGCCTTCCTGTGGCACCTCGCCATCGCGCACCAGCAGCAGCTTCGTCCGCGGACTGTAATGCCGGGGATGCATTCCCGGCGAGGGATGGGCCCCGACCGTCGCATTCTTCTGCTGCGAGATGGTCCCAATCACGGCTTCGATCTGCGGGCGCGACACTCCGCCGGGGCGCAGCAAAACCGCGTCCCCGTCAGCCAGCGACAGCACCGTCGATTCAATGCCGACCGTGCAAGGGCCGCCATCGAGGATGTAATCCACGCGAGCGCCCAGCCCCAAGCGCACATGTTCTGCTGTGGTGGGCGAAAGTTGGGTGAAGCGATTCGCGCTGGGCGCGGCAATGGGAATCTGCGCCGCCTCAATCAGCGCCAGCGCTACCGGATGCGCCGGCATGCGCACGCCAACCGTCTCCAGTCCCGCGGTGACCAGTGCAGGAATCGCAGATTGCTTCTTCAACACCAGCGTCAGCGGCCCCGGCCAAAACTTCTGCGCCAGGAGCCGCGCGGCCGCCGGCCATTCGGCGACAACCTCGCGCAGCATTTCCATGTTGCTGACGTGCACGATGATCGGACTGCTCGCCGGCCTGCCCTTCGCTTCGAAGATGCGCGCCACAGAGGCGGCGTCGAGGGCGTTAGCGCCCAGTCCGTACACGGTTTCGGTGGGAAACGCGACCAGCTCGCCGGCACGCAGGCGAGCTGCCGCGTGTTCAATCTCGGCTCGCGATGGAGGGTGAGTACTACCCATGTTGTATCAAGTTAATTCGACACCGGGGCGTCGAGTGGAGCGCCGCCCTTCGGCAAGCTCAGAGCAGGCTTTCAGCGCCGCTGCCTTGAAGGGGCGCAGCTTCAGCTGCGCCGTCACAGGCCTTTTGCATCCCGAGCCGGCTTCAGCCAACTGGACGACGAACCTGCCGCCGGCTGAAGCCGGCTTCGAAGAACAAATAAAGGACCTTCGACGCTGGCCTGAAGGCCAGCTCTACCTGACCTCGGTACCGATTTCAGCTTGAACTCAGCCACTACCCGAACTCAGACTACCTCACCGGCTCCTCGCCTGCGAAGGATCAGCCGAGGTCGCCGTATCCACGTCAATGTACACACCAGATCCTGGCGAATAACAATTTCCATCCGGCGCGTAACTTTGGCGGCAAGCCGCCGTCATCTCGGGACGCAGTGGAGATTGCGCAAACTGCCACGCGTCGGCGAATGACACTCCGCTATCGCCAGGGCTCACCCGCGACCGCCCAAAAGCGCAGCCCGCTGACGGCGGGCACTGATCGTTGCTGATGAAGAAATGTATCTCCCGTTTGCCCGCGTGCTCGCGAATATCGTTGGCCGTCACCACCGACACCCCGGCTGACTCGCGAAACGGAATTCCCGAACAGTAGATTCCCGCGCCATAACCTGCGCGCGTCACGCCATCCACCCAGGCATGAATGTAGGCGCGCTGCTCCGGCAACATGCGCCCGCCCTGCTCCTGATCCAGAAAAATGATCGCGCCCTTGGCAAAGCCCTCTTGCTGAGCAGAGCGCACCGCCGCCGCCGCATCGTTCGTTCCCACGCGCGCGGCATTGCCCAATGCCTTAAGCTGCGCATATTCGCGTCCATTGAACAGCAACAGGAAGCCGTAGCCCATGGTCTCAATCGACTTCCGCTTGCCCCGCCAAGTATCGCGATTCGCACCGGGAGGATTGTTCAGCCAGTATCCGGTGAATGCGAATGTCTTGTGCAACGCCATCATGCCGGCGTCGCCGGGATAGTCATTGCGATCCATGCCGAGATAGGTGTGCTGCGCCTGCGAACTCACATCCCCTAGGGTCAACAGCGCCAGCAGCAACGTAGTACGAAATCTCACGCTACCAATATCGCATGTTCGACACCACAGGAGGGTCGGCGAGAACTGGTTGCTGGCCCTGCGACAACCCCCGCATCTGGCGAAAGGCGAAGAGCGAACGGCGAAAAGCCGATCCCGCTGAATGCTAAGCTAGCTGGGGCCCTCCATGATCCTCGACGCTCTCCACAAGCTCGCGAACCATCGCACCTCTCTCACTCGCGAAGAAGCGCGCGACGTGATGGCGCAAATCCTGCGCGGCGAAGCCACCGACGCCCAGATCGGGGCGCTGCTGGTCGCTCTGCACATGAAGGGCGAAACCGTGGAGGAGATCGTCGGCTTCGCAGAAGCCATCCGCGCCGAAGCCACGCCGCTCGAATCCGACGACGGCGAGGCCCTCGACCTTAGCGGCACCGGGCGCGACGCGCTGGTCGACACCTGCGGCACCGGCGGTGATACCAGCGGCACCTTCAACATCTCGACTGCGACCGCCCTGACCATCGCCGGCGCCGGTGTCCGCGTGGCCAAACATGGCAACCGCAGCATCAGCTCCAAATGCGGCTCCGCCGACGTGATGGAGGCGCTGGGAGTCAACATCGGCCTGCCGCCGGCGCGGGTCGCCGCATGCCTGCAGGAAACGGGAATCGCGTTTCTCTACGCGCCGGCCATGCACTCTGCAATGAAGTATGTGCAGCCCGCCCGCCGCGAGTTGCGCCTGCGCACAGTCTTCAATCTGCTGGGGCCGCTCACCAATCCCGCAAAGGCGTCGGCACAAGTGGTGGGAGTCTATTCCGCCGACCTGGTGGAAAAATTGGCCGAGGCGCTCAGCGAACTTGGCGCCCGCCGCGCGCTCGTTGTCCACGGACGCGACGGGCTTGACGAGATCACCATCACCGGACCAAGTAAGATTGCCGAGGTTCGCAACGGCCAGGTGCGCGTATACGAAGTCGCGCCCGAAGACTTTAGCCTGCAACGGGGTTCGTTGGACGACATTGCCGGCGGCGACGCCGCGCAGAACGCAGCCATCATCCGCGCCATCCTTGACGGCGAGCGTTCTCCGCGCCGCGATGTTGTCTTGCTGAATGCTGCCGCCGCGCTGGTAGCCGCAGGCCACGCCGATCGCATCAGCGAAGGCGTTCCCCTGGCCGCCTACGCCATTGACAGCGGACACGCCCGCCAGCGCCTGCAATTGCTTGTCGAGTTCACGACGACGAGCTAGAGCCATCGCTCATTTACCCCGCTCGCGCGCCTCATGTACACTCGATTGGTCGCCTTCGTCTACAACTATTTGCCCATCCGCGTACGAGGGGCGGTTAGCTCAGTTGGTTAGAGCGTCTGGTTTACACCCAGAAGGTCGCAGGTTCGAGTCCTGCACCGCCCACCAACTTCTCGCGTACCAAACCTCGTAGCGATCCACGGGGACGATCGAGGCTGACACGCACAAACCCATGACCACTCTTCGCCGCATTGCCTCCTTCGTCGCACTCGCTCTCCTGCCACTGGGTTTCCTGATCTGCCAGCAAACATCCACCAAGCCGCAGAATTCGGCGCCAAAGCCGTCTGGCTCGCAGCTGGTTCTTAACTTTGGGCCCACCACCAGCAATGCTGAAGGCAAGGCTGCCGCCGCCAGGTTCTTACAGGCCATGGGAGGGCCGGCCAAGGTGAACGCGGTTAAGAGTTTGCGGCAGACCGTGGTTGCCCTGCGACAGGGCCAGCACATCGAGCTCGAGCAGAGCATCGTTTATCCCAACAAGCAGGCGCAGAGGATGACGCTGTCGCAGGGCAATACCCTACTCGTGGTAACTCCCGCCGACGCGTTCCTGGTAGAGGACGGCCGGCTGCGGAATGTTTCTCCAACTCAGCGGGCCGCTATGGATGCGTCGCTGAAGCATGACTTTATCAACATTCTGCAACGCATCAACGACCCGAAATACGTCTTCGTTGCCAGCGGCCATGAAAAGGTTGGCAACGCCGAAGCTACCGTAGTCAACGTTGAGGCCGACGGCGTACCCACCCGCTGGTGGATCGCAGCCGACGGCAAACTCTTGCAGGAACGCTACTCCGACATGTCACAGGCCGGCGGGATCGTTCAGACCATGGCCTACGCGGACTGGAAAAGTTTCGGCGGCCTGAACTATCCCACAAAGTATGCGCTGTTCAGCGAAGCAGGCCGTCCGCAGATGACCATGACCCTCACCGCAATGCAGGTAAACGCCGCAATTGATTCCAGACTCTTTGAGCGGCCCACGCAGTAACTTACGGACAGGGGCTGCAAGGTTTTTCTTGACGATGACCATTTTGTTACCATAAGCTTTCGAGCACACTAATCTAGCCACAATTCATCGATTTGTAGCGCTATCTCCTGCTTGGCAAATGGGTCGCCGGAAGCCGTTTTTCCCTGGCGACGGCGACCGCATCTTGGCGGAGCTGCAACGCGAGGAAACATCGGAAATGAGAATTTTGCAGACATACCGTACCGCTGTCCTGGTTGCCGTCTTGTGCCTCTCAGCCGCGGCGGCCTATGGGCAAAGCACCGATCAGGATTCCTCCACCACTCCCGGCGCCTCCGGCGGATTGACGGCCCCCAGCATCACCGATGCCCAGAGCTCCAGCCAGCAAAACCAGCAAGGGCTATCTTCCACCAATCCAATGGCTTCCAGCGCCGCCAGCTCGAACGTAGCGCTGCGGAATTTCCTCCAGAGCCGGCCCGAGGTCATGGACCAGTTGCGGCTTCTGTTGATTCAGCGCATGAGCGACGAGGGCAGCCTGGTGGATGAGCAGGCGGTCACCGACGACGTGGTGTATCAGCGTTTGCAGGCCGATCCTCAGTTCAGAAACGATGCCATTCGCTCGCTGGTGGAGTTAGGTTACATTTCCGAAGACGAAGCCCGGACGCTGCGCGGAACCGGTGTCAACCCCACCTTGCCTCAGCAGGCAGAAGGGCGCGAGAACATCAATCCGGAGATGATGCCTCCGGGAACATCGCCCCAGGGAGCCGGAGCGCACGAGTACAACCCGGAAGGAGCGCCTTCGGGAGCAGCTGAATCGGGGACTTCCGGTGCCGGAGTCTCCGGGACTCGGCAGGGTGAACGGACCACTGGCAACTTAAGCCCGCAGCCGCCCCAGCCGCGCTACGACGATTCCACCTTGAATCCCAAGACCATACGCAAGAAGAACCCATATCCCAGTCTTCCTTCCACCCGCGATCTCTACACCCAGTTTCCTCAGCAGCCTAAGACCCTGAAGCGCTTCGGAGCAGACATCTTCCGCCCCGATGTTGTCGGCATGCGCAACTTCCCCATGGACATGCCTGCAGGCCCCGACTACGTCCTGGGGCCCGGCGATAACCTCACCATCAACACCTGGGGAGGCGTCACTCAGCGGATCACTCGCGTCGTCGATCGCGAAGGCCGTATCTCTTTGCCTGAGGCCGGACCGGTCGTGGTGGCTGGCCTCACCTTGGCCCAGGCCCAGAAAGAAGTCCAAGCCGCGCTCGCGCCGCAGTATCACGACGCCCATGTCGATCTCTCCGTCACTCGCCTGCATACCGTCAGGGTCTACGTTGTCGGAGATGTGCAGCGCCCCGGAGCTTACGACATCAGCTCGCTCTCCACGCCGCTGAACGCTCTCTATGCTGCCGGCGGACCTACCTCTACTGGCTCGTTGCGCGTGGTCAAGCATTACCGTGGACAGCAGCTCATCAGCGAAATGGATCTTTACGATCTGCTGCTGAACGGCGTGCGCAAAGCCATTGAGCACCTGGAGCCCGGCGACACCATCCTGGTTCCGCCTGTCGGGCCGCTCGTCGCAGTCACCGGAATGGTGCGCCGGCCCGCTGTATACGAACTCAAAGGCGAGACCCAGCTCTCCGAGCTGCTCACCATGGCCGGTGGTGTATCGGTCGCGGCTGCCTTGGGTGAGATTAAGGTCGAACGCATCGATGCTCATGAGAAGCGCGTGGTTCTCGAGGCAAAGCTGGCCGCATCCCCCGATCCAAAGTCTCAGGTCGCCGTGGTGCAGCCCTTCGCCGTGCAGGATGGCGACCGTGTCTCAGTTGCGCCCATTCTTCCCTATAGCGACAAGGCCGTCTATCTGCAAGGCCACGTCTATCGCCCCGGAACGTATCCGTTCAAGGTGGGCATGAAGATTACGGACGTGCTCCATTCCTACCAGGAGGTGCTGCCCGAGCCTTCCAACCACGCGGAAATCATTCGTCTGGAGCCTCCCGATTTTCGTCCCGAGACCATTGCGGTAGACCTGGCTGGCGCCCTTGCCGGAGACGAGACGGTGACGCTCCAGCAGTTCGATACCATCTGGATCTTCGGCCGTTACGAAATCGATCCGCCCAAGGTCAGGATTTATGGCGACGTCCTGCGTCCCGGCGAATACCCGATGAGCGGTGGCATGACAGCGGGTGACCTCGTGCGAATGGCGGGCGGCTTCAGGCGGAGCGCCTATCTTCAGACTGCGGACCTGGCCAGCTACAAAGTCGAGAATGGCCAGCAAGTGGTCACCAACCAGCAGGAGATCAAGATTGGCGCTGCCGTCTCCGGCGATACTTCGGCGGATGCTGCGCTTAAGCCCGGCGACGTCCTCACCATCCTCCAGATTCCCGGCTGGGCCGACATTGGACGCTCTGCCACCGTCAAAGGTGAAGTGAAGTTTCCAGGCAGCTACGGAATCAACGAGGGCGAGCGCCTTAGTTCCTTGATCAGACGCTCCGGTGGGTTCCGCGAGACCGCCTATCCCGTCGGCGCCGTCCTGGAGCGCGTCGAGGTCCGCCAGTTGGAAGAAAAAGGCCGCCAGGAGCTGATTCGCCGCATCGAAGCTTCCACCTCCACAGTGCGCTTTTCTCCCGGCAGTACGGGACAGGATCAGGCAGCCATCTTGCAGGCCTTGCAACAGCAGCAAAGCCAAACCCTAGCCCGGCTGCGCTCGGAACCTGCCGCTGGACGCCTGGTAATAACCATCTCCAGCGATGTCACGGAGTGGGAAAACACTCCAGCTGACATTTATCTGCGCGCAGGCGACGTCATCACCATTCCCCGCAAACCCAACTTCGTGCTGGCCTATGGACAGGTCTACAATCCCACGGCCATCACCTTCGTTCCCGGCAAGACTGCCGAATGGTATTTGCAGCAGGCGGGCGGCCCTACGGAATTGGCCCTGAAGAAGGCCATCTATGTTATCCGCGCCAATGGCTCCGTGGTGTCTTCCCAGGGCAGCGGCTGGTTCAAGGGCGGAGTGTTGAACGCCAAGCTGCGGCCCGGAGATGTTCTGGTAGTTCCCGAAAAAGCGCTCGGCGGATCCACCGCCTGGAAGACTACTTTGGAAACGGCGCAGCTGGTTGCTAATTTGGCACTCGCCGCCTCAGTTGCTGTGCATTACTAAATGGTCTTTCGCTGTACATCCAGATTAGGCGGCACGCTCCTTTGCTGCTTGCTCGCGGGCTACGCGCACGCACAGTCGGCAGCGCCCAATCCTGCCCCGACAACTCAACCGCCCAAGTCCATTTCTAGTGACGATGGCGAGTCCAATGTAACTCTCAAGTCTCTGCCGAAAAACATCTGGCAAGACCAGCAGGCATTCCTCACCACTCCCTTTCGCATGCAGTCGCAGAACCTTTTCTTTGTGGTGCCTGCCATCTTCGCTACCTCCATCCTGGTCGGAACCGACACCAAGATAGAAGCTCATCTCCCCAAGAGCACCAGCACCATCAATCTGGCGGCTAACGCCTCCAATGCCGGGATGGGCATTTTGCTAGGCGCGGGGGCCGGGCTATTTCTCCTGGGCGAAAAGCATCACGATGATCACGAGCGCGAGACCGGCTTGCTCGCCGGCGAAGCCGCGCTGGATGCTTATATCGACGCCACCGCCTTCAAATATATTGCCGGGCGCGAGCGGCCCGGCACCGGTAACAACCGCGGCGATTTCTTTTCCGGAGGCGATTCTTTCCCTTCCGACACCTCTGCCGTAAGCTGGGCCGCAGCCACTGTTATTGCTCACGAATACCCCGGTTGGGTCACCCAGTTGCTTTCCTACGGGACAGCGTCCGGCGTCAGCGTTGCCCGCGTGGTTGGCCAGAAACATTGGGTGTCCGATGCCGTGGTTGGAAGCGCTCTTGGCTGGTACATGGGACGCCAGATTTACCGCGCCCGGGCCGCCAATGAGATCAAGAGCTCAAATTGGGGGACCTTTGTGAAAGATCCCGAAGCCGCGGTCCCCGATCCCCGCTTCATGGGCACAACCTACGTTCCTCTCGATAGCTGGATCTATCCCGCCTTGGATCGACTGGCTGCCTTGGGCTATCTGCCTAAGTTCGTGCAGGCCATTCGGCCGATATCGCGACTGGAATGCGCCCGGCTCACCTTGCAAGCTCAGGAGGAAACCGGATATCCCGAAATTAACACTGAGACGGGCCGAGTGGTGGGGGAATTGCGTCGCGAATTTGCTCTTGAATTAGCGAATCTGGACGGTGCTTCCAACGTCGGCGTCCAGCTGGAATCAGCCTATGCCAGCGCCACTCAGATCATGGGAATGCCCTTGGCCGATAGCTACCACTTTGCTCAGACCCTCTATAACAACTACGGCCGTCCCTATGGTCAAGGCTTCAACTCCGTAGTTGGGGCCTCCATGCGTACCGAGGCTGGCCCGCTGGCCTTCTACATTCGGGGCGAGTACCAGCACTCCGCTTCCATCGCGCCCTACAGCTCCTCAACCGCTCAAGCCATCGCCAACGTGGACCAGATTCCGGTGAATTCGGTTCCTACGTTTTACGGCGAGAATCAATTCAACACCATTGAAGCCTACGTGGCTCTGAACATGTCCAACTGGCAAATGGCATTCGGGCAACAAAGCCTGTCCTGGGGACCCGACGCCGGTGGCTCCCTCATGCTTTCCAACAATGCTCAGGCCATGCCCATGCTTCGCGTCGCGCGTATTACTCCCTATCAGCTTCCTGGTCCGCTGGCCTGGCTGGGCATGATTCGCAATGAGGCCTTTGTCGGGCGCGTTGGCGGCCAGTACTACCTGCGCGGACCGTATCCCGAGTTCCCCCTCGTCGGAAATGGAGTTCAACTCATCAATCCTCAGCCTTATATGTGGGGAGATAAGCTCGGTCTGAAAATGACACCGAATTTTGAGATCGGCGTCACCATCACCGTGCTATGGGCGGGCGAAGGCAGACCGGCTACGCTGGCTACCTGGCTGCACACCTGGTCCAGCCACGGCAATGCTCAGCCAGTCGACCCCGGAAAGCGCTTCACCGGCTTTAACTTTTCTTATCGCATTCCCGGCTTGCGTAACTGGCTGCTTCTCTACGCGGATGGTATGGCCAACGACGAACCGAACCCCATCGCCTATTACAAACAGTCCGCCTGGAATCCCGGTATTTATCTGCCACAGCTTCCCAAGATGCACAATATGGACCTTCGGGTTGAGGGGATTTACACCAACATTCCGCAATATCCCGGAGTCGGCCCCTACTACTTCAACGAGCATTACCCGGAAGGCTACCGCACCTACGGCGACATTATGGGCAGCTGGATTGGCCGCATGGGCGATGGCATACAGGCCTGGGGCACTTATTGGTTTTCGGGTGAGAAGAAGATCCAGGTCAGCTATCGCAGACAGTACAACGATCCGATTTTTCTTGGGGGAGGCGGGCTGAATGATGTCTCCGCTACCGTCGACTGGCTGGTCAAACGCGAGATACAGGTCTCACCCATGGTCCAGTACGAGCGCTTCAACTTCCCTCTGGTGAGCCCCACTCCACAGACCAATGTCGCGGTCGGACTGCAATTCACCTTCTGGCCAGTCCATACCCCGTCACGAAAGCAGTAGAACACGAAGGGGCACAGCAGAAGCTGCTCACCAGCAGCGCAGCGGCGGGATGAAGTTAGCCGGGGCCCTGAGGCCCGGCCGGAATGGGGACAAAATGCGAGCCGCAGAACGGCGACACGGGGTTTCGCAACAGTCTCGTGAACCTGCGGTAAAGCAGGAAAAACATCCGAGCCCGGGAGCGCCGGCGCAGCTACCACGCGAACACGCTATCGCTCTCACCGCAGACCCTTCAGCCCACTACGAATCTGCGCCGAATTGCAAACCAGAATCTCCTCCCAGAGCGCGGTATAATGGCCCCTACTTTTCGCTTGACCCGGCCTGGTACTCGTGCCAACATGATGAACCGAAAAAAGTTAGTGCATTCCCCCGGCCCAGCGGGTGCAAGCTTTAGTTGCACGTGTTTGTGGGGCGCGCTGGCTTAAATCAGCTCCGTTCTTCGAACCCGTGGACTCCTCTGGTTCTCAGCCGAAAGAATGTGCCTCGCTAAGCGAGGATGGCGAAGCTGTGCCTCCTCATTGCAATTGACCTTCCCGGCGGTATACGATCACCACGAAACTTGGTACTCCAACACCCGCAGATACCCTTGTGAACGAGTCATCCTCCTTTACGCTACAGAGTTCCCCAACATCAGCCCACGACCTTGATGTTCTGCCTCCGCAGACTGCCGCGGAGAAAATGCTGCTTGGTCTAGACCTCATCGGGCTTAACCGGCGTACCCTGCTCAGGATCGTGATTGCCGGCCTGGTGATTTCAGCAGCGATCGCCTTCCTGATCCCAAAGCGATATGAAGCGGTCGCCCGCCTGATGCCGCCTGATCAGTCCGACATGAATACCGCGATGCTGGGGGCCTTAACGGCCAAGGCCGGCGACGCGATCGGTGCCGTAGCCAGCAATGTGCTGGGCCTGCGCACCAGCGGAGCTACCATGGTAGGCATACTGGAAAGCAGGACCATCCAGGACGACCTCATCAATCAGTTTGATCTGCGCAAGGTCTATTCTAAGAAACGCTACAACGACGCCCGTAAGGTCCTCGAAAAACGCACTAACATTTCCGAAGACAAGAAGAGCGGCATCATCACCATTGCCGTGGAAGACTCCGATCCAGACCGCGCGGCCGCCTTGGCCAAGGCTTACGTCACCGACCTGAACAACCGCATTTCTCAGTTGACCACTTCCTCCGCCCATCGCGAGCGCGTCTTTCTCGAAGGGCGTTTGCTGTCCGTCAAGCAGGAACTGGACGCTGCGACCCTGAAGTTGAGCCTCTTCTCCAGCCAGAACAAGACCTTCGATCCCCAGATTGAGGGCAAAGCCATGATGGAGGCTGCCTCCAGCCTTCAGGGCCAACTGATTGCCGCCGAAACGGAGTTGAAAGGCCTGGAGCAGATCTATGGCCCCCAAAACTCCCGGGTCCGGGCGTCTTCCGCTCGGGTCGCGGAGTTGCGCAACAAACTCTCCACGATGAGTGGGGCCGCCGGCGATGTTCCGGATAACGCGACCCTAAGCGATAACCAGCTCTATCCCTCGCTCGAACAGCTTCCGCTACTCGGAAACACCTACTACGACCTTGCCCGTCGGGCCAAGATTGATGAGGCAATTTTTGAAGTTCTGACCAAGCAGTACGAGCTGGCGAAGGTCCAGGAAGCTAAAGAAATCCCCTCGATCAAAGTGCTGGATGAGCCCGTCGTACCCGAGACCAAGTCCTGGCCTCCCCGGCTTTTCATTATTGTTTTCGGCACCTTGGTTGCTTTTGCCTTTGGATGCGTATGGATCCTGCTCGCAGCCGGTTATCAGGGTCTTGACTCCCACGATCCCCGCCGCCTCCTGGTGGATCGGCTGATCGATCCCATCTCTTCCCGCTCGCTCGACCCTGGCCTTTGAGTTTTGTCATCGCCGGCCGACTTTGCAGGCCGCTGAAAAAATCCGCTCCGCAAAGCTTTGTGTCAGGGCATGACTTCAGTCGTGCCGATAAGCCGTTTATTCTTGTCATCCCGAGCGGCCTTCAGGCCGCGACGGATCCGCTTCTATGGGTCTTTCAGCAGAATGTCAGCCCAGCGCCGAGTCCTGATCCGCCCTGCCCATTCCAAAGCGCAACATCTTCGAACGTCTCAGCAGAATCGCACTCCCCACCAGGGACAAGGCAACGCACGCCAGAAACAACCCATTGCGGTATGCCGGGTTCAGACGCCCACTCACGGAAATCGCTCCCGCCAGCAATAGTGGAACCACACATAACAGCGGCGTCAAGACACCGGACAATAGGTACTTCTTCCTGGAAAACTTAATTTCCGCATACGTGCGCGGCATACTATAGAACAGATGCGCCGTAACGCTGAACACCGATCCAATCAAAGTCCCCAGGGCAACGCCAATCGCGCCCATCGCCGCTCCCAGGACTATGCTGGCCGCCAGATTAGCGATTCCCTCTGTCAATGGACTGACCTTTATTAGTCGCTGTTGTCCCGCGGAAATCAGCACGATTGCATAGGGCAGCCCGATCAGCCGGATCATATTCGCGACCAATAAAACTACCAGGATCGGTTGTCCCGTCTGCACATACTGCTGGCCGATCCATACTCTTAATATTGGCGCGGCATAGATCAACGGTGGGACTCCCGTGAATATCAGCAGAATAACTCCCACTTGCGTCGAGAGGATGACCAGCCGGCCCAGCTCCTCTGGATTCTGACGAGCATGCAGCGCCGCCGCATGCGGCATCATGACGTTCAGGATTGCGGACAGCACTCCGGCAACGAACGTGATCATCGCAGCCGAAACCGAGTACGCCGTGACCGCATTGAACTGGAAGCGGCCTACCAGAATAAGGTCGAACCCGGTTACCAGCAGCATGGAAAACGACATCACCGTCAGCCCAAAGCAGTAACCCAGTAGCTCATGGGCGGTGGCCCGCCGCACCTGGCTTGCCCTGAATTTGATGTCCGGTATGATCCGTTTTGCCGCCGCATACTGCACCCCATACGACAAAACATTCGTGATCGCCATAATGGCCGCCATGGTGACTACGGATCGGCCCGCAAAGGCCGCAATAACAACCCCGACTGCCGAAATCAGCCTGGCTCCGCCGGTCACCACAGCGGGAATCTCGTACCGCTGCAAGCCGATGAAGACTCCCGCCCACGCCGACGCCGGCAAGCCAAGCGCGATCGACGTTCCTAGAATCAGGAGGGCCCACCGCATTATCGGGATCGTGTCCGAAGGAATACCGGGGAAAACGGCAGGAACAGCAGCCGCTGCCGCAACCAGTAGCAGCAGGCTTACGAAGGCGGCGGCTACCAGCCCCGCGAAAGCAGTGCTGAAAACGGAGTTGCGCTGTTGGTAATCGCCCCGCTCCGTGGCATATGCTATATAGCGGCCTATCGCTGTCTGCAAGCCAAAGTCCAGATAGCCGATATAGGCGGCAACTTGCAGCACCAGCACCCAGACGCCATAGCTGACGGTGCTCATATGGCGCACCAGCAGCGGAGGCAAAAACACAGCTACCAGCGCAGTCGCGCCACCTCGACCAAGGTTGGCAACTGCGTTCTTAATGAACAGCCGGCGCGTCGTCATCGGGGGACGACCTTGAGTATACCGAAGCGCAGCAACAGATGATCGCGCCAGTTCTATCGGATATCAGCGAGCACAGCCACTAAGCATGAGACCGACTTTTTCCATCTGTATTCCCGCGTTTAACCGCGCTCGGCACCTGCCAGCTCTGCTGGATTCCATCTTTGCCCAGAAATATTCGGACTTCAATGTGGTCGTTTGTGAGGATGCGTCGCCCGAGCGGGAACAGATTGCCGCCCTCGCTCGCGACTATGCTGCGCGACATCCTGGACAGTTGCTGTATTACGAAAACGCCAGAAATCTTGGATATGACGCGAATATCCGAAACCTGGTGGATAAAGCGACTGGCGAATTCTGTTTCTTCATGGGAAACGATGACCTGCTATGCCCGGGCGCTCTCGGCACCGTAGCCGGCATCTTGCAACGTTACGATAATGTCGGCTTGGTGCTTCGAGGTTATGCCTGGTTCGACGAAGTACCGGAGAAAATTAATCAGGCAGTCCGATATTTTAACGAAGAGCGGCGCTTCGCCGAGGGACGCGAAGCCATCACCGTCTGCTTCCGCCGCTCAGGCGTTATCTCCGGCTACATCGTTCACCGCGACAGCGCTTATGCCGCCGCAACCGCTAAATTCGACGGAACTCTCTTCTATCAATTGCACCTGACCGCGAGCACGCTCGCATCGCGGTGCGCTGTATTCACCCCCCACATTCTGGTGCTGTGCCGCAACAATGAGCCGCCCGAGTTCGGCAATAGCAGCAACGAACGCGGAACTTACATGCCCGGCTCCTATACGCCTGAAGCTCTATTGACCATGGTCTCGGGAGCGCTTGCCATCATAGGCGACCTTAAAGTCACCAAAGGTATCAACCTGGTAGACGAAGTAACGCGTGACTACGCCAACTATTTTTATCCCTACATCAGGAGCCAGCTGGGCCTTCCCTTCCCTGAGTTCATGGCGCTTTACCGGGCTTACGGACGCATGGGTTTCGCCAGGTATCCCATGTTTCACTTCTATTGCCTCACGGCCTATGCCCTCGGCCAGAAATCCTTTGACGGGTTAACCAGGGTCGTCCGCGGCCATCTTGGACGCAGCCCCCAGTTCGGCCGCCTCGGTCAGTCAGGGATGGTATAACGGTTTCCGTATGAGCAAGCCTGCTACCCTGCGCGCCCGTGAGCTCCTCAGAATTTCCGTCCAAAAGCTCAATGACCACGTGTTGGCGCGCCTGGGCGTGAAGCTCGTAAATTCCGGGCGCCCTACAAGAAATTTCGCGGAATTTTTTTCCCACTTGAAAAGATTGCACTTCGTCCCAGGTACGGTCATCGATGTTGGTGTGGCCTATGGCACCCCCGATCTGTATGAAGCATTCCCCACCAGCAAATTTTATTTAGTCGAGCCCCTCAAGGAGTTCGAGCCCGACCTGGAGCGCCTGAAGTCCACCTACGACACCGAATATGTGCTCGCAGCCGCGGGGGCTGCGAAAGGCGAGGTTACTCTCAACATACATGCCGATCCTCGGCAGACAACGTCCTTGGCCCGGGCTGCCGTCGACCACCGCGTCGTGCCCGTCGTCACGGTTGATCAAGTGGTCGCCGGTCGCGAGTTGCGGCCTCCGGTGCTGCTAAAGATTGACACCGAAGGTCAGGAACTTTCCGTACTCCGGGGCGCTGCCGAAACCCTCCACAAGGTCGACATTGTAATTCTGGAGACGCGGCTCATTTCCTATGTCGACGGCCTTCCCGAAATCGCCGATATCATGGAATACATGACAAACGAAAACTTCAGCCTCTACGACATCCTCGATGGTGGCTATCGCCCTTTGGATCAAGCCTTGGAGATTGTTGACCTGGTTTTCACCCGGAAGGACAGTCTGCTGCGCGCCGATCGCCGGCACACTTCTGTAGGAACCGATGCGTGGTGAATCGCTGTGCCGCTGCCGCCGATTCGCTTAAATCTAGACCGCGAACAACTAACACGATGCTTCCAGCTTCGAGAGCAATCCTGAGCCCTTCCCCGTGACCGACGGCTTGACTCAAATACCGGCGGGACGCGCCACCTGGCTGTCGCCTTATGGCCTTGCCCTGGTGTCGTTCACTTTTTTTGTGCTGGTCTGGATGCTTCCGCCCAGCTTGTATACCGCTTATCTGGAAGAGCGCGATTTGTTGTTCCTCGATCCAGCTTCGATGCTGCTTTACGCATTGTGCGTCGGCGCTTTCATCCTGGGACTCAGCGTGGTTGCCACCTTTTTCCCCGCCGTCTTTGCTCCCTTAACAAGAATCAAGACTCGGCTTCCCGCGACCGCATTCCTGCTACTGCCGATAGCCGTCGCTTCGGCTTTCACTCTGGCATCCATTGGCTTGTTGCTTCAGGGCAATCCTGCGCTGGTAGGTTTGATCCTGTTGCAGCAGGGCTCCCAGATCAAAGACACCCTCGATGTCCGTCAGCCCTTGGGACTGTCCAGCATGTGGCTGCTGGGAATCTGTTGGTGGGCCATGTGGCGCTATCGCCAGGTCGAGCTTCGCTCCCGATGGTCCCGTTGGGCGATTAGCCTTAGCATCGCGGCCGGCATTTTGCTGGTATTGATTTCCGCATTGCTCAAGCTGGCCCGCGGCGAGCTCATTCCCGTGGTGGCGGGCTGCGCCTTGCTCTATCTTGTCCAACGCACCAGCGAGGGACGATGGAGCACCCGCACTGCCCTGAAAGCGGCAATTGTCCTTTCCGTGGGAGTAATCGCTCTGTTTACGCTGATGTCATTGGCTCGAGGAAGCGAGGACATGGATGCGTTCGTCAGCGCACTCCTGGGCTATACCGTCTCGTCCTATAACCGGCTGGCTGCCCTGGTCAACGGCCGCTTACATTACCCCTACACCGGAAGCGGCTTGTATCTCAGTTCATTTGTAAGCTTCAATACCTCGCTCAACAGCGTTCTTCCCATTTCTGACTTCATGCACTGGCCGTCTTACGCCGATATGTGGGACTCTCAATTCGCCGCTACCTGGCAGGCCGGCCTTGACGGAACCAGGATCTGGTCCGGCGCATTCGGTTATATCTTCGCTGACTTCGGATGGCTGTCGCCCCTGGTCCTTTTCATTTATGGTCTCTTGTGCGGGTGGGTTTGGAGGTCGATTAAGTTAGGACACCTTTCCGGTATCATATTGTATCCGTGGTGCGGCTTTTGCATCCTCTTCTGGTTCGGCACCAATGCGCTCCTGGACACTAAGTTAGTTGTCTTCCTCCTGGTTGCGCTGGTGCTTTCCGGCTATGAACATTTGTTGGTCCGCACCGTTAGCCCCGTCGCAGGATAAAAGCCAAGGTTTCAGCGATGCCCAGCCAATTCCCAGACAAACCCGTGCCTTCGCTGACCTTGTTAGCCGACCGCGTCGCCCAGCACACGGTGCCCGATCTCCGGAAGATTGTCTCCGCCGCCAGGAAAACTTTGTCCGCGCCAATTCCCCGTGATCCCTACTTGGAGTCCGTTGCAACCAAGAGCGAGTCCCATCGCTTCCTGGCCAACAGTACCCAGGCTGTTTATACCCGTCATATACGGTGCCTCGGCGAAATCCTGGCTGCCGTAACCAATAGACCCGCTCAAGAGATGAGTATTCTGGACTGGGGCTGCGGCAAAGGCCAGATTACCTATCTCCTTAGGCAGCGAGGGTTCGCTGTTACTTCCTGCGATATTGAGAATCAGGAGGCTGATGATTCTACCTTTGGCCAGGAAGTCCCGATAATTCGCGAGCAGACCATCGATGTTGTTCCCCTGCGCCACGCCTATCAACTCCCCTTCGCCGACAAGAGTTTTGATTGCGTCATCAGCTTCGGAGTTCTGGAGCACGTCAAGTCCGATCGCGACTCGCTGGGCGAGATCCGACGCGTTTTGAAAGACCAGGGAATTCTCTACATAACCTTCTTGCCTTATTTCTTGTCATGGACACAGCATATCGCTCACCTTCGCGGGGAAACGTATCATGATCGCCTATATAAAGAGCGCACGTTCACCGTCCTGGCTGAGAGCTTTGGATTTAAACTAGTAGACGTATCCCACGGACAGTTGTTTCCCAAGAACTCAGTTCCCTTGTCCCTTGATCGGACGCTGGAACCCCTTGACCGCTGGCTGTGTGCACATACGCCTTTGCGCTACTTCGCAACCAATTTGGAAGCAGTCTTGATAGCGGATTAGGCGCGAATGTGGCCCTGGACTGCGATGTCCAGGCTGTGGCGATTCATCAGGAATTACGTGGTCGTTGGTCGTTGGCAGTCTAGGACTGGGAGGTCATTATGCGAAACTTTATCGTGCATCGGGGGCCGCAGTTTGGAGCGAGGTCTTCTGCCTGCGCCGGGCTGCTGTTTATGGCGCTGCACTGTTGCTCCGGAGTGGCCCTGGCACAGGTGCAGGTCCTTACTCAGCATAACGACAATGGCCGCACGGGACAGAATTTACAAGAAACCCAGCTTACTACGTCTAACGTGAATGTCCGGAGGTTTGGAAAGCTTTGGACTACCTTCGTCGACGGCCAGGTATACGCGCAGCCTTTGTATGTTCCCAACGTAACTATCCCGGGAAAAGGCGTCCATAACGTCCTTTACGTAGCTACCGAAAACGATAGCGTCTACGCCCTTGACGCCGACAGCAACACCGGCGAGAATGGCTCGCCACTGTGGCAGACCAGTTTTATCAACCCCGCAAACGGTATCACGACTATATCTACTACCGATGTTAACTGCGATACGGCGGTGGTGCCGGAATATGGAGTCACCGGGACGCCGGTAATCGATGCCAGCACGAATACGATCTATGTTCTGGCGGAGACCAAGGAAAACGGCACTCTCTTTAACCGCCTGCACGCACTCGATATCACTACGGGCGCAGAGAAGTTCGGCGGACCTGTAGCCATACAAGCAACTTATCCGGGTACTGGGGCCGGCAGTGTCGACGGCGTA
>Ga0187847_10001300_pt1 | contig 22908 bp, 25 predicted proteins | sample June2016WEW_4_10_FD_132458 | JGI IMG/M metagenome (GOLD analysis project Ga0187847, IMG submission 132458) | Peatland microbial communities from SPRUCE experiment site at the Marcell Experimental Forest, Minnesota, USA - June2016WEW_4_10 | ecosystem: Environmental > Terrestrial > Soil >...
ATCCGAACGGCGGATCTCATCCTGCAAACCGAGAATGATGGTGGGAGAGTCGGCAATGGCAAGTGGTTTCATTCTTCTATGAAACCACAAATTCATCGCTATGCGCAATTACTTATGTCGCTATGTTTTAGTTTCCGCAGATCAGGCAATCGAGGAGGGTCGTGGTGCGATTCAGCAATTACGTTTGGGGTCACCCCAGGAAAGCGACCTCGAGCAGATGCTGTTGGCGATGGGGCGCGAACTGGCAGCCTCGCAGAATGGTGGGGACAGTGCCCCGCCTCTGCGGGTTTTAGTAGAGGGCAATCGACGAGCGAAGCGGGCGATGATCAGGGAAGAAGTCTATCGAATCGCACGAGAGTTCCTGCGCAATGCTTACCGGCACGCCCGCGCCCGGAACATTGAAGCCGAGCTACGCTACGATGACGACGCTTTTCTGTTAATCGTACGCGATGACGGAAAAGGGATCGACCCCAACGTGCTGAAAGACGGAGGTCGCGCCGGTCATTGGGGCTTGCCCGGAATGTATGAGCGGGCGGAAGGAATTGGAGCCCGATTGGATATCTGGAGCGAGGCGGGGGCTGGCACAGAAGTTCGATTGAGGGTTCCAGCCGCTATCGCCTATGAAAAGTCCGGCGATGGCGGTAGATTTAAGCTATCTCGGAAGACGAGAATTTATGAGCGCCGGTCCTAGTTCGATTAAAGGTGCGATTCGGATCATGACTGTGGATGATCATCCTCTGTTGCGTCAGGGCATCGCGGCCCTCATCAACACTCAGCCCGATATGGAAATGGTAGCGGAGGCGTGCGACGGGGAGGAGGCGATCGCACAGTTTCGCGCACACCGCCCGGACGTGACCTTGATGGATATTCAAATGCCGAATGTGGACAGCACCGAAGCCATCAGTCGAATTAGAAGCGAGTTTCCCGAAGCCAAGATTATCGTTCTGTCTACCTATGCAGGTGATGTTCAGATCTTGCGGGCGATCAAGGCTGGTGCAAGGGGTTACCTGCTGAAGGGAAACGTTCGCACAGAACTGCTGGAGGCGATCCGCACCGTCCATGCCGGACGCAAGCGAATACCGCCTGAAATTGCGGTGGAACTGGCCGACCACGCCGCCGACGATCAGCTGAGTGCGCGCGAAATTGATGTGCTTCGTTTAATTGGCGAGGGCAATGCCAATAAGCAAATCGCCGACAAGCTCTCGATCGCAGAAACCACAGTCAAGAACCACATCTCGAATAGTCTCTCCAAGCTGGGTGCAAACGATCGCGCACACGCGGTCACCATCGCTCTCCAGCGCGGGATTATCGAGCTGGATATCCGCCAACGGTAGGACTCGAAAATCCTACTTTTTACCCTTTCGATCTGTTTCCAGGATCACTAGCATGAGAGCAGCAATCGGAGGACGTGTCTGCAACGTCTGTTTTCCACCTTCGCCGAAGGCTGGCCTGGCGCTGGTCTCTAGCTTCAACGCGGGCTGACGAGCACGGTTCTGCTCTATTGCGGAGTGTCGCATCTCCTTGAAACTGCTAGATTGGTGCCCAGCCTCCCTTATTTGATTGCAGCTGTCGCGGGCGTATTTCTCCTTCTGGGGCTCTGGACGCCAGTCACGGGAATTACCATTGCAACTGTCGAGGTCTGGATATCGTTGGCGTGGTCGGGGAATTCGCTGATCGCCATCGTGCTCGCTGGCCTGGGTGCCACCGTGGCGATGATCGGACCCGGAATGTGGTCGATTGACGCCAAACTCTACGGCCGAAAACACCTCCAAGACCCGCGATGCTAGACAGCCTTCAATCCCCCCAAAAGTACTAACGTTCTCCTCTCCGAGAAGTACAACCTGGAACCCCCACCATATACCGAGACCATGATCACCCGATTTACCGTTGTGAACCAAAGGCGGTTGTTGCAGACTCATCCCGTAAACAAGCCTCACTTGAACGGAGGTAGGTTATGGAAGACGGCACATCAATCCGCGTTCGCATCGACGATGAAGGTTACACGCACATCACAGTGACTCAATGGAGTGAGGACGAACAAGAAATCGTATATCGCGAGGATGAAGATTTTCAGTGTTCGGAGCCGCACTTTTGACGCCGATTTTAGCCCCGCCCACAGGGGTTAGGGAGATTGTCATGGCAAAAGTGATTGAGTTTTACATACCAAAGAACTTTCGGAAGCCGTTAACGACGGCGGCGCAGCCGCAACTAGGAAAAATCATCGAGTTTTACCTACAAACGAAGAGATTAGCTTAGCTGCGATCCACCTTTTGCCGATTGAGAGGAAATATGACGTTCATTCCCACACAAACCGGCTTTATGCGTCTGGAAGATTCCGAAAAACTGTTGCGAGCCATCTTTCCAAACTATCCCAGCCTGGGGCCGTGCCATTCCGCGCCACGTCTGGAAACCGCAAAGAGTTCGCACAGCACTACAAGTGTGAAAGGTTAGGGAGGAGACTATGGGAAGCGCGACTATGGATTTCACAAACCTCGGAGACTTCGCAGAAACAGGCCTTGTCAATGTGAGCGGACTCGAAGACCAACAGTTTCACGTCGAACCAGAAATCAGCCCTGAGGACTGCTTCGAGGGCATTGTCGGCAAGAGCCCAGCCATTCAGAGGGTGCTGGACCAAGTTGCGATCGTGGCGCCCACGGATTCAACAGTTTTGCTTCACGGGGAAACTGGTACCGGCAAAGAGCTAATTGCACGTGCCATTCACAATCTCAGTTCCAGGCGCCAGCGTACGTTTGTGAGACTAAACTGCGCCGCCATTCCATCCGGGTTGCTGGAGAGTGAACTGTTCGGACACGAAAAAGGGGCCTTCACCGGGGCTCTTATGCAAAGAAAGGGTCGATTCGAGTTGGCGGACGGAGGCTCGCTATTTTTGGACGAGATCGGGGATATTAGCCTGGAACTCCAGCCGAAACTATTGCGTGCCATCCAGGAGCAGGAGTTCGAGCGACTGGGAAGCTCCAGGACCATCAGCGTGAACGTGCGGCTGATCGCCGCTACTCATCGCGATTTGCGAGCCATGATTCAGGAAGAGAAGTTCCGCGAGGATCTTTTCTATCGATTCAATGTCTTCCCCATTGAGATTCCACCATTGCGGGAACGGCGCGAGGACATTCCTCTGCTCGTGAACTACTTCGTGTCGAAGGTGTCCGGCCGCATGGGGAGACAGATAAGGTCCATCCCCAAACGCGCTATGGAGGTACTGACGAACTGTCCGTGGAAGGGAAATATCAGAGAATTGGCAAACTTCATCGAACGCGCTGTCATTCTCACACGCGGTGAGGAGCTAGAGGTGCCGATAAACGAGCTTGCCACTTCATCCGAGACCGTCGCCGCCGTTGGAACGCCCCTTACGTTTCGACAAGCAGAATCCACTGTAATCATCAACGCTCTGAGAGCATCCTCCGGACGAATCGCCGGCAAGGGAGGAGCCGCCGAACGGCTGGGATTGAAGCGTACGACGCTACAAAACAAGATTCGTCGCTTGGGCATCGCAAAGACAACCTACAACTGTTAGATGCTTTCTCCTCAGTGCACTCGATTCTCGTAAGTTGCGGATGCGAGTTTCCAGAGTAGCTTTGGACATCCCTTGAAGAGCGATAAAACTAGTGGGGGACAAAGGCAGTGAGCGAGAAGAAAGACAGTAATCGCAGAAGTCACACTTTCACATCTGATGCGACTGGGAAACGAACGAGGCTGTCCTGTGAGCCACGAACAGGAATTCCCTCCACCCCGGAGTACCCCACGGATTTGCATCTCAGCCTAACCGCGCTACGATCACTCGGCAGTACCGCGCAGTAGCGTGTATTCGTGTTCACTCCACCCATGTCCAGGAAATGTGCAGGCAATGGGAAGTGCAAAACAGACCGTCTCAACGCTGTGGTTGATAGTCCCTCTTACTGATTCCGAGGCGCCTCATCTTATTCTGCAGGGTCGTACGTTTAAGGCCGAGGCGTTCGGCCGCTCCGCCGTGACCCGAGATTTGCCCGCACGCCGCCTTCAATGCCTCGAGGATGACCTTCCGCTCGGCTTCGTGGAAAGTAGAAGCCGGGCTCGAAGCGTTGCGAGAATGAGAGTCTTGGAACTCGGCGATCGGCACCTCTAGTTCTTCGCCGTGCGAAAGTATCACTGCGCGCTCGATGAAGTTTGCCAATTCCCTGACGTTGCCCTTCCACGGATAAGTTGTCAGGACCTCCATTGCTTGCCTGGGGATAGACTTGATGTTTTTCCGCCTTTTCTTTGACAGCTTTGAAACAAAATAGTTGACCAGCAGTGGAATATCCTCAGGCCGCTCCCGTAGTGGTGGGATCTCAATCGGGAAAACGCCGAGTCGATAAAAGAGATCTTCGCGAAAACTGCCCTGTCGAATCATCTCGGGGAGATCCCGATGGGACGCGGCGATCAGACGCACGTCAACCTGCATCGTTCGAATGCTACCCAGCCTTTCGAATTCCCGCTCCTGAAGAGCACGCAGCAATTTTGGCTGCAATTCGAGATTGATGTCGCCAATCTCGTCCAGAAATAGCGAGCCCCTGTCGGCGAGCTCAAATCTACCTTTCTTTTGCATGAGAGCGCCAGTAAAGGCCCCTTTTTCATGTCCAAATAGTTCACTCTCCAGCAACCCGGATGGAATGGCGGCGCAGTTTAGTCTCACAAACGAACGCTGGCGCCTGGAACTGAGATTGTGAATGGCACGTGCAATTAGCTCCTTGCCGGTGCCAGTTTCCCCGTGAAGCAAAACTGTTGAATCCGTGGGCGCAACGATGGTTACTTGCTCGAGTACTTTTTGGAAGGTCGAACTTCTGCCTACGATATCCTCGAAGTTGTATTCGGAGCTGATTTCCGATTCCAGATATACTCGTTGGTCTTCCAGATGATCTCGCGATGCGCTGAGCCGCCCGTAGGCCAGTGCATTGTCGATCGCCAGAGATATCTGACTGCTAACCTGAGAGAGCAAATCCAGATCTGCCTGGGTGAAATTGTTCTCTTTCCGGCTCCCGAGCACCATGGCTCCTATCGGGCCGCTTGCACCAACCAGTGGCAGTGCCGTAACTGAGGCGATGGATTCCGCTCGGAGCATCCGCGCGATCACCGGTGGCATCTTGTCGGAAGGCGTCAGCAGCCTCGGCTGGCGGGCTCGCAACCGCTCCAGGTCTTCCTGTGCGACCTGCACCGGGATATCGCTCATGAAGCCGCGGCTGGCAGGAAAATCCAGGACTACAACGTTCAAACGATCAGAACGCCCGTCGAATAGCATGAAGCTGGTGAAATCATTTGCGAAGTGCTTGCGGATTGATGCCGAGGCGGCCCGGAATAGCTCGTTGATATCGAGAATCGTTACAACATGGTTGTTGATCTCTAATAGAAGGCTGAGACGATCGCGCTCGCGTGTCAAATCACGCTGATACGCTTCCACCGAACTTATGGCAAGGGCGTTCTCCAGCGCAACGGCAACATGTCCGGCAATCGAGCGCATGAGCTCGACATCAGCGGGACTAAATTCAACTCTCTCTTGCCTGACGAAAACCAAAGCCCCGAGTTTTGTTCGCGTCGATGAAACTGGAAATATGTATGCGCTCTCCGCTTGATTCACTCGGGAAGCGAGTTCGGGATAGACTGCCAGCTCCCGCTTTACGTCGGGAACGCAGACCGGGACTTGCTCTTTAAGCGCGCGTCCAAGCCCCGTACCCCTGTACATGATTTCCGTGCCGACCGCGATCGCCGGATCGTCCTGACTGCGCTCGAAGGCTCGCAGTACCAGACGTTGTCCGGAAGGATCGAACAGGAGCAGCGCAATATGGTCGAAGGAAACGATGTTGGACAACAGGGTAGCGAGGCTATGGAGAACTGCATCGACCGTGGGCTGAGCTCCCACGGTATCGGGAATCTTCAGGAGCACGCGGTATCTTGTTAGGTCGCCAGTAATGGCAACATCATCTTGGTCAATCGTCAATTTTGCACTCATGCAATCGTTATGTTGGTAGTTCTGTAACGGGGCGCACGAATTTGGTTGCCAGGTTGTAAAACCTCTCGGCTACTTCGGAGGTATCCGCATAGGTCAAGTGTTCCTGCGCTTGTTGGTAAAGGACCGTATGCAGCAATCGAGTGTCGTCGTCGTTGAGTTTCGATAATCATTGAGACCCTCGTTATAATCCAGTTCCCCCAGCGGAATCGTGTTTCTCGGTCAAAAAACCAAACTACAGACTCCTATTTCATGCCGGTGCCCGCGTTTCTACACAGCGTGCGAAACGTCGTGATTCTCCTCCACTGTCTTCACGTGTTGAAGCCACATCAGAGCGTGACAATTGGCAGCGAGCACCGCCGGGCGGGACACGTTCAGGCGTAAAGCGCAATCTTGAATCGACGATCGCATTGCAACTCTGAGTACCAGGATTGCCCGGCACAGCGGATCCAATTCCGCGATCAGGATGTGGGTGTCGGTTTTAAGAATGAGGTCGAGACTAACCGCGCGTTCTTCAGCATCGCCCTGTGATAAATGCTCGGCATGTGGGCATCGTCGATCCTTGTACGCGGCTTCACAGATGCGAATCACCTCCGTTCTGTGCGATATCGCACCGGCAATGGTCGCAGCCTTGGCCCACTTGAAAAGCCAATCACGGAAAGGACTGTTCCGTTGAAGTGTCATCTCACAAGCATGGACAACCGCCTGTTCCGCAGTTGCTTGTTCGCCAATGATCAAGAAGGCAAGCCTACCCAGGACATTTCTTTGATCTTGGAAACAGGCTACGATTTCGGCTGGCGATGCATAATTGCGGGCATCGACTGCCGCTGTGCTCGAAACCAAGACATGATTCTCCTCTTTCTATGCCGGCCTCAAATGGCCTCAACTGGATGGAAATGCCTAATTGAGGACCTCTCCTCGTTATTCCGATACCCCCGCTTTCGGTGCTCGGATATTTTCTCCATAGGCGATAATCGCAGCCGGTCGCATACGGCATTTGCATAGACACTGTCGGCAACAAACAGTGCGCCGACACTAGCCAACCACTTCAGCAACTCTTCGCCCACGGAATCGATATAGCTCACGTCGGTAAGATCGACGATCAAACCCTTAGGCAGCACATCCTCTGTGAATAGGCACCTGGCCTGCTTTGCCCAATCAGCGACGAGTTTGCCCTCTAACGTCAGGGTTGGACCACTCGCTAACCACTGGATTTCTGCACGAAACATTCGCTTGATCCTCGAAACGCTTTGTCGTGCTCTCCCATAACCGTGGAGCGCACGTTTCGTGCCAATGCTGCTGCTGTTATGTGATTGATGAAATTGCCTCGCGGTGGAGACTGGTTCGTCCGAATTGCCGCAATGCGGTCATTGTCCGCATGCGGGCAGGGGACCTCGGAGCAGAGCCTACCTCTAGATGAACAACTTCGAGGAGTCTTACGGGTTTCGATTCGGAACGGGCCGCTACTTCACCAGGATTTGATACCCGTCGCAGTTCGCACAGGCCTTGGCGAGCTTCGGTGCAGGAGAGATTCCGCAAGGCGGCGAATGTCGCCGTCATGATCGTCGAGCGCCGCAAGGAGTTCCTGGTATGCGGCCAGGTTCCGTTTGGTGCGCCACTCCAGATGGCAAGCAAATAAGTACAAAGCATCGCGATGTCCAATTTTTTCCGACATGTCAGTCAAGGTCGATCCTGTTGCTGCAGGCTGACTCAACGGGAAGATAGTTGCTAGCTGGCGGACTCTCTAGCCGTCTCAGCGTTTAGACGGATTGCCTCAAGAAACAAGTCCGACTTTGTTAATACGGAACTGAATTCAACCGTGTGTACAGCAGGCCACCAACCACTTCGGTGACCTCACTAAGCTGTTGGTTCCTGGTGAATCCCTGCATTCCGCCCGCCCGCTGTCGTGACCATTCGAGGGCACTGCCGCAATGTGGGCACCAATCTCCAGCCCACTGTTCGTCCATACTCCAGCAATTCATTGATTTGCCGTGCTACGTCTTTGGCGAGCGAAATGCCTTAGTACGGCTGCGATGCATCAATGGCTGAACTGCTTCGAGCGGCAATTCCGGCAGAGAGAGCTACCGCGGCATGAGAGGGTCAAGTAGGAACGAAGGAGTCAACATGTACGCCACCAAAACAGTCAACGGCGTCCCCGCGATCCAGCGCGATGGACAAAGTGTGTTGAGTGTCTGCGACCGAGATTTGGACTTTGCAAACTGGTTATGCGCGCTACTCAACGAACTGGGCCACAAGTCAGAATTGTTGCTGAACGAGCAGGGCTGCGAATGGTTCGATGCGAACGATCGCGGCTTTAGAAGGGCGGTACATCATGCCTGATAACAAGACAGCCCCCACGATTTCTATCGTTGTTCCTTTTCATAACGAGGAACCGAATGTCATCGAACTGTATGGCCGCCTGCAAGGCGTCATGGAGGAACTTGGCCGCACTTACCAGTTTGTCTTTATCGATGATGGCAGCAGGGACCTCACTTACAAGTTGCTGAAGGAACTCGCCGAAATCGACCCTCATCTAGTCGCCGTTCGGCTGCGTCGAAACTTCGGCCAGACCGCAGCGCTCGCTGCCGGGTTCGCACACAGCACTGGCGAATATGTGATTGCCATGGATGGCGATCTTCAACATGATCCAGCAGAGATCCCAGTCTTTCTGGCAAAGATCGAAGAGGGCTACGACATCGTGAGTGGGTGGCGCAGCCACCGCATCGACAATTTGTTGCTGCGGAAGATCCCTTCCCGCTGCGCCAATTGGCTGATGGCCAAGCTCAGTGGCGTCAACATCCACGACTTTGGGACAACCTTCAAGGCGTACCGGGGCGACCTGCTGCGACAACTACCGCTCTATGGCGAGATGCACCGTTTCATTCCGGCAATAGCTTCCGCCTATGGAGCCTCGATCTGTGAAATACCAATTCAAAACAATCATCGGAAGCACGGCGAATCGCACTACAACATCTCTCGTACCTTCCGGGTATTTTTCGATCTCATGACGATCCGATTTCTTCTTCGCTACATGTCGCGCCCGCTCCACTTCTTCGGCCGACTGGGCGTCATCAACATGGGTCTAGGATCGGTGGTTGCACTCTGGCTGCTAATTTGGAAGGTCCTTACCGGAATCGATGTCGTGCAGCAACATGGGTTGCTGCTGATCTTTGCGGCCGTGCTGATCCTGGTGGGGCTCCAACTGGTGGCGCTCGGACTTCTCGGGGAGTTGGAAGTGTGGCAGTACTTCAATCCAGCTGGGCGGAGACCTTACGCCGTGTCTGAGGTACGTGATCTGCAAGCCAACGTGAGAATTTCCCTTACGTCGGAGGTGGGCTCATGAGTATGCAACGAGGTCGATCGAGACAGCAATCATGCAATCGCGTTCGCGCCGCAAACCGGAGCAACTGTGCTGAGTGAAGTTCAATATCGTTGCGTTGGCCGATATCGGGAAGCCGTAATTGTGCTCCTGCTGACGGTGCTGGCATTCTCAGTTCGCCTCTACCGGGTCGACTTTAACAGCCTGTCCGAGGACGAGGTGGCCAAATGGGCGGCCGTTCAAGAGTATCGACACGGACACTTTATCGGCGTCAATAGCGAGCACCCGATGCTGCCGAAGATGCTGGCTTGGGCTAGTTTGACAACGGGGGAACGATGGGGCCGAGTGGCCGCGAAGCATGGTTGGCCCTCGCTAAACCCCGAGGGCTGGCTTCGTTTGCCCAACGTGCTGTTCGGTGCAATGACGACGGCAATCCTTTTCTTGTTTTGCCGTCGAATGATGGGGGTTGCTGGGTCTTTTGCGGCGAGTTTTTTCTGGGCAGTTGCGCCATTGCCTGTGGCGTTGAATCGGCTTACGAAGGAGGAAACGCCGCTCACGTTCTTTACTCTACTGGCTTGTTATTTCTACTGTCGCGCCCAACAGGCAGAGGCGGACGAGAGTGTGCGGCGATGGTACGACCTGAGTGCAATCAGCTTTGGCTTGGGCCTTGCCTCGCAGTACATTCTTCACCTTCTTGGCTTGAATGCACTTGCCTGGTTTCTTGCCGGAAGAATGGGGCTGAGTCGCAAGCCGACTCAATTCAGCTACGGATGGTTTTTTCTCGTGATGTTCCTTGCCTTTGTTGTGGTGAACCCGGTCATTCTCTCTCCAGACAACTTCACTGCCATCGTGCATTGGCTCCATCATGACGGGGTCAAGCATACTGGCTACGATTTCGACGGCAGGCTGTACATGAACTTCCCCGCGCGTCTGCTTGCGGGAGTGCCGTGGTTCTACTATCTCTGGCTGATGCTGGTGAAGACACCGATTCCAATCCTCATGGCCGTCATTGTTGGCTCCGCACTGCTTTTGCGAGATCGCCGGACACTCGCATCGTGTTTCTTTCTATCGTTCGGAGTGGTCCAATTGGCCGGCCTGTCTATCAGCGGAGCCAAGTGGATCCGATACGCACTTCCGCTCCTGCCCTTCCTCTACCTGGCAGGCGGATACGCGGTTCAACAAACATTGAAGGCCGCGAAAGGAAAAGTCCTGACCCAGGCCCTTGCGGGTACTGCCGCCGTCATTTTGCTGGGATGGCCGCTCCTTGAATTGCAGTCTTGGGCGCCCTACTATTCGTTCTACCTGAACTCCATCGGCGGAGACAAACAGAACATCACGCGCTACTTTGCAATGGATGAAGTGTCCGAGTTTGACACGCGCGAGGTAGCGCAAAAGGTATGTCCGTTCGCGCCCGCTGCGGCGACGGTCGCAACCGCAAGACCGATGAGCATGAGCTACTACCTGCAGTCCTGCGGGCGCTCAGACCTCCAAATTGTGCCGCTCTACGATCCACATTATGCACCGCGGGACGGAGATCTGATCGTGCTTGAGCCCTCGCGCCGTTTCTTTGAGACGCAGAGATTCTTCGATGCTCTGGGAAACTCTGGAATGCCCCACAGCGAAGTCCGAGTCGGGCCGATTCTCGCCAGTACCATTTATCTCTTCGATCCGTCCGTGCCGGGACCAAAGAACAATCAGGAAGAGTTTACGTTAGCCCAGTTGCGAAGCGCACCGCCTCGGTTCGAAAACAATGCTCAAGAAGCTGCATCGACAAAGACGAGCAAGTTTGGATTCTCAGATATTACCAGGAGACTTATACAATGACTTCGCTTTGCCACGCGAGGAAACACGCGAGGAAATCTAATCGGCGCTGGTTGGTGCGCGCATTCGCTTTGTTGATTATCGCCTTCCCAGCAGTTGCACAGCAGACAAATGTAACTGCACCTCTGGGCGCCAATGAAGTGATGGGACGTGTCGTACAAATGAACGAAGTGCGTGCCAAAGCACTCGAAAGCTACTCCAGTGTTCGCAGCTATCACCTGGAGTGCCACTGTGTATCACATAAGAAGGCCGACATGGTCGTACGCACTGACTACCAGGCACCGAATAAAAAAGAGTTCACGATCGTGTCAGAGAGCGGTTCTGGCACGGTGCGGGAACGCGTGTTCAAGAAACTCCTGGAGGCGGAACAGGAGTCGATGCGGGATGAGAATCAGCAGTGGTCGGCGATCACACCCGAGAACTATACATTTCAACTGTCTGATTATGAGAAGACTGATACGGACGAATTCTATGTGCTCGATGCGCAGCCGCGAAACAAAAACAAGTTTCTGTTTCGAGGCCACATTTGGGTGAATGCAAAAGACTTCGCGATAACTCGAGTCGAGGGCGAGCCGGCTGTCAACCCTTCCTGGTGGACTGTCAAAACAGACTTCAAACGTCGCTACCAGAAAATCGGCGACTTCTGGTTGCCGGAATCCAACGAGAGCGAAACGAAGGTGCGCGTTTTGGGCACAGCGGTTCTCAGCATTGAATATCGCGATTACCAGATCATGCAGGCTGGGGGCGCAACAGCAGCCTTGCCCCACAACGAAGCACTAGCAGCTACAATTGCCGAAGAATTTTAAAGGCACGCCCATGTCCTCGCCAACCGTTGTGCCGCCGAAGCCAGTCGAGCCAGTTAGCACTCCGCCCTCCACTTCCAAACAGCTCCGAAAATGGATTGCGCCGCTGGCTCTGGGACTGATACTTCTTCTGATACCGGTGCCTTCCGGCCTGAACGCGACAGCGTGGCACTACTTCGCACTATTCGCCGCTGTCATTGCCGCCCTCATCACGGAACCGCTGCCCGGCGCAGCCATCGGTCTTATCGGCGTTACAGTTGCCGCCGCGCTCCTGCTGGTTGGGAAAACGCCGGCCGAGGCCACCAAATGGGCTCTCTCGGGATTCTCCAATGACGCGGTATGGCTCATTTTTGCTGCCAACATGTTCGCGCTGGGATATGAAACCACCGGTCTTGGCCGGCGCATCGCGTTGCTGCTGGTCCAGGCACTGGGCCGCCGTACTCTTGGTCTCGGTTACGCCATCGCGCTCTCCGATCTCGTTCTTGCTCCGGTGATGCCGTCCAATACCGCGCGCAGCGGTGGCACGGTGTATCCCATCGTAAAAAACATCCCACCGCTCTATGGTTCGTTTCCCAATGATAGCCCGCGAAAAATCGGCGGATACCTGATTTGGACCGGCTTTGCCACCACCTGCGTCACCAGTTCCATGTTTTTGACTGCGCTCGCGCCCAACCTGCTGGCAGTGGAAATTGTACGCAAGGTCGCGCACGTGGATATCTCCTGGGGCTTGTGGGCGTGGGGCTTTCTGCCGGTCGGAATCCTGCTGTTTGCGGCGACACCCTTGCTTGCCTATTTCCTTTATCCACCCGAGATCAAGCGTGGCGACGAGGTTGCACGCTGGGCGGGCGGCGAGCTCATCAGCATGGGACGGATCACTCGGCCTGAAGTGACCATGGGATTGCTGGCCGTGGCGGCGCTGGTTGGCTGGATCGGGGGCAGCCGCTGGATAAGTCCGGTCACCGTCGCGCTGGCGGTAATCTCGGTGATGCTGCTCGCCAGGGTCGTTACCTGGAATGACATCCTTGCTAATAAACAGGCCTGGAGCGTCCTGGTCTGGTTTGCCACGTTAGTTGCGATGGCGGAAGGGCTCGGCAATGTTGGCTTCCTCGCCTGGTTCGGCTCCCGGGCAGCCACTTACATGACCCGCATTCCACTGGTTCCCATGTTAATCGCGGTCGTCACTGTCTTCTTCGTCATCCACTATCTGTTTGCCAGCATCACTGCGCAGGCGACCGCGCTGCTGCCCGTTTTCCTGCTCGCCGTCCTGTCGGTGCCGGGCGTTCCTGCCCGGGCCATCGCTCTGGTCCTGGTTTACTCGCTGGGTTTGATGGGCGTCCTTACTCCCTACGCCAGTGGGCCTGCGCCAATCTGGTATAGCAGCGGCTACATCCCCACCAAAGACTTCTGGCGACTGGGTGCCACGATGGGAGCGCTGTACCTGGCCGTGCTGCTGGCACTGGGCTTACCATTCGCAAATCACTTTCTGCACTGACGGTGCGTTGACTTGATCGTTGGCGCAGTGGAACAGAACCCGCAAAGAATACGCCGACTTTCCTCCACTTCTCCTTTTCTCTTTCCTGAACACAGTTAATTTACATGTCAGTTCGTGCCCAAACCTGCATCTGGTTTTGACCTTTTGAAGGCAGCTGCCCTCATGTGGGCACGCCCAATGCGATTCGAATGATCCATCTCCCTCGCCTGCAAGGAGTTCCACTTGGAACACAAAATGCTTTTATCAAAAGCGTTATGGCAACCTTTGACTGCCCTTCCGACTTGGTTCATCGCATTGCATACCCGTCTCTCGGGAGACCAGGGTTGCGAACTGATTCGCGGTTTCCAGTGCTGTTGCCGGAGGAGGAAGAACGGCCTTCTGCTTCCTCCAGCCTGCAAGGAGTAGATGCCGGCGACCTATTTCGCGAAAGTCTAATTGCATCGGGGAAGTCACGGCCGCGAAATCCCTGGGCGGCAGTTGGAGCGCTGGCCTTCCAGTTGCTCCTCCTCCTAGCGTTAGTTGTCATTCCGCTGTTTCACACGGAACCGCTGCCCAAAAGAAAAATGCTAACGATGTTACATGCGCCGCCTTTGGCAGCAGCCGCTTCCAATGCCACGAGGCTTCAAGCGCCCACGCCCACGTCCACCTCAACAAGCATCGGCATTCCCGCCCCAATTCGCAGGACGCAAGAAGCGCCACCAACTCCGGTCGACACAACGGGCGGAGTGGTCGGGGGAGTCTCCAGCGGAGTGGTCGGCGGAGTTCCCAGTGGAGTGTTTAGCGAAGTGCTGAGTACCACTCGCAGTTTGCCCGTTCTCGCGAAAACGCCCGAGCCCGCCCCCGTCAAAAGAATCCGTGTTGCTGCTCGAGTAGTCGAGGCAAACCTGATCCGCGACGTTGCGCCGACGTACCCACCCGAGGCTGGGCGGGCGCGAATTGAAGGCGCGGTAGTGCTGCTGGCCGTGATTGGCAAGGATGGGAGCGTGCAGGATGTGCGAGTCGAAAGTGGTTTGCCGCTGCTGGCGCAAGCCGCAATAGACGCCGTGAAGCAATGGCGCTACCGGCCCTACCTAGTCAATGGAGAACCGGTGGAAGTTGACTCCCGGATCACGATTAATTTCACCCTGTCCGGAGCTTAGGAATACCGATGATGCATAACGAAACACATGCGACGCCTTGCAAGCATCTGGGACTGTTCTACAACTTAACCCGGATGGTGCTCTTGTTCGTTGGGGCTGGTGGATGGCTCTTCCTTGTCCCAGCCTTCGCGCAGTCTGCTGAACCACCGAATACAAGGACAGGAAGGATACTCGGTACCGTGGTCGATTTCAGCGACGATCCGGTTCCCGATGCCGCCGTCGTCCTTCAAGGACCAGCGGGTAATCGTCTCGCCGCGGTAACCAAGGAGGACGGATCTTTTGCATTCCCCAGTGTCACTCCGGGAATTGTCTATCAGACCACCGTGACTGCCGAAGGATTTGCCGAGTGGAGTTCGCCCGTTACAGTCGAACCCGGGCAGGAGAAAACTTTAGCCGACATCAAACTGCGCATTATAGCTGTGCAGCGGGCAGTCACAGTGAGTTACTCCGGGAAGGAGGTTGCCGCGCAAGAGTTCAAAGCCGAAGAACAGCAGCGCATTCTCCGCTTCATACCGAATACCTATGTGACCTACGAACTCCATCCCGAGCCTCTCACCTCGCGGATGAAGTTCCAGATGGCCTACAAAAGTCTCACCAATCCAGTTTTCTTCGGCCGCACGGCGGCCTGGGCCGGCGTGCAGCAGGCGGTTGACACCCCGGCACAGTGGCGGCAGGAGGGAAAGGGATATGGCAAGCGGCTGGGAGCTGGCTTCGCTGACGCCACGACCGAAGGCCTTATCGGCAACGCCATTCTGCCCTCACTTCTGCATCAGGACCCTCGCTACTTCTATCAAGGCAACGGTACAGGGAAGTCGCGTGCGCTCCACGCCATCTTAGCTGCATTTATCTGCAAAGGAGACAACGGAGAAACGCAACCCAATTACTCTACGTGGGGTGGCAGCCTGATTTCTTCTTCGATTGCCCTCTCGTACTACCCAAGTTCGGACCGCAATGCTCAGCATGTATTCAAGAATTTTGGAGTTGGCATGGGCCTGCATGTTGTTGGCGGTCTAGTGCAAGAGTTTATCTTGGCCAAATTCACAAGCAAAGGTAAGCACTAATCGTTCATGCCGAAGGAGAAACGCCTGAATGAAAGAGCGACACCGACAAGACGTGGTAACGGTTGCATCTGTCGAGCAACTTCCAGAGAGCATTCGGAAGCGTGCCTACGAGCTTTACGGACTCCGCGACAGAGGAGATGCGCGCGATCGTGACGAACGCCTAAAAGCCGAATCGGAGATGAGCGGAAACGCTGATCGGCAATAAGCTATCGGCGACTGTACATGGGTTTGTGCCGGCCCGTCGGAATCGGTGACAGGGGCGGAAATTGCGATGCGCGTTGGCCAGGCTCTCCCCCATCGCGCCACGAGGCCACACGCACCGCACGCCCTCCGACGGCCCTAAGGCCGAAGCGATTCTGCTCCAAAATCTAGAGGAGGCGTTCGTACGAAGATTCTCTATTTCAATCCCAAATCTGTCCATGGCAAATACGTCGACATCATACGGCAGCGAGGACACGATGTGGGCGACCGCAAGCAGCGGTGCCGACACACTTGCAATGATGCGCGGACAAATCTTCAATGCCCTCGTGATGGATAGTGGGCAAGATAGGTTGGACATTCAGAACTTCACGGCTAAGGCGCAAGGCTTGCAACCATCGCTAGCGGTGTTCCTTGTCGACGAGTGGGGCGATGAGCTTGTAACTGGCTTGGAAGAACTTGGACATGAGCTTACGATGTTGGAAGAGTGTGCCATGCTTGCGGTTGAGCCGGATAGTTGCTTGTCTATCGCTCGCTCCTAGTTAGTTCCTTTCGGGATTGCTCACCGTGGTAGAATCCCTTCTCTTGGCTTCTAGTTCGTTCATAGCCACCATGAGTAGGATTTCTGCGAGAGTGAAGCCCTTAATCGTGTTTTGCGTGATCTCGAACATAGGCACCTCGTCCTGATGCACGTCAAAGAGATTGCAGTTTGTGTACCAGTGCGCGATCCACCTAAGTGCCTAACACCTCGGAAAATGTGATCTCTTCTGGCGCCACATCGCCTGCCCACTCACCGTCAATGCCTCAATGCGGGCAGCTCCAGAAAAAATGCTCACTATTATGTCGTTGCTGAAGAGCGGCTTGCCATGGAACCGATTTGGAGAACAGCTTGCGATCACCTACTAGGCAGCCTCGTGAAGGGGCAGTTCCGAGATAGAAGGAGCGACCATGTACTCTCCAATGCTAACTGTGCAGGCAGCGCCGACCAGCGCCTCAATCGTGCAAGGTGCTTACCGTGACATCTGTTCTCCAGTTCACGAGAAGGATGAAGCCAAACTTAATCCTCTACACATGAACTGGATCCTGGTCTACGACACAAAAGCAAATCCCCAAACCCAAATGCGATGGGTGGTTGACCGATAAGAATGCCGGCCTCGAATACTGTTGTTGTTTTCGGCTGTGTACTCGTCGTGATCGGCGCATGTTACCTCTGTCCGAGCGTATTTGCGCAGACATTGGATTCTCGAACAGCAGAGGAGCCGACCAACTCCTGGACGACCACAACCGACTGGAAGATCAAGGATGCGAACCCCACGGGTATCATCGAAAGCCAGAGCCAGAACGGCAATCGGACGGTAGACAAGCAATCCGTCCAGGTCCGCGGGTTCGACGGACATTTTGAAACTTTCCAGGACGTCGAAACGGAAACACTGCAACTGAATCCTACTACCGTGCGAACCACAATATGCACGTTCAGTCGCTATCGTAATGGGGGGAAAACACTCGCGCAGATAACAGAGGAAGAGAAAAATATGTTGCCCTGTGATGACTCAAACATCGTACGCCTTACCTCGAGTTCCGATCTCAATGGTGCGCTTCAGCCAATTCGCCGCGAAATCGTGGAGACGAGAAATATCGGTAATAGTGTCGAGGAGGTGAACACTACCGTGTCGCTCCCAAGCATCTACGGCGCGTTCGCTCCCGCTATGAAGATGCACGAACTCCGAAAACGAGGTCCGAACGATACGATTGAATCTCAGACAACCACGCTACTCCTCGATGGTTCGGGCAACTGGCAAGTGAGCGAAACGCGGCAAAATACCATAACGCAAGCGCCGAACAACCGCAGCACCGAAGAGCGTGTTTTCGGGTTGGACTCTGGAGGCAGGCTAGGCGAAGTCTCGCGTCGCGTGAGCAAGGAGCCTCCGCGACCCAAACGGGAATTTTGGAGTAGTGGAAGTTGATACGACGAAGTGCGACAAGGTTCTCACCATCAAATTTCGGCAAACGCTTGCCGAAAAGCCCTAACAAAGCTATCGCAGATTGATTTATGGCTACTCCAAGTAGAGGCTAACGGCTGGAACCAACTTCGGCTTGCTGCCCAAATTCGGGCAGTGCCCTTGACAGGTCATTCGATGTCTGTGTCGAAGCTTCCGATCCAATCGGCAGACAGGTATTTTCATCCACTTACAACCGGCCACTTCTGGCAGCCGGATTGCGAATACGAAGTGCGACCTTCAAATTGCTCCAGGGGAGTAAGCCATGCTCGGAGAACTGATGAACATCCCGACTGACACTCTCATTGACATGCTCTACCTAATCCTCGCCGGCGACTTCGCAATCACTGCAACTGATGCGGACGAAATCGAACAAATTCAATGCGAGTTGCACCGTAGAGGTGACGAGCAATGCTGGAGCTTTCAAACTGTTAACTGAGAGAAGCGCGCAATTCAGTTTTTGGATGAGTATTTGACCTCAACAAAGGCGTGCTTTCGATAACAAAGGCGGGCGTTCGATGAAGCCCACAATCTCGGAGTTGCACAACTCGGAATGAGGAACTTGAAAAATGGCATCGCCAGCAGGAATTGAAGAATTAGCCAGACCACTAAGCGCCCAAGGGATTGCACGATCAACGGTTGCAGGTGCGCCGCTAGGCGCCGATGAGCTGAATAGAATCGATGCTTTCTGGCGCGCGTGCAAATACCTTGCTCTGGGAATGATCTACCTTCAGGCAAATCCCCTCTTGCGGGAACCCCTGAAACCAGAACATATCAAGAGCCGACTGCTCGGCCATTGGGGCTCAAGCCCTGGGCTCGCCTTCCTCTACACCCATCTGAGTCGTCTTATAAAGAGGGACGACATCGAGATGATTTTTCTCGCAGGCCCAGGACACGGGGCGCCGGGAGTTTTGGCGCCTATATATTTGGAAGGCACGTACAGTGAAATCTATCCGGAGAAAAGCCAGGATGAGAAAGGCCTGCGAGAGTTCTTCAAGCAGTTCTCCTTCCCCGGCGGTATTGGCAGCCACTGTACTCCAGAAACGCCGGGTTCGATTCATGAAGGCGGCGAACTGGGATACGTCCTCTCGCATGCTTGCGGAGCCGCATTTGACAATCCCGACCTGATCGTGGTGGCAGTCGTGGGTGACGGCGAAGCCGAGACCGGCCCGCTGGCGACCTCATGGCACATAAGCAAGTTTCTGAATCCAATCCGCGATGGCGCCGTGCTGCCCATACTTCACCTTAATGGATACAAGATCAACAACCCGACCTTGCTGGCACGGATCACTCACGAAGAACTGGAAGCCTTGTTACGCGGGTATGGCTGGAATCCCTACTTCGTGGAGGGATCGGATCACGACAGCATGCATCAGGCGATGGCCGCGACACTTGGGCAGTGCGTCGCGGAAATTAAAGGCCATCAGCAGGAGTGTCGGGAGAGCGGTCTTGCCACGCGGCCGCGCTGGCCGATGGTGGTACTGCGATCACCAAAGGGTTGGGGTGCACCGGCCCTGATAGACGGGCATCACATTGAAGCATTCTGGCGTTCACATCAAGTTCCCCTGACCGACGTGAAGACTAACCCAGAACACCTGCGCCGTCTCGAGGCCTGGCTGCGATCATTCAAGCCAGAAGAGCTCTTTGATGAATGCGGGAGAGTGCGACCGGAGATCGCTGCATTTGCACCGAAAGGGCAGCGCCGCATGAGCGCCAGTCCGCACGCGAACGCAGAGCCCAGAAAAAAACTGCGCTTGCCCGATTTTCGCGATTACGCCGTCAAGGTCGACAGCCCCGCAAAAATCGAGGTTGAGAACGTTCCGCCGCTGGGTCGTCTTCTGCGCGATGTCATGAAGTCGAATATGGACAGCTTTCGGGTGTTCGCGCCTGACGAGAATACTTCCAACAAGCTCGATGCAATTTACGAGGTATCGAAGAAATTCTGGATCGCTGAACGTTTCCCCGAGGACCGTGATGGAACCGAACTGGCTTCGGACGGACGCGTTGTCGAAATGTTGAGCGAGCACACGATGGAGGGTATGCTTGAGGGCTACTTATTAACCGGTCGCAACGGTTTTCTATCCTCCTATGAAGCTTTTGTGCACGTGATCGATTCGATGTTCAATCAGCATGCCAAATGGTTATCGATCTGCAATCAGTTGTCTTGGCGCCGCAAGATCGGATCGCTGAACCTTCTCATTACCTCAACCGTGTGGCGTCAGGATCACAACGGCTTCACACACCAGGATCCGGGGTTCCTCGACGTAGTGCTCAATAAGAGCGCGGCAGTAACCCGAATTTACCTCCCGCCCGACGCCAACTGTCTGTTGTCCGTAGCAGATCATTGCCTGCGATCGGAAAACTACATCAATGTCATTGTCTCGGACAAACAGCGCCACCTGCAGTACCTGGATATTGATGCTGCCATTACCCACTGCACAAAGGGCATCGGTATCTGGAATTGGGCCAGTAATGATGAAGGCCAGGAACCCGATGTTGTTTTTGCTGCCGCGGGTGATATCCCCACTCAGGAAGCATTGTCCGCCACTGCGCTACTCAGAGAACGGTTTCCCGACCTGAAGATCCGATTCATCAACGTGGTTGACTTGTTCAAGCTGCAACCAAGCACTGAACACCCACATGGCTTAACGGATGCGGACTTCAATTCTCTTTTTACCGTCGATAAGCCGATCATCTTTAACTTCCATGGTTATCCCTGGCTGATTCACCGTCTCGCCTATCGCCGCACAAACCACCACAACTTGCATGTGCGCGGTTACAAGGAGAAAGGCAACATCAACACACCGATGGAGCTGGCGATCAACAACCAGACAGACCGGTTCAGTCTTGCGATCGACGCGATCGACCGCATCCCGAAATTGCAGCGGATCGGCGCGCACGCCAAAGAAGAATTCCGCGATCTCCAGATCGCATGCCGACGTCATGCTTACGAGTGCGGGATCGACAGTTCTGAGATTAGCGGTTGGAAGTGGCCTTGCGACAACAAGTGAACGAATCGAGTAGTACCAACGGCTATGCATCCCGGCGCTGCCGGGATCCCCAACGCGTGCAAATTACAACCTCTTGCGGGTCACAGGAATTGCCCCCATGAGACTGCGCCAGCCGCGCCCCATTTCCCCACATCGGAGAGGAGTTGACCATGGTTACTAAGGCTGTAAAGCAGAGCGCAGTACCGGTCACCGAGAAGCTGAGTGCGATGTACGGATGTGGTCCCGTGCACTTCTCTGGGAGAGACGAAGCACTGTATGAACGGCACCTTCTCTTCGACAGTGGCGTCGATGTCGCGGCGGCGACGGCGCGCGACCGTTTCGAGGCGCTTGCGCGGTCCGTGCGAGACGTTCTGTCTCAGCGCTGGCTCTTAACCGAGAAGACGTATGAGGAGAAGAACTCCAAGCGTCTCTACTACCTATCGATGGAATTTCTCATCGGCCGGTCACTCGCAAACAACGTCACGAATCTGCTGCTCTCTCCCCTTACAGATCAGTTTATCCAGGACAAGAAACTCAATCTGCTCGAGATTGTGGAGCAGGAACCCGATGCTGGACTGGGCAACGGCGGGCTCGGACGTTTGGCGGCCTGCTTCATTGAGTCTGCCGCCACGATGGAGTTACCGGCGATGGGATACGGATTGCGCTACGAATATGGCATCTTCAAGCAATCCATCCAAAACGGATGGCAGCAAGAAATGCCGGACAACTGGCTCCGTTCCCCCGACCCGTGGGAGGTGGCCCGACCGAATGAGAAGGTCGAGGTCAGTCTGGGTTGCTCGATCGAGCTCAGTGGAGGCGGTCTGCGACCCGTGCCGGGGCGGCCGTCAACTCTGATCGGCATCCCATTCGATCGTCCTGTAGTCGGCTACGGAGGTTCCACGATCAACACGCTCCGCCTCTGGTCCGCCGCTGCACCAGACTACTTCAACTTTGAAGAGTTCTCTCACGGTGATTTTGTGGAGGCGTTTACTGGGACGCTTGCCGCTGAGACCCTGGGGCGGGTCCTTTATCCCGATGATTCAAGAATCATGGGGCAAGGCTTGCGCCTGTTGCAGGAGTATTTCCTGGTTGCATGCTCGCTGGCGGATGCCGTGCGCCGCTTTCAACGCTCCAACTCGGAGTGGAGTTCGTTTGCAGACAAAGTCGCGATTCAGATGAACGACACACACCCCGCTCTGGCCGTGCCGGAACTCATGCGAATCCTGGTTGATCAGGTGCACCTTGGTTGGGATGAGGCCTGGCACATCACGCAGAACACGCTGGCATACACCAATCACACCTTGTTGCCCGAAGCACTCGAAAAGTGGCCTGTAGCCTGGTTTGAAGACATGCTGCCCCGGCAACTCGAGATCATCTATGAAATCAACCGCCGTTTTCTGGGCGGCGTTCGCGGGAGTTTTCCGGGCGACCAAAAACGAATTAAGCGCGTGAGCCTCATTGAAGAAGGGGACGGCCAAGCAAAGAAGCTTCGCATGGCCAATCTGGCGGTCGTAGGTTCTCACAGCACCAACGGGGTGGCAGAGATCCACTCCAAGCTGTTGCGGGAGACCACGCTCAGAGACCTGGCGGAAATCTATCCAGAACGTTTCAACAACAAAACGAATGGAGTCACACCCCGGCGCTGGCTGCAACTATGCAATCCCGCACTCTCTGGACTCATTACGGATGCCCTTGGAGATGGCTGGATCCGCGACCTAAGCGAATTGAGCAAGCTCAGAGCATTCGCCGAGGACAATGGCTTCCGTGATGACTTCCGCGAAGCCACGCGAAATGCCAAGCGACAATTCTGTGATTGGCTCCGCTGGTCGACTGGGCAGACCGTCAATCCGGAGTCAATCTTCGATTGCCAAGTCAAACGCATCCACGAATACAAACGCCAATTCCTGAACGCTCTGCGGATCGTTGTGCTCTACAACCGGCTGCGCCAGGACCCGGGGCTCAACCTGCACCCACGCACGTTCTTTTTTGCCGGCAAGGCCGCGCCTGCCTACCGGCTCGCCAAGGTGATCATCAAGTTCATTAACAATCTGGCCGCGACCATCGACGGTGACCCCACGGCGCGCGGGCGGCTGAAGGTCGTATTCCTGCCC
>Ga0187847_10001302_pt1 | contig 22903 bp, 24 predicted proteins | sample June2016WEW_4_10_FD_132458 | JGI IMG/M metagenome (GOLD analysis project Ga0187847, IMG submission 132458) | Peatland microbial communities from SPRUCE experiment site at the Marcell Experimental Forest, Minnesota, USA - June2016WEW_4_10 | ecosystem: Environmental > Terrestrial > Soil >...
ACTGTACTCATGGATTGCTCCACTTTCTCGTTCGACTTGCATGTGTTAGGCACGCCGCCAGCGTTGATTCTGAGCCAGGATCAAACTCTCATTTGAAACCTGAGCCGGTCTGGGTAGACCGGCAACCTTCCCCAGCTGAGGGGAAGGTCCATCTTGTGAGTACGTTCAGACTTTATGGCCCGAACATTTCCAACAGCGCCTACCAAAAGCCGAAGCCCCCAGCAGACGCATTCATCTCACGACTGGCACGTTCAACCTTTTGTCAAAGACCAACTCGCTTTCCGCCTGAGCGGTGCGCCTTCAGTCCGCCCAAACCCCTTGCGGAATTTGTGCGTCCTCGAAACTTGTTAAACCTATAGCGTGCAGCGCTCGCTGTCAACCCGCTGAGATCACAGGATTTCCACCTGATTTCAACAGCCAAGGGAGCATTCGATCCAAAGCGAGGCGCACACTCCGCTAGCGGAAAGATGTGCGATTACATTCTGGAGAGCTCTTTGCAGCGCACTCGAAAACGCTCTCCCGTCCGGACGCCAAAAACGGCGCGCGCCGAAACGGAAGACGGTTCAAAAATTAAAGATCGCTCGGAGGTTCTGCTTTTCGCGGAAACCCTTCAGGGAACTCTGTCCCCGAATGCGAACCCCGGTTTGGGGTTAATTGGAGGCTTACGATATTGGATGCCACAAGCTGCTGCGAGGATTCAGCAAACAGCCCAGACACTCAGTCACTTGTCCTCGGTCAATTTGTTATAGCAGAACCCTGTGAGGCGCGCAAGAGGGGAATCAAAAAAATTAATAGGCTCGATCAAGGCGACCGATTGCGGGCCATTGAAGGATCATTACTGAAGTTTTTTCGGGCGGTGACACCGGACCCGATTTCGATTGCACGGTAGGATTTCAAACGCTTGCCAATCTCCGGAATGCCGCGCCACTGATACGCACGCGGAGTATCGCGCAGCGACGTAACACGCTGAAAAACCGCGCCCCGCGAAGGTTCTGCGCGATGCGGTCCAGCGAGCGAGCGGGCGACGTGCAAACCGCTGCATCTTGACAGCGGCTGAAGCTGTGGTATGTTGGTGCGCAATTCGCTGGGTCGAGTTGTGATCGGAACTCTGTGGGGATCTGGCTTCGGCAAACGCACCACGTCTTACGTTCCCGTCAAGAATAGGCTGCCATTCTCAAGTGGACGTTGACGGTCGCAAGCCGCCCCTGCATCACCGCGAGCGCGCTCCACCCTCGGTGATTCCTTCACGCTATCCGGAGTTCTGCCAACCTAGAAAGGGAGGGCGTCACATGCCTCAAATTAGTTTCCGCCTGAGAGTGTTCATTTGCCTGGCAGCTTTGCTGGCCGGGACGGTGCTCGCCACCGGTGCCTCGCGTTTCCAGACCACGAGTCTTGCTGTCCCCGACGCGAATAACAACCGCGTCCTGATCTATAACTTTCCGGTGACGAATGGCCAGGCGGCGAACGTCGTGCTCGGCCAAAGCAACTTTGACACTGCCGGGGCTGGAAACTCGGCGACGACCATGAATGCGCCCTCTGCAACCGCCGTGGACGATCTGGGGAACCTGTACGTGAGCGACAGCATGAACTGCCGTGTGCTGCAGTTTCCGCCGCCGCTCACCACAGGAGAGGCAGCGCGCCTCGTGATCGGGCAGGCGGATCTCAACACGAGCTGCGGGGGCGCGGCAAGCGCAAGCACGCTCGGTAGAACCGGCGCACTGGCATTCGATCAGGCCGGCAATCTCTGGGTGGTGGATAACCAGAACAGCCGTGTCCTGCGCTTTAAGGCGCCTTTCAAAACCGGCGAAGCAGCCAATCTGGTGGTGGGGCAGCCGAATTTCGTTTCCACCGGATGTGCCTCTCCCACGGCAAATACATTGTGCTATCCGGTAGGAATCGCGTTCGACAATCACAATTACCTCTGGGTGGCCGACTCCTCCAACAATCGGATTCTGGAGTACAAAGCGCCCCAGACGAACACGGCCAGCCTGGAGTTGGGCCAGCCGGCGGCGACCGCCTTTACATCCAACACGGAAAACAATGGCGGCATTTCCGCTAGTTCGCTTTCCGGGCCTCAACAGATCGGATTTGATCCACAGGATCAATTGTGGGTCGCAGACTCGGGGAATAACCGCGTGTTGCAGTTCGACCCCAACTTCCACAATGGTGGCGCCGCCTTTTTAGTGCTCGGTCAAACTGACTTTACGGGCGATAGCTCGAACCAACGCCTGGGCGCTCCGAATGCAGGGACACTGTCCTATCCGTCCGGGATCGTCATCGAAGGCGACCAGGGGCTATGGGTGGGAGACACGGTCAATAACCGGACTTTGGAATTCGCTTCACCCGCGAGCAATGGAACACCCGCGGCCATCGTGCTGGGACAACCGAACTTCACATCCTACCAGCCCAACCAAGGGAATGTGGATCCCAGCGACCAGACGCAGAACTTCCCGTTCTATAACGCGGGAGCCTCGCTGATCGCACTCGGTGTGCTTGGGGGCCTCGTTCTGGGCCGACAGTGGCTGCTGCGTTTGCGGGCAAGAGTATAGGTGAACTGACTGGGCGCAATGAAGACGACGATCCGATTTCGCAAGCTGCTGAAACATAACCTCGCGGCACACGAACTGGCTGTCCGTGTGCCGCTGGTGCCCGTGTTCGTCGCGGCTTGCTATCTGATCGGCTTCTGTTTGGACGAGTGGTCATGGCTGCGCGTGCTGACCACGGTCACGCTCGTGCGGATCTCCGCAATGCTGGGAGTTCCGATGTATCGCACCGGGCTTGATGTGATCACGGTTGCCGGAATCAGCGCGCGCTTTGTGGTGGCTTGCACCATGATTGACGCCTTCTTTGGCGCTATCCCTCTGCTCTGGCGAACGGGCGTTTCATGGTTCGAGAACGTGGCGCGTCTGGGTGCGGTGCTGGGCGGGGTGTTTGTGCTGAACATTGTCCGTCTGGAACTCGGCTTTATCTGGATGACGAGGGGAGCGCCCTGGTGGCTGGCCCATGAGTGCGTGGCGGGAGTGGCCTACTTCTGCCTGTATTCGTTCATCGTGCATGAGCGCGCGTGGGACCGGCCGGGTCCTCAGACGGTCGAACTTCTCGCGTCTGCCTAAGGGAGTGCGCGGCTCGATCCCGCAAGATCAGCGACCCGCAGCTTTCTCCGCGTACGTACTCATTCCCACCAGCCTATAATTCCGATAGCAACGTGATTTCTGTCGTCCAACTCGGAAAAATTGATTACAGCGAAGGGCTCCGGTTGCAGCGCAAGTTGGTCGATCTGCGCAAGGCCGGAGAGATCGGCGATGTGCTGCTTTTGCTGGAGCACGCGCCGGTCATTACGCTGGGCCGGAACGCGAAGGCTGCCAACGTGCTGGCTTCGCCCGATGCGCTCGCAGCTCGAGGAGTTGAGATCTTCGAGTGCGACCGCGGCGGAGATGTCACTTTTCATGGGCCCGGGCAGATTGTCGGATATCCCATTTTTGACTTGCGGGGATTTAGCCGCGAAGACAGCCGTCCGCCGTCAGCCATTAGCCAACAGGAAGAGCCTTCAGCGTCCGCTCCGGAATCTTTACCACCCTGGCGAAAGACTCTGGGCGCGGTCGACTATGTGCGGCGTCTGGAAGATGTGTTGATCCGCACCTGCGGGGACTTTGGAATTTTGACGAAGCGGGTAAAGGGACTAACCGGTGTCTGGACGGAACTTTCTCGAAGTAGGTGGAACCGGGAAGGGCACGACTTTAGTCGTGCCGAAACGGACCGACCTTACCAAGGGGCTTTAGCCCCTGAGGATCAAGCCGAAGCCAAACTTGCCGCCATCGGCGTCCATATTTCGCGCTCGGTCACGTCGCACGGTTTCGCGCTCAACGTGAATATCGATCTCGGCTACTTTGACCTGATCGTCCCCTGTGGGATTACCGCGAAGCCGGTGAGCTCGATGCAGCAAGAACTGGGGCGCGAGGTGGAAATGGAGAGGGTCGCGCACTCGCTCTCGCGCAACTTCGGCACGGTGTTTGGAAGGCAGATGCTGTGGGTCGACACAATCGATGTTCTGCTGGGAAACAAGGTGGGCGTGCCAATGAAGCCACCGGCGGAATTGCGCGCTTTGCAAGGCGAAGACGATTTGATAGCGACCTAGTCGGGCGGCGTCATGAGCAAGAAACCAAAGTCGGCAGCAATTACACGGCCTCGCTCGCGGTCGGCACCGCATAACCTGGAGCTTGGCGCAAGACCGAACGCCGATTCCCGCACCTACACCATTCTTGACTACCGCCTCGAGAAACCATCCTTTACTCTGCGCCAGGTCCGCATCGGCGACGAGACGCGCTACGAAGTGGAAAGTGGCGATCTCTCGCGGCCCGCGCCTCCGATTCGCGATTCGAAATATCTCTCCAGGCAGCAAGTCGTCGAAATCTATCGCTGGATGATCCTCAACCGCCGCATGGAAACGGCGCTAGAAAATCTCTACAAGCAGGGCAAAGTTGTGGGCGGCGTCTATTTCGGGCTCGGTCAGGAGGCTTGCTCTTGCGCGTCGGCTTACGCTCTTCACAAAGATGAGTGGTTGGGGCCGATGATCCGCAACCAGGGCGCGCTGCTGGTGCGCGGATTTTCTCCCGCCGACATCATGATGCAGTACATGGCGAAATCCGGATCGCCTACCAAAGGACGCGACGCATCTTCCCATTTCGGCGATATCGCAACGCGCAATGTAGTCTCGCCGATTTCCACCCTGGGCGATCTGGTTCCCGTGCTTGCCGGAGTGGCGCTGGGCGCGCGTTTGCAGGGGAAGCACATCGCGGTCATGACCTACATCGGCGACGGGGGACAATCGACAGGCGTGACCTACGAAGGATTGAATTTTGCCGCCGTGCAAAATCTCGGCCTGGTGCTGATGGTGGAAAATAATCTGTGGGGATACTCGACTCCGTCGGACATGCAGTTTCGTGTGAAGGATCTCGCGGAGCGCGCCATCGCATACGGAATTCCCGGCGTGATCGTCGATGGAACCGACGCCTGCCAGGTTTACGACGCGTGCCACGAGGCTTGCGAGCGGGCGCGCCGCGGCGAGGGCCCGACGCTGATCGAGGCAAAGATGATGCGCATGAAGGGCCATGCCATCCACGATGCCGCCGAGTATGTGCCGAAGCCGCTGTTTGAATATTGGAAGCGGCGCGATCCGATTGCGCGGCTGGAAGATTATCTGGTCCATAAGAAGAAGTGGCTGACGGCGGACGAGGATCAGGCGCTGATTCAGGATGTGGAGCGGCAACTGGAGTCCGACCGCGAGACCGCCGTGAATTCTCCGATGCCGGCGCCTGAATCGGCGGCGGGCGGGGTGTTTTGCGAAGGGGGATGCCACGAGATACGCCCGAAGTATGCGATGCCGCGAGTAAGGGGCGGGAATTCTCCTGGACCAAAGATAAGCGAGGCTGCGGTCCATCTGAAGTGAGGGAGTCGTACCGCAAGCTGAACGCGAGCCATATCACTACCGGTAGACATCGCGCCGGTGGCCGATTTTCACGATCAGGACCGTCACGCGCCTTCCGTCCACCCGATAGAGAATGCGATAGTCGCCGGCGCGAATCCGATAAATATTTCTCTCGCCCCGCAATTTCTTCGAACCCGGGGGAAAGGGATCGCCGGCGAGCCCGTCGATGTGAGTCGCGATGCGGAGCTGGATCGCTCGTTCCAGGCCTTTCAATTCATGTGCCGCCGACGTCGTGAACTCGATGGAATAGGACATGCCGCCGCTAAAGGTTGAGGTCTTTTTTGATTTTCGACCAGGGAACGGTTGCCTCGTTCAAGCGACGGCGGGCATCTTCGAGATCGATGCGGTTTTCCAGTTGTTCCAATAATTCCAGGTCCGCGAGCGGGACAACCGCGGCAACCGGTTTCTTTCTCCGGTGCACGATCACGCGCTCTCCGCCGTAGGCCGCGCGGTTTACGAGTTCTGCGAAGTCATTACGGGCGGCGCTGCTGGTTACTTTGCGGGATGTGGTCATGTACGCAAACGCTGCTTTGTACTATTTGTACATTACCATACCTTCGCTGATTTTGGCAAGCCATCCGCAAGACGGCCACGGGGCTGACCGCTGGCGGCTTCATGGTTCACTGTATCTCTATGGCATAATCGCGAACGGTGCCAAGCACGCGCAAATCCGAGCTGTTTCAGAAGCTGCCTTCGACCGACGAGCTTCTCCATTCCATCGAAATTCAGCGACTGGTGGCTCGGGAAGGCCACGCGGCCGTCGCCGATAGCATTCGCGTCGTAATCGCGCGATTGCGGCTGGAAATTTCCGCCGACCGGCTCGACGGCAAATCATTAGACCTCGCTCTGGCCGGTCTGTCTTCGGCCATCGAGCGACAGCTTCGCCAATCGCTTGGCTACTCGCTCCGTCCGGTCATCAATGCCACGGGCGTGATCTTGCACACCAATCTTGGACGCGCCCCGTCGGCGGCCGCTGCTCTCGATCACATTCAGACGACAGCGACTTCGTACTCGAATCTCGAATTCGACCTCGCAAGTGGGGAGCGCGGCAGGCGCGACGTGCACGTCGACCGCCTCTTCCAGAAGCTGGTCGACGGCTATGCGTTGACGGACGGAGCCGTCACTCCGTGTTCCACCATCGTGGTCAACAACAATGCGGCGGCGGTGCTGCTCGCTTTGAATTCGCTCGCGGAAGGTGGGGAAGTCATCGTCTCCCGCGGCGAACTGGTCGAGATCGGAGGTTCGTTCCGCATCCCCGACGTGATGGCGAAGTCGCAAGCCACGCTGCGCGAAGTGGGCACGACCAACCGCACGCAGGTTGCCGACTACGAGCGCGCCATCACTGACCGCACCCGGCTTTTATTGCGCGTGCACCGTTCAAACTTCGCGATCACCGGCTTCACCGAGCAGCCCGCCCTTTCCGATCTGGTGGCGCTTGCCCGGCGCCGCAACATTCCTCTCATGGAAGACCTGGGGAGCGGCGCGCTCTTCGATCTGCGTTCCATCGGCGTCAATGAACCGGGCGTGCTCGATAGCCTGCGCGCGGGTGTCGATATCGTCACCTACAGCGGCGACAAGTTGCTGGGCGGGCCGCAAGCCGGCCTGATCAGCGGACGCGCCGAACTGGTCGCGCGCATGAGGTCGAACTCGCTGTTTCGCGCGCTGCGGGTCGACAAGCTCACTTATGCGGCGCTCGAAGCCACGCTGCTCGCGTATGTGAAACACGATTATGACGCGGTGCCGGTGCTGCGGATGATGCGGCTGTCGAAAGACGAGATCTCCGCGAGGGCGAAGGCACTGATCTCCCAGGTTAATTCTCCCGCGCACAGTGCTGGCATGCTCAGGCTTGAACTTGTGGACGGCGAATCGCTCATCGGCGGCGGCGCCGCTCCCACCTCGGTTCTGCCAACCTGCCTGATCGCGCTCACGCATGGAGACCTCAGCGCCGACAATCTCAGCGTGCGCTTGCGGGAAGCAGATCCACCGGTGATCGCTCGCGTTGAAGAAGGGCGAGTGCTGCTCGACCTTCGCACCGTGTTCCCCGAGCAGGACGCAACCGTCGCCGCGGCAATCTCATCTCTGTAGATCAGTGGCTACTGTCTATACGATCGGACACTCGACACGCACGCTAGAGGAACTCGTCTCAGCGCTGCAGACGCACGGGATCGAAACGCTGGTCGACATCCGAGCCTTCCCGATGTCGCGCCGGTTGCCGCATTTCAATCGCGAGTCGCTGGAAAGCGAACTTCCCAAGCACGGCATCCAGTATGTGTGGATGAAAGCTCTCGGCGGCTACCGCAAAGCTACAGGCAAAGACTCCCCGCATGTCGCCTTGCGCAACGCCAGCTTTCGCAATTATGCGGACTACACGCTGACGCCCGAATTCGATCAGGCGACGGAGGAACTGGTGAGCATGGCTCAGGAGCGCCGCACAGCGTACATGTGCGCCGAGCGGGTGTATTTTCGCTGCCATCGCATGATTGTCTCCGACTGGCTGGTAGCCCACGGACACGAAGTGCTCCATATCGACGCCGAGGGTCCGACCCGGGTGCACAAGCTCACTGCCGAAGCGCGAGTGATCGATGGCCGGATGATTTACCGAGGCGATCAACTGTTTTAGACTCTCGAATCTCCGGACCAAAGTGAGCGATAGATTCGCCTGCCGGCACAGTGAGGTCTGCATTACCATGTCTGCATGATTATCGGTACCGGGGTGGACATCGCCGAAGTTCCGCGGATTCGGGAATCGATCGAGCGCTATGGCGATCGCTTCCTGCAGCGCATTTTCACGGAAGGCGAGATCCGCTACTGCGAAGCGAAAGCGACTCGTTTTGAAAGCTACGCAGCGCGCTTCGCCGCCAAGGAAGCGGGCATGAAGGCCCTCGGCACAGGCTGGAGCCATGGCGTGCGCTGGCGCGACATCGAAGTGGTTCGGCCCAAGGGACAGCGTCCGACTCTGCAGTTCCATGGCCAGGCAGCGGCCATTGCCGCCAAACTAGGATCGAAAAATATTTCGCTCTCGATCACGCATACCTCCGAGGAAGCCCTGGCGCATGTCATTCTGGAGAATTAATCGAAGGCCACCAAGCCACCAGGCGACGCTGTCCTAGGCCAACGTTGCGCTCGCCGCCCCGCCTCGCTGGGTGGCGTCCAGCAGACATTCGAAGTTCACTTCGTCGCCGGCAATGTGTATTCAAAATCGTAGAAGTGTTTTCCCTCTTCGATCCTGATCGTCATCGACCCTGCCAGACCCAACAGGTCGCCGGTGGCGGAATCGGGAACGACGGTCACGCTCAGGTGAAAGTCGCCGTGCGACATGGTTCCGCTGTGTTGAAGAACGAACGTCCCGTGGTGGCCTTGCAGTGTCGCGTTCACCCGCTCCATTGCGACATAGCCGGCTGACCCTTTTACCTCCGTCATCGCGCCCAGCATCTCGCCGGCGCTCGTCCCTTCGAGATCGCCGTGAAATTGCTTATCAAGAGACATTCTCCCGAGCTTCGCGGTCTCGGCTTCCGTGCTGTCTGGCTGCCGTGGAGTTACGGTCACGTCAAACGTTCCCTTGGCGTGCTTCGACATGGATACTCCTTGTTGAGATGGGCTGGTTGGAACAGAGTTTGTTTGCGCTTCTCCGGACGCCGCCGACTGAGCCTGCGCAAACGCTGTAAATGTGAGCACAACTCCGATGGCCCGAGCCATCCGCGGCCGTCCGATTAGAATCTTCCCAATGAAGGCCTGCGAAAGACCTGAAGCAGTTTCGCGGATCAAAAGTTTGTGGATCAGCCGTCTCAGGAATTGCTGCTCGATCACGTTTTTCATCCTACGCGAAACTCTAAATGGACACGCCAGCGAATGATTGGAAAAACGCGACAGGGAAAAGCGGTGGGACGCGGCGACGGAGAGCCGGCGAGAAAGCGGCAGAGCGAAACACGCGCCGCGTGGGAACTCAACTCCGACATCGAAGAGGTGTTCGATCCGGAAGTTGGCCAGGCTCGCGGAATGCTGCGTCGTGCGTTGCCCGCCGGAAAGATGCGCCATTCGCGGCGTCGGCCCGCCCCCGATCTTGCGCCCTGGATCACGCACTACTGGATGATCCACTGGGATCTGCGCGGGTGCGAGCCCCACCTGGCCGAGAGCGTGCCCCATCCCAATGTCCATCTGATTTTCGAGAACGGTGCTGCGGTGGTCGCGGGTGTGCAAACGCACAAATTCTCACGGCTGCTGCGAGGCGAATCGCGTGTCTTCGGGGTCAAATTCCGGCCCGGCGGATTTCGCCCGTTCTACGGAGCTGCTGTATCCGATCTTGCCGGCCGCGTGGTTCCAGCGGTCCGCATATTTGGAAAAGAGCTGAAGGAGTTCGAAGAGATCGCGCTTTCCTCGCGCCATGATGATGGGAAGGTGCGAGCGGCCAACGCTTTCTTCCACGCGCGCAAGCCTGACCCCGATCCGGCAATGCTTCTCGCAGGCCAGCTCGTCGATCGCATTCTGAAAGAACCCGAAATAAAAATGGTGGACGATCTGGTCCGGCTCACCGGCATGGGCAAGCGCTCGCTGCAGCGCTTGTTCAGCGAATACGTTGGCGTCAGCCCGAAGTGGGTGATCCGGCGTTACCGGTTACACGAGTTGATCGAGAAATTCAATGCCGGCGGCGAAACGGATTGGGCACAGCTGGCGCTCGATCTTGGCTACTTTGATCAGGCGCACCTGATTAATGATTTCAGGGCTATCGTCGGCTATTCGCCGACCGAATATTGGAAGTTGCTGGGCAAGTAACCGCAAGGCTTGTATTCCTCCAAACTTCCTATTCCTTATCCCGACGGCGAATCGGCCGCGCCTGATCCCCACTGAATGCTCCTAACCGCCTGATCGATCGCACCTTACGCCCCGACAGCAACAACTTCGCGCCGCCCGTGTTTACACCCCTGAGTTTGCATTCCGTGATTTCGCTTTTTCGACAGAGGAAACTTTATGAAGACAAATCGATCCGTTCGCTGGTTGATTTTTGGAATTTTGCTGATGTCGCTCTCCGCAGCCTCGTTCGCTGAGATCGCTATCGGCTTCTCGGTGCGCATTGGCCCGCCCGCGATTCCTGTTTACGCGCAGCCCGTCTGTCCCGGTCCCGGATACCTTTGGACGCCCGGTTATTGGGCATGGAATGACGACGGCGGCTACTACTGGGTTCCAGGAACCTGGGTGGTCGCGCCCGTCGGCCTTCTCTGGACTCCGGGCTATTGGGGTTGGGAGGGCGGCTTTTATCGCTGGCACGCTGGATACTGGGGCCCGCATGTCGGCTTCTACGGCGGCATTAACTACGGCTTTGGCTACACCGGCGTCGGCTTCTTCGGCGGCGAGTGGAGAGGCGGAGCATTCTTCTACAACCGCGCTGTCTTGAATGTCAGTGGATCCCGGGTGACGAACGTCTACGAACGCACCGTCATCGTGAACAATAATCACGTGAGCTTTAACGGAGGCGCCGGCGGGATCAACGCGCGGCCCACTCCTGAAGAAGAGCGGTATGCGCGGGAACCGCATCGCGAAGCACTGGCTGCGCAGGTGCAGCATGAACGCGTCGCCAGCCAGAACCGGCAGCTGTTCGCCTCTGAAAATCACGGCCGCCCCGCCATCGCAGCTACCGGGCGCGCCGGGGAATTCAGCGGTCGCAACGTAGTGGCCGCAAGGGAAGCGGGCGAACCTTACCGGGCACCGAAAATGTCTCCCCAGGAAGCGCGCGGTTCCTCCTCGCAAAACCGCGAGCCTGAAGCGCGCAGCTACCAGAATAATCGCGATACGACCGGGAGCAACAGCCGCTCCGCGCAAAACCGGAACGTATCCCGTAGCGATTCGCACCCGTCAAAGGCGGAACAGAAACAGCAGCAAAAAGCCGAAAAAGCGGAGCGAAAACAAGCGCAGCAGGCTCAGAAGAGGCAGCAACAGGAAGACAAACGTGCTGGCCGCGAGGAGCGGGGGCCGGGCCGCTAACCAGCGTCCGAACCGCGACTCGCGCTTAACCGAAGGCTGCCGCCCCTCGCCGAAAATTTGCGGAGGGAGGCAGCCTTCGTTTTCCACCCTGCATTCCCGACGTCCTCCGATCCCGCCCCTGAAATTCCCCTTGATTTGCTATCATGCTTCTTTCGGTTTAAAGAACCTCTTGCCTAGCCAAAAGCAACTCAAGTGGTCGCAGCTCCGGGTTGGACTGACCGTCGTCGCCGGAAGTGTGATCCTCATGGTCCTCATCTTCCTGATGAGCGGCACCGGCGGATGGTTCACGCGCAAGATCACACTGAAATCCTTTTTCGATAATGCGGGAGGTTTGCGCGAGGGCGCGCCCGTCCGCCTGGCCGGCGTCGATATCGGCAACGTCACTGCCATGCGCATCGTTCCCGGCAAGCCGAGCACGCCCGTGGAAGTCACCATGAAGGTGAGCACAAAGTACGCCTTCGACCTGCGCAAGGATTCCGTCACAACCCTGGCCACGGCCGGCATCCTCGGTGAAACCTTCGTGGACGTCGACAGCAGTCTTGCCAAGGGAGCACAGGTTGCCGACGGAGACTCCCTGCCCGGCCGCGATCAGCCTGATGTCCAGGACGTAGTCCGCGCCAGCCAGGGCACCCTGCAAAACATGGACGCCCTCCTGAAGCGCCTCGACAACATCGTGGGTTTCATCGAAAGCGGCAAGGGGTCCATCGGCAAGGTCATTTACAGTACGGAGCTGTATGACCGGCTCAATGCCACCGTCGGCGAGTTCAAGTCGCTGATGGACGACATCCAGAGCGGCAAAGGGTCGATCGGGCCGCTTCTGACCAGCGACGAAGCCTATAAGAAAGCCATGGCCGCGATCGACAAGCTCAACATGATCGTGGACGATTTGCAAGCTGGCAAAGGCTCGGCGGGGAAACTGCTGAAGGATCCCGAGCTTTATGAGAACACCAACAAGACCGTCGCCAACTTGCGCCAGTTGACCGATGACATGAACGCCGGTAAGGGGGCGCTCGGCAAGTTCACCCACGATCAGGAATTTGCCAACAAACTGCAAATCACCATGAACAATCTGACCGCGCTTTCGGAACGGCTGGAAAAAGGTGAAGGCACGGCAGGCATGCTGTTCAAGGACCCGGCGCTCTACAACAACAGCAACCAGATGCTGGTGGAAGCGCGCGAACTGGTAAAGTCAATTCGCGAGGATCCCAAGAAGTATCTGACCTTCCACGTCAAGGTTTTCTGATCCCGCTCTCTGCCGGGCCGCCTCACGCGCGGGCGGCGACTCAATCCCTATCCACCGCAACAAAAGAAAAGCGGCCTTGTGAGCCGCTTTCCCTTTCTCAATTGTCGAATTGTGGAAGTGGTTTAGACGCCTTTGACGTTCTCTGCCTGCCAGCCCTTCGGGCCTTTCACTACGTCGAACTGAACTTGTTGACCCTCTTGCAGACTGCGGAAACCATTCGCCTGAATCGCGGAGAAGTGCACGAAAACATCCTCACCATTCTGACGGCTGATAAATCCATAGCCCTTGGCATCATTGAACCACTTTACTGTTCCTGTTTCCATGGAGTTACTGTGTTCCTTTTGTTGAAGTATGCGCTGGAACTCGCAGGATAGTGCAGGCAGGCACGCTGGAGAGCGGGATACTGCTTACAACCGCAAAGTCAAACGCCTCTAAATTATAGCCAAACCGCAATTCTCATATCCACAGGATTTTGAGCTTACCGAGGTGTCGGGACTGAGGTTTATAGCCCGCCAATCCCGGGATTCGTATCAGGCGCACCCGGGTATTTTCTGTAGGAACACATGGCGACCGGCACCCGCCAAATCTTCCCGATCATAACCTACGCACTTTTGTATCGTCCTGAAAATAAGGGACATCCCGCTTTGGCGGGGCTCGTGCATGTTACTCGAGCGGATGCTTCTGAACGATGGAGGACCGAATGGCGACCTTACGACTTGAGAATCTCACCGGCCTCTCGGTGGTCGAGTGCAAGGGGAGGATTGTTCGCAGCGATGATGTTTTCAAGATGCGCGACATGGTGCAATCACAGCTCGCCGCGCAGGTGATTGTATTGGATCTTTCTGAAGTCGAGGCCATCGGCGGCGGGGGATTGGGCATGCTTGCCTTTCTCCAACATTGGGCACGGGAGCACCGCATCCGGTTGAAGCTCTTTTCTCCGTCCGACGCGGTCCTGAGCGGGCTCGCCATGACAAATTCGCTTCGCCGGTTTCAGATCGCCAGCTTCCAGGAGATGATGGGCCTCCTTGCTCAATACAATGAGGCGGACGACCATTACAGTATGGCTGCCTGACCGGCATTTGCAAAATTCCTGCAGCCTCATTCATCATCGAGTGATGCGCATCCGAATGATGATGGGGCTGATCTGCGGCGTGGTCCTCTGCATTCCATTAGCCTCCCAGTCTGACCTGCTGGGTGATGTTCGCACCCTCCTTTCACAAAATCTGTTCTCCGCGGCGGAGGGTGAACTCCGCACCTACAAGTCGCAACACGGCGTCACTCCGGAGTACCTGGAAGGTCTTTCCTGGATGGCCCGCGGCGCGGCCGCGGCGAAGCAATGGCAACAAGCGGATTCCTACGCGACCGAAACTCGCACACTATGCGAGCAGCAACTCGCCAACCGCAAACTCGATGCCGAAACTCACTTGCCGACGGCGCTGGGCGCAGCCTATGAAGTTCTCGCCCAAAGCCTGGTGGAGCAGGGCCACAAACCGGAAGCCGAGCGATTACTGCGCTCGGCGCTGGCAAAATACGGAAACACGTCGATCGCTCCCCGGCTTCAGAAGAATCTCAACCTGATCGCCTTTGTCGGGCGACCGGCTCCTCCATTACAGGGCACGGACTATCTGGGGCCGAAGCCGCCCGCTCTGGCATCGTTGAAAGGCTCGCCCGTCCTGCTGTTTTTCTGGGCGCACTGGTGCGTGGACTGCAAGGCGGAGGTCCCGGTGATTGGCCGCCTGCGCCAGGAATTTGCCCCGCAGGGTCTGGTCGTGATCGGACCCACACAACTTTACGGCTATGCCGCGCAGGGCAACGACGCGGCCCCGGCGCAGGAGCGCGCCTATATCGAGGCGGTTCGCCAGAAGTATTACTCAAAGCTGCTGGACATGCCCGTGCCACTGAGCAAGCAGAATTTCAAGACCTACGGCGCAAGCACGACGCCCACGCTGGTGTTATTGAATCGAGCCGGGCAGGTCGCGATCTATCATCCGGGAGCCATGCCCTATGACGAGTTGCGGGCAGCTGTCGAGAAGGTGGTCGCACGATAACCTTACCCTGGGCGGCGTGCTTGTTCTAGAGCGCGGGTTGTTCCCGCCGCCGCGCCTGAATCTCGATAAAGACATTGATGAGTGACACGGCCGCCGGAGTGACTCCGGGGATGCGCGAGGCTTGGCCCAGAGTCTGGGGCCCGACCTTGCCGAGCTTTTCCTGCATTTCGAGCGACAGCCCGCTGACGGACTGGTAGTCGAACCATTCGGGGATGCGGCGCTGCTCGGACTTTTTCAAACGATCGATGGCGCGCTGCTGCTGGTCGAGATAGCCGGCGTACTTGATTTCAGTTTCGATCGACTTGAGTTCGTTTCTTTCTTCCGAAGAGAGCTTGGCCGAGGAGACAGAAATCACAGCGGAGTTTCTCGCAAAAAACTCAGGACACAAGTCGCGCAAGATCGGTGCCAGTGGTTCGATCGTCATTTCCGGACGCTTGAGAAGTTGGGCAAGCGACTGGCCTGCGGCGCTGGACAAATCGAGCGAGTCCCGGTCGATCTGTCCAGCCATGACTCCCGTCAGCTTCGTGCGCTCCAGCAACTGTTTCATCGCTTCCATCCGTTGTTGCTTGGCCTCGAAGTCGGCCCAGGCCGCGTCGGAGATCAATCCCACGCGGCGGCCGTGCGGAGTCAGGCGGCGATCGGCATTGTCGATCCGCAGATGCAGGCGAAATTCGGCGCGCGACGTAAACATGCGGTAGGGCTCATTTGTGCCCTTCGAAATCAAGTCGTCAATCAGAATCGCCGTGTAAGCTTCGGTGCGGTCCAGCACGAGCGGCGGCTGGTTCTTCACTTTGAGCGCCGCATTGATTCCGGCCATGATGCCCTGGCAAGCGGCTTCTTCATAGCCCGAGGTTCCGTTGATCTGGCCGGCCAGAAAAAGGTTGGCAATCTTTTTGGTTTCGAGAGTGCGATTCAGTTCGGTGGGATCGATAGAATCGTATTCAATGGCATAGCCGGGACGCATCATCTCAGCCTGGTCGAGTCCGGGGATCGACTTCAGAATTGCCGACTGCACTTCAATCGGCAAGGACGTGCTCATGCCGTTGACATAAATTTCATGCGTGTTCAGTCCCTCGGGCTCGAGAAAAAGCTGGTGCGTCAGCTTGTCGGGGAACTTGACGATCTTGTCTTCAATCGACGGACAATATCGCGGCCCAATGGAATGGATCTGTCCGCTGTACATCGGCGAGCGGTGCACGTTTTCGCGAATGATGCGATGCGTTTCCTCGGTCGTAAAGGCGATATAGCAGGGCACCTGGCTGTCCTGATGCGCGACGCGGCGAGTGCGAAAACTGAATGGAGTCGGATCTTCATCGCCGGGCTGAAGTTCAAACTTCGACCAGTCGATGGTGCGCCCATCGAGACGAGGCGGAGTGCCCGTCTTGAGCCGGCATCCACGCAGCCCGAGTCTCTTAAGAGATTCTCCCAGGAGAACGGCGGCAGGCTCTCCCGAACGACCCGCAGGGTATTGCTGCTCTCCGCAGTGGATGAGGCCGTTGAGAAACGTGCCGGTCGTGATGATCACGGCGCGCGCGGAGACGCGGCGGCCATCGCGGAGAAGGATGCCGGTGATGCGGTCGTTGGTCGCTGGTCGTTGGTCGTTGGGAAGAGCGCAGTCGTTGGTCCTTAGTCGTTGGTCGCTGGCAAAAGCTTCTTCTTCGCTCCGCTCAGAACGATCGTCCCGCCCGGAACCGACGAACGACTGACGACGAGCGACCAACGACTCTGATGGCGGATGGCTGACGGCTGACTGCTCCAAAATCACGTCCGCAACCTCGGCCTGCTTGATCCTCAGATTCGGCTGCGACTCGAGCACTTCCCGCATCTTCAGGCGATAGGCTTGCTTGTCACACTGGGCCCGGGGAGACCAGACGGCGGGACCGCGCGAAGTGTTGAGCAGGCGAAACTGGATGCCGACAGCATCGGTGATCTCTCCCATGATGCCGCCCAGCGCATCAACTTCGCGGACGAGATGGCCTTTGGCAATGCCGCCAATCGCGGGATTGCACGACATCTGCGCGATCAGATCGACGTTCAGCGTGTAGAGCGCGGTCTTCAGGCCCATGCGCGCGGAAGCCATCGCGGCTTCGCATCCGGCATGGCCGGCGCCGACCACAACTACGTCGAAATCTTCATTAAACGTCTGCATGCGTCGTGCTCGAAACCCCTGAACCAGGCGGGAAAGCGGCTTGTCTCATTGTAACAAGACCCCAGGGGCCGTCTTGTTGCAGCCCGCACCGCTATAATCTGGGCGTTACCCGAGCGCTTCGTGTTATTAGTTTTGCGCTTCTCCATGAGAAACAGAGTGGGCGCACTAGATTTGTTCTGGAGGTGAGCAGAGTGGCCCGACACATTCCGATTGGCGTGTGCGCCGAAGTGCAGGAAGTTGTGGAGCGCCGGCATACGCTGGCGGCGCATCATCCCGAGTTGCCACCGGTGTATTCGACGCCCGACATGATCCGGCTGATGGAAACCGCCTGTTTCCACGCGCTGCAACCTTTCTGCGACGGAGGAGAGATCACCGTCGGCATCTCCATTCATGTGGAACACCGCGCTGCGAGCAGGGTGGGAATGCGAATTCACGCGCGCGCCGAACTCGAGTCCATTGATGGCCGCTTCTATATCATGCGCGTTACCGCCGACGACGGTACACAGGAAATCGGGCGCGGGACGGTAGGACGCGCAATCGTACACGTGCCAACCTTCATGGCGAAGTTCGGATAAGAGGTTGTCCAGCATGGAATTTCAAGCCGAAAAAGCCATTCAGTTCCGCCAGCTTCACCGCGGGACAAGCATTCTGGTGCTGCCCAACGCATGGGATGTTGCCAGCGCCCGCATCTTCGAAGACGCCGGCTTTCCAGCGATTGCTACCACCTCTGCCGGAATCGCTTTTTCGCTGGGATATCCCGATGGCCAGCGCATTTCACGCGAGGAGATGATCGCCCGCATCGGACGCATCGTGCGCGCCGTGAAAGTTCCGGTAAGCGCCGACATCGAAGCCGGATATGGTTCGAGCCCGGACGAGGCCGCGCGAACGACGCGCGAGTTGATCGAAGCGGGCGCCATCGGTATGAACCTGGAGGACGCAAGCGACCGCCGGGACCAGCCGCTGCTCAACCTGCAACTGGCGGTCGCGAAAATCAAAGCGGTGCGCGAGGCGGCCGCGCAACTGCGCGCTCCCATCGTAGTCAACGCGCGCACGGATGTGTTCATGTTGCCGGGCGGAAATCCCGACGCGGACTATGCGGAAGCAGTCCGCCGCCTGGTAGCGTTTCGCGACGCGGGCGCCGATTGCGTGTTCGCTCCTGGCCTGAAGGATGCGGACACGATTGGGCGGCTGGCGAAAGCGGTGGAGTGCCCGCTGAACATTCTGGCCGTGCCCGGAGCGCCATCGATTGCCGAGCTTGGAAAGCTGGGCGTGGCGCGTGTAAGCATCGGGTCGGGTTTCATGCGGGCAACGCTGGGCCTGCTGCAACGTGCCGCTGCTGAGTTGAAGTCCGATGGCACCTGGGGAGTTCTGGCCGATGCCATGCCATACGCGGACGTGAACAGAATGCTGGGAGGATAAGTCCGCTGGCCCGCAAAGCGAACGAGACGGTTTGAAGTCCGATTCGATTATGCGTTGACCAGCCGCATCACGTGCTCGGGATAACGCTCGCCTGCAGCCGCTCCGACCGGGAAAACTTCGTTGAGGCTGCGAATTTCGTCGGCGCTGAGTTCCACGTCAATCGCGCCCAAATTTTCTTCCAGATATTTGCGGCGTTTCGTGCCGGGGATGGGCACGATGTCGCCGCCCTGCGCGAGCACCCACGCCAGCGCCAGTTGCGCCGGCTCGCATTTTCGCTCTTTGGCAATCTCTTCGACCTTTTTTACGAGATTCAGATTCTTCTGGAAGTTGTCTCCCTGAAAGCGCGGGCTGGTGCGGCGGTAGTCGTCGGCCGGCAGATCGTCAAAGCTCCTGAACTGGCCGGTCAAAAAGCCGCGTCCCAGCGGACTGTAGGCAACAAAACCAACTCCCAATTCACGGCAAGTCGGAAGTATTTCCTGTTCGGGATCGCGCGACCAGAGCGAGTACTCGGTTTGCAGCGCGGCAATCGGATGCACATCGACGGCGCGTCGCAGGGTCGGCACGCTGGCCTCCGACAAACCCAGATAGCGCACCTTGCCCTCCTTCACCAGTTCCGCCATGGCGCCTACTGTTTCTTCGATGGGTGTGTCCGGGTCGACGCGATGCTGGTAATAGAGATCGATGTGATCGACGTCGAGCCGCTTGAGGCTTGCCTCGCAGGACTTTTTAACATAGTCGGGTTTGCCGTTGACGCCGCGGAGGTGCGGATTTGCGGGATCGCGGACGATGCCGAATTTTGTCGCCAGCACCACCTGGTCGCGCTTCCCCTTGATGGCGCGGCCGACCAGCTCTTCGTTGGTGTGCGGCCCATAGACATCGGCAGTGTCGAGCAGCGTGATGCCGAGTTCAAGCGCCCGGTGGATGGTCGCGATGGATTCGGCCTCATCGCGTCCGGAATAAAATTCCGACATGCCCATACAGCCCAAGCCCAGAGCGCTGACTTGCAGGCCAGAATGACCCAGTTCGAGGGATCTCATGTATGACTCCGTTCAGAAAAAATAGCCACAGGTTGGCGCAACTTAGATGAGCCGGACGCGGCGAACGAAACAATTCACGGAGGTTTTTTCGCAGCGCCGCCAGAGAAAGTTTACACTTTGGATAGTCTGAAGGCATCCTGCGGTTTGAGCCTGCCTCGTTGGGCATATGACTATGGCAGACATCGCACGCTGGCAAGTCGCGGCCTGGTTTGATCGAAAATTTGATTTTTCGTTCCCCGTCGAGTTGTTCCCCGAACTATGCATGCGCTTGCGTGGCACTCCGCCGCGGCTCGAAGAGTTGGTGCGTGGTTGCCCCGCGGAATGCATGGTGCAGGCGCCGCAGGGCAAGTGGTCCGCGCAGGAGCACGCCGGACATTTACTCGATCTCGAAGCCCTTTGGATGGCCCGCGTCGAAGACTACGTTGCCGGCCGCAGCGGGATGACGCCAGCCGACTTGAGCAACGGCGGAACTTTTGCGGCCGCGCACAACACGCGTCCTCTGGAAAAGATCCTGGCGGATTTTCGCAAGGCGCGATTTGAACTGGTCAATCGTGTGGCGACACTGGACCGGGCGTTATTCACTCGCGTGCTGCACCATCCGCGCATGAAAGTGCCCATGCGGCTGGTCGATCATCTGTTTTTTGTGGCCGAACACGATGACCACCATCTGGCAATCATCTGGGGGATGATTCGCCTCCCGTAACAGCCGCAAACTTCGCTCACGCTCAATTTCAGAACGACGATGAAATCGAGCCGGTCGATGCAGCCTCGTCCAACCGCCTGAGTATGGGGAGCAGCTTTAGCCCGGGCGACATGCGATAAAGAGCCCACGCGTGGAATGCGACCGAGAGGTAGTCCTTGAACAATAGCAAGAGCAGTCCATCAATCGCGTAGAGGCCCATGCCAACGTACCACGCCCAGCCTTGCCCTTTGCGTGCGAAGTTCCAGATGAGCACCAGTGCGCCGGCGATGATGCCGTTGATGATGAAATCCAGCGCATAGCCCGCTGAGCCGGCCTGATGAGCCAATTCATCCACAATCTGCGTCAGACCAAGTCCGAATATAAAGTGGAGTGACGTCCCGCTCATGGATAGGACTGAATTCAAAATCGACAATCCGGCAATGACGAGAAACCAGCTCGCGCGGTTTTTGAGGGCCTGCTCGACGCGTAGTTTCTGTTGCGCCGCTAGCGGGTCGGAGTGCGTATCGGGCGGGAGATAGTTAACCGCGGGGTCTGCCATGCAAGCCATCCTTCATAATTGAGTCTGACTTTCCAAGCGCAGGCAATGTAACACAAGTTGGCGGAAATGTAAGTGAGAAATTCTCTGGGAAAAAAGTCGCCTTACTACGGATGCAATCTCACCGGATGGTAATTAGTGGCTTGCAGCCGGTCACCACTTCTCCGATGTCAACCGCGGGAACTCCTGCCGCGATCAATTGTGAGGCAAGCGGCGAAGCGCCCGCCGGAGCCACGGAGATCAGCAATCCACCAGCGGTCTGCGGGTCGTAGAGAAGAGCGCGAATCTCCTCGGGCACATTGTCGGCGTAGCCAACAAGGCATTCGGCAAACTCGCGGTTGGCTTTCAGTCCTCCGGGGATATATCCGGCGCGGATGCATTCGAGAGCCCCCTCGAGAACGGGAACCCCAGTCGAGTCGAGGATCAAGCCAACATTAGACGCCAGGGCCATCTCGCGTGCGTGGCCGATGAGACCGAAGCCGGTCACGTCGGTCAGGGCGTGAACCTCGAAACTGCCGCTCGTCGCTGGTCGTTGCCCTTTCCGGACTCGTTGGTCGTTGGCTGTTCGCTGTTCACCGTGAGCTGTCGGGTAGGGCTGCCCGGATTCCAACGAGGCCCCGCGAACGACCGACGACGAACGACCAGCGACATCTTCGCCGACGATCACTTCGGCGGCGGCTTTGTTCAGAGTTGTCATCGACTTTACGGCGGCGTCAATCCAGCTTTGCTTCGCGGTGCCCTTCTTGATCGCGGTTGAAATCACGCCCGTGCCCAGGGCTTTGGTGAACAACAGGCGGTCGCCGGGTTGCGCGCCCCGATTGGCGAGCACGCGCTGCGGATGAACCACCCCCGTCACCGCGTATCCAAACTTAGTTTCTTCGTCGCGGATGCTGTGGCCTCCGACCACCGTGCATCCGGCTTCGATCATCTTCGACAGCCCGCCAGCCAGTATGCGCTCAAGAATTTCGATGTCCGCCTTATCCGGGAAGCAGACCAGAGCCAGTGAAGTCAGCGGCCTTCCGCCCATCGCATAAACGTCGCTGAGCGCATTGGTCGCCGCGATCTGGCCGAAAGTGTACGGATCGTCAACGATGGGAGTGAAGAAATCAACGGTCTGCACGAGCGCCGTCTCCGGCGTGAGTTGATACACTCCGGCGTCGTCGGCGTGATCGAAGCCGACCAGAACGTTCGGGTCATGTTGCCGGGCTAATTTCCCAAGCACCGTGTCCAGCACCGCCGGACTCAGCTTGGAAGCTCAACCCGCAGCCTTCACCGACTTCGTAAGCCGAAACGGTTTTGCATCAGGCACGAGGCCATTGTAGCGGAGGCCGGGATCGCGGGGTAAAGTCAGAAGTCAAAATGATGAAGTAAGAGCCCTCCGGGCGTGCATGTTCTGCAGGCGCGATGGGATTTTCACTTCTTCAATTTGACTTCTGCCTTCTGACTTTCACTTGGTGTTGACCTGAGTCACCCGCATCTCCGGATAGGCGTGGTTCCACTGGTTGGAAATATTCTCGAAGGTTAGTCTGAAAGGCTTGCTCTGGCCGGGGAGAAGCGGCGACATATTAAGGTCAACAGCCTCATCATACGGTCCGCCAGTATGCAGAACGTGGATGGGCAATTCCTCGCGCTGGGCGGTCTGTCCCATATCGTCTTTGAATGTGACCTGCACCATGGCGTGAATAACCGTCTGGTTGCCGGTGTTGGTGATGACGCCGTCGAGATAACTCACGGTCGCGCCCGCGAAATTCTGCGCCGCACTGGCTCTCAGATCCGAAAACTTCAGATTGGCTGCGTAGGGCGACGGTTCGGCAGGTGGCTTCTGTTCGGAGCGCAGAATCAGAACGAGAATTCCGACCACCACGGCAACGATGACGATCCCGATCAGGACGGGGCGCAGGCTGGACTCTGTCGGTTCGGTGGTGGGATTCGCGTTCTGCTGCAGCAGGCCGCCCATGGCGCGATTGTACTACTGGATCGGCTCTCGGCTTTAGGCCGGGTCTTCCCTTCCTGCAAGCGGGACCAAGATTAGGCTTGAAACCTAAACGCCCAGAGCCTAAGGCCTGACGCCTAAAGCCCGGGATCGCTCAGCTCTCATAATGCAGCAGCGAAAACACGTCATACTTCGCCAGCTTTTCCCGGCCCTTCAGAAAATCAAGTTCCACGACGAACGCCAGTCCGGCTATCTGCGCGCCCAGCCCAGTGGCCAGTTCCGCAGTGGCTACGGCGGTCCCTCCGGTGGCGAGCAGGTCGTCCACGATCAGAACGCGCTCCCCATTCTGAATCGCATCCTTATGGATCTCCAGCG
>Ga0187847_10001303_pt1 | contig 22901 bp, 23 predicted proteins | sample June2016WEW_4_10_FD_132458 | JGI IMG/M metagenome (GOLD analysis project Ga0187847, IMG submission 132458) | Peatland microbial communities from SPRUCE experiment site at the Marcell Experimental Forest, Minnesota, USA - June2016WEW_4_10 | ecosystem: Environmental > Terrestrial > Soil >...
CCGATGATGCCGTCGGCCTACTCGATGAGGTCGAGGTCGGTAAGTATCATGACTACGCCGACACCTACCGGTGAGGTGCCGGCCGGCGTGACGTTGACGCAGCCGGCGGTCGGTGCGTTGCCGAATGCGGCGACGCTAGCGCGTTGGGCGAATGAACTGTTTGCCGCGGTCCCCGGAAGCGCCCCGGCAGGCGCACCGTCCGCGCCGGCGGCCGGATCCCCGATCCCTCCGGCGCCGACGTCTCCGGCGCCCACCGCAGGCGTTCTGCCTTTGGCGCCCGGCTATCAGTCATTGGGCACTTTGCTCGACGCGGGGATTCCGCGCCTGAGTGCGAAGGATTTGACGCATCCGGCGCTGCCCGCGGTCCCCGCGAATGCGCCGTCGAGCGCGTACTCACCCGCAATCTACGCTTCTCGGGCAGCCGCCTCGCCCTCGTTTTATTTTCTGGAAGCGCGCGGCGTCCAGGTGCCGCCGGCGGCGTACGCTCACCCGGCGTTCGATGTGAATACGATTCGACGCGATTTTCCAATTCTGGCAACGCGCGTGCATGGAAGGCCCTTGGTGTGGTTCGACAACGCGGCGACGACCCAGAAACCGACCGTGGTCATCGACCGTCTGTCCCATTTCTACCGCAACGAGAACTCCAACATTCATCGCGCCGCGCATGAGCTCGCCGCGCGCGCAACCGATGCCTATGAGGCGGCGCGTGCGCAGGTGCAGCGATTCCTCGGCGCCGCCTCACCCGATGAAATCGTGTTCGTGCGCGGAGCGACCGAGGCGATCAACCTCGTGGCACAGAGCTGGGGCCGCAAAAATGTCGGAGCGGGAGACGAGATCATCGTCTCGCATCTCGAACATCATGCGAACATCGTGCCTTGGCAAATGCTCGCGAACGAGCGCGGCGCCCAACTCAAGGTGATCCCGGTCGACTCCACGGGCCAGTTGCGCCTCGAGGAGCTTCAGCGCCTGCTGACCGACCATACCAAGATCGTATCGATTGCCCATGTCTCGAATGCGCTGGGCACCGTGACGCCGGTCAAGGAAGTCATCGAGATGGCGCATCGCGCGGGTGCGCTCGCGCTGATTGATGGGGCACAGTCGGTCTCGCATATGCCGATCGACGTGAAAGCCCTGGATGCGGATTTCTTCGTGTTGTCGGGTCACAAGGTCTTCGGCCCCACGGGAATCGGCGTGCTCTACGGCCGACAAGCCGTATTCGAGGAGATGCCGCCGTGGCAAGGCGGCGGCAACATGATCGAGGATGTCACCTTCGAGAAGAGGTGTACCAGCGCCCCCCGACGCGCTTCGAGGCGGGGACCGGCAATATTGCGGACGCAGTCGGACTCGGCGCTGCACTCGAGTACCTGAGTACGATCGGTATGCCGAACGTCGAACGCTACGAGGCGGGACTGCTTTCCTATGCGACCGAGCGCCTCACGGCGGTGCCGGGCCTCAAGATTCTCGGCACGGCCGCGCACAAGGCGAGCGTTCTGTCATTCGTGATCGACGGCCTCGAGCCGACCGCGATCGGCTCCGCATTGAACCAAGAAGGCATCGCGGTGCGCGCGGGGCATCACTGCGCACAGCCGATCCTGCGCCGCTTCGGTCATGAGACCACGGTGCGCGCATCGCTCGCGTTGTACAACACCTGTGAAGAAGTGGACGCGCTGGTCGCGGCTTTGCGTCAGCTCACCGCATCGCCCGCAAAGGCCTACCGTTAGGCGTCCCTGATCGGGCGCGCGACGCCGCTCACTGCGATTGGTCCTGTGGGTCGCTTCTGGGCGGCAGCAGACCGACCGCAAATACCCCCGCAATCACGCCGACGACGAATACCAGCGATTGCGCGGAGCCGCCCGTCAGCAGCAGCAGGCCCGGGCCCGGGCAGATTCCCGAAAGACCCCAACCAAGTCCAAAAATCGCGCTGCCGGCGATCAGGGCGGTCGTGATCTCGAATCGGTCCGGCAGCTCAGCTGCATTCCCCAATAGATTGCGACGATGTTTGCGCACGCACCAAAACGCCGGCGCCGCGATCAGAATCGCACCTCCCATTGTGAACGCCAGCGCGGGATTCCATTGCCCGGCGACATCGAGAAACGCGAGCACCCGTTGCGGATCGCACATGCGTGAGAGCAGCAAGCCGGATCCGAACAAAATGCCCGCGAGCAGTGCGGTCAGGAATGCCAAAGGAGTCCGCCGTGTCGCAGGAGAAATACGGTGAGCGCTGCAATGATCATGAACGTCAGCGTCGCCAGCAGCGATCGCAGCGAAAGATTGGAAAGACCGCATACCCCATGTCCGCTCGTGCATCCGGAACCCAGGCGCGTGCCGAAACCCACGAGTAAACCGGACAACGCCAAAACAGGCAGCCCTTGCGCAAATTCAATATGCCCCAATCCCACAATCGCGGCGGGCAGCACCAGCCCGATCAGAAACGCAACTCGCCAGCCCTTCGCGCCGAACGTGCCGCGAATCGTATTGCCAAAGATGCTGCTGATTCCCGCAATCTGGCCATTCAGCAGCAACAGCGCGGCCGCGCCCGCCCCAATGAGCATGCCGCCGAAGAGCGCATTCCAATAGCCGGTCGTCACGTCGAACAGAGCCGATTACTTGAGGCGATGCGAAAATGATATCGCGAGCGAATCCTCCACCAGGGAAATATTTGCCTCACCGCCGCCGAATGCGGGCGGTATCGACCCGGAGCCGTTCACGGTGTCATTGAAGGCATGTAACCAAGCCACGCTGATCTCGTTGCGGTCGCCGAGCTTCCAACTCGCGCCCGCGGTCAGATGAGTTTCGATCACACCAGGTGCCAATATATTGAAGAAGGTTTGCGACTCGGGCACCGGCTGTTGCGATTTACTGACGCCGGCGCGCAAGGTAATGGAGTCGCTGATCGCATAACTGCCCCCCAATTTGACGACCGAAATGTTCTGCCAGCCAAAGCCGGGGCCGTTCGAAGCTCCGAGCGGCACGCCGGCAAACAAGGAGTCGATGGTGTTCCCCACTGCGGGCACGTCGGAATACAAAATGCGCTGCCAATCCAAGCCGATCGTCAACCGGTTGGTCGGCCGAACCGCGACACCCAAACCGTAAGACTCCGGGATGTCGAAAGAACCGCCATCCGAGAAAAGACCACTGTAATTCTCGAAGCGACCCATATGCGTCTTTGATTGCCAGGTCGCGCCGACGGTGAGATAGTCACCCAGGCGACCCAACCATCCCAAGCGCACGCCAAGCCCCGTCGCATCATCGTTTCCACGATTCGATACATCGCTCGGGTTCGCCGAAAAATTCGCAAAAATGCCGAGTCCCTTGGCTGCGAAACGCTGGTAGGCGATGTTGAGCGCGAGCCCGAGGGAATTCGCGTCGTTGATCTTGAATGCGAGCGCCGGCGACAAAAACGCCTGCTCCAAATCGACGCCGGCTGCGCCCGTCGCGCCGAATCTCGCGTAGGGGTTGGAACTGTAGTCGGTATCGAGTCCGCCGTTGCCATACAGCGCGACACCCCAGGCCAGGCGATCGTTGATGTGACTGCTGAATCCGACCTCTGGCAGGTAGAACCTCTGCGTACCGTTGCCGTCGAACTCTTGACTCTGCCCGTCTTGCACCAAGGTCGCACTGCGGCGCGGAACAAATATCTCGACCCCAGCCGTGAATGCATCCGCGACCTCGGTAAGACCCGCGGGGTTCGTCGCGATGGTCAGCGAATCCAACGGCAGCGCAATCCCGACGCCCCCTTGCGCTTTGGTGTTGGTGCCGTAACCCTCCAGGAAGTAGCCATTGGTGGCGCTCGCTTGCTGGGCAATAACGAATAGCCCTGCCACCCCGAGCAGCTTTTTGAACATCGAATCTCACCCCCTTAATGGTTCGAGGATGCACTCCTCGCAAGCAAGCCTACGGGGGAGACATGCAGCGGTAAAAGAACCAAAGGCTATGGCGTTATAACTACAATCGCCGCGCGCACTGACTCTCAAATTGAGCCGAATCGCCCGATGATGGCCGAGCCGCCGGTTTGAGCCGTCGCCGATTCAATCGCCGCGGTGGTCTGTAACATCGGACTCGAGCGCCCGATCGCTGGAAACACCAATTCAGCGGTTCGGTATGCCTCCTCGAGATGCGGGTAACCGGACAGAATGAACGTCTCGACGCCGACGTCTTGATACTCACGCAGGGCCTCGGCGATGTTGGCTGGGCTGCCGACAAAGGCGGTGCCCGCGCCACCGCGAACGAGTCCAATACCGGCCCAGAGATTCTTGCCGATGCGCAAGCTGTCCCTCGCAGCCTGAGGCAGTCGCGCCATGCGTTGCTGGCCGACGGACTCGGACGTGGAAAAGCGCTGCTGGGCCGTCTTGATTTGCTCGTCGGTCAGGTGCGCGATCAGCTGGTCGGCCTCGTCCCAGGCTTCGTCCTCCGTCTCACGCACGATGACGTGAGCGCGCAAACAAAATCGAATGCGCCGGCCCCGCGACTCGGCGTGCTTGCGCACGGCGGCGAATTTCTGCGCGAGGTCTTCGGGGCGCTCGCCCCAGGAGAGGTACACGTCGACGTGCTCGCCGGCAACGGCAAGCGCCGCGTCGCTGGACCCGCCGAAGTAGATCGGCGGATACGGCTGTTGCACACTCGGCAACACGACCTTGCCGTTCTCGAGATGGATGTGCTCTCCCCTGAAATTCACCGCGGTGGCGCCAAATGCATCACGATACGCGGCGAGCCATTCTCGCGTCAGCGCGTAGCGCTCTCCGTGCGAGAGCGGCAACCCCTCGAAATCCGCGGTGCCGGATCCCGTGACCACATTGAGATTTACGCGTCCATTGCTGATCCGGTCCATCGATGAGGTGATGCGCGCGGCGAGAATCGGCGAGATCAGGCCCGGGCGCACCGCCACGAGAAAGCGCAAGCGGCGGGTCAGCGCGAACAGCGCGCTCGCGATGACAATCGTATCCTCGCTGAAGCCGCCCGTCGGCAGCAGCACACCGTCAAAGCCGAGCACATCGGCGGCCTGAGCGACCGCAGATAAATACAGGAATCCGTTGGGGCGCGTCGGCGCGCCGAGGTACCGACCGTCTCCGGCGGTGGGCAGGAACCAGTAAACTTCCGGAGCGCTGTTCGATGTCGGCATGGATCTGAACCTTCGGGACGCGGTAATGGATTGGCCTGGATGAGCCTACGGACCCGGCACCGAAGGACCCAGTCGGACGATCATAGTCTGCTGCTATCGTTCCAACGAACCCTCGCGCAGTATCGGATGGTTCGGATCGTCATCCGCCGGAAACGGCGGTATCACTTGATTCGGATACCAAAAGCTCAAATGGCAAGCTTCACAAATCGCGTCGATGTCGCCGCCCGCATTGACCAGGGCGTCCGGGTCTTTCGCATCGATGGCCGCGAGTGCTCGCTGTACGGCCGTGCGCAAGCCCACCGCATAGCCGTCGAATGCCAGCCGATTGGAGTCGATCAGCGCCTGGATGTGGGCCGAATCCAATGCGCCATCCGACTCTGCGGGAAATTCGCGGGCACCGACGTGACGCCCCTCGATCAACAGCAAATTGCTCGCTGCAATGAGCTTGACGGCCGCGTCGTGCGCAGTCGCCCATTCCCGGGACGTCCGCGGCTGACGCCGCTCGTTGCCGGCCCTCGTGGCAACCGTCTGCACCGCGTTCCAAACGCCGTCCGCGGACGGATCGATCTCCGTCTGCATGAGTTCTTGGATCGATGCGCCCGGCTGCAACGGCAAGCGAGCGCGGTCGTGAGGCGATTCCTGCGACACACAGGCGCACAGGCCGAGCATCGATGCGCAAACCGGCGTGAATATTGAATTGCATTTTTTCATGGTGCGCTTCGCAACCGCCGCAATGGGGTTGAATGAATCGAAAGCTTAAGGCACGCATTCACGGCGCGGTGATATCGGGTCGATATGTTCTTAGAACCAACTGATGTTGGCAGCACGCGCGCTAGGCACGGTATCTTGATGTCCGGGCGCCGTGGGCTGCGAAAGCCTCGGACGGAACACCCCCTTGCTCCGCTGACCCTTTTCGCTTGCGGCCCACGGACGCCCACCACCCTAAGGGAACCGGATCAGAGTGTGATCTTGATGAACAAATTTGCGTATCTCGCCGTCGTGAGTCTCGGAATGCTCGCGAGCGTCGATTGCATCGCGCACCATTCATTCGCCGCCGAGTTCGACGGCAACAAGCCGGTGCGCCTCGTCGGAGTCATCACGAAGATTCAGTGGACCAACCCGCACAGCTATTTTTTTCTCGACGTCAAGGACTCGAAGGGTATCGTCTCCGGGTGGACCTGTGAGGCCGGCAATCCGGGTGCGCTGTCGCGACGCGGCTGGAACCGCGGCGACATCAAGCTCGGCGACACGCTGATCGTCGATGGATTCCTAGCGAAGGATGGTTCGCATTTGATCGATGCACGGCGCGTCACGCTGCCGAACGGCCGCAACGTGTACGGCGGCACGCCCGGCGACGGTGGTCCCGAGGATCAACCGTCGGGCGCCGAACCAGCAAAGAACTAGCGTCACGCACGAGCGGCACGAATGCTGTCCTGGTTGCTTGCCGCATGCCAATGGCTCGCCGCGACGCCCCTCGGAACGGGCATCCGTGAATCGGACAATCTGTTTTCTGTGATCGAAACTATTCACGTGCTCGACATCGCCGGAACCGCGGGTGTGATCGCAATCGTCGATCTTCGGTTGCTCGGCATGCTGTTCTCGCAATCCGAGGTGCCGGAGGTGCTGTCTCCGCTGGTCAAGGTCGCGTGGTTCGGCTTTGCGTTGATGGCCGCGAGCGGTTTGTTGCTGTTCGGGGCCGAGGCTGCTGATCTTTACGCAAACCCGGCGTTTCGCTGGAAGATGCTCGCGATAATCGCGCTGGGATTGAACCAGTGGATTTTCCATACGGGTGGTCCCCGAGTCTTGGCGGCCGTGCTGTCATTGGGCCTCTGGCTCACGGTCATCGTTCTGGGGCGGGCGATCGCATACGTCTCATGAGGCTGCGATGAGCCCTCTAGCGCTTTGTGAATGGCTCTCCCACACGACCGCGAGCACCGCGATTCGGGCATCCCGCTGGGCATTCGCGATCATCGAGATGATTCATTTGCTGTCACTCGCGGTTTTCGGCGGTTGCCTGTTGGTCCTTACGCTGCGCGTGATCGGTCGATTCCTGGCTCCCCGCGCCCTGCACGACGTGCTACTCGACATATCGGTTGCAATCACCAGCAGCTTAGGCGTGCTGATCTTCTCGGGTGCGCTGCTGTTCGCCGATGGGCCGCTGCGCTATTACGCCAACACGGCATTTCGCGCAAAGCTCTTGCTGCTACTCACGGCCACGACGCTCGGCGTCGCGACGCGCCGACTCGCCATGCGCGAGGCTGGATCGCCGATCGTCTCGCCGGGACTCAAGGCAGTGTCCTTGTTTACCGTGGCCCTGTGGCTGTGCGCGGGCATCGCCGGGCGCGCCGTCGGCGTGCTCTGACCACCTCCTTCGCAAACGGGACTTTCAGCAGGGGATCACGACCATGAATGCCAACAATGAGTTCACGCGGCGCATCGCAATTACGGTGATCTTGGGCTTCTCGATCGGCGTAGCGGGCATGCACGCGGTAGAAGCTGCATCGCGAACTGCCCCGGATGCCGATATCCCGCCGGAGGCGCGGTCCTTTCTGTTTGGTGAAGAGCCGAGCGGGCCCGCCAGTCCTGCGCCACGCACCGCCGACGGGCATCCTGATCTCAGCGGCTTTTGGAAAGGCTCGCCGGCGACCAAGCCGGTCGGCAACATCGGCAAGGATCTTCCCGGTTTCAAGCTGCCGCTGACACCGGCCGGTGAAGCCGCGCTCAACCACAACCTCACCGCCACCATCGATCCGGAGGCGCTGTGCATCATCGGCGGAATTCCGCGCCACAGCGCAAGCGCACTACCCTTCGAAGTCGTGCAGAACTCGAGTCGCGTCGTATTCCTGTACCTATACACCTACTACCGCGCCGTCCCGCTCGACCGCCGTTCCCACGATCCCGATCCAGACCCGAGCTTCTTCGGCGACAAGATTGGGCGTTGGGACGGCGACACGTTGGTGATCGATTCGATCGGCTTCAAGTCCGAGCCCATTTGGATCGACGAAAACGGCAATCCGCAGAGCGACGCGATGCACGCGATCGAACGCTGGACGAGGCCCGACGCCGCTCATTTGCATCTGGAACTGACCGTCGATGATCCGAAGTTCTATCTGCACGCCTTCACGTACGCGCGCACTTGGCTACTCGGCAAACCGGGGGAAGGATTGCACGAGTATTCCTGCAGCGAGAACAATCTCGACCGCGAGCACCTGGGCCCCGGCCCGGGGCCGATCAGACCCGACGGCACACGCGGTTATCTCGTGCCCGATTTGCCGAAGGACCCGCCGCCGCCTGAGTTCTACGACAAGCCCAATCCGACGAGCAAATGAGTACGGCGGAATATGACTATAACGGGGAAGTATTTTCGCGCTCCGGCGCGAACTGATAAAACTGCGATGGCTGTTGTTCGCACACCGTCGTCGAGGAGAATCGTTATGTTGTTAGGCAAATCCGTTCAGCGGCGCTCCTCGGCCTCATTGCCTCGATGGGCGGCCTGCGCGCTGCTGCTGGCCATGGCCTCCCACGCCGAGGCACCACGTTTTCCCGAAGAGGGCGCATGGCGCGGCGAATTTGACGTCAACGGCGACAAGCTGCCATTCAACTTCGAACTCAAGGGCAAGGGCGACGGCACCGTCTTGACGCTGGTCAACGGCTCGCGGCGCGACGCCTTTTTCGTCACGCAGCCGACGCCTGATTCGATCTTCGTGCGCATGAACACTTACGATGCCGCACTCGTCGCCACGCTGCAGCCGGACGGCCGCTTGGTGGGCGCTTACAAGAGCCTCGTGCCGAACAAGGAGAATTCGCTGCCGTTCGTCGCCGAACACGGGGTCAGCTACCGCTTCTTCAATGCGCCGGCGGCCGCCGGCGCAACCGCACCCGCTCAACGCAGTCTCACCGGCAAGTGGGCCATCGAGATTCAAACCAAGGAGCCGGCGCCCAATCAGGTCGCCCTTTTGCGCCAGGACGGCAACCGGCTCGACGGCGTCTTCATGACTGTCGTTGGCGATACGCGCGAACTCGAGGGAAACGTGGAGAACGGGAAGTTCTATCTTTCCGGCTTTACCGGACCGAGCCCGATTCTCGTCAAAGGAACGATCGATGAGACCGGCCGCCTAGACGGTGCGATCTCCTTCGGTCTGTATCGAACGATCAGATTCCAAGGTCACAAGCAGGCCGACGTCGAATTGCCGGATCCCTACAAGCTCACCTATTTGAAGCCGGGCTTTTCGAAGCTCAATTTCACGTTCCCCGATCTGAACGGCAATCCGGTTTCCTTGAGCGACGACAAGTACAAGGGCAAGGTCGTCATCGTCGAGATCATCGGTACTTGGTGCCCGAATTGCACCGACCAAACACGCTTTCTCGCGCCCTGGTTCCGAGAGAACCAACATCGCGGTGTCGAAGCTATCGCAATCGGCTTCGAACAGGTCGACAGCCTCGATTACGCGCGCACCACGCTCGGCCGATTCAAAGAGTTTTTCGACATCCGCTACGATTTGCTGTTCGGCGGAATTGCCGACAAGAAGATCGCAACCGACAAATTGCAGGGACTGAACTTCATGGCCGCCTTTCCGACGACCATCCTGATCGACCGCAAGGGCGATGTCCGCCAGATCTACACCGGCTACACGGGCCAAATCACCGGACAGTACTATCAGGACTACGTCAAACGTTTCAATCGTGAATTGGACGCACTTCTCGCGGAGCCGGTGCCGGAGTCAGTCACTCCGACGACCGCAGACAATCCAGCGGGCGACCCGCAGCACGGAAGCTAGCGCGAGATCGCGCGAGGCAAATCACTCAACATGCGCGCGTGGTACGGTGTGCTCGCTTCATTGGCGTTCTGCGGCGCAACAGCGCTCGCCGGCGAACACGACAAAGCGATAGGCGCCCAATGGACTTGGCTCGCCACGCGCAGTTCCTCTGGCGCCGGCGACCTGCTGGACATCGCGTTTCACGCCGATCTGCCCGCCGGCTGGATCCTGTATTCTTCGGACTTCACAGCCGACCTCGGTCCGCGTCCCGCGTCGTTCAAATTCGAGGAAAGCTCCAGCTATGCGCCGTTGGGACCTGTGCGAGCCGCGCATTCGCGCCATCGTGTCGACAAGACTTGGGGTACCACCTATACCTACTTCGAGAAAGCCGCGGAATTTCACCAGACTATCCGGCTCTTGACCGTTACGGATCGGATTGCGGGCCATATCGACGGCCAGCTCTGCCAAGAAACCAACGGAACGTGCACGCTGTTCTCGCAGCCGTTTGTCGTCGCCCTGCATTGATCGCCGGCATGATGTTTCGCACGATCGAGGCACGTGAGGCTCCTCCCGCGCGCAATGGCCGCAACACGCTGCGGGGCGCTTGGCTGCGCTCTCGGACAATCGTCGTTGGCGCACTGTTTTGCCTCAATCCCGGTGCCGCGGAGCTGGCGTTCGGCGCACCCGACCCGACGGCCGAGGCGGAACTCGGCCAGCGGCTCTTTTTTGATGCCATTCTCTCGGAGGATCGCACGGTGCGATGCGCCTCGTGCCACAAGCCCGAGTTCGCCTATGCCGACGACACCGCCTACAGTGTCGGAATAAACGGTACGTCGACCACGCGAAACGTGCCGTCGGCCATGAACACCGCGGCACGAGTGACCCTGTTTTGGGACGGCCGCGCGGGGTCCCTCGAAGAACAGGCGCTTGGCCCAATCGCGAACCCCGCGGAGATGGGCTTGCCGATCGATTCCGCGATCGGTCGATTGAACGCCGACCGCGGCTATTCTGAAGCCTTTCGCCGAATCTTTGGCGGGCCGGCGACCGCAAAGACGCTCGCCCGGGCCATCGCCGCGTTCGAGCGAACGCTCGAGACGGCGAACTCCCCGTATGACCGCTACGAGAATGGGGACTCGACGGCGTTGTCCGCCGCGGCCGCGCGAGGCCGCCTGCTATTCATCGGCAAAGCCAACTGCGCGCAATGCCATTCCGGCGAAGACTTCACTTCCGACCGATTCAAGAATATTGGGCTCTACAACGGCAAGGATCTCGCCGACCGGGGTCGCGGCGCGATCTCAGGACGGCACGAGGACGACGGCGCATTCAAGGTTCCCTCCTTGCGCAACGTTGCCGTGACGGCGCCTTACATGCACAACGGCATGTTCATGACCCTGCGCGAAGTTATCGAGTATTACAACAACCCAGCGTCGAAGGTGAATGACGCCGTCAATCGGGACCCGGCGCTCAGCGGCTCTCTGGGGCTGTCGGACCGCGAGATCGCCGATTTGGAGGCATTTTTATATGCGCTCACGGATGATCGCTTCTCGACAAAGTCCCTGGCATCTCAATAGCGGGCATTGCGCCGAAGCGCCGGCGCTACGCACCTCCCCATGCGAGAACGGCATCTGTTAATGACCACAAGATAGTGTCTCGCCGGGAAATCGCGAGTTACGCTCCTTGTACTCTCTATGTTGACTCCGAAAACCATTGCCGCGATTCTTGTTGCGCCCCGGGCTGCCGCACGATGACTTTTCAGCAATTGCGATACCTCGTCGCGATTCGCGACCATGGTTTGAACATGACCGCGGCGGCGCGCTCCCTGCGCACCTCGCAGCCCGGGGTCAGCCACCAAATCAATTTGTTGGAGCAAGAACTGGGCTTACCCCTGTTCGAGCGCGCCGGCCGAGCGCTCACGCGCCTGACGCCTGCCGGAGAGGATATCGTTGACCGCGCCGCAAGGATTGTGCGGGAAATGCAAAATATCCGGCGCGCGGGCATCGATCTTAGCAAGATGGACGGCGGAATTCTGTCCGTCGCGACGACCCACACGCAGGCACGCTATGTGCTTCCCGATGTGATTCGCAGTTTTCGCGCCCGCTACCCCCGCGTGCGACTGCACTTGCATCAGGGCACGGCCGAGCAGATTGCCGAGCTGGTTTCCCACAATCGCGTAGATTTGGCGATCGCCACCGGCTCGAGCGAATTATTTCCGCGACTCGTGCGGCTACCGATATACCGTTGGCGGCCGACTGTCGTCGTACCGCACGGCCATCCGCTCGAGGCAGTCCGACGGCTCACACTGAAGAAACTCGCGACCCACCCGATCATCACGTATTTGTTCAGGTCATCCGACGGCTCGTCGTTGCTGAGTTCCCTCGAGGCGGCCGGCGTGCCGCACGAGGTCGCGCTGACGGCGGATGGAGCTGATGTCATCAAAACTTATGTTCGACTCGGCCTGGGCGTCGGCGTGATTGCGGGTCACGCGATTGAATCCGGCGCCGACGCGGACTTGAGTGTGCTCGATGCGCCGCGTTTGTTCGAGGAACAAACGGCGTGGATCGGATTTCGCCGGCGAGCGCTCGTGCGCGGCTATATGTATGACTTCATCGAATTGCTGGCCCCACATTTGCAGCAAGATCTCGTGCGAGAGGCGGACAGCTCTGGGGCTCAGGAGGAAATCGATCGGCTGTTCGGACAAATACCGATCCCCGCGCGCGTCGACAACCGTGCGTTCGCTGCTCATCCCCCACCACGCGAGCGGCGGGCGTAATTCGTATCAAATTCTACGCGTCAACGCCCGCACGAAGGATTGCTTCGTGCGGGCGCAGAGGCACCGTCAAGCCTGGCGCAGGTTGGGGAACGGATTGTCGGGCAAATGGACTGCGGCATATTTTCCCTGCGTTGCCAGATGCACGTGCAGCAGCGCCGCGCCGACGCCGGCGGCGCCGATCGAATATCCGGTCTCTGCGCTCACCTCCCAGGGTTTGACGCGCGTCCACGCCTGATACCAGCGGGTGCCTTTGCCGTCGAGGTTGCTGCCCCGGCTAACGAGCTGCCGTGCGACGCGCTGTGCAAACGCCAGATAGTCCGGACGGCCGCTCGCCGCCCATAAGCCGACGAACAGGTCGACGACCGCGGCCGATCCACAGCATTGGCACACGACGTTCCAATAGCCCGCTGTTTGCGCCTCCGGAATGCCGCTCTGGAGCACGCCTTGCGCGAGGCGGTCAGTCCATTGCTGATAGTCGGGATCGCGCGTGAGTCGATGCAATTCGTAGAACGTGCGCGCCGTGCCGGCGGGGCCGTGACAGAAGCCGAGATAATACACGTCGGTCAGATCGGGAAACCGATAGGGAATCAGCGCCGCATCGCCGCGTACGGTCGCGATGCTCTGCAAGTGAAGCGCACCCTTGCGCGCCGCGTCGAGATATTTCGGATCATTGATCGCGCGCGAGACTCTCGCGAGCACATAGGCAACCCCGGCCGTGCCGCCCTCGAAATTGGGAAAATAGGCATCCTTCGGCAGGCCGGGAAACGGCGGAAAGCCGCGCCAACTGAGCCCGCCCTTGGGCGCTGTGTCGGCTCGTTGGAGAATCCGATCCGCGGCTCGCTGCGCGGTCGTAAGATAGCGGTGCTCGCCGAACTCGTCCGCGGCATAAAGCAAATAGAGCACGATGGCGCCGTCGGCCGCGACGCCCGGAGCGCCCGACCATTCCAGCCCGGCACCCGCCGGTTTCGCGGCCTCCTGAATGTACTCCGTCGCCTCTTTGGCCGCGCGCCGATAGTCGTCGTTGCCGGTGGCCTTACCGGTTTCGTTGAGCGCGAACGCCAGTCCCGCGAGGCCGCCATAGAGCGACAGATTCAATCCGGGCCCCGACAGCAAGCCGTCGCCGGGTTTATCGGCCAAGTCTCTCCAGCTCGCCGCCAGATGATCGGCGCCCCGGCGAGCCGTGTCGAGATAGGCGCCGTCGCCGGTCGCATGCGCGAGCTGCAGAAAGAACAGTACGGTCCCGGCGCTGCCGCTATAAATCGTATTGGGTGCTGAGACGGTCCGGAGCTTCTCCGGATGATCGGGCTCGGGCAACCAATAGATGCCGTTCGCGTCCTGCCGCTCCGCACTCCGGATCCAACGGGCAGCGCTGATCGCGGACTGCAGGAATTCGGAATTCGCGCCCGCCGCGGCATCCGAACGCGTATCCGCAAGCGGACCCGCGAACGACGAAGGAATGCTCCAAGCCGCAAGTATGGGCGCAGCGGCGGCCGTGAGCGCACTCGATCCGAGAAAGCCGCGGCGCGAGATGCGCAGCGCATCGTGATGATCTTGCATTGGCATGACAGTGTTCTCCAGCACAATGAGTGACTGATTGCTAGAAGCTGAAACTCGCCCTCAGGTAGTAATATCCGCCGTCGAAGCCGAACGGAGAGAACCCCGGATAGATGTTCACGGTCGAGCGGTTATAGCCGGCTGCGTACTGCGCCAACAGCGCACTGTTGGTCTTGTTCGGATAGCGGTCGAACAGGTTGATCGCACCGACGTTGAGCTTGAGCTGCTTGGTGATCTGGTAGCCGAGATCCAGATTGGTGACCGGGGTCACGCCGATACTGTCCTGCAGATATACGAGCGGATTGGAGCTCGAGGCCACGGCGGCATTGTTGTCGTATTCCGAACTCGCTCCGTAGATCACCTCGCGTAAGTTCACCGCGAGCTTGTTGACCGTGAGCAGCGCGCCGAGATTCAGCACATATTTGGGCGATGCGGTCGTCAAATCCGAAATAATCGTCTGATCGAACAGCACCGAGCCGGTGCCGAACTGCGGCTCGCCCGCGAGGGCCGCCGGATTGCCGCGGATGCTCGTCACGCTCGTATCGTTGTAGGTCGCACCGATCGACCAGTCGATCTTGCCGAAGTCGTAATCGACCGGCGCATCGAGTACGAAATCCGCGCCGCGCGTTCGGGTATTGATCCCGTTCGTGAACTCGGTGACTCCGACGCTGCCGACGGCCGGCAGAATGTTGCCCGAATCGACGATGGCCTGCTCGATCGCCGCGGCGCCCGCGGGAGCTCCGACCTGGGAGCCGCCCAAGGTCGCATTGAGCCCCGACGAGGACAGCGAAACGATGCGGTTCTTGATGTCGATCTGGTAGAGGTCCAGGGTCGCGATCAGGCCGGCGCTCGGATGAAACACGAATCCGATGCTGTAGTTCGTCGAAGTCTCCGGCTCGAGATTGCCGAGGCCGAGATCCGCTGAGGCCTTGGAATTCGGCTGCAGCTGAACGGTCGCCGAATCCGGCGTCACGTTCGTCGACGTGAAATATTCCTCGGCCAGGCTCGGCGCACGGAAGCCGGTACTGACCGTGCCGCGCACCGCAAATTCCGGAACGATGTCGTAGCGCGCGGTGAATTTGCCGACGGCCTTGCTGCCGAAGTCGCTGTAATGCTCAAAACGCCCCGCCGCATCGACGAGCAGATTGCTGATCGGCTTGGTCGCAAAATCGATGTAGCCCGCTTCGTTCGTGCGCGAATTCGTGCCCGCATCGACGGGTGCGAGTCCGGGCTGCGCCGATGCGCCGCCGCCGACGTAGGAGGCCAGTTCTCCGGCGCCCAACTGGTAGACGTCGCGCCGATATTCGGCGCCGAAGGCCACGTTCAGGGGGCCCGCAAGACCCACGTCGAAGTCGCGATTGAGATCCAGGTTCGTCGTCCACTGCGCAGCCTTGAAGAATCCGTCGTAGAAGTTCGTCGGCGTGCTGTTGCCGGGGAACGTGACCGAGCCGCCGGTGCCGTTCGAGTAGGTGCCGCCGCCGAATATCCCCTGATTCGCCGAATTGTCCGTGTACTCCTCGACGCGGTCCACGCCGTAGGTCGTCGACAGGTCCCATCTCCAAGCCGAGGCCTCGCCTTTGATGCCGGCACTCAACTCATAGTCGGTCTCGTTGAAATCCTCGGTCGGATCGAATCCGTAGGGGAACGGGAAGTTTTCGATGCCGCCGCTCAGGGGCCCCGTGTAGTGAATCTGGTGCGGCGGGCGGTAGTTCTCATAGGACGACGCCGTCTTGTATCCATAGGTGCCGGTTGAATAGAACTCGGTTCCGCCGCCGAAATCGATTCCCGAATTGAACGTCAGAAGCTTCAGGTCATAGGCCGCGTCGCCCAAAATCCGATTCAAATACGGGTAACCCGGCGCCGTCAGCAAGTTGGTATCCGGGTAGGTCAAATTGGGATTCAAGGTGCGACCGTCGACACCGCCGCGAAAGCTGTAGCCGTGATTGCGGTCCTCGGCCGTGAAATTCAGGTAGCCACCATCGAGCGGCTGAAACGCGATATGACCCGAGACGTCGTCGGTGACCCCGCCGCCGTCCTCATAGGCGCCGTAGCTCGCATTGACATTGCCGCCGGATGAATCCTTCTTGAGGATGATGTTGATGACGCCCGCGATCGCGTCCGAGCCATATTGTGCGGCGGCGCCTTCGGTCAACACCTCGATATGGTCGATCGAATCGACGGGAATGAAATTCAGGTCGACGCCGGCGGCTCCCTGAAATGGTCCGCCGTCGAGCGCCAAGTTGGAGGTCGTGTGACGGCGCTTTCCGTCGACGAGAACGAGCACGTCATTCGGACTCAAGCCCCGCAGTTTCGCTTGCAGCGTCAGGTTCGCCGTGTCGCCGCCGAAGCTCTGCGCGGTCAACGAGGGAACGATCTTCGCAAGCGTACTGACGAGGTCCGGGCTTCCGGCGGCCGCGCGGATCGCTTCGGCGCTCAATATCTGGATCGGCGCCGGGCTGTCCGCCGCCTTGAGCCCCGTCTGCCGTGTGCCGGTCACAATGACTTCGTCGAGCGAACTCTCGCCGACACCCGGGCTTGCGGTATTGGCCGCCACCGTTTGCGCGGCACCTGTCCCTGCTTGCAGTGCCATGACGAGCGAACCAAGCGCCGTCCCAACTTTCCAACGCGTATTCATCACATAACCTCATTTGTAAATTACTTCCCGATCGTCGACCGAGTTCCCGATCGTTCGACCTTCCAGGCAGTGTCGCGTATGGAAACGCCGCGTTGCAAAGCTTCGCCGAGACTTTGTGGTTATGAAGTTATTAATTTCTTCCTTATTACTTTTCCTTCTAATGACCGAGGTGTTGATTCGCGGGACTGCGTGAGACTCGCCAAATCGAAAATATCCGCGGCAATTGGTTGCGCAAACAATCCGCTTTGATCCGACTTGAAACGCCAGTCGTTCGTGCGATGAGTCCAGCGGGAAGAGGAACTGCCGGTCGACTTTGGCAGTCGGCGAGCCAATCCTAAAGCGGAATCAGTTGGTCGAATCTTCGTGAAGCCTCGTGATGACGCGGGCCGAGGCGTGCAGCGTATTGGCAATCGTGCATGCTGCCTCGGCCCGGCGCACGAGTTCCTCGGCGGCGATCACTGCGGCGCCGTCCGGTAAATGCACCGCGATGTTCAACTGCTCAACCCGTGACGGTGGGTCCGCGGCTTTGATGCATTCGACGATGAGTTCGATTGGCGATGCGTTGCCATTGCCGGCAATGGCAGCGAGCTCCTTGCGCAAGTTGATTGCCGTGCAGATGCCGAGCGAGGCAGACAGCAGCTCCAATGGATTGAACCCAGGCGCGGATGGCGATACGGCATATCGGATTTCGTTGCCGCGGTCATTGACGGCGCTGATGCTGCGGGCATCGATTCGTACACGGATGCGCGATGGGGTCTTGACGGCTCTTGCGTCATTCATGGGCAGGTCCTGTGCTTCGGTCGGAATTGATCTGGGAGAGTTCGGCGCGTCCGACGAGCCGGTCGATCTTCCCCGCGTGCATCGTCGCGGCCCGGTCGCACATATGGGCGATCACGTTGCGGTCGTGACTGACCAGCAGGTAGGTCATGCGGTACGCCGCCTTTAGTTGATTGAGTAAATTGAGGATCTCCGCCTGCACCGACAAGTCGAGCGCCGAGGTCGGTTCATCGAGTAACAGCAATTTCGGTCGCAGCAGCAGGGCGCGCGCGATGGCAACGCGCTGGCGCTGGCCACCGGAGAGCTCGTGCGGGAAACGGGGCAAAACGGCGGCCGGCAAGCTGACTTCCTCGAGCGCCTGCAGCACTCGCGGGGTCGCATCCTCGATACCGTTGACCTGCAGCGGCTCGCTCAGAGTTCGCTGAACGTTGTGCCGCGGATGCAACGATCCATAGGGGTCCTGAAATACCATCTGAACATTGACGCGTAGCGACGCGGCAAAGCGTCGGCCGGGGACCAATACCTGGTCCAGCAGTCGCACCTCACCGCGCCAGTGTCGATGGATACCGGCAAGGACTCGCAGCAGCGTCGACTTGCCGCAGCCGGATGGTCCGATCAGCCCGAACGTCTCGGCCTCCTCCACCTGCAGGTCGAATGCCTCGATGACATTCGTGCCCGGCCCCTGGTCATGGCGAACGCTGAGCTTGTCGATGCATATCGCGCTCATGGCGTTGCCTCTAGCTCCCCGTCGGCGTCCCGAATCAGCACAGGCAACGTCGTGCCGTAGGTGCGCCCGCTCGGCAAGCAAGACCACAGGGTCCGCGTGTACGGATGGGTCGCGCTCGAGAGCGATGCCGCAGGCCGTTCATCGACGAGCCGCCCCCGGAACATGACGAGCACCCGCTCGCAATAACGCGCGACCTGTCGCAGATCATGGCTGATCAGCAGCAATCCCATGCGGCGCTGTTCCACGAGCGACATCATGAGCTCGCGCACCTGATCGCGCAGCGATTCGTCGAGCGAGGAAGTCGGTTCGTCGGCGATCAGCAGGCGCGGGCCGCCCACGAGCATCATCGCGAGCATCACGCGTTGCCCCATGCCGCCGGAAAGTTCGTGCGGGAAAGCGCGTGAAATGCGATCCGGATCGCGGAGGCCGACAGCCCGCATCATCTCGTGGGTCCGATCGCGTCGCTCGGCTGCCGACAGGCGCTGATGAATTCGCAGTACCTCATCCATTTGCCGGCCGACGCGCAACACCGGGTTCAATGCATGGCGAGGGTCCTGCAAGATCAGAGCCATACCGGAGCCGCGCAGGGCTGCCCATTGTCCGCTCTTCAGCGAGCGCAGATCACGCCCCTCGAATTCGAGCCGCTCGGCGCTAATGCTGAGCGGCTTTCGCAATAGACCGAGTAACGCCCGCGCGGTCAGGGATTTCCCGGAACCGGACTCGCCGACCAGCGCCACGCGCTCGGCGCCGACATCGAAGCTTAGACCATCGACGATCGTGCGCTCTGCGTGCGCCGCGCGGATTCGAATCGACAGATCGCGAACCGACAGCAGCGGGCGATCAGCCATGGAACGGATCTCCGGCATCGCGCAGTCCATCGGCGAGCAGATTGAATGCGAGGCTCAGCGACAGGATCGCCGCCCCGGGGCTGGCGGCAACCCACCACTGATCGAAGATGACCTTGCTGCCGTCGGCGATCATCGCGCCCCACTCCGGTGTCGGTGGGCTGATCCCGAACCCCAGAAATCCCAGCCCGGCGGCTGCAAGGATGATCGCGGCCAGATCGAGCGCCAGGCGAATTTGCATCGCCGGCACGCAGGACGGCAGCACGTGGCCCCACAATAATCGCACACCGACGATGCCGTGCATTTCGGCCGCCGCAAGATAATCGCTACTGCGCATATGCAGGGTTTCAGTCCGTGCCAGGCGTGCATAGGCCGGCCATCCCGTGAGCGCGAGCGCGAGTGCGCAGTTGGTCAGACCGGGACCCATGACGCCGACGAACGCGAGCGCGAGCACCAGGGTTGGGAACGCCATCACGATGTCGGTGATCCCCATCAGCAGCCGTTCGAGCCAGCCGCCGCAGTAGCCGGCCACGATTCCGACCGTGAGTCCGATCGGCACCGTCAGCGCGGCAACCAGCGCGATCAGACCGAAGGTCGGCCGCGTACCGTAAATGAGCCGCGAGAGGATGTCGCGGCCGAGTCCGTCGGTACCGAGCAGATGGGTCAGCGTCGGCGGCGACAGGCGATGTCCGATGTCCTGCGCGATCGGATCGAACGGCGCGATCCACGGCGCCGCGAGCGCCGCAAGCAGCGCCATGCCGAGCACCGACACGCCAATTCGGACATCGGCCGACGCCAGCAGCCGCGGCGCCCCACTCACAGGATTCTCGGATCGACCGCACGGATCAGCAGATCGGTGCATCGATTTAAGACGACGAAGCAGACTCCAATGACCAGCGTGGCGCCGAGAATAGCCGGCGTATCGGCCGCAAATAATGCGGTGGTCAAATACCGCCCGATCCCGGGCCAGGCGAACACCGTCTCCGTGAGCACGGCCCCCTCGAGCAGCCGCGCATAACTCAATCCGAACACGGTCAGCACCGTACCGGCCGCGTTCGGCAGGATATGCGCGAGCATCACGCGCGCCTCGCCGGCTCCCTTGGCGCGCGCCACGATCACGTATTCCTGCGCGATTTCGCCGAGCAATGCCGCGCGGGTCATGCGTGCAATATTGCCGATCGTATTGGCAGTGAGCACCAGGACTGGCAATGCCAGATGAGCAATCGCATTGCTGAACGCGCCGGGTACGCCGCTGCGCCAGGTATCGATGAGCACGAACCCCGTTACCCGGTCGATCGAATATTCAAACGCATCGTCCAAGCGGCCCGGGCCTGCGGCCCAATGCAGATGCGCATAGAAGAGGTACAGTGACAACAGACCGAGCCAGAAAATCGGCACCGAATTGCCGGCCAGCGACAATAGCCGGATCAGCGCATCGATGAGGCCGCCGCGCCGCCAGGCGCCCACGAGGCCAAAGCCGAGACCCACGGCGGCGCTCACGAGCATCGCGATCGTTGCCAGTTCCACGGTCGCCGGAAACACCCCCTCCAGATCGTCACGCACGCGCTGGCCGGTCGATGTCGATACTCCGAAATCGCCGTGCAGCGCATGGCCCACATAGCGCTCGAACTGAACCGGCCAGGATTGATCCAGTCCGAGATCTCGGCGCGCCTGCTGGTACGAATCCGCGCTCGCATGATCACCTACGAGGCGAATTGCCGGATCGATCGGCGACAGTGAAGACAGTGCGAAGGTGACCGCGAGCAAGCCCGTGATCGTCAGCACCAGTGTCAAAACGGCATCACACGCGCGGCGCAGCACTCGCAGCCCGTACGCTGCACCCATTATCGGGTCACACGGTCGTAGTAGACCATGTCCGCCGTAAGACCCTGGCGGTAGCCGTGCACATGATTTCGCATCACGAGTTGCGCGCGTTCTTGGAGAGCGATCACGAACGGTGAGTCGCGTTGCACCTGCGTCTGAATCTCTTCGTACAGATGCGCCCTCGCTGCGGGATCCTGTTCTTCCACCGCGGCCGCGGTCAGAGCGCTGAGCTCCGGGATATGCCAGCCCGCTCGCCACGCAATGCTCTGGGTGCCGTCCTCTCGGTTCATCGCGAATGCGCTTGCGGTCGAATGGGCATCGTAATAATCGGGAATCCAGTACAGCCAGACCGCTTCCTCGGTGCGTGCACGCGTTTTGCCGTACACCTCACTCGCCACGGCCGGTAGAATCTGGAGCCGGATGCCTGCCTGCGAAAACGTCGCCTGCAGCGATTGTGCGATCTCATTGAATGGCGGCTGGTTGAACACATCGAGCTTAATGACCGTGCCCGGCGCAATGCCGGCATTCGCAAGGATCGCCCTCGCCTTCGCGACATCCAGGTGATAGGGCGTCGTGTCGAGCGCGCCGGGAAAGCCCTGCGCGAGAAACGCCTGATGGACGATGTATTGTCTCTTCAACAGCTGTTCCGCGATCCCCTGGTAATCGATGAGCCACCGCGCGGCCTGCCACAGCGCCGGATTGCCGAGAACCGGATTCGCGCGGTTCGCCGTATTGAACAACAAGTAGTGCAGGCTCGCGGACGGATATTCGAGCACCTGGAGGTCCGGTTTGCCACGCAGCGCCGCGATCTGATCCGGACCTAAGTCGCGAGCGATGTCCGCATCGCCGACTTCGACCAGCAGGCGACGGCTGGCCGCATCCGCGACGTTCTTGATGACGACGGTCTTCAGGAGCGGCGCACCCAGCGGCGCCTGCGGATTGGCGTCCATCACGAGCGCTTCATGCGGGATGTAGCGGCGGATGCGAAAAGGGCCGCTGCCTGCGGAATGGGTGTGGAGCCAGCCGTTCCCGGCGTCGCCGGCCACCAGATGGCGCGCGACCTCCTGTTCGTCGACGATCGATGCGACCGTTGCCGACAGCACGTTGAGCACGAATGCCGATCCCACCCGGGCCGGCCAGCGAATGCCGACGTGCAGGTCATCGATGCGGACCAGGAAGCGATCGACGTTGCCGGCGGTCCAGCCGAGTTCGTTGAGGATGAACGCCGGTGAGCGATTGAGCCGAACGGCACGCTGCAACGAGAACACGACATCTTCCGGCCGCAGCGCATTGCCGCTCGAAAATACGGCGCCGGGGCGCAGTGTAAACACGAGGCTGTGCCCATCCGCGCCGCTCTTCCAGTCGCTCGCGAGCGTTGCGCGCAGTGCGCCGGGCCTGTCCGGGTCGCTTTGTACGAGCCGCTGGTACAGGCTCGTGAATGCCTGCACGCTCGACAGTTCGAAGCCTTCCGCGGGGTCGAGACTCACGACGTCATCGAGCGACTGAGCGACGACGAGCGTGCCCGGAACTTCTGCCGCCACGCCCGCCGAGCTCAAACCAATGCCAACCAGTATCGACGCGAGTCGACACCGCATGTCAGAAACGATATTTCGCGCCGATTTCGACGTAACGGCCTTCATCACTGTACAAGGACTGATCGAATGCGACATGCGTCGGAAAATAAAGCCACAGCGGATAATACGGCGGCGTACGATTCGCGAGGTTCTTGATTGCGGCCGATATCGTCAGGTTCTTGATTCCCGTATAGCTGCCCGTGAGGTTCAACTGGCTGAACGACGGTGTTCGTTCGGTCGGTCCTTCCTGCGTCTGTTCGTACGCGCCAGTGTACAGCAGCGTCAGCGTCGTGTTGAAAAGCGCCGTGCTCCAGTTCAG
>Ga0187847_10001304_pt1 | contig 22889 bp, 20 predicted proteins | sample June2016WEW_4_10_FD_132458 | JGI IMG/M metagenome (GOLD analysis project Ga0187847, IMG submission 132458) | Peatland microbial communities from SPRUCE experiment site at the Marcell Experimental Forest, Minnesota, USA - June2016WEW_4_10 | ecosystem: Environmental > Terrestrial > Soil >...
CCACCGCTGACCTCGCGATGATCAACGACGAGGAAGGACGCGTCATGCGGGAGGACTTCTGTCGATGCACCGAGAAGGTATTAGACGGCTTGACTCTCGAATGGTGCCGAGAGAGAGGTACTCTCGATCTAGCGGAGAGCGGGGATAAAGCAAGTGCTACAGCAGCCTTGCCGCTGCCTAAGGAAGAGCCGATCCGCCGCGCCGAAGAGTTCGTTTGCCTGATCTACATTGGCTACTTGCAGAACCTTCTGGCTCGCATGCGGACCATGGTGCTTTCGATCCTGGGAGTCTTTGCAGCAGTCGCATTCTCGCTCGCGTTCTATCCGTACATCCCGCGCCCGGCGATTGTCGTCTCGTTGCTTTCTATATTGCTGGTCTTAGGGTCCGTGGTTGCTTCGGTATACGCGGGACTCGCCGCGACGAAACACTAAGTCACATTACCAACACTGAGCCTGGCGCCTTGGGGTTGGATTTCTGGCTCAGGCTTGCGAGCTTCATTGGAGTGCCCGTCATGGGACTGCTTGCTGCCCAGTTCCCCGGAATTACCGACTTTGTAGCCTCGTGGATTGAACCTAGTCTGAATGCTGTGAAGTGACCTTCAAGCCGGAAAACGGAGCAGCAAGCAGGAGCATCGAGAGTGCAATCGAGAGAATCTTTCGGAAAAAGTCTATTTTGTCCCCTACGACTTTGCTGGAGCTTGAGCTGGTTGTGACGGGGGAGTACTCGGCGTCTTGTCGGGTTTCTCACCCGCATTGCGCAGGTTCATCAATTTACTGAGCGGCTCGAACCAGAAGGGAGCACCCAAGGAAATTGCGACGATCGAAAGAATCCAACCCAGGATGCGGGAAGGCCAAAGAGTCTTTTCTCTTGATTCTTCAGCGGACCAGCCCAAAACCGACTTCAATGCGTCTGAGTCTGGTTTGGCCGCCGACCCCGCAGCTTGCGCGGTTTTTGCTCTCTCGACCATCAGAGCTCGGTCCGTGCCGTGGGTCCAGAGAGTACGGGCAACATGCACGGTATCGGCGTTGGTGGACACCGTGAGCACAGCTGCTGGGAGGATCCGCACGCCTATCTCTTGACTGACCATCTTCGACGGGTACGCGGCGCATCTGGGCATGGAGGTCGTGGTCCCAAACCGAGAACAAACTTTGTTGTGCCGCCGCTCCAGCTAACTCGACCAAACGAGGTGCCACATGAAGACGCCGCCACACCAATCGGTAAGTGCCGATGCCGCCCCGACGAAAGGCATCACATCGCCCCTGAAAGGATACGTCCCTTTTCCGGCAGGACTTCGAACCAAGGACCACCTGATACCGGGCTTCGCAGTCGGCCAGCCCCTGAGGCCAAAGCGAACGGCGGTTCTCGTGTTGCACGGCATCGGTGCTCAGAAGCCCTATGAAACCCTCGATCAATTCGCGCGCGGGCTAATGGGCTTCTTCCGGCCTCCACAGTTTGTCGAACATCCTTCCACCCAGAAGCATAAATTGTCGGATCAGCCCACCCAGGAGATCTGTCTCAGGCAGTACAAAGCAAACCCGAATACCAGCGAAAAAGACTGGACGCAGGCATTCGTCAGAGTACGTACCCCTGGCCGGCCGAAAGACTTGATCGACGTCTACGAGTACTACTGGGCTCCTGTCATCACCGGCCAGGTTTCCGCGCTGCAATCCCTAATGTTCCTTGTAACCACGGGGCTTAGCCCATTTCAGTATCTGCGCGATAACCTCAGCGTGATCAATCGAGCTCATGCGAGCGCCAGTCGTGGAAATAAGCTCTCGTGGTTGTTCTTCGCTCTTTGTCGCGAAATCTATCGCATGCTTTTCATCTTCATGCCGCTCCTCGCTCTCGCTCTTGGCTTCTATTGGCTGCTGGCAAACTCCGTAGCCGACCGTCTCGTCGCTAGCAAGCCTGGCATCTTCAGTTATCTACTACTAAGTCCTCCGCTGAACATCTCGCAATCCATCCATCTCGCCGGCGCCGCCGTCCGTTTCCTGCTGCTCGGAATGTGTGCCATCTTCCTTTTTCATGAGTTTTTCGCCGGGGCACATGGTAATCCCTCGGAGAAATCTCCCCCGATGTATACAGGTTTTATAGCTTCGTTCTTTGTGGCGCTTCTCGTAGTTCCGTACCTGTTGCAGGGACACCTGCACCTGGTTGCTCTGACTGAGGATCTCCTGCATCTGCCCTTAAGGACTGAGGTGATCTACGGCGCAGGTTTTCTTCTCATCCTTGTCGGGGCTTCCCTCTGCTCCAAAATATTCCGGTCTGCCTGGAAACGTGCGGGGAAGGCGCTCAGACGCCATATTGTCCTGACCGTTCTTACCGTCTTGGTGGTTGCCACTCTCATCACTCTTTTCTCAGTGCCGAAACTTAAACCGTCTCTGGCGCAGGTCATCGACCTGCTTGCCCTACCCAGGTTTCTCAATTGGCCCGGCGTAATCCTGTATGCCTTCCTTGCGATCTTCGCTTATATTGGTACGAAGGTCCTTACCTCAGCCATTGGATGTCTCGCCGTCTACCTCGGCGCCGACGACCTCAGTAAGAATTTTGCCGCCCGAAGCCAGATCCTCCACGAGAGCACCACCATGCTCATCAATCTGCTCGCAGGCCGCGACGAAACCGGCACGCCGAACAAGGAGTGGATCTATGACCAGGTGCTGGTTGCCGGGCATTCATTAGGCAGTGTTATCGCGTATGATTCGCTCAGTCAGCTTATCGTAAGAGATCTCGCCAAAGACCCATCGCTCGGCGGTGTTCCGTTGGAAAAGCTAAAAGGACTGCTCACTTTCGGTTGTCCACTAAACAAAGTTGTCTACTTCTTCCGCGCCAGAACAAATCTGCGGACCAATGTGCTCAGCCAGATTCTCTACAAGCTGCACTCCTTCCGTCTCAGAACCCCACTTCCGCCGCAGGCGAACCCAGCGTTAGCAGTGCCCCACCCGTTCCCTGAAAAGATCCCGTTCGCGTCCGACTTTCTTTGGTACAACGCGTACTCGCCCTTCGATATCATCAGCGGGAGAATGCAGTTCTATAGCGCCGACCTCGATGTGCCAGTGGAGCGCGGCGTGACCCCCTGGACCGCGCACCTCAGCTATTGGGAGAACGACGACCTGTATAGTCTCTTCAGCGATCTGATGTACCCGCGTCCACTAGCGAATTAGTGGGTGGACTAACAGTCGCAAAGGCTGCTGCTTTCTACGGCGCTGGTGACCTCGGCTGGCACGCTCGGTGATCTTTCCCTCGCCCACCTCATGCGTATGCCCCTGTTGGAGCATTGGAAATATCTGCCAAGCGTGGCACCCCAAAGATTGTTGGGCCCCAGCCGGAAGACTGTCAAAGCCCTCGGCCCCATGCGGAAACTGACCTGGGGTTTGGTTACAAATGCATTCGTCGCACCGACCGAAACTCTTGGGGCATTGGCCAATGTGGAATTGAGCGTAATTCAGACTCTCCGTCGAATTCAAATGATCCGCATTGAACCCTCCTATTGCGCCAGATGGTAAAGATCCACGCCGCCGTTGTAGTTGGGTACGTAGATTTGCCCTCCGTCAATTACTGGAGGATCAAACTTGTTGAACAGAAACGTGATCGCAAATCTTTGCGAGTCCCATAAAACTTTTAGCGAGCCATCCGCAGCGAGGTGCACTGGGTCGTAGACGAGCAAACGGCCGTTTACCACGTTCGCGTTAGCATCACCGTAGGGTATGGTGCAGACCAGAATCGCTGCGTCAGGGTCCTCTCCATTGCTGGATCCTGAGCAGAATCCTCCCGGCATTCCTCCCGGGGGAGTGTCCCGAACGTTCGCACTGGCGTATTCGTGACCTTGCGCGATGTAGGCTAGAGTTCCGGTCGAACTCACTTTCCATTTGTGGAGTTGCGAATTCTCTCCCCAGGCGAAAATCGTCCATGACTTGAGAAGAGGATCAAAAAACTGTACGGGCGTCATATGAAGATGCGCGGTGTCGCCCCAAGGAAAAAAGTTCAACGTGGTGGGATTGGTGGGACACGGATCGACTGGCCCGGGGCTCATGGTAAGCCAGACCGGAGGCGCTGCGAGTTTTGCACAGTTAGCCTTCGCATTGCCTAAATCTGCAGGTGTAGTGCCGCCAAGGTTTGCTGCCTTGATCGGATAGGCGATTCCGTCCTTTCCGGTAGCGACGCAAACGCCAATTGAGAAGATGCACGCCGGACCAGCCGATCCCCAATCTTCATCCGACCAATTTCCGCTGGCCATTTTGGGGAAGACTAGAAGGACTGGCTTGCCACGCTCGTTGATATTTGCCACCAGCGTCGCGTCCTTGAGCGAGAGGTTCATCCTGCTTCCCACCGGCTTGACAGCTTCGCTGGGCGCGCTTTGCCCTGCCAGCTTCGTCGCCGGCAGTCGCGCTTGCCCGGATCGTACCAAATCTGTCCAGGGCGTCCAGTGATCGACTACCTTCAGCTTGGCCTGCGTCCCTCCGGAAGCAGGTGTGTACTGCACCTTCACGAATGATTCACCGTACTGGGTCTGGCCATCAAAATCTCCGTTGCCGGTGATGGCGTAGAGGAAGCCCTTATCATCCGCCGCAAGCCCTTGTCCACCCATCCATATGCCGGCTCCTTCGCCCTGCGACATTGCCAAGGCTGCGGTGATCGAATTAGTGGCGCAGTCGAAGGCGAAGATCCACCCCGCGGCTTTATTCCCCGTTTCCTGCACTGTCCCGGAGGCCCAAAAGACCGTCTTACGCCCATTTACGTCGGTCAACACCAGCGAACTACGCTGCTTGCGCATGGTACTGCTGTAGGACTGCGCTTCACTGGTACCGGCTACCAGAACCGGCGCTACCACTTGCGTTCCATCTGCCACGTTCAGGACAAACACAAAATGTTTCCCGTTTTGCGGAGTGCCATCGGGGGAGATCCACGAGACCAGGTACACCCGCTGTGTGTCGCGATCGATGACGCCGGTGCTCAACACTCCCCATTTGTCGTTGATCGCGTGGCAATCAATCGTCGGGAAGTTGCCAACGCAGCCATCAGGCGCTGTCTTCTGCGGGCCTATGGGTGTGCTTCCATTGATCGGTGTACCGAGAGTCACACTCCACAACGCTGCGCCAGTGCTCGCATCCACGCCCCGCACAATATTCGCCATCGATGGCAGCACCATGACATCGTGAATGCTGCCGTCGGGAAGCTTCACGTTGGGCAGGATGAGCGGTTGTGCTTCCATGCCTCGCGCATCACCGAACACCGGAATAATCGTTGCCCGGACAATCCCCTTGGATTCCACAGACGCTTGCGTGAGTATTTTCTCTTGCTGATTCCAGCCGCTTCTTGAATTATCCCCAGCGCGCGTGAGCCACGGTACCATGATTGATTGCGACACGCCGGTCCTAGCGGCTGCGAACAGAAATGCGCAGATGAGCAGGCAGAAGTGACAGGGTTTCATAAATCCTCCTATCAGGCAGGCACAACGCGAATCGGAAAATCGATCAAGCTGATGAACGTTTCGTCTGCAGGGCTAGCAATATCCAAACCCTGGACCGTTGCAGATAGCTTCCGTGGAACCCAGCTAGTGACGCACCCTCGTCTCGACTAATATTCTCAGCTCAAAATATGCCGGCCACCGCCCTTACCGGTACGCCGCGCATTAGAGCGGGTCAGCTCACTTCCACACGGACGTAGGAACAATGATGTCGTCGGCTGGTACAAGCGTGTTCACCGAGACATGCGGCCAAGTCAGACCAGCGAAATTCAGCAGCACGGTCTGGGAGTATTGAATCTGCGTGAACGTAACTGTGATCTCGCGCTCCGTGTCCAAATCAAACGCCGGTGTGACGGAGAACCTCGGCGCGCGCTGACCAGGAACGCTCCGTTTGGCTTTAATCAGGAGCGCCGGGTCACCCACCCTATGGGGCCCTACCTTGATAATCTCTTGAACGGTTTCAATCCAGAAGACAGCCGTCATCTGCGCGGCCTGAGCGTTGGGCGCGGTGGCCGCGGCCTGGCCGAGCAGGAACGCGATGTTGTCAGTTCCACCGCCGAAGAGCCCAACCGGGGGCGGCGGGGCGGTTGAAATGAAGATGGTGGTCGTGCGGACGATGTTTTGCTTGCTGATGTGATCTCGCAGCAAACTGTTTGGATCGTTGAGCATGGCCTGCGTGATGGTGCCGCGCGTGATAAACGGACCCAAATCTTGCGGGATTCTGGGTGTGTTAGGGTTGCCAGCGGTCTGGCTGGCGAACGTAACTTTCTTGACAGGATTACTGCCGGTGACGGACGGTGTAATGTCCAATGTGGCGATGGTTGGTGGTCCCGGCTGCGCGGGCGCGACGAGTCCTTGAGCCTCGATCGTGGTCCCGTGCGGAATGGATGCCATGCGCGTGATCGTTTCCCCTAGTTGTGGAACGGTAGTTGCCGGTACGTGAATCCAGATTCCGGGTTCGACGTGAATCCCGACACTTTCGCCGTGGATCGTAATGTCGTTGATGGTCTGCAGATAAGGTACTCCATTGAGAAAAGCGTCCGGCTGTGCCGCCGTGCCGCGGTTCGGAACCGAGCCCAGGCTTGGCGAGAACGAGAGGCTCTCGGAGGTCAGGTTCAATTCCAAAATGTTGTCGCGGGGAGGTGGGGGTGGGGGAACTGGATTCGGGAGTGGTGTTGGCGTAGCGGCACTATCGGGTCGAAAGATGGTGTTGAATCCGTTTCCGACCCAATCTCCAACAAATGCGTAGAGTGGACCGAGCGGTGGTGGAGGTGTGGGTGGGATGGGCTTAGTGTGATCCGGGCGAAGTTGCCCGAATACGAAGTCACTGGGCAGCTTGATGGATGCTCTGGGGTTCGTGTCGCTCATTTGTAATCCTCCTTCTTGGTGCGCCGTTCAATTCCTGAGCAAAGGTCTGCGGGAAGCCTAAGATTGTTATCTTCGTCAATACTGCTTCTGCTGCGAGGCGGACCTAATTGAATTGTTGCGGTAGGTTGCGCTTACGGAAATTCTGAGTTCGACCGGGTGCAAATAAGCTCAAGCAGTTTCCTTGCCATCTTCTTCCGAATCGAGAATCCCGATAACCGGTTCTCTTACACAGTGTTGGCGATTTGGCACTGAGACAAATAATTCGTGGAACCGTGTATGACCATCACTGTAGGGATAGAGTGCTATCTATTCGGATAGCCTTGGCTCTTATGCGCTCGACACGAAGCTAGGTCATTGGGAACTCTCCCTAAATGCGCATTGAAATCACCTCCTCGGGTCAAGAGGCTCTATGGATTCTTCTTGGATGGATAGTGCTGAAAAGCACGGCATCGTTTCAGCCCATCAAACAAAAGCCACAAAACAGGTTCGAGACCCGCGCGGAAGCTTGAACTTACCCCACCCGGAACATTCGCGAGACCGATTTGGAAGAAGGCTGTGGCACTCAGCTTGCCCGCTAAACTAATTCGTGTGAAAAACGCAGTCTGCGTTTACGAGCCGTGCTGTAGTCATCGTCGTGCGATCCGGCCGCTTCGCTGGTATTCAAGCTTTAGGCTGATCAGGGAAGAGGCAAAGGCTGGACTGGACTTCGGAGGAGCGCGCACTGTTGGGCTCAGTCCAAACCCGCAGCTCGCAGGTGCGCCTCTCGGCGATGGTTCCTGCCTTCGCAGAACCGGACAACCGGGCCGATTGTGAAGGTGTTGGTGAGGAGCGCGTTTTGAATCATTTCGTCCATCAGGACGCCTCAATGCAGCCCCAAACAAAGCGGGCCACCAGTGTTGACTGGTGACCCGAAACGCAGTTACAGCAGGGTCTAGAAAGTCAGATGCATACCAAACTCCAGCACCCGAGGTGAACCCAGACCGAATACGCCCGTTCCATTGCCGACACGGTAGGATTGAGCGCTCGTGCTTCCAGCGGCAATACTGTTGATCGAACCACTACCTTGGGTAAGCCAGCCGGTCATCACGCCCGGAGGCTGGTTAAAGTTGGAGAAGTTGGCCACATTGAAGAAGCCAATACTCGGTTCGATCGTGAACCGCTCATCGAACCGATGAACCCAGCTGGCCTTGAAATCCAAGGCTCTAGTCCATGGGTAAGTCAACTGGTTTGGTGGGGCCTGCGCCACGATCGGAGCCACGGCGCCAATCTGTTGCAGTTGCGCGACGGTAAACAAGCCAGCGGTGACCAGCTTCTGGCCGGCCGGGGTTGGCTCATTTCCGTAGGTCGTGTTGTAGCCGTTGATTGCGTTGTTCATTCCAGTCACTCCAAACTGGCGCATAAACGAGCCGTTGGTGGTGCCGGGCATGGGTTGGTTCTCAAGCCCACCTCCGGTGAAGTCGGTCTGGTAGATTTGCCCCGGAGTAAAATTTTGACCGATAATCGCCGGACTGGACAGCGGGCTATAGAAGTGAGTGATGAGCCCAAAACGGAGGCCGTAGGCTACATCGAAGCTTCCGCCGAAGGAGATCTGGTGGGTGCGGTCGAGCAGTGACGGCCCCATGAATCGCAGCGGCTGATCGTTGTCGATCGCAGTCAGGACGAAATCCTGATCATTTTGAGCCGCCGGGTTCCCCGGAGGTGGGGGGCCTTGGAATGCCAGGGGATTTACAAATCTCGATAGCGAGTAGGCGACCTGGAAGTTTGCCGCCTTCAGCCCGGGAGCCGGGTTCACAACGTTCTCCGTCAACTTCATCTGCAGGGCGTTGTAGACCGAACGGCTGATGGGCTCCTCCATGTAAAACTGACCTAGCGCTGGATTGGTCCCCGTGAAGGCGCAGGCGCAAGCCCCGCCCGTATCGAGGGGGCTTCCCATCCCGTTGCCCACGAAATCGCCGATCTTAGCTCCCGCAGCGATGGTCCCTGCGAGGTCCCCAGGGTGTCCGAAAGCAGTCTCTGTCGCACTGATTGCAGCTTGGGCATTGGCAGGGTTAAAGTTCGAGATGTCCCCTGCGTGGTTGAGATCCACCGCGAGCAGGGCGTGGGTCTCGACGTTCCGCAGTAAATCCGCGCTGAACACCATTCCGTGACGAATTTCGCGCTGGATGCCGAGGTTCATCTGGACTGCGCGTGGGCTGACATAGTTGGAATCGAACAGTCCCTGGCTATTGTCGTATGCGTTTACGTTCGCGCCAAAGAGTAGGTTGCCTGGCGTCAAGTAGTTGCCGATGTAGGCGCCATTGGGGTTAGTCAGGCTGAACGGCGTGTTGGCTTTGAACGTATTCTCGAAGGTCACTATGGTCGAGGCCGCATTGCCGATGGTATCCGAGCAGGCAGTTGCCGTAGTTTCACCCAAAGCGAGTTGCGCTGGATCCGGCCCTATCACTCCTGTGCCATTCGAGCAAGGTTGCACGATCTGAAGGAATGCACCATTTTTTAAACGCGAGGGCCGGTCAAAGAGAACGTTGTTGAAGATGACGTTCTCGTAGTACAACCCGATGCCGCCACGAACCACGGTCTTGCCATCTCTCGTCGGATCCCAGGCAATGCCCAATTGCGGGGCGAAGTTGAGATTGGGATTTCTCACCGCGTTTCCATGTCCAGGGAAGAACTGGTTGATGGGAGCAATGGCGGGAATGTCGCTGTCCGTCCGGCCTGTGTCGCGCTCCCAACGCAAGCCGAGAGCCACGGTCAGATTCGGCCGCACCTTCCAGCTATCGCCGACATAAAGGGACAAGCGATTGTCCGGTCCCAGGCCGCCCGCGGGGAACCCTAGCGCAGGTTGAGTGGTGGAGAAGCCTTGACCATTCGATGCGAGCACCTGACTTATGTGGTCGTCTAGCGGGTTGCCGTCGGGGGGAGGAGTGGTACCGCTGATCTGCGGAGCGGTACCAAAGAAGCTGGCAAAGCCGCCGCCCTGAATATGGTTGAAGCCGAAACCGAAACGCAGAATGTGTTTGCCGATGGTCTTGCTGCCGTCATACTTGATCTGATGATCGCTTTGCGGAGTGCTCTGCGGCGCGAGTTCGTTCGGGCCCGTGCTGAAGCTTCCGATGAAGATATTGACCCCGAGGTTGGCCAATGGCAGGTTCGACCCCGTCACGGCGTCGACGATCTGGTTCTGGAACTTCAGATACGAAAAGCGAATGGTGTGGGTAAAGCTGCCGGTGTTGAAATCCAGGCCTACGACTTCATTTCGCGTGTAGTCTTTGTTGTTGTAGACAGAGAAACTGCTCGAGAAGAACGTGGCGTCGGCCGAATTCTGGAAGTAGTTGAAACGGCCAAAGAGACGCGCGGTCTTGGTCAGGGAGTAGTCCAAGCGGCCGGTCAACTCAACTTCTTTGAAGGGAGATTGAAAGGTCCCCGAAAAAGCTTGGTACGGAGCCGCTTGGAGAACCGGCGCAGCCTGGTGCTGCAGGGTGCGCTCGCCGTCGAAGAAGAAGAACAGCTTATCCTTCATGATCGGTCCGCCAATGTCGGCGCCTTCCTGGTTGCGCTGCCACGGGGTTGGGATTCTCTGGCCCGTCGCTGGGTCGATGGGTGAGGGCAGGTTTGCGGCGCCGACAGCGCTGTCGCGGAAGAAGCCGAAGGCCTCGCCGTGGTAGGCGTTGGTGCCAGACTTGGTGGTCACGTTCACCGCGCCGGACGAAGTCAGATCGTTCGAGAGATCCAGGCTGGACTGCGCCAGCGAGAATTCCTGAATCGAGCTCGCCGGAATGTCTTCGGTCGTGGTGCCCACCGTCTCGTCGCTGACGTCGACGCCGTCAACATTGATGCGGGCGGTGCGCCCAAAACGGCCGCCGAACGAAACGGAAGAGTAGCCGACTTTGGTCGGATCGAAATTCGCGCCGTCCTGAATCTGGACGCCAGGTTCAAGCTGCGCGAGATCAAGGAAGTTGCGGCCGTTTACGGGCAGGTTTGAAATTTGCGACGCAGTAAGGACGCCTTGCACTTCGGCTTGTTCCGTGTTCACGCTCACTTCACTGGCCTGCACTTCAACGACCGTGCTTTCCTGGCCGATTTCAAGCTTAATGCTGCCGTTGGCGGTGTTGTTCACCTGAACGTTCACCGACAGTTGCGTCGTCTTGAAGCCCTTGGCTTCCGCGCGCACGGAATACGTGCCCGGAACCAGTGCACCAGAAGAGTACGTTCCAGCGCCGCTGGTGGTGGCATGGACGTTTTGCCCAGTGGGGCCGGTCATGGTGACTTTGGCGTTGGGCACGACTGCGCCGCTGGCGTCCGTCACCGTGCCAGAAATGCTGCCGTCTGAGACTGAGGTCTGGGCGAATACCACAGAACACAACAGCAGCGCGGATAAAGCAACCAGCGCCAGCGTAAATCGTGCGCTGAGGCGGGGGGGACTAAACATGGGCTGAGACTTCAGCTTAGAACTCATCACTTCCTCCATCACACTGGATTTGACCGCAAACTAATTTCCGCCAGAATGTTCCCACCCGCTCCTGCGATCGCCTGTCACTGGCTGACAAACGTTGTGGGTGCACCCGCGTAGAGTGCTGACTTGAACAAGGCAAGCCGAGGGCCGTCTTTGGAGGAAAATACGTGACGTTCCACTGCTCAGGTACGTGTGTGCGGGACTAGAGAGTGACGAATCGACCAATTATCGAAACCAAGTAAAACAAGGTCACTGATCAATTCGTGCGGATATCCGTAGAGATCGCCGGAGATGCTATGGGATTCGGGAGGTGGGAGGAACATTTGCCTCGACAATCGCAGTCGTAACATGCATACTGGTTGGTATGTTAGCGGGTAGAAACAAACCGAGACGCAGCGGGATCACACCGCGCGATCCAGGGCGCACGCGAGAGCGCTTATTGCGGGCCGCCTTCCAGGAGATACACCGCTCAGGATTTCGAAGCGCTGACCTAGATGCCATTCTGGCTAGAGCAGGCGTGACCAAGGGTGCGTTGTACTACCACTTCGACAACAAAGAAGCCCTCGGGTATGCGGTCGTGGACGAGGTCATCGCAACTAACCTTCACCAGAAGTGGGTGCAGCCTTTACAGAACGCCAAGGATCCCATCGCCGTTCTGGTCCGCATTATTCATTCCGAATCGCTGAAAAGAGAGGACGTTCAGCGTGGCTGCCCCTTGCTTAACTTGTCTCAAGAGATGTCAGGTCTTGATGAGGGATTCCGCAGTAGGACGGCAAGAGTTTATAAGGACTGGCGCGTCGCCATGGCGGAGGCACTGCGCGAAGGACAGAAACGCAGGGTAGTGCGGAGTGATATAAATGCGAATGAAACGGCTACGTTTCTGATCGCGGCGTGGGAGGGGTACGTCGTTTTAGGAAAGAATTCTCAGGATCCACGGACGTTGCAATCAGGCCAAAGAAGGGTGAGCGGCCACCTCGAGTCGCTACGCCCGGCCCGCGGCCGGGCGCGAGCGGCAGCCCGCGGCTAGCTCGCCGCTTCTTGGATGGTTGGAACATGTTTTCTAACGACCGTGGTGCAATCACGGCTTTGCCGCCAGGAACAGATGGTTTAGGTTCGCCCTGATGTTTATGATGTGTCGCCCCATAACATACGTACTGGTAGGTATTGTGAAGGTGCAATGATCCGCGGCGATTGGCGCATCATAGTTTTTGAAGATATGTGGGAATCCGTATCGAGAGGGGAAATCCAATGAACCGAAAGATAGTCAGGACAATCACATTAGGAACTCTTGCATCGGTTGCCCTACTGTGCCCGGCGCAGCCAGGACGCGCAGCAGACGCCAAAACTCCGTATCCCAGCATGGCTCCGCTGGATCAATACCTGATATCGGATCGAAACGCTGAGATTGCTCTGGCACGGACCGCGGCTCCGCCGTCCATCTCCCGCGATGCGAAAGTTATGGTCCTGGGGCCGCACGGCTACGAAACCGCCGTCGAAGGCAAGAACGGCTTTGTCTGTATGGTAGAACGCGCGTGGATGAATCCATTCGACAGTCCCGAGTTTTGGAACCCTAAGAATCGCAGTCCGATTTGCTTAAATCCACCCGCCGCTCGAACCGTGCTGCCGCTCACCGTGATGAGGACAAAATTGGTATTGGCTGGAAAATCGAAAGAAGAAGCGAAGGAGGGTATCAAGGCCGCGATTGAGAAAAAGGAACTGCCGGCGCTCGAAGCTGGCGCGATGAGCTACATGATGTCCAAGGAGGCGTATCTTACCGACTTGGGCAACCACAACATGGCCCATCTTATGTTCTACACGCCGCTCGGTACGGTATGGGGCGCAAATCTGGTGGACTCCTCAAATAATGTGTCGGAACCATTCCCGGGATCTCCGCTCTTACTGGCCCCAACATACAAAGGCAACCCGGAACCGATGTATATGTTCCTGATGAGCACTGGAGTGTGGTCCGATGGAACGAGGGATTCGATGTAGGACGCCGCATGGAGAGAAATGCCGGGGCCGTACCCGAGTTTTTCCGCATCGGTTTCGGTCAACACTGGAGTCGGAGAGCATCATGAAAACTGGGTTCGAGGAAGCGGAAAGGACCGTCTCGCAGTGCGGGAGGCTTCTGCTGGCCGCTTTGCTTTTGTTCCCTTCAATGGCACTTGGACAAGTGCCATTGCTGGCCAAAGCGGACCCCACAACGGCGGTAATTCGCCGGTTCAAAGTGCATGTTCCCGACCGCATTCTCATTGATCTTAGGCGCCGTTTGGCGGAAACCAAATGGCCCGATCAACTTCCGGGCACGACCTGGGAGTACGGCGCTGACATCAAGAAGGTCCGGGAACTCGCGCATTATTGGCAGAACGGCTACGACTGGCGTGCGCAAGAAGCCAAGGTCAACCAGTTTGACCAGTTCACGACAGAAATTGATGGACAGCAGATTCATTTTATCCATCAGCGCTCGCCCCGCCCCGACGCAATACCCTTGTTGTTGATTCACGGGTGGCCCGGTTCGATTCTCGAATTTCTCGCACTGATCGAGCCGCTTACCTGTCCCAAGGGCAGCAATATCCCGGCATTCCACGTCATTATTCCTTCGCTTCCCGGCTTTGGCTTCTCCGGACCCACCACAACTCGCGGCTGGGGCCCACAGCGTATGGCGAAGGCCCTGGTCGTTCTGATGGATCGTTTGGGCTATTCCAAGTACGGTATCCAGGGCGGCGACTGGGGTTCAGAAATCGCGCGCAACATGGCTTACCAGGCACCCGCGCACGTGATCGGGCTTCATCTGAACCTTCTTCCCGCAGACCCGCCGAATCCGGAAGCAATTGCGCAAATGAGCGATTCGGAGCGCAAACGGTTCTCGTACTTTGACCGCGAAGAAAGCAGCTTTTACAGAATTCAAGCCGCTGAACCGCAGACTCTTGCCTATGCCCTGACGGACTCCCCAGTCGGGTGGTTGGCCTGGATGATCACTAGATTTCAACTGCTTACTGACAATAACGGCGATTTTCTCACGGCGGTGGGCCGCGACACATTTCTGACCGATGTCACGCTCTATTGGGCGACCGACACGGTTGGCTCGGCCATGCGAATCTATCGTGAGCACCGGCTCACCGGGGGAGAAAGGGCGCCACTTCCGCGGCTGGAGGCTCCCGTGGCGTACGCGGATTTTCCAAAGGAGGTATTTGCGTGTCCGTTTAGCTGGATTACTCGGACTTACGACGTAGTGCAAAGGACGGAGATGCCGAAGGGCGGACACTTCGCGGCTCTGGAACAGCCCGATCTCTTGCTTGACGATATGCGGAAGTTCTTTGCAAAGGTTGATCAGAAATAAGCCGAAATGGTCCCGATACGAAATGGAACGGGGCGGCCCCAGTCAGGTAGGACACTCGGCAATGCGAGAGAATGGGCCGATGTTTTCAAGCAGAGATAGATGAGGAAGCCATGCGCGTGCTGATCGTGGATGATGAGCCCCTGGCCCAAACGGCTCTGGCAAATATCTTGTCGGCAAGGAGCGACGTAGAGCATTTCGATTCGGCCAACGATGCGAGCGAAGCGCTCGAGAAACTGGCTGCGGACTCTTACGATGTTTTGCTTCTCGACATTAATATGCTGGACCTGTCGGGCACTCAATTAGTAGACCAGCTCAGGGAACGAAAACTTCCGTTGCCGTCTATCGTGTTTGTAACGGCACACGTCGAACACGCGGTCGCAGCCTTCGAGAGGCACACCGTAGACTACGTACTAAAGCCTTTCTCCAACGAAAGTATCAATGAAGCCTTGCACCGCGCCTCTCGGAGAGCAAAGGGCGAGCGAGCCGCAAAATTGATCGAAGCTTTGCCGCAGTTGCAGAAGCTGTCTTCTCCCGGTCACCCGATGATCGCAATCAAAGTTAAAGGAAGGATTCTCTTCATCAGTCCTGGAGATGTGGTCGCGGTTCAAGCTGAGGGCAATTATGTGTCACTGCAGCGGGAATCGGACTCCTATCTGCTGCGCGAGTCAATCTCGACGGTGGCGGAAAAGCTGAAGCCGTACGGATTCATTCGGATCCATCGATCTGCGCTCGTGAATACCTCGTTTGTGGTAGAGATCAAATCCTACTCGACGGGAAAGTATGGCCTCCGCGTTAGAGGTGGGAAGGAATACGCAGTCACCAGCGGTTACAAGAAGAATCTCAAACCCCTCACAGAATTCCGGATCGGTGGCGGTGCGTTCCTTGCCGAATAGTCCACTCATAGACGCAACGTGGCACGTGAGCACCTGCCACCGACTCCGGAAATCGTCTCTCTCTTGCCGCCGCCAACCATGAATACCGCAGGGTTCCCATCACCGCGTGGTTGCCGAGTCAGCAACCAATCCTCGCGAACGTTTTGATGCCAAGAACTGTGCGCCCGCTGGTCGCCGCATTCTGATTGGTTTAGGAAATGCCTTGCTGATACTGGCACTCGACGGGAAGGCGGCTCTAGCCCTGAATCCGATGCCCGCCTTCGGCTTCACCTCGGCAGCAAACCCCGTACCGTTGCCAAAGACGAAACCACGGGCTGTGCGAAAGCATTTCGTCGTGCTTTCGATTGGCAGCCGTGAGGTCGCTCGGGCTCAGCGGTCTAGCGTCCGGCACTGCGAAGATGCGCTCAAGACGTTCGATTTCGGCAATTGTCTGCTCCGCGTCCATTCCATCTCAATATCCAACATAGTAGTGGCAATCGTCAAACGGAGCGGCATCTGCGTGTCGTGCCTGCGAGTGCGTCCTGCACCTAGAGGGGATCTGGCCGCAGCATTTCTGTGCCGAATCCCGCACTCAGACGTATATCCGTCGTTGGTTTGTTGGTTTGAATCTGTGTGCGTGCCGCCAAACGAGGCCCGAAGGCAATTTAGGCCGTCTCGACTGCCCGATTACGCAGCGTAAGCGTAGACAGGGGTAAGCCGAGGTATCGCTGGCGTAGAGGACATTTTGCCGTTGCTGTAGGCTAAATGTGCTCGTTTCCTCTAGGAATTCCAGTGCCGCCCAGATAGCAATGACTCAACTCGCACAAAATAAAGGTATGGTACCCCCCGTGCTCTAGTGTAGACAGAACAGTGCTTGATAGAGCCAACGCTGGGAGGGAGTCATGCTGAATGTAACCGTTGCAAACATAGGTGAATTAGCCGTCGTCAGTTGCGAGGGCAGAATAGTACAGAGAGAATCCGCTTATAAGTTGCGCGAAGCCGTGACTTCGCAAACAGACGCCCGGATTGTTGTCCTTGAACTCTCTGAGGTGCGTGCCATCGGAGGGGGTGGTCTTGGCATGCTCGTGTTTCTGCAACGGTGGGCGCGGGAACACAATATCAGGTTCCTGCTGTTCCATCCTTCCATGTCGGTCCAGAACAAACTAAGGCGTGCCAGATCAATTGCAGAGTTCTACATTTCTTCGAGCGAAGAAATGAGGGCTCTTCTGGCGTATGCGAACCGCCGATATTCGCTAGCTGCCTAAGGCGCAAACCTTAACACTCCGCTCTCAGCAGACGCTACTGCGATGCCCGCCGCTTTGAATTACGTGGTCGCCGACTAGGCTTTACCAGCCAGAGGGCAAGATCGCTGTCTGCCCATAAGCAATACAAAAGAACTGGTCAGTTTGGATCAGTCTCGGAACTGAAGCCAAGCCATACTCTTCATGACCGTCGCGGATGAAAGTGGATTCGCAGTCGTACTTGCAATATCGTGCGGATGCCAGCTAGTTACCCTGCCCCCATCAAGCGTGGTGAAGACAATGAAGACGAAGACATGGACGGTGATCACCAACACAGGCAAACAAGCGGACCTTGAATCCGGCCTAGAGAAAAAGGCTGTTCAAAAGCCGCCGCATATCAGCGCCAGAGAGTTTGTTCATTGGGTAGCACCTGATAGCCATATTGAGGACGATTCTTTGCGATCACTATTTAAGCTGTAAATGTTGGAGCAAAATGAGATGACGTTGGATGAAATCTGCGCTCACCTTCGCAGATCGGACAGTGCTCAGGCGGGTGGTCGGCAGGAAAATCTTGCGTTCCGCAAGTCACACAGAAACTTAAGGTTACGTTCCGCCTCAATCGAGAGGTAATCGGTGACCGCCCAGTGCCCACGAAAGACCGTCAAAGTGCCATATGCATTTCACGCCTTGGCTCGCATCGCCCCTGCCTTTTGCTAGCGGAATATAAAAAGCCAGAAAGCGGGCAGCGAGCAATGCAATGAAAACTGCGCCCCATAAAGTTCGTGGCGCGATGGTTTCTCCGACCGGTCGGTAGCGGCCGGTGAAATAAGAGTCCATCCAGATGAGAATGCTGCACACTAGGCCCGGCGAAAACTTACTTTCAAGAAACACGGGTGACTTGAGTCGGCTTCGTCTACGAGGCGAATAAACTCGCGGTCAACATCGCGCTGCCGATATCCTTGCGACAACCAATTCCCATTTTCCACAGTAGCCCGTTGGAGCCATTCCTCAGAGCCGAGGATAGAAGTAGCCTGTAGTCGAGCAGCACTTGGGGGAGGGCTGATCGACATACGCTCCACGACTCGACCGAGTCTGGAGCGTTTTGTTTTCCAGTCCGTCGGTCTTGGCCGGTGTAACGACTTTCACAAGCGCAATTTCCAATAGCCTCTGAGCGGAGCTTGTTGGACTTTCTGCTCTCTTAGCAGTAGGTTGAGCGCCTTGGCAACCGCATCGGGACGTTTTCCAAGTTGCTCTGCCAAGTCTCGCACGCTGACGACCACATCTCCGGTCGGGTAGCGTTGATGAACGCCCTGAGCATACTCGGAAATCTTGTTGGCCAGCGAACGGAGTTCTTTTCCCCGCTTGCGCTCGTCAGACTTGGCTCGCGCCTCGTCGGTTTCAAAGATCCGCATACAGATCGCCGCGATTCCAACAGCGGAAACTGTCGCCGCGACCCACGGAATTGACGAGCGAACATCTGGGACAAAGTTCATGACTGGGATATTTCTCATTCGAGATCGGGAATCAAGAGAATACCCTTCCCCGTTGACGGCGCGAAGATTACCGAAGTCCCGCGCTCCGTAGGCATTACGGAGGTGCGACGACTGCGTAGTTTGCGGAGATTTCCGGAGTATTTCAGCGCGATTTTGCGACGTAACCTACTCTAACCAGACCTGGGCGCTTTGTTTTTGCACCCGGCGCTGAAATCGGCCGGGTGTTCCTATGCGTCGCAGAGTTGCGAAGCCCGGATAATAGTTTGGCCGGGGGAGCGCTTCGACTGTGCGGCATGGTATCCCGCTTTTTTATCCGGGAACACTCAGGCTGCTGGCTTCTGTTTGACGGGTGCAGCCTAGCACTGGACCCTACTTTGGATCATTCGCGTCGGTGAGCTGCTTGGCGGAAGACCTCATAATCGATGCGCACCAAAACAGATAACCTCGTTCCTGAGCTGAATCGGCCTATGATCCTTGAGAACGGTCAGTAGGAGTTACGCCCATGGCAGCGAATCAAGTAGTCCTTTACTTCGAAAGGCCGGAGGATGCTTTGCTTTTCACTCTGGCTGCCAGTTCGGTAATGTCGGCAGAAGGGCAAGTCCATAGCAACAAGGCAGCGGCCAGGGTTGCGGAGGAGATTTGCAAAGCCAGTCGAATCACGACCGAGGGTGTTCTCAACGTCACGTGAAGGGCGGGAAAACTAGATGATTCGAAAAGCTGCGCTGCAAATTGGGGTCCCCGCGCTGCTCGCTTTCGTTGCATGGAATGCTTATCTTGCCGTCAACCATCTAAAACGGGTACAGGAAACTGCGGCGCTCACGCTTGAAAGCTCAGCGATCCAAGCGAAACTCTCGGGTGTTTTGAAAGATGTGACCGATATGGAAACTGGGCAGCGGGGATACCTGCTAAGCGGGGATCCCGCTTACTTGCAGCCCTACACTGATGCGAAGAGCAGGATGGCAGCAGATTTTGTCAGCCTGGGCGCAGGGCTCGTTAATCGGACGCAGCGCGAACAATCACTGGAGTCGCGGCTGGAGTCTTTGACCAAGTCAAAGCAGGCTGAAATGGAAAGCTCGATCAGTTGGCGCCAACAGGGATATCGCCGCCGCTCATTCAAGCTCATCGATACAAACGAAGGCAAAGACTACATGGACGAGATTCGGGGCATCGCGTCTTCGCTCTCCTCAGTGGAGAGCACCAATTTCGCGAGATTCGACGCAGAGAGAACTGCCGCACTGAAGCGAGCATTGTCGGTAACGGTCATCACCAACTCTGCGCTGCTTATGCTAGCGGTATGCCTGTTTGGACTGATCCGCCATCATGGGCGATTGCTCGCAGAAGAAGCCGCTCAGAGCAGAAATGAGCTAGCCGTGCGGGATTTGCAGCTAGAAAAACTGACTTCTGCCCTTTCCGGCCAAGCACGTTCTGACATTATTGCAATCAATACCAACTCCCGCTTGCTATTGGAGAATTATGGAGGTTTTCTTCCACGACAGGGGCAGGCATATGCCGAGCAAATGAAAGAAGCAGCGGCACAAATGGAACGGCTCCGACAAGATTTGGTGGGCAGCCCACCCTCCAACGGTAATGGAAGGGCGGCTTAGCAACTACTATCGAGTGCCGCTGGCAGCCAAGCGCCTACCGGGATTCTTGGTCACGGTGCATGGCCGACTCTCAAAAGATTCCGCTCACGAGCGAACCTGATGCGTCATTCGAAGGAATGCGAAGATTCTATGGGCGCGATGACCACGTGCAAGTGCCGACGACCGTTTTCAACGCTTTGTTGAACCGCCCGGAATCGGCTCATTAGCCCGCCGCTCGACGTGTTCTGAAGAAAGAATGCTTTCATTTCTGATCAGCTGTTACAGAGGCGACAATGGCTAGCCTCGCATTCATAACGCTTCTGGCAATCCTGCTGGCCCCGATCCTTCTGATTCGATTCCGCAAGCGGTGGGTGGCAGCCTTCAACTTGGCTGTTACGAATCGGATCACGAGCCGATTCGCGGACCGATTGCCGGGCTTCGGCATCCTCACACACGTCGGACGAAAATCAGGCAAGGTCTACCGGACGCCAGTCAATGTTTTCCGAGCGCCAGAGGGATTTCTTGTCGCACTGACCTACGGGCGGGAAAGCGAGTGGGTCAAGAATGTCCTAGCCGCTGGGGGATGCGAGCTTGAGACTCGCGGCGTGAGCTACTTACTTTTCGCACCAACCATCGTGCGCGATCCCTCTCGGCGACGGTTCCCCTTTCCCGTGCGTATGATCCTCGGGCTCATTGGTGCGAACGATTACATGCAGCTTTCAATTTCTCACGCAACACAAGGGGTTGCGCCCTAATTATCGTCGGAGCAATCTGACACTTTTCGTATGCACTTCGTGATATAAGGCTACGAGATAGCCCGTGCCCTCCTCCTTCTCCTATTCCGTAAGTACAACGCTCACTCGGGGGCGGGTCTGGAGCTTGCTCACCGACATCACGAACTGGCCGAAGTGTTCCGATGTGTATTCCGATCTCCACTGGGACGGCGCGCCATGGGCGGAAGGAAGTGCAATCGTTGGTCAGCTTAACTATCCGATAGTGGTCTTGGGTCGATATGTGATCAGGAAGTGCGATCCTCCGGCCCTGATTCGATATCTGTCGCACACCCAAGACGCCGGATTTGCGACCGAAAGGACGATCATGCTGGAACAGCTAGTAGGGGGAACGATGATGCGGGCTGACGCATTCGTTGTGGGCACGCCGGAGATGCCGGGGGAGGATCAGAATTCTTGAGTAGTCTTACTACAAGGTGGTTCGACGAGTTTGGTCGTTTCTGTGACAACCAAAACAGCCTCCTGCTTTGATTCTCACCCGGACAATCCTCATGCAGAAACCCGTTAAAGAACGCATCGCAAGCTTGCGAGATGAAATAGCGCAAATCAGTGAAGCGAACCGCCTTCACTCGCAAGGCCGCAACAAGCTACCCGGCGCCGCATCAGATCAAGAACGTCGGCTTCAACGGTTGCAGGAAATCCTAGACGAACTGGTTTCGCTGACCGACTGGAAGAAGTTGTGAAGCTCCTGAAAACCCTTTGTCGATCCTCGGTTGATCGACACGACGACTATGGCGTACTTAAGCCGCCCGGGCCGCCTGCCATCACCCTGAAGCTTCGTTCCAGTGGCCTTCAGATTTTGTGGACTGCTTCGGTCGTATTTCAACGCTGTGGGGGTGGGGCTGCGGCACGAACTACAGACGGCGGTGCGGCAACACTTGTGTCGGAGTTGACTAGGGGGCCCGCCAGAGGAGCGTTACTCTTTGCCAAATCAGTCTTTATTTCAACCCTCTGATTTGCGAGCAATTTGATGCCCGTCTCAAAGGTTTGGTAGCCGGGAAGGGCGATCCTGATCTGATGTGTTCCCGGAGCAACTAGCATCCCTCGACCCAAGCCTTCAAACTCCCCAACGTGCCCGACGAAAAGACCGTCCAAGAAAACTGCCGCCCTCGATGGATTGACCGCGATCTTAACCGTGGCGCTCACACTAGGGAGGAGGCCGGTCGGAGCCTTCTCCATGGCCACGCGAACGACCTCCTTCTGTCCCGGTTGGACAAGAATCTTTTGTGTGAAATCTTGGTAGCCGTCCTGCCGCACCGTAATTACGTGTTCACCGGGTAGAAGAAGAACTTTTTTCGATCCCTTGAGTTCTTTCAGATACCCTACGTATGCTCCGTCCACCCAGACCCCAGAAGTCTTTTCAACATGGGATTTTCCTTCAAATTGAATCTCTCCCAGCACATCGTTTGCAGCGTGCATGGGGGCAGACAGGAAAGCAGAAACCAACAACAATATCCACAGTAAGGAGTCCACGCTTCGGAGTGCTTTTTTCATAATTCCCTTCATCACCAGTCAAGCAGCGAGCCGCTCTGTAGACCGCAAGAACCGGGTTGATGAGCTACGGCCGACATTCTCGTAACGACTAATGCCACACTAGTCTCTGAACCATCGTCAAAACTGATCAATTGTGAGCAGATTCGCTTATTTGCCGGAGACAAAGATTCTGTCCGCGATAACGAAAGGAAGCCAGCCCGAAACAGATATTCACTGTCCGCTTCTGATTTATGATGCGGAGAACGCCGAGTGGGAAACGCCCGTCATGCGCCCCTGCATCGTCTGACATTTAAGCGTGTACTATAACGACCCGCGATGGCGGAGAGGCGCCTGTCGGGTGACGGCGGACATAGTACATTAAGTACTCCTTGTCATAAGTAAACTTAGGCGGTACGACCACCCTACCAATCTTATACAATCAAGGTCGCTGTAAATCTTGAGGGGGATTCATGGCAACTTTAGAGAACGCGCTTCGGCAGCTTCGTGCTGAGCGTAGGAGGGCGCAGTTAGAGGTAGAGAAATTAGGGCAAGCGATTTCAGTGATCGAGTCGCTAAACGGTTCTGGGGTGTCCCGGAACGGAAACCAACCAATCCGAGTCCTATCGGCAGCTTCACGCCGGAAAATGGCGGCGGCCCAAAGAGCACGATGGGCAGAGTTTCGAAAGGGACCTAAGCCTACAACCGCGGTGGCGAAAACAACCGGCTCTTCTCAGGTGAAGCGCACCATGTCGGCTTCGGCTCGCAGGCGGATCGCAGCCGCTCAAAAAGCACGGTGGGCGAAGATACGGGCAGA
>Ga0187847_10001305_pt1 | contig 22884 bp, 19 predicted proteins | sample June2016WEW_4_10_FD_132458 | JGI IMG/M metagenome (GOLD analysis project Ga0187847, IMG submission 132458) | Peatland microbial communities from SPRUCE experiment site at the Marcell Experimental Forest, Minnesota, USA - June2016WEW_4_10 | ecosystem: Environmental > Terrestrial > Soil >...
CCGGCTCGAAGGCCCGGGCGGGCTAGGCGCATTTTTTTAGGAGGATGGGATTGGAGCCCGCGATCTCGGGACCCATCCCGGTCCGTTGGCGAGCCCACTCTTCGAAGGCGTGCGCCGGCATCGGTTTGGCGAAAAAATATCCCTGCATCTCGTCGCAGCTCAAAAGGCTTAGTAGCGCGTGCTGTCCCCGGGTTTCAACGCCTTCGGCGACAACCCGCATCCGCAGACTGTCGGCCATTCCAATCACGGCTCCGACGATGCTCGCGTCGCTCGAGTCCGCGCTGAGATTGCGAATGAAAGACTGATCGATCTTCAAGACGTCGATCGGAAAGCGTTGCAGATGGCTCAAACTCGAAAATCCGGTCCCGAAGTCATCGAGCGCGAGGTGCACGCCGATGTCCTTCAGCGACTGCAGGACACGGACCGTCGATTCCAGGTCTTGTAGCATCACCGTCTCTGTGAGCTCGAGCACGAGCTTGCTCGGCTCGAGACCGCTCTGTGCGAGGGCATCGGCGACGCCGGCAACAAAATTAGGGTCACGCAACTCCACCGCCGAACAGTTCACGGCCATCGGTATCGGCGGGATACAGGCATCCTGCCACAGTCTTGCCTGACGACAGGCCGTCGCGAGCACCCAGCGGCCGATCGGTACGATACAACCGGACTCCTCGGCGACGGACATGAAGCTCTCGGGAAGCAGCAGACCCCGCGTCGGGTGCCACCATCTGAGCAGGGCTTCGATGCCGGTCACGCCGCGCGTTGTAAGACTGATCGTCGGCTGAAAAAACAGCGCGAATTCGCCGTGCTCGAGCGCATGGCGTAAATCGTGCTCCAGCGTCACATGGGCTACCGCGCGTCGGTTCATCTCCGATTGGAAGTACTTATAGTTATTCCGGCCGCTATCCTTGGCGTGGTACATCGCCAAGTCCGCATTTTTCATCAGGCTGTTCGCGTCGACGCCATCTTCCGGACAGGTGGCGATCCCGATGCTCGCGGTCACCTTCAATTGATGTCCATCGATCAGATGCGGTGCGCTCAGACACTGCAGGATCTTCTCGGCGCAGACGGCCGCATCTTGTGGCTGCGCGATTTGCGTCAATAAAACGATGAATTCATCGCCGCCGATGCGCCCGGCCACATCGGACGTGCGCACGCAGCTGAGCACGCGCCCCGCGACCGACTGCAGCAATCGATCGCCCATCTCGTGACCCAGGGAGTCGTTGACGTATTTGAAGCGATCGAGATCGATGAACAACACCGCTAGCTGATGCTGGCTTCGGTTTGCGAGCGCCGCGGCCTGCGTCAGCTGTTCGTTGATCAGCGCCCGATTGGGCAAATTCGTGAGACTGTCATGTTGCGCCTGATACGACATCCGCACCGATTGCGCGCGCGATTCGGTGACGTCGTCAAAGACCATCACAGCCCCGGTCACGCGTCCTCGCCTGTCGTGGATCGGCGCAACCGAATCTTCGATCGCGAACTCTTGCCCATCGCGCCGTATCAGAACGCAATCCGCCGACAGCGCCACGGTCCGGTTTGAGCCGATCGCCTCGATCATCGGATTCGCAACTCCGTTCCGCGTGACACCGTCGACGATCCGAAATACGTCTTCGATCCGACGGCCGACCGCTTCCATCAACGACCACCCGGTGAGCGACTCAGCAACGGGATTCAGGTAGGTCACGTGGCCGTCCAGACCGGTGCTGATCACGGCATCACCGATGGAATTGAGCGTCACTTGCGCCCGTTCGTTCTGTTCGAAGGAGGCTTCGACATTGCTCGCGCGCTCGATCATGCTCTGGATGGCTTTGGGCAATGAATAGCCATCGATGTGATCCATGAGTAGGTAGTCCTGCGCGCCTTTGTTGACGGCGGCTTTGGCGATCTCCTCCTGCTGCGCGGCGCACAACACCAGTATTGGAATTTGGCGCGCCGCAAACAGCAGTGCCGCAAGCGACACCATGGCATCGGAGACGCACGTGGAGAGGTCCCAGATAATCGCCACAATGTACTGTTGCGTCGCGGAACCGGACCATTCGTCGTGCGCCAAACGCTCGAGCGCGCCTTTGCACGACTTCACGCAATCGACTTTGAAAGCACCCGCTTGCACCTCATCGAGGATGCCGCCGATGAGGCCGGCGCTCCGTTCATCGTCCTGTATCAACAGAACGACGCGCGCCAGGGGCTCGGACTTTGCGTGGCTGTGACTCATGGGTGCCAGTAAACCGCAGAATTGTCCTATCGGGCTGTACGCGACCCCACATAGACACACAAAAAGCGCGCCCTGCTCGTGCCAAATCGCCGGATAAGGACCCTCCCGGCCGCGATGCGTCGCAGCACGTGCGCTGATCGCGCTATTCGATTTCGGCAGGCTCCGGCATCGCGGCTCGGGCCGGTGGCGCCTCGGTCAATTTTAGGCGCGCAAGCCTGCGCACAGTCGGGTCGTTGATCAAATGCAACACCCGGGTATATAGATGTTTTCGGCCCTCCGCACGGCCGACATGAATCAGAGCGGTGTCCTTGAGGTCCTTGGTGAATATTTCCATGACGCGCGCGAGCGTGTCGATGTCGAGCGCATCAAGCACCTCGTCGGCGATCACCCATCGCGGCGCCTGCAACACGACGCGCGCAAATGCGAGACGTTGTTGCTCCTCCTCGCTCAACTCGCGCTCCCAGCGGCGCGACAAGTCGAGCATCGGCGTCAAACGCTTGAGGCGCAGCCGCGCCAGCGCGTTGACGAATGCACGTTCGCTGAAGCTCTCCACAGCCAACGGGTAAGCGAGAACGCCGCGCAGGGTGCCCGGCGGCAAATACGGGACCCGCGGCAAGTAGAGAATCGCCTCGCCGGTCGGGCGCAGGATCGTCCCCGAACCCCAGGGCCACAATTCGGCCAGTACGCGGAACAACAGGGTCTTGCCGGTGCCGGGTTCGCCGACGATCAGCACGCGCTCGCCGGCGCGGATCTCGACACTCGGCTCTTCGAGCATCGTGCAGCCGGCAGGCGAGGCGATTTCCAGGTGATCGATGCTGATCTTGCCGGCATCGCCTGCGGCGAAGCCGATTCGGCCCGCAACCTGGTGCAGCGTATCCGTGACGAGCAACGCACGCCGGAAGTTCGCGACCCGCAGCAGTGTCGCGCGCCAATCGGCAATCACGCTGAAATTGTCGACGAACCAGCGCAGCGAGGATTGGACTTGATTGAATGCACCCGCCGCCATCATGAGGCCCCCGAAGGAGACTCTGCCCGAGAAAAATATCGGTGCGGCGACGACGATCGGCGCAACGATCGTAAACCATCCGTAGCCCGCCGTAACCCAGGTCAGATTGGTCAGTCCGGTGACCAGTCGGCGCGTCGCGGCCAGCACTGCCGCGAGATCAAGTTCCAGCCGGCGCGCCTCATCTTTTTCGCCGCCCGCGAGCGAGATCGCGTCAATGTGTTCGTTGACGCGCACCATGGAGTATCGCAGGTCGGCCTCGCGGGCATAGCGCTCGGCATTGCGGCGCACGAGGCTGCCGCCGACCCAGTAGCTCAATATCGACGCTGATATCGCATAAATGAAAGCGGCCCACACCATGTAACCCGGCACCGCGTAGTCATCGCCACCGATTCGAAACGCGAACCCGCTCGACAGCGCCCAGAGCACCTTGACGAAAATCACGACGAGAATCGACGCCTGCAACAGACCGACGCCGAGATCGGCCGACAATTCGGTCAAATGGCGCGTGTCTTCGTGTAGGCGCTGATCCGGATTGACGCCGATCGGCCCGGCATTGGCGAGCCGAAATGCGCGGCGCGGCAGCATCCATTCGTGGATCAGATCGTGCACCAAGCCCGCGCGCAGCTTGAGCTTCAGCATTTCGACGAGCCAGCGTTGCCCCACATTGAGAATCAGCAGCGTGCCCGCGATCAGGCCGAATGCGCCGAGCTGAACGATGAATTCGCCGAGGTCCCGGCGCGCCAACGCGTCATAAAAGGGCTTGTTCCAATCATTGAGCCGTATTTGCCCGTAGGCGGTCGTAATTACGACTAGGCCAATCACCACCGAAAGCGCCAGCAGCGTGGAACGCATCGGCGAGTTCCACAGCGCACGGAGCATCATGCCCATTTGCGCGGTCAGGCTCGTGTGCGGCATTTCCTCGAATTCGGACAAGTCGCTCACGGTCGATTGCGGTTGATCGGTCGTCATGAAAGGCGTTCTCGCGAAGTGTCGCCCTCGTACCAGCTATCTGCCGACAGCGTATAGAAAACACCCCCTGGATTCTTATGTTGAATCCAGAAACGAGTGGTAGGTCCCATGGGCGGGAGCGAGAAGTGGATGCCTGACCGAAATTTGGCGCGCTGGACCCGTCAGCGCCAGAAATACAATGGAGCGTTTCCCCCAGTCGGCCGGAGGTGCGGTGCGGCACCTATCACCGTTTTAAGGGACCAGGGGCTGGTGCGGCGAGCGGGTTCTCATCGCCGGCAATCGGCCCCGCTGCGCGCCAGCCGCCTACAATCTGCGGCTTACTTATCCCAATTCTTGCGGTCCAAAATCATGACCAGCACTGCAAATCCCCACAGAGTAATCAATTCGATCCAGGCCAACGAACCCATAAAGCGCCTCCTGTTATTTTGATTCTGCAGCGAAAATAGTAACAAGACTGATTATCAGTTGCCAATAGCGGGCGCACGAGCCCGTCAGCGGCTGCATCCGCGGTCCGGGACGTCAACGCCGAACGCCATAGCCCCTTCTTTACTATTTGGCTTTCTTCGAGGGTTTCGACTTGCGTGTACTGTCGAGGGCGGCCGCTTGTCGAATCAGGGCCTTGAAGGCGGATTCGTCAACTTGTTCTATTTTATGGATGTTGATCGCAATTCCAGGGCCGAGATCAAATCCGACGAAATGAGCACGGCCATCCCGCCGTTGGATAAAATGGGCGTTCCGAGTGAGGGGACGAAGGCAAATAAACGATCCGCCGCTGCGGCGGTCTCAAGATAACAATCGGGAGTTAACCATCATGGCAGTTTCAATTCATCCGTCCGTCGACAATGGCGTCAAGCAGGGTTCAGCGACCTTCGCGGGCGGCACCTTGGTATGCAAATGCACGGATCGACCCGTCAAGGTCGCGGTGAATGCGCAATCGGCACACAATCACGCTTGCGGCTGCACGAAGTGCTGGAAACCCGCCGGCGCCCTGTTTTCCGTGGTCGCGGTCGTGCCGCGCGATAAAGTCTCGGTCACGCAGAATGGCGAAAAGCTCGCGGTCGTGGATCCGACCGCGACGATTCAACGCCATGCCTGCAAGGCCTGCGGTGTGCACCTGTATGGGCGCATTGAAAACAATAAACACGCGTTCTATGGACTCGATTTCATTCATACGGAATTGTCGCCGGAATCCGGGTGGTCGGCGCCGGGGTTCGCAGCATTCGTGTCATCAATCATCGAATCCGGAGCCGATCCGGCAAAAATGGGCGCAGTGCGCGGTCGACTCAAAGATCTCGGGCTCGAACCTTATGATTGCCTCAATCCGCCGCTGATGGACGCCCTCGCGACGCATGCGGCCAAACAGTCCGGCAAACTATACGGGGCGCAGAAAGCGTGAGAGTGCCTCCGCTTAGCTGAACGCCCCTTGGGCGCCGTGGACAAACCGCGACCTTGGCCGATGGGTTTATCGGCCAAAGTCAATTGCGCCAATGGGTGCGGCGCCAACAATCTCCTGCGGAAGGTCCAACAGCCGAATGACCCCGTCGCAGCACCCGCCCTATTCAAGGCGCACCGCGTTAACTAGTAGCCGGACGTTGCCCGGCCACGAACAACTCAGCAGATTTGCAAATGCGTCACCTCGCTTGAATCAAAACGTGATCCGTACGCCACCGAACATCTCGAGCGGCGCAGCCGGGCTCAAGAATCGATTGTCGACCCCCGGACCGTTTGTTACGCCGTCAGGCGGGATTCCCGGCGCGCCAATCCCCGTCGGATCACCCAAAATGCCCCAGGTCGCATATTTGCGATTGAGGAGATTGTTGACTGAAGCGAAGAACTCGCAGTGAGGGACGGGTCTATATGATGTATGCAAATTGACGACGGCGTAGCTTGGAATCGGAGCCAGTTGATTGGACTCGTCCCCGACGTAATAGACGTCGCTTACGAAATTCACCGTAGCGCCCGCAGTCCAATCCGCAATGATTTTATGGTCCGTGCCGAGCTTCAAGCGATGCTCCGGGACACCCGGCAAATGATCGCCGGGTTCGACTTGAATGTCGCCGAACGCATCGTGATACGGATTCGAGGGCGACGGGACCGTTAAAGGTGACCGAAAGCTCGCTTGGATGAAACTATAAGTTGCAAACGCCGACCAATTCTCCGCGTGATATGTGATGCCGGCCTCAATGCCTTGGCGGCGCGTATCGCCGATGTTCTGAAAGAATCCCTGACTGATCGAAGTCGCGACGCCGAATATATCGTCCTTGAGAAGCGTGCGGAATACGCCCAGGTTCCAGACTGCCTCCCCATCGCTGTCGGCCGCGGCGGGAATCTTGCCGCGCAACCCGAGCTCCGCGGTGTGCGCCACGACCTGGCGCAACGTAGGCGGATCGCCCGCGAGATTGCTGGGCAAGCGGCACGGGGTAAGCGGATTCGAGCATTCAATTTCACTCGCTGTCGGCGTGCGTGTGTTTTGCGACAAGCCGCCGTAAAGTGTGATCGTCGGCCGCACTTTGTAAGTGGCGCCGATCGCCGGGTTGAAATGAACGAAGCGACTGCTTCCGTTGAGATTTGCGCCCAATTGATCCGCGAGATCGACATGCGCAATGTTGTAACGGCCGCTTGCTGTCACCGCGAGCTCGGACGTCGCGTTGAAGGTATCGGTCAGGTAGACGCCAATATCCTTGTTGATGGAGTCGACGCTCACCGGCGTTGGATCCCCGTTTGCGATCGCAGCGGGTGAATTTTCCGCTGTATCAACGAAGAGGCCGGACGGCAGCACGAGCAACTGCGAGTTGATCACGCCGATCTGCGACTCCGTAGAGTAACTGGTCGTGGCGTAGTCGATGGTCGCACCCAAACTGAAATGATTATCGTTGCCGCCAATCGAGTGATCGTTGCTGGCTTGCAAGGCCGCGCCGCGGCCCCACGTGTGGATAAATTCATAGTCATTTTCACCGATGTACACGGCTCCGCCGTTGGAGATATCCGGCAGAGTTTGCCCCGCGGTATTCACGAGAGGCGTAACCCCATCGGGTTGGCACAGGATACCGGTCGTATTGGTGCAGGCCAGGTAATCGGTGCTGTTGCCGTTCGAGACGGTCTGCGCATATTCGCGATAATAGAGCACGCTCTGCAACGACCAAGAATCACTCATCTGTAAGGTGCCATTCAGAGTAATGAAATCGAGGGTATTGATATTGCTCTGCGGGCCTGAGAAAACCAGAGAGCGATTCACCGCAAGCTCTTCAACCGGCGAAGGACCCTGGCCATTCAGGATGTTGTCCGCGCGCGCGAAACTCAGGTCGAAGGTCGCCGTGTCGGTGTGCGCGCTGAAGACGGCGTAGAGATTGCGCAGTCGATCCTGGGAAAACCAGCGCCAGCCATCCCAGTCCAATCCTCGCCCGGCAGCATAAAAGCCAAATACACCGGAGTTCACCCCGAATTGCGCGCTCACCGCGCGTTGGCCGTAAGAGCCGCCTGTTAATTCCACGGCGGCGCCCTGGTAGGTGAACCCGTTCTTCATGGTGACCGAAATGGCGCCGCCGAGCGCGTTAAGGCCGTATACGGGACTCGCACTCACGAGTTCCACTTGGTTGATCGCAATATCGGGGAACAGATCCCAATTGACACTGTCTCCAAAGGCCTCATTGATGCGCACGCCATTTTGGTAAACAGCAAGGCCCTGCGGCGTGCCGAGCACCGGGGAGGCCTCAAATCCCCGATATAGAATGTTGGGTTGAAATGGATCATCAAGTCCGTCATTGATAGTGACACTGCCGAGATTGGAGTTTAGGGCACTGGTTAGGCTCGCCGATCCTTCTCGGGTCAGATCCGCGGCGGATAGAACTTGTACGTTTCCCGGAATCTTGTCGATGTCAATGGTGGCGCCCGGAATCGCTGTCGCCGTGACCGCAATGGGCGTCAATCTTTCCGGGCTGCTCGCGTCGCTGAGATTTGTGCCTTGAGCCGAGGAGTCTGTCGTGCTGTTTGCGCGCGATGCCGTTGTGACTGACGCTCCGAGTGCGCACCACGCCAAAATCGCGGCAGACACCACTCGGTACACTGGCACAGCTCCTGCATTACTCTATGTCGGGCGAAGTATCTACGAACGCTCCAGGTTCAACCATAGAACCATCCCCGACTGGTGCCCGATACGAGGAGCAGCAATCCCGTCACTGCTGGCGCTCGAAATCCCTCGATTGCTCAGACAAGCTCACTCCATTCGAATCTGATTTTCCTGCCGGGACAGGGGCAATCGCGGGAGCAACCGACTAATGTTGTGGGACTGCGCGCAAATCTAGCGAGATTAGAGAAAAGACCATCGACAAACCACCGATTCTCAGGCATCGGTGGCCAGTCGATGATCAATGTCGCGGACTATGCGCTGGGCCTCTGCATGAATTTTTCGGCCCGGCGGCGCAACTCATCCGGTGAGACATCCTCGACGTGCGTTGCCAGAGTCCATGTATGTCCGAATGGATCTTGCAAAGTCCCCGATCGATCGCCGTAAAACTGGTCCTTGAGCGGCTGCAGTTCCTTCGCTCCGCTGGCGACCGCACGTTTGAAGACCTCGTCCACGCGCTCGACGTATACCATCAGGCTCACGGCGGCTCCGCCCAGCGATTGTGGGCTGCGGTGGCCCATTGCAGGATGTTCGTCGGCAAGCATGATCACCGAATCGCCAATTCGAATTTCAGCGTGACCGATTTTGCCTTCGGGGCTTTCCATGCGCAGCAGCTCCGCGGCGCCGAATGCACGCTTGTAGAAATTGATTGCGTCGGCGGCTCCCTTGACAATGAGATAAGGAGTCACCGAGTGATAACCGTCTGGAATTGACTTGGTCGCCATGACTTTCCCTCCACGCCGGCCTGCTGATTGGGTAAACGCGGCGCCATTCTAGATCTTGCGGGTCACAATTCAAACCAAGCTGCCTGTGCCGCCGATGAGCAGCTGCAGCAATCGGGCCTGCTTCAGGCACCGCCTCGATAGCGCAATGTATCCACGACAACTGCCAATGCCGGCGAGGCGCGGCGACTCGCGTAATAGAGGTGATCCCCAGGATAGCTGATCGCCCAATCCTCCATAGCCGTGGTCAGCTTGCCTACGAACGGACGGCAGATCCCGAGCTTGCGTACCGATTCGATCGATTCGCAACGCGCTAACCGGTTTGTGGACTGGGTCCTTGCCTCGAACCGGAGGATTGCCAGACGCTTAGCGTCCATGAAGCGCAAGTCCTTGTGGTTCGGCATTCTGGCGCTGAGCGCCACGCACGCGGTCATCGCGGGCACGCAGTGCTCGATCAGCGATTGGGCCCTCGGGATGCCCGAGGGCACCGCGGACTTCGTGCGTTTCATCCGCCCATCGGCGATGCCGGTGGTCACGCGCGTCCAGAGAGTGACCCGGACGGCAGGCTCGCACGCCGCGACAGTATCCGGGGCCGGCACCGCCGCCGCGCCGCGTGACTGGAAAGCACGCCGCTCGCCGACGCCCTCGCCGAATCAGAAACTCGCCTATGCGGTGATGGACAACGACAGTAAGCATCTCGAGCAACTGATCAAGTCGACGCGCCTCTACCTTGACGCATCGACCGGCTCCGACCGACTCGACGGCCTGCTCAACCTAGCCGCTGGGCTGGGCGAGCCCGACGTGGCGCGCATTCTGATCGCTCACGGCGCTCAGGTTCGCAGTCAGCCGGGCGACCCGGTCGCATTGCATCCGGTCGCCGACGCGATGCTGGGCCTCGGCAGTTACCTGGGTACGCGCGATCGGCCTGAACCTTTCTTCAATGCGCCGCCGCGCTCGGTTGCGGGCTTCGTTGCGGTCATCCGCCTGTTGCTTGAGGCCGGCGCCGATCCGGACGCGCGCATCGGGCCGGGCGGGGACCTGACGACCCTCGGGAATCTCATGCTCACACCGCGCTTCGACAGTGATGTCGATCTCGCCGCTATGCTGATCGCGCATGGGGCGTCTGCGGATGGCACCACTCCCGATCGCTCAGCGCTTGGCTTCGCGATCGAGAGAGGCTATGACGACTACACCGCCGTGCTGCTCGCCGACCACGCTCCATCCAAGGCCACCTTGAACTACGGTCTCGTGACGGCAATGGCCAGAGACAATCTCGCCGTGGGCAAAACCTTGATCGAGGTCGGCGCGGACGCAAATTTCAGGATTGGGAACCTCCCGGTCCTATGTCGCGCGATCGAAGTCCCGGAGCGCCATGCGCTGGCGCTCGCGCTACTCGCTCACGGCGCGGACAGCAATGCGGAATGCGGCAACAAGAGTGCTCCCGGCAGCACACCATTGACCCTGGTCGATCCGGAAGATCACGAACTGATCGACCTGTTATTGGCCCGGGGAGGAACGCTCGGTGTACCCGCGCCGGACGCGGCGGACCTGCGCTCACACGGTGTTGATCCGGGTACGATCAACTGGGCGCTTCTGCACCGCCGCGACTACATTGCGTCTGCGCTGCTCGCACGCAATCCGGCGTCCGCGCACGAATGCGGCGCCGTCATGTACGCCGCGCGCTTCGGTGACGCCGAGACGCTGGCACAACTCCTCAGGCTCGGCGAAGACCCGAACAGCGTTTCGGAAGCCGGGGTCTCCGCGTTGATGGTTGCCGCCTTTCATGACGAGGCGAAGGCCGTCGAGGTACTGCTCGCGCAACCGCGAGTGGACCTCAACCGCGCGACGCCGGGTCATTTCAATCCAGGGTTCTTCACGGTCCAACTGGAGGGGCGCCAGCCTCCGCTGACTTTTGGGTCGCGCACCGCGCTGATGTTTGCCGCGCTGGGCGGCTCCGCCAGCGCCGCCTCGCTGCTCATCGCTCAAGGGGCCCGTCTCCACCAGAAAGATGCGGAAGGGTTGGAGGCTGCCGACTACGCAGCGAACGCTGCCGTCGGCCGGGTCTTCGCCGGCGCAAAGAACTAGTTGGCCACCACGCGGGTACGTCGAGGAATTCCTGGTCACTTCATTTGTGAGCCTCCATATACGCCCGCAGCAAAGCATTCATTCGTGATTGATATCCGGCCCCTTGGGCCTTGAACCAATCAATCACGTCGGCATCGATGCGAAGCGAGAGAAGCGTCTTCTTAGCAACGGGCTTCAGGCCCTTCCGCGCCACCGCACGCGCAAACATTGCGGGCGTCCATTCTGGTGCGTCTCCGTCCTTCACCATCGGAGCATCCGTCAAATGCCGCACACGGCTCAGGTCAGTTCGTGATTTGCGAGAAGTAGTAACGCGCTTCATGTTTTGTAGCCTTGCGAATGGAATTGATACGGATCTCGTCACCTCGCTCTGTATGCGCCACAGATACGATTTGGTCCGCCAGAAGTCCCAGCCTCAAAAAAAGTCGTCACCAGCAGACAAGATACGTAAGAGACGGCCCCCTTCGCGCTGACCTAATCGTGGACACGCCATCCGGTTGTTGCTATCGCATTGACGTCTATCGACAGGACGATTCGGGGCGCTATGCTCGTATCCTTGCGTACCGAAGCCATACCGTCTACGGGGACGGCAATCCGCTGTTAGTTTCTGACTCTGAGATGCCGGAAAGCCTTCTCCCCCACCTGTAACTCCGCGAGTTTGAAGGGAACTCCGCACCCGCCAATGCCGCAGTAGCCGTTCGGATTCTTCGCCAGATGCTGCTGGTGATAGTCGGCGCTGAAGCCGGAATTCGCACGCAAGGCAGTCGGTTATGCCGGCGTTGCCGCTTGACCGGTCGACTTTCGGGAGACGTTGCAGCCTGCCACTCGGTAGACCACCAACGCCTTTCCGCTGCTTTCAGCCATCAGTCGTGCTTGAATCTTCCTCGATTGACTCGACACATTTGGGCATCAGCCTCGCCAACAGAGTCGCCCATACAGCCACGTGTTCCGCGCTTGCATAACGGAACCAGATGTCGTCGCTTCGGTCACACCGCCGGGATGGCTTCTCGAACTTTGCGAGATACCACTTTGTGACCTCCGGCGAAACAGTCAACATCGGGTGATTACTGGGAGGACGACGAAGACTCGCGATAGCCGAGCCTTGAATACGCCACACCCCTTTACGCTGACTTTCGCTAAGCAACTTAGCAATTCGCATTCGTCGTTTTGAAGGTGATCCAGCTTCCGAGCCGCTAGATCGCTGAAACTCCACCGTGAATTGGGACCCCGCATAATCGTCCCAACCGTCGCGCGACACCTGGCACCAGAGGACGGTGTATAAGCCGTTGTGGATCCGGGACCAGCTCAGGAACGATTTCCCTCGCTTGAAACCGAGGGGTTTCAGTACCGGCGATAGCTCTTGTTTGAGTACGCCTTAGACCTCGGTTGATTTCATTTCCCCTTTGCCCTTTGCCCTATTCGCAATCCTGCCTTCGATCGAGGCCATACTGCCTCAACTCAGTCGATGCTTTCCAACTGGCCGCAATTTGTGGGATCCGTCCGCGCGCAACGACATCGACACTACAGAGCCCGGTTGCAGCGCGTCACTAATCCTCTAGATTGGCGGTGAACCCAATTCCACGGCGCTTTGTCTTATTGGGTGCCATCAGCTCGCGAATCGCGGACAGAATTCCGACGATCGCCTGGTCATGGGATGCAAATTTGCGCTCAAGACGCTCGAATCTTCGAGCGACGGCCCTATTGGTCGCGAGCAAGTTCCGAATTCGCACGAACGATCGCATGATCTCGATATTTGCGGCGATGGCGCGGTCGCTGTTGAGCACCGATGACAGCATCGCCACACCCTGCTCCGTAAACGCGTACGGGGCATATCGTCGACCGCCGCGACCGGACTTTGAGGTCACGGATTGTGATCTCAAAGCCGCCCACTCGGCAGCGGACAGTTCAAACATGAAGTCCGGCGGAAAGCGTTCTGGATTACGCTTGACCGCCTGCACCAGGCTGCGAGTCTCCACGCCATAGAGCGCAGCCAAGTCCTCATCAAGAAGGACCCGCTGGCGCCGGATAATTCAGAATGAACTGACCGACTCTTTCGGCGGCGGCTGCCATCGCGGACGTGCGTGCGGACATCTGCTGTCAGTTCGCCGATGTACGTTGGAGCCGAATCACGTGCCCGAGTGCCTCCTGCGCATCGTGGCAACAGGAATACGCCGTCATAGGCAGGATTCCAACCCGTGTTTCTGTCGCGTTTATTCAGATTCGCGCCTGAAGCACTGACTACAACGCCGCCGACCTGGATTTGCCCTTCACGGAGGACTTTTCACTGGCCGGATCACCGGTAGACTTCCGGTAGACGTCGATGTCGAAGGCAACTGGCGTTTTACACCAGAAATACGTGGATTTTGCAGCTGGCGAGCTGATAACTCTCTGGTTCCACGCAAGGACCCTCGGCTAACCGGCGACTACGCCTTCTCCCCCACCGGTAACTCCGCGAGTTTGAAGGGAACTCCGCAGCCCCCAATACCGCAGTACCCGTTCGGATTCTTCGCAAGATACTGCTGGTGATAATCCTCCGCGTAATAAAACTCCGGCGCGCTGAGGATCTCCGTGGTGATTGGGCCATGGCCCGATTTGCTTAAGGCGGCGCCATAGGCGCTGCGCGACTTCAGGGCCGCCTCCTGCTGAGACGCTCCATAGGTGTAAATGCCGGACCGGTATTGAGTGCCGACGTCGTTACCCTGGCGCATACCTTGGGTGGGATCGTGCGACTCCCAAAAAACCCGCAGCAAATCCTCGTAGCCGACCTCTTTGGGATCGAATACGACGCGAACGACCTCGCTGTGTCCGGTGCGACCGGAACATACTTCTTCGTAGCTGGGATTCGGCGTAAATCCAGCGGCATAGCCAACCGCCGTCGAGTAGACGCCCGGGATCTGCCAGAACTTTCGCTCAGCGCCCCAAAAGCACCCTAAGCCGAACAGCGCGAGCTCCATGCCGGCCGGAAACGGCGGCACAATCCGATGGCCGGATACGAAATGTTGCGGCGCAATTGACACCGCGGAAGTTCGGCCAGGCAAAGCCTGGGCTGGGAGTGGCATGGTTGCCGCTTTGCGAAAAATGGACATCAGCCGATTCTGGTGGCGCAGCTCGCGACTATCAAGCCGCGACTCGCCAATCGGTGGATTTACTGGTTGGTTTGTCCGACGACTGGTGCCGCAGGTTCCGTAACAGGCGCAGCCGCGCTCGCCGGCGGTTCAACCGGCACCAATGGCAGGTGGTAGGCATCCACTTTTGTGTTGGTTGCCTTGGCGGCCTGCTCTTTCGCTTGCGCGAGGCGCAGTTCCTCGCGCTTGCGCTCGAACTCCTCGTCGCGCTTCGCGGTATCAACCACCTCATTGCGGGCGGCAAGCCGTTCGATCGCGATACGCGCATTCTCGCACTGTGCGTCGGTCTGCGACATTCGCGGGTTGTTATGGCACTTCATCACGATGCCATCGAGGGTCACGCGGTCCTGCATCAGGTCGTCGACCGTGACGATCGGCACGCGCGGTGGCTTGCAGCCGGCAGCACCGATTGCAGCGATGCAAATCAAGCTGAAATAAAAGGCTTTTGGCTTGGCAGGTGACATGTGGCTTCCTCGCCCGCAATGTTACCTAAGTCAAACGTGCCGGCGGCCTCGATGGATGTGACATGGCTCACGACTTGAGCATCTTCTTGCTCCCCGGGTGGCCATTGCGACCGCGCGGCGAAAATTCGACGATTTGGGGCGGTGGTTTGACCTCGCTACGGCGCATGTGTACCGTTCGCAAGATCATGGCCGCCAAGAAAATCGAAAAAGAAGCCAAACCCGCCGATTTCGAGGCGGCAATGCGCGACCTCGAGGCCATCGTCGAACGCCTCGAACAGGGCGATTTACCGCTCGAGGAGTCCTTGGCGGCATTCGAGAGAGGCATCCTGCTGACGCGCAGCTGCCAAGCCGCGCTCAAGGACGCGGAACAAAAGGTCGAAATTCTATTGAAGAAATCCGGTGAATCCGTCGTTGAAACCTTCAATCCCGACGAAACTTGAACCGGCAGCGCCCGCTAGCGCGCACGCGGATATGATCGGAGCACGAGTTCGCGAATACCAAGCGCGAATCGAGCGCGTTTTGGACGCTTATTTGCCGACCGCCGAGCAAATTCCGGAGCGATTGCATGCCGCGCAGCGCTATTCGGTGCTGGGGGGCGGCAAGCGCTTACGGCCGGTGCTCGTATATTGCACCGGTGAGGCGCTCGGACTCGATGCTGAAACCCTGGACGCGCCGGCCGCTGCAGTCGAACTGATCCACGCCTATTCGCTCGTACACGACGACCTGCCGGCGATGGATGATGATGACTTGCGGCGCGGCCAACCAACGACGCATCGCGCATTCGACGAGGCGACCGCGATCTTGGTGGGCGATGCACTGCAGGTCGCGGCGTTCTCGTTGCTCGCGCGCGAGAGCAATGCAAACATTACGTCGTCGGCACGACTGCAGATGGTGCGGATCCTCGCCGACGCCAGCGGCACGGCCGGCATGGCCGGCGGCCAGGCCTTGGACCTCGCTGCCGTGGGGCGGTCTTTGAGCCTCGAGGAACTCGAGGCCATGCATCGCCTGAAGACCGGCGCCTTGATTCGGGCCAGCGTCATGATCGCGGCTGCCGCTGTGCCGCAGCTCGCGATCGAGGCGCGCGATGCGCTCGACGGCTACGCACAGGACATCGGGCTTGCGTTTCAAATTCAGGACGACATTCTCGACGTCGAGGGCAACACCCAGGATCTCGGCAAAACCATCGGAGCCGACGCCGCGAGGGCCAAACCGACGTATGCGAGCCTGTTGGGGCTCCAAGGCGCGAAGCAGCGCGCGCAGGCGCTCAAGAATCGAGCCTGCGAGCGCCTCGAAGTCTTGGGTCCGCGGGCGCAGATTCTGGCCTGGTTGGCCCGCTATGTCGTAGATCGTCGAGTTTGAGCGGACGTCATTGTAAACTACCGGCCACATGACACTCGCCGACGACTTCCCGCTCTTATCCTGCATCGAGGCCCCTGCCGATTTGCGGCGCCTCTCGCGCAACGAATTGACGGCGGTTGCCGACGAATTGCGACGCTATCTGATTCACACCGTGAGCCAACGTGGCGGTCATTTCGCCGCGGGCCTCGGCACGGTCGAGCTGACGGTCGCGCTGCACTACATTTTCAATACCCCCGATGACCGCCTGGTCTGGGACGTCGGCCATCAGGCATATCCGCATAAGGTATTGACCGGACGTCGCGATTTGCTGCGCACGATCAAGCAACACAACGGCTTGGCCCCGTTCCCGACGCGCTCCGAAAGTGTATTCGACACGTTCGGGGTCGGCCATTCGAGCACTTCGATCAGCGCCGCACTCGGCATGGCGATCGGTGCAGCCGCGCGCGGCGAGAAGCGCCGCGTGGTCGCGATCATCGGCGATGGTGCGATGACGGCCGGCATGGCATTCGAGGCCATCAATCATGCCGGCAGCCTCAACGTCGACCTGTTGGTGATACTGAACGACAATGACATGTCGATATCGAACAACGTCGGCGCGATGTCGAATTATTTCGCGCGCGTACTATCGGGAAAGCTCTATGCGACGCTGCGCGAGGGCGGGAAAAAGGTCCTGCGGCAGATGCCGACGGTTTGGGAACTCGCGCGCCGCTCGGAAGAGCATATGAAAGGCATGATCTTGCCGGGCACGATCTTCGAGGAGATGGGCCTGAACTATATCGGCCCGATCGACGGGCACGACTTGCATGCGCTCGTGGCCACGCTGGAGAACATGCGTGACCTCAAGGGCCCCCAGCTGCTGCACGTCGTCACGCGCAAAGGCAAAGGCTATGCGCCTGCCGAAGCCGATCCGATCAAATGGCATGGTCCCGGCCCGTTCGATCCGGCCAGTGCGACGATCTTCAAGGAAAAAAGCAGCGGACCCAGCTACTCGCAAGTGTTCGGCCAATGGATTTGCGATATGGCCGCGCGCGATTCCCGGATCGTTGCGATCACGCCCGCGATGCGCGAGGGCTCGGGCCTCGTGGAATTCGAAAAGAAGTTCCCGGATCGCTACTTCGACGTCGGCATCGCAGAACAGCATGCCGTGACTTTCGCCGCGGGCTTGGCCTGCGAAGGCATGCGACCCGTGGTCGCGATTTATTCGAGCTTTTTGCAGCGCGCCTATGACCAATTAGTCCACGACGTCGCACTGCAAAATCTGCCCGTGGTATTTGCGATTGATCGCGCCGGACTCGTCGGCGGCGACGGCGCGACCCACCAGGGCAGCTACGATCTGTCGTTCATGCGCTGCATCCCGGGCCTCGTGATCATGGCGCCGAGCAACGAGGATGAATGCCGCCAAATGTTGTTCACGGCGACGACGCTCGACGTTCCTTCGGCCGTGCGCTATCCGCGCGGCACGGGTCCCGGCGTCGCGGTTCAAAGCGAGATGCGGGCGCTGCCCGTGGGTCGCGGCGTCGTGGTCCGCGAAGGCCGCAGCGGCCTCGCGCTGCTCGCGTTCGGCAGCATGGTCGCTGCCGCCGATCGCATCGGCGAGAAGCTCGATGCGACGGTCGTCAACATGCGCTTCGTCAAGCCGATCGACGAGGATCTGATCGACCGCATCGCCGGCAGGCATCATCACCTGATCACTTTGGAAGAGAACGCGATAGCGGGCGGTGCCGGTAGCGCGGTCGCCGAGGTGCTGAGCGCACAAGGCCACCGCATTTCGCTGCTGCATATCGGGATCGCGGACGAGCCGATCGCGCATGGGTCGCGCGAAGATTGCCTCAAAGAGGCCGGCCTCGATATCGCTTCGGTGCAGGCGCAGATCGATGCCTGGTGGCGGCCGCGGCTGCCGCGCGCCGTGGACGCGGCCAGCTAAAGGCTCAGACTCGCGATTCGGCGGTCTGCAATCGGCCGATGATGCTGCGCAGAAACACCTGGTTGAATCGCAATTGGCACTCGGCCGAGACCTGCTCGAGCAGCGTTGAGCTGACCTTCATGACGGTAACCTCGCGCGCGGCCGTGATCGTGGCGGTGCGCTTCGCGCCGCGCACATAACTGGTCTCGCCGAAGCATTCGCCGGTCTCGAGATAGCCCAGCGCTCGCCCGTGGCGCTGCACGGCCACGCTGCCCTGGACGATGATGTAGAACCGATCGTCCATTTCGCCTTCCTTGACGATCTCCTCGTTGGCGGCATAGTCCTGCCAGCTGCTCGCGCGCAGCACTTCCCAGATCTCGCCATGAGAAAACTCGTGGAAGAACTTCAGCTTGCGCAGCAAGCTGAATTGCTCCTGCTGGTCGATGCGATTGTATTGCGCGCGCAATTTTTGATGCACGCGCGTGAGCTCGGCCGCAAAGTCAAGGCCGGTTCGATAGCGCTTTTCCGGGTCCTTGAGCAGCGCCATTGCGGTCACGTTTTCCAGTTCCTCGGGAATCTCCGGCCGCAGCGTATGGATCGGCGGCGGCGTCGCATAGACGATCTGGTGCAGCAGCTTCTGCAGATTGCCGGCGCGAAATGGGCGCGTGCCGGTCAACAATTCATACATCACGGCGCCGAGCGAATAGAGGTCGGATCGGTTCGTCAGCTCGATCGACTGCACCTGTTCCGGCGACATATAAGAGGGGCTGCCCGCGATGCCTTCGATTCGTGATATCTCGGAGTCGGCAACGAGTGCGATGCCGAAATCGATGATCCGCACGTCGCTATCGAGCGTGAGCATGATATTGCTCGGCTTGATATCACGGTGAATGACCCCGCGGCTGTGCGCGTAATGCAGCGCCCGTGCAGCCTTGTAGACGAGTTCGACGACATCATCGATTCGCAGCAAGTTATCGGGGCGGCAATAGGCGGCAAGCGTGCGCGCGCCGTGGACGTGCTCGGTCACGATATAGCAGTGGCCGTTTTCCTCGCCCGCGTCGTAAATCGGCAGGATGTTCGGGTGCTGCAACATGCCGACCATGTGCGCTTCGGAGAGGAACATCTTGCGGGCGATACGCTTGCGGTTTTCATCTCCGCTCGAATCGACGTTGTAGACTTTGATCGCGACGTCCCGACCATAGTACGGATCGTGCGAGAGATAGACGACGCCGGTGCTGCCGCGGCCTACTTCATTAATAATCAAATACTTGCCGATCTTCTCCGGCAACGGCGTATTCCCGCTCGGCGACTTCGGGATGGTTTTGGCACGGGGAATATTCAAGTTGAACCCAAGGGCTGCAGCGCGTTCCTTCGAACAATTGCCGCCCAGGATACTGGGGCAATGGGGCGCAAACTGTGATTTGGGTCCGAAGGTCAGCGAAAGTGATCGTACCCCGTCACGCTTGGGACGAAGCCCCGGCCGTTTAAACGCCAGGTAACGCCGCTGCCGGCGCCCACTTCGCCGATTGCGGTCAGGGGCAGGCCCAAGCGGGCGGCCGCCTCGCCGAGCTGCCCGAAGCGCTCAGGCGGCAGCGCGAGCAGCAATTCATAGTCGTCGCCCGCCCCGAGCGCCCAATCGCGTGCCTGTTGCGGCGATGCGAGCGCCCGCAAGGCCGGCGACAGCGGTAGTCGATCGACCTCGACCTCGACCGAAACCTGGCTCGCTGCCGCCAGTTTGGGCAGGTCACCGACGAGCCCGTCGGAGATGTCCATTGCCGCCGTGGCAATGCCGCGCGCCGCGAGCCCCAATTGCACCCGTGGTTCAGGGTATTCGAATCGCCTGATCAGTTCTTGCGCCAGCGGCTGATCGAGTCGCGGGCCAGCCGCGCCGACCTGGCCGTCGGGCAAGTGTGCGGCGCCGCCGGCCTGCACGAGCCAAAGTCCCGCCCCGGCATCGCCGAGAGTTCCGGTAACCGCAAGAATATCGCCCGGCCGAGCGCCGCTGCGCAGTAATGCAGCGCCCCGCGGGGCATGCCCCAGCAACTGCAGGCTCACGGTCAATGAACCGCCGGTCGTGTCGCCGCCGACGAGTGCGACAGCGTGGCGATCCGCGAGGGCCCAGAGCCCCGCGGCGAACCCTTCGAGCCAGCTGGGATCGGGATTCGGCATCGTCAGCGCCAAGGTCGCCCATGCCGGATTTGCGCCCATGGCCGCCAAGTCGCTCAAGTTGACCGCAAGTGCGCGATGTCCAATGCTGCGGGCGTCGGCCCCGACCGGAAAATGGCGCCCGGCAACGATCGTATCGACCGCTACCACCAAATCAGCGCCGTCGGGGACGCGCAGCAACGCAGCATCGTCGCCGATACCGAGCAGCACACCGTCTTGTGCCGACACGCGCGCGCCGCCGCGCATGAAAAAGCGCGCGATCAGGTCGAACTCGCCGAGGCTCAAGGTCCTACCCCTGTCGCTGGTTATTCGAGTACTTGTCCGTACTCGTGCGGCCGAAATTCCTGTGCCGCACGATCGAGCACCGCATTGACGAATTTGTGACCATCGGTCGCGCCGAATTGTTTTGCGAGCTGCACGGCTTCGGCGAGCACGACACGGTAGGGCAAATCCGCGGCGGACTGCAATTCGTGCAAGCCGAGCCACAGCACCGCATGCTCGATCGGATCGAGTTCTCGCGGCGGGATTTCACAAAGGCGCGCGAGGACCAGGTCGAGCGCCTCGCAGTTCGGCACGATTGCCTCGATGAGCTCCCGGAAATAACCGCGATCGACGCGCTGCGCCTCCGGGTCCGCAGCGTATTGCTGGTGCGTGTCCTGCCAAGACCGCGGGTTGATCTGCGTTTGATAGAGCGCCTGCACGGCGAGCCGGCGCGCGAGACTGCGCGCCCGATGACCGGCGCCAGCAGCACGGCCGGCAGCGGGTTGTTTCGCGCCCACCGCTACGGCTCCAGGCGCCGCAACAGATTGGCCATCTCGATCGCGGTCAACGCGGCATCGGCGCCTTTATTGCCGTCCTTGCCGCCGGCCCGATCGGTTGCCTGTTCAATCGTGTCGGTCGTCAGCACGCCGAACGCGACCGGCAGCGCACATTCGAGCGCGACCTGCGCAAGACCGCGCGCGCACTCGCCCGCCACATAGTCGAAATGCGGCGTATCGCCCCGTATCACCGCACCGAGCGCAATCAATGCGTCGTAACGGCCCGATAGCGCCAACTTGCGCACGACGAGCGGAATTTCGAAGGCGCCGGGCACACGCACGATGTCGATTTGCGCTTCGAGCACACCGTGGCGCTTGAGCGTCTCGACGGCACCTTGAATCAAGGGTTCGACGACGAAATCGTTGAATCGCGCCGCGACACACGCGAAACGCAACTCGCCGGCCGAAAGATCGCCCTCGATTATTCTCGGCTGGTCACTGGGCACTGGTCGGATCCTTCGGAACTAGGGTTTGCAAAGTATATGCCTGTTGCCGCGTCATTCGCCGCCATGGACATACTCGGTGACCTCCAAATCAAAGGCAGCGAGGCCTTGCAACTGCTTCGGGGCACTGAGCACGCGCATGCGTTTGAGGCCGAGGTCCTTGAGGATTTGCGCGCCGATGCCGTAGGTGCGCAGTACGGTTGCACCGGCGCTTGGTATGCCCGAAGGCTTCTTGGTATCGAGCGAGCGCACGCTGTCCATGAAATCTCGCGGACTCTCGTCCGGCCGCAAGATCACGACGACACCCGAGGGCTCGGTCGCGACGCGGCGAATCGCCGACCGCAGAGGCCAACCCAAGCGATCGCTGCGCACGCCCAGCACATCGCGCAACGTCTCTTTGATGTGCACACGCACGAGCGGTGGCGGCGCGGAATTGAGGTCGCCCTTGACGAGCGCGATGTGCACATTTTTGTGGACGTGATCCTCGTAGCAGTAAAGGCGGAACGCGCCGTAATCGGTCTCGACGTTCTCCTCGTAAATGCGCTCGACCGAGCGCTCGTTCTTCAATCGGTAGCGGATCAGGTCAGCAATCGTGCCGATCTTCAACTGGTGCGTCTTGGCAAACAGCTGCAGGTCCGGCCGTCGCGCCATCGTGCCATCCTCGTTGAGTATCTCGACGATCACGGCGGCGGGAGAAAATCCGGCGAGCCGCGCCAGATCGCAGCCGGCTTCCGTGTGCCCGGCCCGAGTCAGCACACCGCCGGGCTGCGCCATCAACGGAAAGATGTGCCCGGGCTGGCGCAGATCCTCCGGCTGCGCGCCCGATGCAACTGCCGTTTGTATCGTGTGCGCGCGATCGTGCGCCGAAATACCGGTGGTAACACCTTCGGCCGCCTCGATCGACAACGTGAAATTGGTTTTATGCAGACTGTCGGTGTCGCTGACCATCAGCGGCAGCCGCAACTGCCGGCAGTGATCGCGTGTGAGCGTGAGGCAAATCAATCCGCGCCCGTACCGGGCCATGAAATTGACGTCCTCGGCCCGCACACAGGCCGCCGCCATGACCAGATCTCCCTCGTTCTCGCGATCCTCATCGTCCATGATCACGGCCATTTTGCCGCGGCGCATGTCCCCGAGAATCTCATCAATTGTATTGAAGCCAGCCATAGTGCGTATCACTCTTCGGTTTTTGAAATCAGACGATCCAAATATCGCGCGATCACGTCGATTTCCACGTTGACGCGGTCGCCGACCGCCAGTTCGCCGAGCGTCGTCGCCCGATGCGTGTGGGGAATGATGTTGACGTCGAACAGGGCGCCCCGCACCGCGTTGACGGTCAAACTCACGCCATTGATGCAGATCGAACCCTTCGGCGCGACGAAGCGCGCGAGCGCGGCCGGCAGCTCGAACTGCAGGCGCCACGAGCGTGCGTCGGGTTGAATCTGCACGAGCTTGCCGACCGCATCGACATGCCCGCTGACCAGGTGGCCGC
>Ga0187847_10001306_pt1 | contig 22879 bp, 18 predicted proteins | sample June2016WEW_4_10_FD_132458 | JGI IMG/M metagenome (GOLD analysis project Ga0187847, IMG submission 132458) | Peatland microbial communities from SPRUCE experiment site at the Marcell Experimental Forest, Minnesota, USA - June2016WEW_4_10 | ecosystem: Environmental > Terrestrial > Soil >...
CGATCTCAAACAATGGCGCGGAATTGCCACTCGTTACGCCAAGCGCGCAGACTCCTTCCTCGCCGCCGTGCACATTCGATGCCTCATGTTGTGGATTAGAGTCTCGTGACGACAACGCCTAGGTCTCGGTCGCGCGCTGGGCGAGGAAACGCTCGATGCCGTTTGTGCGCAATTGCATGAGTGGGGCGAGATCTTGCTCGAGCGGAATCTGTGCCTGTCCGTCAACCTGACGCGCCGGCAACTTTTCAATCTCGAGTTGATTCCCCGAATGGCAAAGTCTCTTGCGGCAAGCGACGCCGATCCCTCGCGCCTCGCGTTCGAGGTTCCTGAAACCGCGCTCAACGAGGCTCCCGATGCTGCAGTCGCCGCGCTACAGCGCCTAGCCGACTGTTAGGTGCGGGTGGCCATTGGCGACTTTGGCAGCAGCCTCGCGCCCTTGAATCATCTGCTGCAACTGCCTGTTACCATGGTCAAGCTCGCTTCAAGGGTTACGGCCGCTGCCGTTGCTTCAGCCCGTCAGCAGGCCGTGCTGGAGTCGCTTCTTCACCACGCCGATGCTCTGGGTCTTCCCGTCGTTGCCCAGGGAATCGAGGCGCGTGAACAGGTTGCCTCTCTCGTACGCTTGGGCTGCAAACTGGGTCAGGGGCCGCTCATGTCGCGCGCTCTCGATCCGGAGCATGCGCTTGAACTGGCGCAAACCGGCTCGCGGACGACTGCCTCCTGAGCCTGAATCGATGCGGTAAGATTTCGCGAGGAGTTTGACGGGCCGTCCCGTGAAGAGTTGGTGCCCTATGTCCCGATTTTGGGACGCGGGATCGCACGCCCCACCAACCTGCTTCGCCCTCGAATTTAAGATTTGAACGAGTGATGCAATGACGGCCACTCCGGTGTAGCATGAACCCATGACGCCCCCAGGGCCCGCGCGCAAACCAGGCAAGCCGCGAGTCACCACTCGCCGTCAAAAGCGAGCTGCAAAGCAATTGGTCATCGTCACCGGAATCTCCGGCTCGGGAAAGGCTTCGGCGCTCAAGGCCTTTGAGGATCTTGGGTTTCACTGCGTCGACAATCTCCCGCTCGAACTTCTGCCTGATTTTGCCGGCCTCGTCAGTGCGTCCACCGAGGTAGCGCGCGCGGCGATCGTGGTCGACGTGCGCGAAGGCGCAACCCTCGACCGCCTGCCCGAAATCCTGAAGAGCATCAAAAAGCTGGTCGAAACGCGCGTGGTGTTTCTCGATGCCCAGGACGCCGCCCTCGTCCGCCGCTACTCTGAGACGCGCCGTCCGCACCCGCTCGGTCAGTCTGACACCGTGTGGCGCTCCATCGTGGAAGAGCGTCAGTTGCTCGATCCCATCCGCAACGTCGCCGACACCCTTATCGACACCTCCAACTTCAACGTGCATGAGCTGCGCGCCGACATTCTTGCCCGCTTCGGCCAGAAGGAAGAAACCAAGCGCCTGCTCGTCTCCTGCCTTAGCTTCGGTTTCAAGAACGGCGTGCCGCTCGACGCGGACATGGTCTTCGACGTGCGCTTCCTGCCCAACCCGCACTTTGTGCCGGAGTTTCGCAAAAAGACCGGCCTCGATCCCAAGGTTGCCGCCTACGTGCGCGGCTTTCCGCAGACCAAAGAGTTTCTCGATCGCGTGACCAAGCTGATGCTCTACCTGCTGCCGCACTACGTGGAGGAGGGCAAGAGCTACCTGACCGTAGCCTTCGGTTGCACCGGCGGCCAGCATCGCAGCGTGATGATGGCAGAAGAGATCGCCAAGCGCATTGCGAAAGCCGGCTATCAGGTGAAAGCTCTGCACCGCGACATTGTGCGCTAGCGATTTCGTCTTGCTTCGGGAAGGATCTCCTATCGCAAATCATGATCCACTTCCGGTATCGGTCAAGGGAGTCTTGCTCCGAACAAACGACGGAGCAGCCGAAGTGCTTCTCTTGCGCAACGACAGAAACGAGTGGGAGCTACCGGGCGGACGGCCCGAAGCGGGTGAGACTCCGGAAGAGTGTCTCTCTCGAGAGATCCTGGAAGAAACGGGGCTCTCGATTGGGGTGGGCCCATGCATCGCGAACGGTGTGCTCACGATCCATCTGCGTCATGCTCCAGCTGCAAAGGATGTTTTGATATCGGCCTACGGGTGCCACCTGAAGGGCCCCTACGACGCGAGCGCTTCCATTGCGCTTAGCAGCGAACACGAGGGCGCCGGATGGATTCGCGTTGAGAACCTGAGCGCCATGAGCGATGTGCCCGAAATCTATAAGGCGGCCGTGTTGGGCTGGAACGAGATTGATCTATAAACCCGCGAAGTCGGGACATGCCAGATACACACGAGGCCGCGTGAGTCACGAGTTCATCGCGTCGGGAGTTCATCCAGCCACCGTGCCAGCGCATCTTCAAATGATTTGTCGCTGTTGGCTGAAGGCAGCCACACCAGCATCCTGCGACCGGCAACCTTCTCATACGCCTTCGGCTCATGCGGCAAGACGCCGGCCTTCGACCGCTCGTCCGATGCGAACCACAGAACCGGCACGCGCACTTTTGCTGCGGCCGCGTTCAAATCGTAACGGTCGTGCACCAGCAGCCGCGCGGGAACCAGACGCGCACGTGCATCGCTGAAAAAAGCACTCGTCGGATCTGCGAGCGGCGATTCCACAATCACTCCCACTAGCTCGGGATGTGCGGCGGCTTCTTCGAGAGCCAGATTTGCGCCCACGGCTGTGCCATCGAGCACAATGGCTCCGGGAGCGACGTGCCTGGTTGCAGTCAAATATTGGAGCGCCGACTCGGCATCTTCGCGCCAGTGTACCTCGCTGGGGCGCGCAAACTGGCTCTGCCCGTAGCCGCGATAGTCGAAGGCCAGCACGTTCACGCCTGCCGCGTGCAGCCGGGCGAGCGCGTCCACGGTGTCTCCTAAATTGCCGTCCTGCCCGTGCAGGTCGAGAACCGTGAGACGGCAGAATCTTGTGTCTGGCGCGGCGGCGATCCACCAGCCCGTGAGCTGCGGCGTGCCTGCGTCAGTCGCTGCGAATCCCACTGCATCGAAGGCCAGTCCCGCGCTTGCAGGCGTGCGTGCAACCGTCGCTGCCGGATGGTAGAGCAGTTGCCAACTCCCCTGCCAAAAAAGAAGACACAATGCGCCCCACACGCACAAGATCGCCGCGCCTACCGTGAGGGCGACGGCGCCGAGGAGCCAACGCCCTGAGACCGTGGCGGGCTCCGATCCTGAGCGCGACTCGGCTTGGCCGCGTCTGCCGGTATCCAGTTCTTCGTCGCTCCGCGGGTGCGTGCGCGACGCAATCTCTACTCTCTCTTTCTTTCTGGCCATATGTGCCGTGTCTTTTCTCCCAGTCCCGAGTCGCGGAATCAAATTCCATGCTAATTCGCTGCCCTGTAAGCGGGTTTTCGGCTCTCGGGTGTATAGTTTTTCTTGGTTTCCGAAATCGTTTACGGAGAGTTCGAAAAATGCTGCAAAACAGCCAGGAAATAACGAAACCCGCCGCCAATGAAGTGCTGCTCGTCACCAGTGGAGATCTGCGCCAATCGGCCAACCAGGTGTGCTGGCCCGCGCAGCGCGACATGGAAGAGAAGCTTACTGCAGCCTTTGCGCAAAAGGGCTACAAGCTCATCCGCGCCCACGCTTACGACGAGAAGACGGAGCACGGCTTCATCTCTTCGCAGCGCCAGGGCATGGACGTCTTCATGAAGATTCATCCCGATGCGAAGCTGGTGTTTGCCACCGCGGCTTGGCAGTACTCGCATCACGTGCTGCCCGGCCTGCGCAGCCACCGCGGCCCCATTCTTACGGCCGCCAACTGGTCGGGCCAATGGCCGGGCCTCGTGGGCCTGCTCAATCTGAATGGCTCGCTCATCAAGGCCGGCAAGCCCTTCTCATCCATCTGGAGCAAGGATTTTACCGACGCCTACTTCCAAAACGCTCTCGGCGAGTGGCTCAAAAACGGCAAGATCACCCACGACCTCTCGCACGTGCATGCGCTCGACAAGAACAAGTTGCCCGCCGAGAGCGCGAAGCTCGGCGCCGAGCTTGCCGCCGCGCTCAAGCATCACAAAGCCATCATGGGCATCTTCGACGAAGGCTGCATGGGCATGTATAACGCCATCATCGACGATGAGCTGCTCAATCCCGCGGGCATCTTCAAAGAGCGGCTGAGCCAGTCGGCGCTCGTGGCCAAAATGCGCACCGTCAGCGATGCCGAGGCGAAAGCAGTTTATGACTGGCTGGTTGCGAAAGGCGTCAAATTCGACTTCGGCAAGGACGAAGCCACCGAACTTACCCTCGATCAGGTGCTCGGCCAATCGAAGATGTACATCGCCGCGGTGCGCATCGCGCATGAGTACGGCTGCGACGCCGTCGGCATCCAGTATCAGCAGGGGCTCAAGGACATGGCGCCCGCCTCCGACTTGGCCGAAGGCATGTTGAACAACGCCGATCGTCCGCCTGTCTTTGCCGAAGGCACGAAGGACGAACTGTTCGCGGGCGGCCCGCTCCCCCACTTCAACGAAGTGGACGAGTGCGCCGGCGTCGACATTATGATCACCAACCAGTGCTGGAAAGCGCTCGGCCTCGACCCCTCCACCACGCTACACGATGTGCGCTGGGGCGAGCACTACAAGGGCGACGGCAACGGCTCTGGCAATATCGACGATTTTGTCTGGCTGCTGCAGATCTCCGGCGCCGCGCCGGCTAATCACTTTGTGGGAGGCTACGCGGGCGCAATCAGCGAACGCCAGCCGGCCATGTACTTCCCGCTCGGCGGAGGATCACTCAAAGGCGTTGGCAAGCCTGGCGAAATTGTCTGGAGCCGCGCGTTCGTCGAGGGCGGGGCTTTGCATTGCGACATGGGACGGGGCACGGTTGTGACTCTGCCTGCGGCGGAAACCGAGCGCCGCTGGCACGAAGTTACGCCCCAATGGCCCATTGTGCATACCATTCTGCACGGCATGAGCCAGAACCAATTCATGGCCCGCCACCGCGCCAATCACATCAACGTGGCCTACGCGCCATCAGCGGATGCCGCCAACAAGGCGCTCGCCACCAAAGCCGCCATGCTTGCGGAGCTTGGCATTCACGTGCATCTCTGTGGGGTGACGCCCTAATAGCAGAGAGCTGCAACAAATCTTCCGTTTCCGCGTCCTAAAGAGGACAGTCCAAACTGTCCTCGACGGGAGGTTTCGTTGCTACGGAGAACGTTTGTGGGAGGGCTTGCATCGGTAGCCGCTTATACTTTGGCTGCAAAAGCAGCATCTATTGCAGAGTTAACCCCAATCGAGATGCGTGTGAAAGCTCAGCTTGACCTGAACGTGATTGACGAGCTGACGGTAGGGGCCGTCATGATGGCTGTGCAGCATGGCAAGGTATTAGTGCTCGAAGCTGCGGGGTATATGGACAGTGCAACCAAGATACCGATGCCCGCTGACGCCATCTTCGATATTCGCTCTGTCAGCAAACCAATCACTGTTTTTGCCGGATTGCAGTTAGTGGACGCAGGCAAGCTCGCTCTCGACGATCCAATCTCCAGGTTCCTTCCTGAATTCGCAGATGCAACGGTCAAGGGCGAACAGTATCCTGCCAAAGCTCCGATCACCATCCGTCAGCTCATGACGCACACCTCTGGAATTTCAGACCAACGTCCTCCTCAACTCGAGAACATAACCCGGACCTTCGACCGCACGCTTGCGGAGGATGTAGCTCTTGTAGCACAGCAGCCTTTGGACTTCACGCCGGGAACCAAATGGGCTTATAGCAGTTCTGGAATTGCCGTCTTGGGGAGGATCGTTGAGGTCGTCTCGGGCGAGCCATTTGAAAAGTTTATGCAAGAGCGTACCTTTGCGCCACTCGATATGGAGGACAGCTCGTTTTTTACGAACCCTGCGAAGGTAGCGCGAATTCCTACGATGTATAACCTCGTCAACGGCCATCTGGTCAAAGATGCGATGGACGTAACCCGGCCTCATCAGAAATATTCTGCTCCCGATTTTGGGATGTTTTCAACGGCTGAGGATCTTCGTCACTTCGGGCAGATGATGTTGGACCGGGGAACGTGGAGAGGCCGGCGTTTGTTATCTGAAGGCTTGGTCGGCTCAATGACGACTGCTGTATGGCAGACCGCGGTGCCCAAGTACCACGCCGGGCTAGGATGGGCAATTCATACTGGTAGAGAGGCCCAGGCGATGAGCTACGCGGTGACCGATGGCAGTTACGGAGCGAACGGGGCGAGCGGTTGTATCGTGTGGCTTGACCCAGGTATTCAGCTTATCCGCATTTACCTGACTCACTACTTCCTCGGAGACTTCCGCGAAGGAAACCTTGTGATGAATGCTGCTTTTCCCGGTTGAGTGCTGCTGGAAACTCTGTGTGCGTGTGAAGCACGGAGCTGACGGCAGACAACTGCTTCTCACTGTTCTGCCGCTATCTCCTGCGCCGCGGGAATGATCCCCATCTCCTGATAAATAGGCCGCACCACCACGCGCAGCGCCGGCAGCCGCGTGAAGAACCAAATCGCGCCGAGCACGACGACTAGCCCATTAATGATGACGGTCCATTGCGCGCCGGTCAGCACCATTCCGCTAACAATCCACACCGGCGTTGAAGGAATTGCATGCGCCATCAGCCCCGCCAGCAGGCTGCCGAACGGCGCCATGCCCATGAAGGCCATGGTGTAGTAGCTCATCACGCGGCCACGCTTGTCTTCATCAACCAGTGTCTGGATGATGGTGTTGCTTGACGCCATGCCCTGCATCATGCCCGCACCCGCTATCATCACGGTCACCATCGAAAGCCAGAAGACGTGCGACAGCCCGAACCCGATCAGCCCCACCCCGAAGACCCCAGCCGCAAACGGAATCATGCGAATGAGCCCGCGCACGTTTCTGCGCGCAGCCAGTGAAAGCGCGGAAGCGAGCGCGCCTACGCCCATTGCACCCATCAGGAACCCGAGCGTATGCGGGCCGCCATTAAGCACCGTGGCCGCAAACACCGGCATCAGTACCACGAATGGCATCCCCATCAGGCTCACCACGGCAAAAAGCATCAGGATGGTTCGGATGGGCAGGAACCCCGAGACGTAGCTCCAGCCCTCCTTCATCTCGTGGAAGGTTGAGGTCGCCTTGCGCATCACCGCCGGCACGTCTACGCGCATCATGAGCAGTGACGCGATGACCGCGATGTAGCTGATGCCATCGATGAGGAAGCACCACGCCTCGCTCGTTACCGCGATCAGCATTCCGGCCAGTGACGGGCCGATCAGGCGCGCCACATTGACCATCGAAGAATTGATCGCGATGGCGTTGCCCAGGTCGGCGCGGTCCTCCACCATTTGCACCATGAAGGACTGGCGTCCGGGCATGTCAAAGGCGTTGATAATGCCCTGCATCACACCCAGAAACAGAATCCAATGGATGGTGATGTGCCCGGAAAACGTGAGCCCGGCCAACGTGAACGACTGCACCATGGCGAGGGTCTGCGTCCACACCAGCACCTTGCGGCGGTTTAGCCGATCAATCCACACGCCCGCGAACGGCGCAAAGAGAAATGTGGGAATCTGCCCTGCGAAGCTCACCGTTCCCAGCAGCAGCGCCGAATGCGTGAGCCGGTACACCAGCCACGAGGTAGCGATGCGCGTCATCCAGCTGCCGATGAGCGAAATCGTCTGCCCGCCGAAGAACAGCCGGAAGTTACGGTGCCGCAACGCTCGCCATGCGTGAGATATGCCCGCCGATTCCTTTTGCTCTGTCGGTTTAGTGGTCAAACATACTCCTCACCTACGGGATGCGCGTTGTCGATTCGGATTTTGCACGTTCTTCTCATCTTCTACTCTAAAGAACCCCGCGCGTGTTGTGAATTCTCCGGCAGCCGGCGCTCTGCGAAAATAGGAAGTAAAGGAAAAAGTTTTTGCGGCTGGGCCGCCTGACTCTTCTTGACGGATTCTTCCAACGCGGACGCACTATGCGGGCTCCTTAAGTCCGTATTCGGCTTTGCCGGCTTCCGCGCGAATCAGGAAGATGTTTGTCGCGCGGCCATTTCCGGCCGTGACCTGTTGCTCGTGATGCCGACCGGGGCAGGGAAGTCGCTCTGCTACCAGTTGCCCGCCATTGCGCGCGGCGGAACCGCGCTGGTGATTTCGCCTTTGATCTCGCTCATGGAGGATCAGGCTGCAAAATTGACCGCGATCGGTCTGCGTGTCGGACGAATTCACTCCGGGCTGGAACGCGGCGCGGCCCGTCAGGTTTGCGTCGAGTATCTGCGGGGCGGGTTGCAGTTTCTTTTTATTGCACCGGAGCGGTTGCGCGTTTCTGGATTTCCCGAAATGTTGGCAAAACAAAGACTCGCGTTGATCGCCATCGACGAGGCACACTGCATCTCGCAATGGGGCCACGATTTCCGTCCCGACTACCGGATGCTCGGTCAATATTTGCCGGGGTTGCGCGAATCGGAAGACCCCGCACCGGTGATTGCGCTGACGGCAACTGCCACGCCGCGCGTGCAGGCCGACATTCTCACGCAACTGGGCATGATCGACCCGCTCAAGTTTATCCACGGCTTCCGCCGAGAGAATCTCGCCATTGAAGTGGTCGAGGTTTCGATTCCGGCGCGGGCCGGCGTCATCTGCCGCTTGCTGGCTGATGCCTCGCGGCGGCCGGCCATTGTGTACGCCACGTCGAGAAAGCAGTCCGAAAGCCTGGCTGCGGAGCTGTCCTCGATGCTTCCGGCTGCTGCCTATCATGCCGGTCTCGACGCGGAGACGCGCGACCGCGTGCAGAAGGCTTTCCAGGCTGGTGAATTGGAAGTTGTGGTGGCGACCATTGCATTCGGAATGGGGATCGACAAGGCCAATATCAGGACCGTGATTCACGCCGGATTGTCGGCCACTCTTGAGGGCTTCTATCAGGAGATCGGCCGCGCCGGACGCGATGGCGCACTCAGCCGGACTTACCTGATGCACTCCTATGCCGACCAGCGCACGCACGACTTCTTCCTCAATCGCGATTATCCTCCGGTCGAGCACTTGAACAAAGTCTTCGCGGCGCTTCGCACGGAGCCGCATCTAGTCGAAGAGTTGCGCGCTACCACGGACCTTGCCGAGGAAGAATTCGACAAGGCTCTGGAGAAGCTGGAGATTCACGGTGGTGCGCGCGTCGATTTCGGGGGAACGGTGACCAAAGGCGCTGCCGGGTGGCAGAAAACCTACACGGTGCAAGCCCAGCATCGCACCGAGCAGTTCGAAAAGGTGGTGCAATTCACGGATTCGAGCGCTTGCCGGATGTCGCAGCTGGTGCGGCATTTCGGAGATGTGAAAGATGCGGGCCGAGCGTGCGGAATCTGCGACATCTGCGATCCGGCGGGTGCGGTGCTGCGCCGCTTCCGGCACGCTGCGCCTGCCGAGCGAGTCATTGTCCAGGCAATGGTGGACGAACTGCGGCCAGTAGCGTACGTCGCGGCGGGAACGCTGCAGCGGAAACTTGAACTGGTCGGTAGAATGAGCCGCGACGAGTACGACGCACTACTCGGTGCAATGGCGTGCGCCGGACTCATTGAGATTGAGGAGGCGGCCTTTGAGAAGAACGGCGAGGTTCTGCATTTCCGCAAGGTGATGCTGACCGATGCGGGAGGCAACGTAAGGCCGACAACACCGCTTGAGCTGCTGATTGCCGATGGGATTGTCGAGGAGTTTGATGCCGGCGGCCCTACTCCGCGACGGACGAAGCAAACTAAATCCGCTGCGCGAAAAACGGACGACGCAGCAGCAATTTTGCCGCAGGCGACTCCCGCTTCCGAGGCTTTGACGGCGCGGCTCAAGGAGTGGCGCACCATCGAAGCGAAACGTCTTGGCGTTCCGGCGTACGTGGTGCTCCACGACCGCACATTGCAAGCTGTTGCCATTGCTCGGCCCGCTAATCCTGCACAATTGCTCGCCATCGACGGCATTGGCCCGGCCAAGGTCGAGCGGTTCGGCGACGAAATTCTGAAAATGTGCGCTTCGTCTTTGGAGTGATTGGCTCGCAGCTTTTGCTACTCAGCTGCTTTGGCCGCGAGGGCTTCGACGGCGGAGAGGTTCTGCAATAGGTTAGCGGGAACGTTGTGGCGTTCGCGCAGATACTCAATGGAGTTGTATGAGATCCACACTTTCCCTGCCTGGTCCTGCCACACAAGAATCTTCAGCGGCAGATCGATGGCAATGCTTGGAGCGGCCAGCATCACAGGCGTGCCCGCCTTCGGACTGCCGAAAATCAGCAGCTTCGTGGGCGGCATCTCCATTCCCGCCTTGGCCGCCTCACCGCTGTGATCCACGAGCGCAAACAGGGTTATGCCCTTCGCTTCCAGAAATGCACGCACGCCGACCACGGTTTCATCCACCGAGCGTTGGCTCGGCACATCGACGATTCCTCGATCGTTTGCTGTCATATGCGCCTCCATGTCATTGGGAATAAGTCGATACCTGGGGATAAGTCGAAACCTTACACACGAAGCAATACAAGATATATTGCCATCGCCAGCCCAACCATGGCGAGGAAGATTGCCAATGCCATCGCTTGTGCCGTGGGATGACTGCGCGGAATCTCGCCGCTGTCTAGCTTGCGCACCAAGCCTAAGTGATGAACGCCGGCGAAGACGTTCACGATGACCCCCACCAGAATCAGCACTGTGCCAAACCAGAGCGAGAATCCCTGGCCATGTTGCGGAATCGCTGCGCGAAACGCCTGTACCTGTTGGAGAAATAGTCCAAAACGCGCCACAACAAAGCCAAACCCCATCAGAGCTAGCCCGGTGCGAATCCACGCAAGAAAGGTGCGCTCAGCGGCAAGGTAGTCGCTGAGCGCCGCCTTCTGGTTCGACTCCGTGGGCTTCTCCATCGTGTGCTGCCGTGTTGATTACGCGACCCGCTCGATCGTCAGTGATTCCAGCACTACGGGCTTGTGCGGCTTGTCCTGCGCGTTGCGTGCGACTTTGGAGATCGCCACAACAACTTCCTGGCCTTCGACGACTTCGCCGAAGATCGTGTGGTTGCCGGTCAGGTGTGGTGTGGGCGCAACGGTGATAAAGAACTGGCTGCCGTTGGTGTTCGGGCCCGCATTGGCCATGGCCAGCTTGCCTGCCTTGTCGAACTTGTACGGCGAGCCCTTGGTCTCATCTTGAAAGCGGTAGCCTGGCCCTCCCATGCCGTTGCCGGCCGGGTCGCCGCCCTGGATCATGAAATCGGGAATGACGCGATGAAAGATGGTGCCGTCGTAGAGCTTGTTCTTCGACTTGGCGCGCGTCGTGGGATGCGTCCACTCTTTGGCGCCTTCTGCTAGCTCGATAAAGTTCTTTACGGTGACGGGCGCTTCGGTCTCGAAAAGGCGCACGGTAATCTTGCCTTCCGTGGTGCCGAAGACCGCATAAACTCCAGGTGTTTTGCTCATGTAAAACTCCTCTTTGAATGGGTTCGACTGCAATACGAAACAAAACTAACTCGACTCAGTCTACTCCTGAGTCGCGCGGTTCAAATCCCGCGCACTGGCGCCGTCTCCGGCCGGCAGCAGCAACTTCGCTGCGCCTACGGAAACGATAGCCAGCACAATTCCTCCAATGACATCGACAAGATAGTGCCAGCCTGTGGTGAGCGTCGAAAGCCCTACCAGTACCGCCATAGCCCATGCCGGCGCGCGCAGCCAACGAATTGCGCTAAGCGCCACCGCGGTCAGAATCGCCAGCAAAACGTGAAACGACGGGAACGCGACAATTCCCGCGTCTTCCATATCCAGCGTCACGGGCCCAGGCATTTTGAGCCGCTCAAGGTACGCGGTTACCACCGCCTGTTCTTTCGCCGGCGCGTAGCCCTCAGTCGTCCAGGGCCCCGCCGCCGGCCAAATCGCAAACGCCGACGCCGTCAGAATCCCCGCCAGCACAATGCCCAGCATGTATCGCCGCGATGCATTTATGTGCCCACACATCGCCGGCAACAACACCGCGACAATCATTAACGGACCAGACATGGCGTACGAAAGCGTGAGGGAGATCCTCAGCGCCGGCATCCGCGCCGCTATCGCGACTGCCGAGGCCGTTGCGAAATGCATTCGCGCATCCAGCCGCGCCAGCTCCTGATCGACCAGAGGATACGGACTTCTTGCTGCAAGCTGGATCAGCACCGATAACACGTTGGTAAATACCACGATCCAGATTCCCGACTCGCAGGCATCCACCAACCTCGGCAGCGGCCGCGACCTGCAATACCAGAGCGCGAACGCCAGCAGCACCAGCGAATACAAAGGGCCAAGAAAATAGTCCTTTGTTCCTACATGCGCCAGCCGTGCCACCACCAGGTCGAACGCCGTCAGCGTCACCGCCAGCGCCGCCATCAGCACACTGAACCGCCGCGCGGAAGTTTGCTGTGCACGGAGCGCGGTCTGCGCTTGAGCCGCCGATATCTGTGTGGCAGCGCTCATGGATTCCGTGGCGCGGGCGCTTGGCCCGGAAGCGGCGGCATCGGTTGACCTTCGCGTACGATCGTCACCTTTTGCAGCACCACCGACGTCTGCGGTTTATCGTTCGCATCGCGTGGCACGCGTGCAATGGCCTTCACCACGGCAACGCTTGCGTCGTCGCATTGGCCAAAGAGCGTGTAGTGCTGGTTGAGCGAGTCGTAACCCTGTTCGGTGATGAAAAACTGACTACCGTTTGTGTTGGGTCCGCTGTTGGCCATCGCCAGCCGCCCTGGCTGGTCAAAATTCAGGTTGGGATCGAACTCGTCGTCGAACTTGTAGCCCGGATCTCCCATTCCCGTGCCTGTCGGATCGCCACCCTGAATCATGAACTCAGGAATCACGCGATGGAAGATGGTGCCGTCGTAATAGCGCTTGTGGTGCTGCACCTTTTGGGTCGTGGGATCGGTCCAGTCCTTGGTGCCTTCTGCCAAGCCGATGAAGTTTGCCACGGCCTTCGGCGCCTGCTTCTGGTAGAACTGGCAGGTGATGCGGCCCATCGAAGTGTCCATCACCACATACGGCCCGTTGGGAACGGTCATTGCCGCGGCAGTTGCCTGCGGAGCGTCGGGAATCTGCTGGCTTGCCGGTGTGGACTGTCGCGCAAAGACAAGCAGAGCCGCGCCTGCGATGCAACACGCGGCCAGGGCAGAGAAGAGAACTACGCGCTGAGTTTTCATGCCGACTTCGAGGGTAAATCATGCACCGGGCAGCGTGCCAGTAACGTTGGTTTCCCGACCCGCACAAGTCAGGGGGCAATGAACCTCTCTGTGCCCTGCGCGCTAGTTTTCCGTCGGCGTCTTCTCGATGTGATCGATCACCAGCCGATCCACGGTGGCTTTGCTGTCTTCCAACTTCAGCCCCATTTGCTTGACGGAGTCGAAAACACTCGACCCGCCGCCTGGGTCTGAGGCTTCAGGAACTGTGTTCGCGCCAGCGCCGCCGCTCGACGGGCTTGCCGGCATTCCCATACCTTGCGTGCGGGCCGTAGCCATCAAATCCGCCATAGAAAGCTCAACATCCACCTGGTAGTAGCCTTTGAGTCCGGTCATGTCGACCACCTGACGGCTGTTGGCGCCGCCCATCTGCATCAAGATGGTCGAAAGCAACCGCGCGAATCCGTCCATGGTCACGCCGCTCGATTTTATGTCGAACGTCATGCTTTGCCTGTCGATCTTCTCGACGATCGTGCCCCTGGCGCCCATGTTCACGGTGATCGTGCCGTCGGTGTTCATCTTGATGCGCATAGGCCCACCGACGTCATCCACTTGCCGTTCGCCGGGCTGGAGCGGTGAGTTGGGGTCGAACGCTTGCGGTGTGGTCGCGGATTCTTTCATCTTCGGCCCGCCCTTGCCGACTACGAGCGCCAGCACCTTGTGCTCCTCCTGGGTCCGGTGCGCCACCAGCTTGAACCGCTCCCCGAGCAACGCCTGCAACATGACGGGAACGTCGTCCTTTGTCGCACCCTCAGGAATCGTGGCCTCGATATCGAAGCGCGTTTGCGACAGCCATGCCGGGCCGCTGATCTGATAGGACCGCAAGTTATAGGCTAGGGCAATCAGCTGATCGAGCGGCTCGTAGGTATACGTTGCCCGCGTGGCGTCGACCTGCGGGCCGACCTTCGGCATCCGGCCCGCCTGCATATCGGCAGCCATTCGTTGCATATCGAGCGGTGCGGCCGGTTTGACAGTGGCCACGTCGAATGAGAGTTTGCTCTGCGGTGCCTGTCCGGATGCTGGTTTGCTCTGCGGCGTCTGCCCAGATACGGCGTCCGATGCAACGAGAAGAAGGATGAGTGCGGTGGGAATACAGCGATGGAATTTCATACAGGCTCTTTCTGTGGGGTGAAATCTGGTGCGATTATACGTCTTACGCGCTCAAGAGCCTTTTGGTTCCCGTTACGCTAAATGAGCTTCAAAAAGCTTCCGCGACTGAGCCTCGCACCCGGGAAGACCGTCTCCAGATTCTCCGCGCTCAGCGTCTGCGTGACCACTTCGCCAAGCACTTGCCGAAAGTCAGTGGTCAACGCCAAGTCGCGGCCTTCGTTCAGTTGCTCGTTCTCCAAGCCTGGCCAGCGGCCGTAGACCTTGCCGCCCTTAACGTTCGCGCCCAGCACAAACATTGCATTGGCGTGGCCGTGATCGGTGCCGCCGGTTCCGTTTTCATGTGCCGTGCGCCCGAACTCCGACATCGTCACCAGCGTCACGTTGGCCGCATCGTCACCCATGTCGCGCCAGAAGGCCGCGATGCTCGCCGAGAAATCGCTCAACCGATTGGCGAGTTGGCCGTTCACGCTGCCTTGGTTCTGATGCGTGTCCCACCCGTTCACATCGGTGAACGCGGCCTCCACGCCTAGGTTCGCTTTCAGCAGTTGCGCAATCTGCTTCATGTTGTTGCCGAATTCGCTGTTGGGATAATTCGCGCCGGTCGCGGGTTGATACTGCGCGGGATTAGCGTCACGCAACATCTTTACCGCTTCAAAGGTCTCGTCGCCCGCGGCATGAAAGATGCGGTCGCCCGAGCCGGCGTACATGGCCTCGAATGCATCGGCTGCCGGAGATGGCGCCGGCCCGCGTCCTGCCACGGTAAAGTTGTTCACATTGCTGATGGCGATCGCCGGAATTTTGCCAGCGAGCGTGCGCGGCACATCGGCGCCGAGGGCCAGCGCGCGAAACGCGGTGTGCGCCTCGCAGGTGCCGGCGCAGCGATGCCGAATGGCTTCCTGCGAGTCTTGCGCCTGCAATGCGCGGTTCAGCCAGCCGTCGTCGGTGCTCTTTACGCCGGGCGTTCCTGACTCCATGTAATCCTGCGCGTCAAAGTGAGACCGGCTCATATCCGGCGAGCCGCACGCGTGCACAATTGCGAGCTGCCCCTGAGCGTAGAGCGGTTTGAAATCCGCGAGCGAGGGATGCAGCCCGAAGAATCCGTCGAGATCGAGAACCTGGGTTTGTGGAATCGCAATGGTCGGCCGCAGCTTGTAGTAGTTCTTCTCCTGGTAGGGAACCACTACGTTCAATCCGTCGGCCGCGCCGCGTTGGAAGATCACGACCATGCGCTGATTCGGCTTTCCACTTGTCTGCGCCAGTACACTGCGCACCAGAAAGTTCGGCATTGCTGCAGTGCCCGCTACGGCCAACGCGCCCTTGTGTAGAAAGAATCGCCGGTTCATGTGTGTCTCCTGGGCTGGCAGCCCGTTCCAAATTCGCGCCGCCCCTACGGGGCTGCCGTCATTTTTTGTGCACTCTACCCAGGACTGCGTTCGCTGCCGCGAACTTGTCCTGGGCTATTTTCGTAGCCTCCCTACAGGAGGCAGTCCCGACGCATTTCGGCGCTTCAGCGCCGTTGAAACTCCGGCGAACCCAGTAGTAATCCGGCCAGCAGTTGATCTTCGCGCTCGTACTGATCGGCTGCAGGAGTGCGATTGGGCTTGCGATTAGCGACCGGCGCAACCACCGGGCGATTTTGTTGGGTTTGCGTCGGGCTCTGAGTCTGCCCGATCTGCGCCTGGAACTGTTCCAGGGCTGCCTTCCGCGTGGCGTCGCTTACGCCGCCGGCTATCAGCATCGGCTCTAGCCGCATCTCCTCCGACTCCGGCGTGGGAATCACCTGCCGCGCTGGTGCATCGCTGTCAAGCACGCTCATGTCCAGTTCCGGCGCCCATTCAACGGTGATGCCCTGAAGCCGGTTGGCCGCGAGCGACAGCGCAAAGTTCATGCGATCCACGAGCGCGCCCGTGCTTACCCAGTCGCCTGCGTCCCACTTGTACCCTGTCGGCGGCATGCATCCATAGAGCGGCATGCCCATCTGCCGCAGCGCATTCACGAGCGGTTGAAAGTTCTGGATATTTGCGTTGCTCGCCCGCGCCGCGCTCACCACAAATTCCAGCGGCGTCTTCACCTTGGCGCGGTAGTCGCTCGCGGCCCAGAACTCCGGCGAGCGGAAGAGCGTCTTCAGCACCGTTGGAATGTCGCCCTCGCTTTGGAGATACGCCTTCGCCAGGCGGTCCACGAGCGCCGGCGGCGGATCGTCGCTCACGAACCGGATGGCCAGCTTGCGCGAGATGAATTGCGCCGTGGCCGGCCGCATAGCCAGCATATGCAGAAGCTGCTGGCCCTCCATCTCGCCGTTCTCTTTGATCTTTGTGCCCATCACGGTCTTCGTGCCCGACTCGTGGCGCATGGGCGCATACATGAAGCCTCCGCCAAACTGTGGCCGGTCGACCGTCCATCCGGTGAGCACGCGCGCCACCTGGATTACGTCGGCCTGCGTGTAGCCACCGTTCACGCCCAGCGTATGCAGTTCCATCAGCTCGCGCGCGTAGTTCTCATTCAAGCCCTGCCGGGCGGCAGCTTTTTGGTTTGGGTTCCTCGCCGCGCGCTCGGCTGCGGGCGAATCCGGTCCCGTGCTTTGAGCGTTGTCGAGATAGAGCATCATCGCCGGGCTGTGCGCTACCGCTTCGAGCAGATCCTCAAACTTGCCGAGTGCTCGCGGCCGGATCACGTCCCTCTCGTAGCTCACCAGGTAATACGGCATCTGCTCGTTCTTGCGCAGGTATACGTTGAAGTGATTGAGCCAGAAATCGGTCATCACTTCCTGAAGTTGGGCCTTTGAATAGATGTCGCGCGTGAGGCGCTCGGCAAAGAGCTCTTGCGCGACGGTTTGTTCGGGATTTTCGAGAGCCCCAAGGGCTTCTTTCAGGTCCGGGTTCATGCCTGCTATCAATGCCTGACGCTCGACTGGCCGCAGGGATTTGATGAAGCTGTCGAACTCCGCCGGCTGCATCGATTGCAAACGCAGTACGCGCTGCTGCGGAGGCAAGGCGAGGATGCGCTGGATGAGGGCTTCGTCTTGAGCTGGTGCGGGAGCCGGAGCCTGATCGGATTTGGTATTCGCTGCGGCGGGCGTCATGGCATTCATCTCCGGGGCTTGGGAGGTTGCTCCCGACTGCGCCATTTCCGGAGGAGCTGATTGTGTCTGGCCCGTTTGTGTCGGGCTCATCGCCTGCGCATTCGGCGTCATGGCGTCAGTCGCTTCGGCGTTCATGCTTTGATTTACGGCGCCGTTCGCCAGACCTGGTGCCGCGTTGGCCGCTACGGCTTGCTTCTCGGCCCGCGCTTCCTTCCGCGCCTGGATGCGATAGATCTGATCCTCATACACCGCGTGCAGCGTACCGCTCTCGGGAATCTCCACCTTTCCGTTGGCCGCCTGGCGGATGATGGGATTGCTGGGCAAACGGAAAAAGAGGTCTTGCATGCTCCACTGCATCGCGGGGAATTGCGCGAGGCGCGCGTTAAGGTCTGTATCGTCGATGCTTGCGGGGCGCAGTTGCTCGTCGAACCAATTGTCGAGACCCATCGTGCGCACGGCCTCGAGATCGCCAGGCCGCGGGCCGAAGGTGAAGCGGTTCAGCACATGCAGAATGCGATCGTCGCCGTGCAGTTGCGTTGACACGTAATTTGGTCTGGATTTGGATTTCGCTGCTGGCTGGCTGACGTCTGCCGCCTGTTGAGCTGCACTGACGGGCGCGGGCAGGCAAAGGCTACAACAAAGGAAGATGGCCGTCAGACCGTGCGAAGACTCCATCGTATGTGCTCCTGGCAGGGAAGTGGCCGCGTTCATCGACGGCGCGAACTGCCTGTTGGGTCAGACGCTATCTTATAGGGAAAGTTGTGGTCAGCGGGGCTTTGCGGGCGGAGAAGCAGGGAGCGAGGGAGCAAGGGAGCGAGTGAGCAAAGGAGCGATGCTGTGCGAAGCTGAGGTTTTGGCGGATCTGTCAATGGTCCACAGTTTCACAGTTTCTGTGTTGATACGCGGTTGTGGATGTAAGTTGCTAGCTATTAGTTAGTTACAAGCCTCACAGTTTCACAGCCCGTTTTTTCAAAAGAAGCTTCTAGCCTCTAGCTCCTAGTTTGTACCAGGGGTAGTGGTGGTAGAGGATGGCGGCACAAGTGAGGGGTAGGGGGAGGGGGTGGGGGTACAGACCGGGCAGATACCTGACAGAACAGACCGGGGATACGTCTCACACTGCGACGAGGATGGGATGCACTGCTCATGGAATGATTGTGCGACAAAGCGGGGAAATTTTCGGCAATCTTAGTGCGCGGATTTGGTGTGGGATTTCAGTGGCTTGAGGCGGCGGTGAAGGCGAGGGGCTTGACGGCGAGAGGCAGCGAATCCGGAACTCGTTGTGCGCGGCTACCAGGGTTTATTGGGGATATGCGATGGGAGTGGAGCGAGATCGCTGAGCGGTTGAAGCGGAAGGAAGACGGGCTCCGGTGATCCAAACGGAATGTCGGGGAAAAGGGGCATCACGGTTGTGGGTCCATATTCGGCTATTGCCAATATGACCCCGATCGTTTGTTCAGATTCGCCATGCATATAGATCTTCTGGGTCCATCTCTTGAAGCCAGAAGCAATGATCGAGAGTGTATATGTTCCCGCAGGAAGGTTAAGTGTGGCTTGTCCTTGACTGTCCGCCGTCAGAACAGATCCCGAACCGACGGGCGGAGGATCAACTGCAATGCGCGCGCCGCTGACGAATGCACCTGTCACGTCGGTGACCTGAACGGTGAGTCGGGTTTGGGACGATTGCTGCGCGCCTGCGACAGGCAGGAATGCGGCGAGAAATACGGCGGCAATGCGTGCAGCAGCCATGGAAGTGATTCTGGCCCTGACTGCGAGGGAAGTCAACTCGTGCGGTGAGTTCGAAGTTCGTTGAAAGACAAATGCAGGTCCTTCGACTCGTCCCGCCGGGACTCGCTCAGGATGACGTTCGATTGTCATTGCTCGGGATGACGGCGTGATGAGGTTCGTGCTATCCCACATCTCAAAATCGAGATGTGGGGCACCCTATTTCGTGCTGGGTTGAATGCGCGAAAGGTAACCGCAGATCCTTGAAGGGCTGTTACTTGGTTTTCTTGCAGCGCTCAATGATGGCGGTGTGGAGGCGCTGGCTTACTTCGGTGGGGAGCTCGTAGATTTCGTGGCAGCGGTAGATCTCGATAGTTTTGCGGGTGGTGTCGAGGACGACTTCGCAGTGGCCGCACTTGCGCAGGTGGACTTCGATCTCGGCGCGCGTCTCGGCGGCAATGGATTGGTCGATCACGTCGTCGAGCATGGAGAGAAACTCAGTGCAGGTCATGCGTCAGCCTCGGTTTCCCTGGGCCCGTCTCCCCTGGGCTCCGCTCCCAGTGGCCCATTCCCCTTGGGTCTGTTTGCACCGGGCTCGTTTGTACCGGGCTCGCTTTCCCTGGGCCCGTTTCCCTTGGGTGCCGAATTCGCTTGCGAAACTGCCGAAGCCTTTTTCTTGAAGTAGCGGGTCAAGCGCTCGCGCAGTTGCAGCCGCGCCCGCAAGAGGCGCGATTTCACGGCCGGCACACTCAAGCCCAGCGCCTCGGCGGTCTCTTCGGTCGAGAGGCCATCGACGTCGCGCAGCGCGAAGACCACACGGAAGCCCTGCGGCAGGCCCTGAATGGTTTTCTTGAGGATCTCGGACAACTCGGACTGGTTGTAGTTTTGCTCGGGATTCGGCGCCCAGTCGGCGAAGTCGCGGGGCACGCTGCCCTCTTCGGTCGCTATATCCTCGTCGATCGAGACCATTTTGCCGGTGCGCCGCTTGCGCAGCCGCATCAGGCTCTCGTTGACCGCGATTCGCACCAGCCATGTGTAGAATTTCGAATTCCCCTGAAACTGATCGAGCTTCTCATAGGCCTTGAGAAACGCATCCTGCATTACGTCTTCGGCGTCTTCGCGATTTTGCGTGATGTGCTGCGCGATCCTGAAGAGCTGCCGCTCGTACTTGCGGACTAACGTATCGTAGGCCGAGAGATCCCCGGCGCGAACCCTCTCTACCAAGGCGACGTCAGGGTGCTCTTCGTTTTGTCCTGCTACAGTTTGGATGGTCGACATGAGGTTCGGATTCAAAAATGCCGGGCATTGGACAGGCCGGGAACGACCGGAGTGAGCCTGTAAAGCTTGAGTGTAATGGACGCAGGGGCGGGGAACCAAGTCCGGGTTGTGAGTGAGTTTGAGGGAAACTCTGCCGCAGGGGCTAGATGTCCGATTTTTTGTTGGCTGTTTGCGGCACGGTTAAAGCCGTGCCCTTTTAAAACTGAGTTATGAAACAGCTTCTAGTCTGGTGTCTCCGAGGTTCGTAGCATAAGTAGAAGCTGCGAAATACAGGTCCTTCGACTCGTCCCGGCACGCCGGGACTTGCTCAAGATAACATCCGACTTTTGTTGCTCAGGATGACAGCTCGATTTATGTTGCGAATTTTAGAGACGGCACACTAGGCTGCGAAGCCGCGCTCGTTGAAGGCGGATTCAAACCGGGCCATCGTCTCCAACTTGGTTCTCCGCATCTCCGTCGTTACGTCTGTGATTCCTCTTTGGTCCCCGTTGCGTCCAAGTCGGCATAGAGTGGAATTATGCATGATTTCTCTTCTTCGCGGCCTCTCTTACGGCGCTACTCCGGCCGCATTGCAGTTCTGGTTGCATGGTTGATGGTTGCGCGCGCGGGCGTTGCGCAAACTTCGGCGACGCCTGCTGCAGGCGCGTCCAACTCGAACTCTGCACAGTCGAAGCCGGCCCCGGCCACGCTCTCGGCCACGAAGAAACACACTGCGAAGCACAAATCCATTCACCGGGCGAGCCACGCTTCGCGGGTGGCGCGTACCCACCGCATCAAGCTGGCTTTTGTCGCGTCGAAAGAGTTGGAGCCGATGGCCCAGCAACTGGCCACACTGCGCACGCCGGAGGCTTACGCGGCAGTGGCAGCTTACGCGCATAGCCACTCAGAGGATGCCGCTGCTGCGGCGTATCTGGCTTTGGGCCACGCCTACCTGCTGGATCAGCGCTTTGCCGACGCACATGCGGCGCTGGCACAGGCGCGGCGCGCCGATGGCGAACTGGCCGATTACGCGGATTTTCTCGACGCTGAAGCAAGCCACCAATCAGGTCAGGATGCGGTTGCTGAAGACATTCTTCACGGGTTCACCGAGCGCTATCCCGACAGCATCTTCAACGTCCAGGAGCCGGAGCTCGAAGCCAATGTTCTGTTGACTGCGGGGAACCGCGCCGGCGCGCGCGAAGTGCTGGCTGCAGCCGCCGGAACCGATGCGGCGGGCCGGCCCGGCTTTCAACTTGCCGAGGGGCAGGTGGAGCTGGCGCTGGGCGAACAGCAGACCGCGGAAGCCACTTTCAAGCAGCTCCTGCTGGGCCATCCCTTGAGCCCCGAGGCGCTGACGGCGCGGGCCAAGCTGACGGAGTTGGGAGCCGAGACGCTGCTGACCACGAGCGACCTGCGCAGCCTGGCAGAGGCTTATTACAACGCCGGCCGCTATGCCGAAGCCGCAGAGCAGTTCCGCGTTCTGGAACGCGCGCCGGGGCTCGATGCCGAGACCCGCAACGGGTTCGCGGTCTCCGAGACCGCCTGCCAGTTGAAGTTGAAGCACCTGACCCCGGCGGAAGTCCAGGCTTTGCCGGACACGGCGGACGAAAACGGCGCTCATCGGCTTGATCTTCTGATGGAGCTGGCCCGCGACCGCGACGACTCTGCCGACTTGGCGCGAATTGTCGGCGAGATGGAATCGCGGTTTCCGCACAGCCCGTGGCTGGCGGATGCGCTTTTCTCTGCCGGCAACATGTACATGCTCAAGCGCGATTACCCGACGGCCATTGAGTACTACGGCCAACTGGCTTCGCGCTTTCCCAGCGACAAGAACGCATCGGCGGCTCACTGGCGCTCGGGCTGGCTCAGCTATCGGATGGGACTTTACCCCGCTGCGGAGCATATCTTCGACGAACAGATCCGGCTTTATCCCGCCGCCACAGAGACCGTGTCCGCGCTCTACTGGCGCGGGCGGTTGTATGAGACACAGGATCACGATGCCTCGTTGGCAGCGGCAAATTACCGCGCGATTGCCCGCGCCTACCAGCACTTTTTCTATGCGCAGATGGCGCGGCGGCGGCTGGCTGCACTCGAAGCGGGCAAAGACGACTTGCCGGCGGCCGCGGCGTTCGGCAACGCGCAGGCCGTGTCGGATCCGCAAGGCATTCAGCAGGCGCCGTCGCCGCACCTGGTCGATACGTTTCCAGAAGACAGTCCGCACCTAGCCAAAGCGCGCCTCTTGGCCAATGCCGGCTTGAACGAATACATTGTGACCGAAATCAAGGCCGATCCCGATTTTGCGGCGATGAGTGGGCTGGCCGAAGCGCAGATCTACTCATCCTATGGCGAGACCTATAGGGCGATTCGTGCCGCCAAGCGGGGGTTGCCGAGTGCTGCTTCCACGTCGATCCAGTCCATTCCGCTGGTGTACTGGCGGATTCTGTTTCCGGAGCCGTGGTGGAGTACGATCCAGGCCGAGGCCGCAAAAAATAATCTCGATCCCTATCTGGTGGTTTC
>Ga0187847_10001307_pt1 | contig 22873 bp, 17 predicted proteins | sample June2016WEW_4_10_FD_132458 | JGI IMG/M metagenome (GOLD analysis project Ga0187847, IMG submission 132458) | Peatland microbial communities from SPRUCE experiment site at the Marcell Experimental Forest, Minnesota, USA - June2016WEW_4_10 | ecosystem: Environmental > Terrestrial > Soil >...
GGGGGACGGAGGTTGCACGAGCTCGCCCGGCGCGGCGTCGAGGTCGAGCGCGACGCGCGAGCGGTGACGATCAGCGAGTTCTCCGTCGCGGCGAGCGACGAGCGCGACCGCTTCCACTTCGAGGTGCAGTGCTCGCCCGGGACCTACGTGCGCGTCCTGTTGAGTGACTTCGCCGAGTCCCTCGGCACCGTCGGGCACCTGACGAGCCTGCGGCGGATCTCGAGTGGCGCGCACACCGTCGACCAGGCCCATACGCTCGAGCAGATCGACGCCATGGTGCGCGAGGGCGAAACGGTGCTTCGCCCGCCGATCGACTTCGTGGCGCACCTCGCGCACGTGGTCGTCACCGACGACCAGGAACGTCGCCTGCGCATGGGCCAGCGCATCATGCTCAACGATCGGCCCGACGGCGACGAGGTCGCGGCCGTCAACGCTCGAGGTGCGCTGGTGGCGATACTGCGACCCCGTGAGGAGCAGTGGAAGCCCGAGTTGGTGGTGGGCGACGACGCGGCCGGGACGTCGGATTAAGTTGGCGGCGATGATTGTTCTTGGCGAGGGCGAACACGCGCCCGGGGAGGAACCGAGCGCGGTGGCGATCGGCGTCTTCGACGGGTTGCACCTCGGTCACCAGAAGGTGATCGCCGAGGTCGTGCGTCTAGCACGACAGCGCCAGGCGGTGGCGAGCGTCGTGACCTTCGACCCCCATCCGGCCACGGTGCTGGCCCCCGAGAGCGCGCCGCTGCAGCTGGGCACCATGTCCCAGCGCCTCGAGGGCCTGGCCGCACTCGGCATCGAGCGGGTGCGGGTGCTGCGCTTCGACGCCCACCTGGCCAGCGAGACGGCCCGCTCGTTCATCGAGCGGGTGCTGGTGGATGAGATGAGGAGCTGTGACGTCGTGGTGGGGGAGGACTTCCACTTCGGCCACGACCGCGAGGGCAACGTCGCGCTACTGCGCGCGGAAGGGGAGCGTCACCACTTCGTGGCCCACGCCTCGCCGATCTACGGGGGCAACCAGCGCTGGAGCTCGACGGCGGTGCGTAGCGCCCTCGGTAGCGGCGACCTCTTCACCGCCAACGCCCTGCTCGGTCGGGCCTTCACCTTGCGCGGCACAGTCGTACACGGCGACGCGCGCGGTCAGCGACTGGGGTTCCGCACGGCGAACATGGCCAGCGAGCCGCGCCAGCAGCTGCCGGCGCTGGGCATCTACGCCGGCGCCGCGCGCACGCCCGATCGTGCGTGGTGGCCGGCCGCGATCTCGGTCGGGACCCGGCCGCAGTTCTACGACGACGGTGCGGTGTTGGTGGAGGTGCACATCCCCGGCTTCGATGACGACCTCTACGACGCGCAACTCGACGTCGCGTTCATGGCGCGACTGCGCGGAGAGATGACCTTCGCCGACACCGAGCAGCTGGTGGACCAGATCGAGCGCGACGTCTCCGAAACGCTGGAGATTTACAAGAGATTTCTGCCGCAGTCCTCGGCGCTGCTAGGATAGAACACGGTCAGCGACGCTGATCACGTGAGCCGTCAAGTGGGCGACTCGCAACGGGACCCCCGACTCATAAGGCACAACACGTTATGGCTGAGAAGCAGCAAATCATCAAGGACTACCAGGCTCACGCCACGGACACCGGCTCGTCCGAAGTCCAAATCGCGATTCTGACGGACCGGATTTCGCATCTCACCGAGCACCTCAAGGTACACAAGGGTGATCATCACACCCGACGCGGACTCATGAAGCTCATCGGCCAACGTCGCCGTCTGCTCGATTACGTGCAGCGCGGCAATGTCGAGCGCTATCGCGCGCTGATCGGCCGTCTCGGCATTCGTCGCTAGCTGAGATACCACGTCGACGCCGTCGACGTGTCAACACATCCGAGTCCTCGGAGGCCAGTGGAGGATCGCCGCTTCGTGCGACGGTCGCTCACTGGGATCCGGGCGGAGTGTTGCTAACCGCATAAGGAGACTCCATGACTGACGCAATCCGCGTAAGTAGCCCCATAACGGGCACCGATAAGACCCTGACCTTCGAAGCAGGTCACCTCGCCCAACTCGCCGACGGCGCCGTGATGGCCCGCATCGGCGACACGATGCTGCTGGTGACCGTGGCCGCCGCGCGATCGGCGCGCGAAGGGACCGACTTCTTCCCCCTGACCGTCGACATCGAGGAGCGGGCCTACGCCGCGGGCAAGATCCCCGGCGCCTTCTTCCGTCGTGAGGGCAAGCTCTCGGACCAGGCCATCCTGATCTGTCGACTGATCGACCGGCCGCTGCGCCCGTCGTTCCCCAAGGGCTTTCGCAACGAGACCCAGGTCGTCGGCACGATCTTCAGCGCCGACCAGGAGAACCCGCACGACATCCTGGCCATCAACGCCGCGTCGGCGGCCCTGATGATCTCGGGCCTGCCCTTCGACGGACCGATCGGGGCGGTGCGCATGGCGTACACCACCGAGGGCGTCTGGGCGCCGCACCCCACCTTCCAAGAGGGTGACGCCGCGACCTTCGAATTGATCGTCGCGGGTCGGGCCCTGAGCGACTCCGTCGAGTCCGAGATCGCGATCATGATGGTCGAGGCCGGCGGGACCGAGGGCTCGTTCGTCAAGTACGACGACGGCGCCCCCAAGGTCAGCGAGGACGTGCTGGCGCAGGGCCTGGAGCAGTCCAAGCTCTGGATCCGCGAGGCCATCAACCTCCAGCGCGAGCTCGTCAAGGCCTTCGTGGCCGAGCGCGGGCCGATCACGATGATGACCTACGAGACCTACGACGACTACGAGCAGGACGTGTTCGACCGCGTCCAGGCCGTGGGCGAGAGCGTCCTGGCCGAGGCCAACCAGTTGACCGAGAAGCAGGCCCGCGCCGAGGCGTTGGCCGACGCGACGACGTCGATCATGGACCAGCTCTCACGCGAGTTCCCCGAGCGGGCCCCCGAAGTGAAGGCGGCGATCAGGTCGATGACCAAGAAGCTGGTGCGCCGGCGCATCGTCGACGAGGGACTGCGCATCGACGGGCGAACGGTCAACGAGATCCGTCCGCTGTCGGCCGAGATCGACCTCTTCCCGATGACCCACGGATCGGCGCTCTTCCAGCGCGGCGAGACCCAGGTCGTCAACGTCACGACCCTGGGCATGCCGCGCATGCGCCAGCAGGTTGACTCGATCACGCCCGACGAGTTCCGGCGCTACATGCACCACTACAACTTCCCGCCGTACTCGACCGGTGAGACCGGCCGCGTCGGCGCGCCCAAGCGACGCGAGGTCGGACACGGCATGCTGGCCGAGCGCGCGCTCGTCCCGGTGCTGCCGAGTGAGCAGGAGTTCGCTTACACGCTGCGCGTCGTCTCGGACGTCATGCAGTCCAACGGCTCGACGTCGATGGCGTCGGTGTGCGGTTCGACCCTGTCGCTGATGGCGGCCGGGGTGCCGATCAAGGCGCCCGTGGCGGGCATCGCGATGGGACTCGTCTACGACGAGGGCACCTACGTCACCCTCACCGACATCCTGGGGGCCGAGGACGCCTTCGGCGACATGGACTTCAAGGTGGCCGGCACGGCCGACGCCGTCACGGCGCTGCAACTGGACACCAAGATCGACGGACTGCCCGCCGACGTGCTGTCCAAGGCGCTGCACCAGGCCAAGGAGGCCCGTCTCGCGATCCTCAAGGTGATCACGGACACGATTGCCGTTCCGCGCAGCGAGGTCGCCGACGTGGCGCCCAAGATCGTGTCGATGGAGATCCCGATCGACAAGATCGGTGAGGTCATCGGACCCAAGGGCAAGGTCATCAACACCCTGCAGCAAGAGACCGGGGCCGACATCGCGGTCGACGACGACGGAGTCGTCGGCACCGTGACCATCGGGGCCAAGGACGGCCGGGCCGTCGAAGAGGCCCGCCGGCGCATCGCGCTGATCCTGGATCCGCCGACGGCCGAGGTCGGTGCCGTCTACCCGGGCCGAGTGGTTAACATCGCCAAGTTCGGCGCCTTCATCAGCATCATGCCCGGACGCGACGGCCTCTTGCACATCTCGAAGATGGCGCCGCTCAACGCCGGCAAGCGGATCGGCCAGGTCGAGGACGTGGTCGAACTGGGTCAGGCCCTCGAGGTGCGAGTCGACGACATCGATCCCCAGGGCAAGGTCTCGCTTTCGCTCGCCGGCGAGTACGCCAGTGACGAGGGTGGCTTCGACGCCCCGCGCCCGTCGCGCGCCCCCCGTGAGGGCGAGCGCAACGAGCGAGGTCCCCGTGACGGTCGCAACGACCGCGGTGATCGGGGAGAGCGAAGTGAGCGTCCCCGTCGCGAGAGCGCCCCGACGGGCGGGTCGTCCTCGGCCTTCGAGGCGGCCTTCGAGGCGGAGCTGGCGGGCGAGATCGGTGACCTCGGTCCCGGTGCCCCGTCGTTCAGCGCCGATGATGGCGCCCCGCGACGCAGCCCGCGGCCCCGCCGTCGCTAGTCGTTCGTAGGGCCGTGCCGCTCAGTCGTGACGACTGCGCGGCACGGCCTCGGAACATTTCGTAGCGTGGACCAGATGGACGACGCCACCCTCGAGCGCACTCGGTGGTGGCGTCCCCTAGTGCGGGCCGACCGGCGCGCTCTGCTGCTCATCGTGGCGCTGCCCGTGATCATCTTTTCGGTGCCGGCCCTGCTCGGACACCCGGCCCTGGCCCAGGACAACCTGATCCAGAACTTCCCGCTGCGGGTCCTGACCGGCCAGCAGATCGACAGCGGCCACCTGCCACTGTTCAATCCGCTCTCGGACTCCGGCACCCCGCTGCTGGGGGGCATGAACGCGGGGTCCCTCTACCCGATGACGGTGATCTTCGCGGTATTGCCGGCGATCCTCGCGTGGGTGCTCAACCTCATCGCCGTCTACGTCGCCTCGGCGCTGGGCATGTTCGCGCTGCTGCGCTGGCACGGACTGCGCACCCTCTCCTCGCTGGTGCCGGCCATGGTCTTCACCTACAGCGGCGCCATGATCGGCCAGCTCGTGCACCTGGGCGTCATCCAGGGTTTCGCCCTGTTGCCGTGGGGCACTCTGGTGATGCTGGCCCTGGCCCGGACCATCGAGGCCCTGCCGGGGGACGCCAGTTGGCCGGCCCGGCTTCGGGCCCTTGTGCCGGGCGTGGCCGGCCTCGGCCTGCTGTGGGGGCTCATCTCGCTCACCGGCGAGCCGCGGGCCATCGCCGAGATGGAGCTGTTGACCCTGATCGTGGGGCCGGTGGTGCTGCTGGTGCGTTCACCGTGGTGGCTCACGACGTGGCGCAATCGGGTGACCTACGTCCTCGCCGTGGCCGTCGGGGTCGGCTGGGGCGTCCTGATCGGACTGGCCCAACTCCTACCCGGCCTCTCCTTCATCGACGTGTCCCAGCGCACCGGCTTGACCTACCAGTTCTTCGGCGCCGGCTCGCTGACGCCGGAGTGGTCGAGCCTGCTCTTCATCCCGGACATCTTCGGCGGCAACGGCATCCTGCACCAGCCGAGCTTCTTCGTCCACTACAACCTGCCCGAGGTGACCGGTTACGTAGGCGTGCTGGCGCTGGTGGCGATGTTCGCCTTCCTCTCACGTCTGACCCGGCGCGGCTGGCGTGGCGAGAACCGTAACTTCGTTCTCTACGTCGTGATCGTCGTCGTGGGGCTCTTCGCGACGTGGGGCAACTTCACCCCACTCGGGCACCTCTTTCGCGCCATCCCGCTCTTTGGCAGCACCCGCTTGCAGAGCCGCAACATCGTGCTCGTCGACTTTGGACTGACGGTGCTGCTCGGATGGTGGCTGGAACGAATCGCGCAGCACGACCTCGAGGGCGCCGGCCTCGAGGGACGGCGCAAGTGGGTCACGCTGGCGCCGGTGATCACGACGGCCGCGCTGTGCGTTGCGATGCTGGCGTTCGGCCAGCAGATCGTCGAACACTTGGCGAGCGCCGCCACCGAGCCTCAGGAGCACTACGAGTGGCCGACCCTCGTGCTGCACCTGGTGCTCGCGCTCGTGGTGGTCGCGCTGTTGTATCGCGGGCGTTCGTGGGCGCGGCTCCTTCGCTGGTTGACGATCTTCGCCGCCGTCGACGTGGTGGTCTTCTTGACGTTCTGCTCCCTCGGTTTCGCCTCGGGCAAGGTCAACCCCACGCCGCCGCGGGCGGCGGCCGTCGCGGTGCTGGGCAGCCAGGGCCGCTTCGCGCTGGTCGATCCCTCCGGCGCGCACCAGGACGTCTTCGAGGACCTCGGCTCGCCGAACATGAACGTCTTCACCAAGTCGCCGAGCGTGCAGGGTTACGGCTCGTTGATCAACGAGCTCTACGGCAACGTCACCGGCACCCATCCGCGATTCAACCTGAACCCCTGCCAGTTGGCGCAGGGCCGGTTCATCCAGCTGCGCCTCGACACGATCATCGTCTCGACCGACAAGCTCGCGACGTCGCTCGCGGGCGTGCAGCCCAAGGCGCTGCGCTGCCTGCCGATCGTGCGCGAGGCGAGCGAGGAGCGCTTCTTCGGTCAGCTCTTGCACGTGCGCTCGATCGTCGTGACGGGCGCCGGGGGAGGGCGCGTGACGACCGGCCCCATCGAGGCCCAGCTGCTCAACGCCAAGGGCCGGCCCATCGCCGCGGCGCTGACCAAGGACGGCTCGGCGCGGGTGGTCTTCAACTTCGCCAAGTACCGCCAACCGGCCGCCGGTGTTGAGGTGACCTCATCCTTCGGCGCCCTCATCACCTCGACTAAGGTCGTGCCCCGCCACGGCGCGGCCTACCTGCTCAACACGCCGTTCCAGCAGGCCCTCTCGTCGCCGGCGTGGCGCCTGGTGGACACCACCGGCACGATGTCGATCTTTCGCGCCACCACATTGCGCGCGAGCGCCTACCTCTCGCGCTCGGGCTCGCGGATCGTCAAGATCGTCAACGCCCCCTGGGGCGACTCGTGGATCACGGTCGACGCCGCCAGCGCGACGGTGATGAAGCGGTCGATGGAGTGGATCCCCGGTTGGCGCGCGACGGCCGTCAACGTGCGCACCGGACGCACCACGACCCTGCACGTCGTTCGCTCCGGACTCATCCAACAGGTGCTCGTGCCCAAGGGCGACTGGGTCGTGCACTTCCACTATCACGCCCCGCACATCGAGGAGGGTCTGGTCGGCTCGGCCGTCGGCGTCATCGCGCTCGCGGGGGTCGGTCTCTACCTTTGGGTCTGGGTGCCGCGACGGCGCGCCGGTAAGGTGCAGGCATGAAGCGAATCGCCATCGTGGGCGGCGCCGGGCGGATGGGACAGGTGCTGTCGTCCGCGCTCGGTGCGATGGACGACGTCACGGTCGTCGCCCTGGTCGACGTGCAGGCGCCGGCCCAGCTTTCGGGCGCGCAGCACGTCACCTCGATCGACGGGCTCGACCCCGGCACCGTTGACGTGGTCGTCGACTTCTCGACCCCCGAAGGGGCGGCCATGTCGGCGCGCTGGTGCGCGCAGCACGGCGTGGCGCTGGTCATCGGCACGACCGGACTGGGCGACGCGGAGCGCGACGCGGTGCACCGGGCCAGCGAATCGACCGGCATCGTCATGGCGACCAACTTCTCGCTCGGGGTCGTGCTCCAGCAGCGCTTCGCCGCGATGGCCGCGCCCTACTTCGAGCGCGTCGAGATCATCGAGCTGCACCACGATCGAAAGGTCGATTCCCCCTCGGGCACCTCGCTCACGACGGCGCACGCCATCGCCGACGCCCGGCGCGAGGCCGGTCTCGCGCCCCTGGCCGATCCGACCTCGCGCCACAGCATCGAGGGCACGCGCGGGGGCGACGGCGCAGACGGCGTGCGGATCCACTCCGTGCGCCTGCCGGGGCTGGTATCGCACCAGGAGGTGCTCTTCGGCGGACCGGGCGAGGGGCTGACGATCCGTCACGACTCCTTCGACCGCTTGAGCTTCGTGGCGGGCGTGGCGCTCGCGGTGCGCGCGGTGGGTGCCACGCCCGGGCTGACCGAGGGCATCGACTCGCTGGTGGTCTAGCCCATCGTCGTCTCGCGCCCCGGCTGGTAACTTCGAGGTATGGTTTCACCCCGTTTTGGAACGGTGCTCACCGCGATGGTCACGCCGTTCGCGTCCGACGGTTCACTCGAGCTCGACGTCGCGCGCGACCTCGCGCGCTTCCTGGTCGAGCAGGGCTGCGACGGACTGGTACTGGCCGGATCCACGGGCGAGGGCAGCGCCCTCAGCGACGCCGAGAAGCTGGACCTCTTCGCGTGCGTGAGCGAGGCGGTGAGCGTGCCGGTGCTGGCCGGATCGACCTCGTCGGACACCGCCCGCTCGGTCGCCTTGACGGCCCAGGTGGCCGCGACCGGCGTCGCCGGCGTGCTGGCGACGACGCCGGCGTACGCCCGTCCGAGCCAAAAGGGGATCGCCGCCCACCTCTCGGCGATCGCGGCCAGCACGACACTGCCGGTCATGCTCTACGACATCCCCTCGCGCACCGGACGCAAGATCGAATCGTCCACGATGATCGCGCTGGTGCGCGACGTTGCCAACATCGTCGCCTTGAAGGACGCCTCCGGCGACCTGGTGGCCGCGGCCCACACCAAGGCCGTGCTGGGCGACGAACTCGACCTCTACAGCGGGGACGACAGCGTGCTGTTGGCCTTCCTCGCCATCGGCGCCGTCGGGATCGTCTCGGTCGCGGCCCACTGGGCGGCCCCGGAGTTCGTGAGCCTGGTGCGCTGCGTGGAGAAGGGCGACTGGATCGCCGCACGCGAGATCAACGAACGCTTGGCGCCCAGCTGCGCCTTCGAGAGCACGGTGCTCTATCCCAATCCCGTGCCCTCTAAGGCGGCGCTAAGGGCCCTCGGTTTCGACGTCGGCCAGTGCCGCCTGCCCCTGGGTGAGAGTGACGCCGACTGCGACGCCGCGGCCGCGGACGTCGTGGCCCAGCTTCGAGCCCAGCGTGGCTAAGGAGTACATCCGGGTCACCTTCCTCGGCGGACTCGGTGAGATCGGGCGCAACTGCCTGGCCCTGGAGCAGGACGGACGCATCGTCGTCGTCGACGCCGGACTGATGTTCCCCGAGCCGACGATGTACGGCGTCGACCTGATCCTGCCCGACTTTCGCTGGCTGATCGAACGCAAGGACCGCGTCGACGCGATCGTGTTGACCCACGGCCACGAGGACCACACCGGGGCGCTGCGCTACCTCGTCAAGGACATCAACGTCCCGATCTACGGCGCCGCGCTGACCCTCGGTTTCGCCCGACACCGCCTGAGCGAGGCCAAGGTCGCCCACGACCTCACCTTCATCGAGGTCACCGACGGCGAGCGGCGCAAGATCGGACCCTTCGAGGTCGAGTTCATCCCCGTGACCCACTCGGTGCCCAGCGCGCACGCGCTGGCCTTCTTCACCAAGGTCGGCATCGTCGTGCACTCGGGCGACTTCAAGCTCGACCTCACGCCGATCGACGGGCGGCGCACGGACATCTCGCGCCTCGCGGCCATCGGCGACGAGGGCGTGGCCCTGCTGCTCGCCGACTCGACGAACGCCGAGGAGCCGGGCTTCACCGCCTCGGAACGCTCGGTCGGGGGGGCGCTGCGCCGGTTATTCCTGGAGCGGCCCCAGCGGCGCATGGTGGTGGCCTGCTTCGCCAGTCACATCCACCGCGTCCAGCAGATCATCGACGTCGCCCTCGAGCAGAATCGCAAGATCGTTTTGATGGGCCGGTCGATGGAGTCCAACGTCAAGCTGGCCCGCAAGCTCAACCTCCTGCACGTCGACGCGGCCGATTTCATCGACATCGAGAACATCGACCGCTTCGCCCCGGGGGAGGTCTGCGTGATTTGCACCGGCAGCCAGGGCGAGCCGTTGGCCGCCCTCTCGAAGCTCTCGCGGGGCGACGCGCGCTACTTGAAGGTCGGCGCCGACGACACCGTCATCTTGAGTTCGCACCCGATTCCCGGCAACGAGTGGTCGGTCGGGCGACTCATCGACGACCTGCACCGCGAGGGGACCGAGGTCATCCACTCCGAGAACGAGCCGGTGCACGCCTCGGGCCACGCCCGCCAGGGCGAACTGCGGACCTTCCACCAGTTGGTGCGCCCGCGCAACTTCGTACCGGTGCACGGCGAGTATCGCCACATGGTCCATCACGCCGACTTGGCGCTCACGATGGGTCTGGCCCACGACCACGTGCTGATCTGCGAGGACGGTGACCAGGTCGAGGTGAACAAGTCGGGCATCCGCCGTTCGGGCCAGGTCCCGGCCGGGTTCCACTACATCGACGGCAGTGCCGGCGACCTCGACGAGCGGCCCCTGGAGGAGCGGCGCATGCTGGCCGAGTTCGGCGTCCTGCAGATCTCGGCCGGCATCGATGGCGAGCGGGGCACGATCATCCAGCCCGTGCGCATCACGACGAGGGGCTGGTTCGAGGGCGAGCACGACCGCGACCTGCTCGAGTCGGTGACGAGCAGCATCCGTGACGCCATCGAGGGGGCGCTGCGCGACGGCGACCACGACGAGGCCTCGCTCAACAAGGTCGCCCAGCGCGCGGCCGGCCGACTGCTCGGCCAGAAGTTCCGCCGTCAGCCCGTGTTGTTACCGGCCATCGTGGTCCTCTAGACCTCGTTCTTATCCGGTTCGCCGTGATCGGCGTTGGCCCGGCCCTGGCGCCAGAAATGTTTGTGGCTGATCTGCTCGTCGCTGAGCCCGCGGTCGAGGAGCGCGGCGCGCAGCACCTTGTTGACGGCGAACTCGCCAAAGAGGTAGGCCCGACCGTGACCGGAGCCGAGGTTGACGTCGGCCAGACCGCGCAGCAGGCCGGCCGGGTCGTGGCGCGCGCGGTCCTCGTGCGCGACGAACACGGCCTTGACCGCGAGGCCGTCGCTCAAGCGCGCGGTGCGCGCGTCGTCGTCGTGGTCGACCTCGAAGATGAAGGTCGCCTCACCGGACTCGAGGCTCTCGGCCATGCGGTACGAGGCGGAGAATCCGGTCATGTCGCTCACAAACAGGTGCCACTGCGCCGCGCGGTCGACTTCGATCTTGCCCCGCGGCCCCACGACGTCGACTTCGTCGCCCGCGCGCGCGTCGCGGGCCCACTGGCTGCCGGGACCGTCGTGGTTGGTGCAGATCCACAGTCGCAGTTGGTCGAGATCGCCGTCGACCTCGCGCACGCTGTAGCGCCGTCGCACGTAGGCGCCCCGGCCGCTGGCGAGGCGGATCATCACGTCGTTGCCGGGCACCCCGCCCAGTAAGCCAGCGTCGCCGCGCAGCACCACTTCGTGGATCGACGAGCTGAGGGCGCTCGAGTCGACCACCTGACAGACGCGGGCGTGGGCGTTGAGGCGCTGGGCCAGTTCAATGGAGGAGTCGTGGGCCGGAGCGGTCACCACGCCAGCCTACGAGCGGTGGCACCGGCTACGAACCTTCGTTCGGTAAGTTGGAGGGTGGTGGTACAGGCACGACACAAGAAAAAGCCGGCAAAAAAGCCGGTCAAGCGCTCGGACGCGAGGTCGGACGCGTCCACCCTCTGGCAGCGCCACGAGCGCGACATCTGGATCGTGATCATGGTGGTGCTCGGGCTGTTCGCGCTGCTCGCCGAGGCGGGGGCCCTCGGTCCGGTGGGCCGACAGATCTCGCGCGCGCTGGCCCTGGTCTTTGGCGTGGGCCGATTTGTGCTGCCCATCCTGCTCATCGCGCTGGCCGCGGCGCTGATCTCGGGCCGCATCGAAGTCGAACGGCTGCGTCTCAGCTGGGGCGTGGCGCTCAGCACCGTCAGCGTCTGCGGGCTCGGTCACCTCGCCGGGGGCCGTCCCTCGCTCAACGCCGGCGTGAAGGCGCTCGCGCACGCCGGGGGATGGATCGGGGTCCTGGTCGGCGGGGGGCTCTATCGCAGCGTGGGCGTCGCCGGGGCGCTCGTGATACTGATCGCGCTGCTGGTGATCGCGCTGATCATCACCACGGGCATCGGACTGCGCGCGCTGGCGAGCGGGACCGCGACGGTGCTGCGGGCGATCGCCAGGCGCTTCGCGTCGTGGTGGAGCGCTCGTCCGGCGAAGAGCGAACGCGAGGAGGCCCTCGACGAGGGGGAGAACGAGCCCGAGGACGAGTACGACAACGAGTTCGACACCGAGGCCGAGTCCTTCGCCTACGAGGACGAAGACGAGTACGAGGAGGAGGTCGACGAGGACGAGGAGGGTGGGCAAGAGGCCGAACCCTCGCCGCCGCGCGCACCCGCGCGACGTCGCGCGCCCGTGATCGCGGGGCCGTGGGAACTGCCGCCACTGTCGCTGCTCGTGCGCACCAAGGACCAGAAGCAGGACCGCAACGCCATCGTGCTCGCCGGCGACCTGCTGGTGGAGGCGCTGGCGGCCCACGGCGTGGAGACGACCCTGGTCGGCTACACCGTTGGACCGACGGTCACCCGGTTCGAGTTGGAGCTGGGCGCCGGCGTCAAGGTGGCGAGCGTGACCTCGCTCAACAAGGACATCGCCTACGCGATGGCCACGCCGGACGTGCGCATCCTCGCGCCAATCCCTGGACGCTCGGCCATCGGTGTCGAGGTGCCGAATCGCCAGCGCACCCTCGTCGCCCTCGGCGACCTGCTGGCCGCCGACGAGGCGATCGCCGCGCGCCACCCGCTCGACGTGCCGATTGGTCGCGATATCTCGGGCAAGACGGTGGTGATGAACCTGGGGGAGATGCCCCACATCCTCATCTCGGGCGCCACCGGCGCCGGAAAGAGCTCGTGCATCAACTCCATCGTCACGTCGATCGTCATGCGTTCCACTCCCGACCAGGTCCGACTGGTCCTGGTCGACCCCAAGCGGGTCGAGATGCAGCAGTACAACGACCTGCCCCACCTCATCGCGCCGGTGGTCGTGGACCCGAAGAAGGCCGCGGGCATGCTGGCCTGGGCCGTGAAGGAGATGGAGCGGCGCTACGACCTGCTGGCCGAGAGCGGCGCGCGCGACATCACCAGCTACCAACAGATGATCGAACGGGGCGAGATCGTCCCCGAGGCGACGACGCGGGCCCAGGTCGCCGACGCCTTCGAGCGCGCGACCGGACTCGTCTCGGACGTTGAGGAACTGGCGCCGGAGGAGCTGCCCTACATCGTGATCGTGGTCGACGAGTTGAACGACCTCATGATGGTGGCCGCTCGCGACGTCGAGGAGTCGGTCGTGCGAATCGCGCAGATGGCCCGCGCCGTGGGCATCCATCTGGTGCTGGCGACCCAGCGGCCGAGCGTGGACGTGATCACCGGCGTGATAAAGGCCAACATCCCCAGCCGCATGGCCTTCGCCGTCTCGTCGCTCGCCGACAGCCGGGTCATCTTGGATCAGGCTGGGGCCGAACGGCTCATCGGCAAGGGCGACATGTTGCTGGTGACGGCCTCGAGCAACATCGCGCGTCGCCTGCAGGCCCCGTGGGTCTCCGAAGCCGAAGTCCGTCGGGTCGTCGAGTTCTGGCGCGCCCAGGGCGGGCGCCAGGAGTCGGTCGTGGCCCTCGACATTCCGGCCGGACGCTCCGACGGGGGCGCCAGCAACGATGACGACGAGGTGTTGGCGCGCGCCCGCGACCTGGTGCTGCAGTATCAGCAGGGCTCGACCTCGATGCTCCAACGAAAGCTGCGCGTCGGATTCGCGAGGGCCGGTCGACTGATGGACCAGCTCGAGGAGGAGGGCATCGTCGCAGCCGGTGACGGCTCGAAGGCCCGTCGGGTACTGCTCACGCGCGAAGAGTACGACCAGCAACTGTCGTCGTAGTGCGCTCCACGCCCCGCCGTCACGCCCTGCGGGGCCTCTTCGCCCGTTTCGTGGCGCTGGTGCTGGGTGCGGCCGTCGGCGCTGGCATGATCGTGGGACTGCAGCTGCCCCTGCAGGGCCACGCGGCCCAAGTGCGCGCGACGATCGACACCCGCGAGACGGCGATACCGCCATCGGCGCCGCTCGAGTGGCCCGACGTCGGTAGCGCGGCCCTCATCATCCCGTCGCTCGGCGTTCGAGAGAGTTGGCACGACCAGGTCGTGCCCATCGCGAGCCTGACCAAGATGATGACGGCCTACGTGACGCTCCAGAAGCTGCCGCTGGGACTAGGCCAGACGGGACCGTGCCTCACGATCACGACGGCCGACGTCGTCACCTACGAACAGCTGACCGGCGAAGGCGAGTCGAGCGCCTACGTCACCGAAGGCGAGAACCTCTGCGAGATCGACCTGCTCAATGGCCTGCTCGTGCATTCGGCGAGCAACTACGCCGTGCTGCTCGCCGACCTGGTCGCCGGCAACACGCAGAACTTCGTGGCGTTGATGAACGAGACGGCGCACCGGCTCGGGCTCCACGACACGCACTACGCCGACGTGTCCGGTTTCAGTCCCCAGTCGGTGTCGACCGCGGTCGACCAGGGTGAGTTGGCGGTGGCGCTGATGAAGTCGCCGCTGGTGCGCGCGATCGTCGACCAGTCGAGCGTCACGCTGCCCGAGGCCGGCACCGTCAACTCCTTCACGCCCTACGTCGGCACCGACAACGTCATCGGCGTCAAGTCGGGCCGCACCGCGCAGGCCGGCGGGTGCGACGTGATGGCCATGACCTTCATTCAGGGCACGACCACCCAGACGCTCTACGCGGTCGTGCTCGGTCAAGAGGGCGGTGACCTGCTCGGACCGGCCGGCGACGCGGCCCTCGCCCTCGCGCATTCGGCACTGAGCACCACGTTCCCCCGGTATCCGACGCGGGTGCGGGTGCTGGTACGCGGCAGCGTCGGCTGGGCGCGGAGTCGTGCGACGTTTCAGGTGGACGTAACCTTCGCCATCAAGTGGGCCGACCTTCGACGCCCGTTGCCGGTCACGCTGTCGATGAAGCGATTGACTGGACCGATACGTCGCGAGGAGATCGTGGGCTGGCTGGTCATCCACGCGCCGACGCCACGACGGATCGCTCTCGTGGCCCGTGGGGGCGCCGCGCCGCCGACACTCTGGCAGCGCATACTGTAACTAGATGTTCGCGCGCGCCCCCGCCAGCTCGGCCAACCTCGGTCCCGGCTTCGACTCGCTGGCCGTGGCGCTCGAGTTGTACGTGGAGGTCGAGATCGAACCCTCCGACGCCCTGGAGATCACCAGCGAGGGCTTCGGATCGGGCCTCTTCGATGATGAGCGCCACCTCGCGGTGACCACGGCGCAGGGCGTCTTGGGCCACACCAACTTCAAGATCCACGTCAACTCGTCCATCCCGCTGTCGCGGGGGCTCGGTTCATCGGCGGCCCTCGCCCTCGCCGCCGCGGCCGCCGCGGGCGCGGAGGACCCGCTGCGCATCGCGTCGATGGTCGACGGTCACGCCGAGAACGCCGCCGCATCCCTGCGTGGGGGGTTGGTCGTCGCCAGCTGCAGCGAGCGCGACGGCATCATCGTGCGATCACTGGCCCTCGATGAGGCCTGGCGCTTCGTCGTCGTCGTGCCCGACCAGGAGCTGTCGACCGCGGACGCCCGTCGGGTGCTGCCCGAGCAGGTGCCCTTCGAGGACGCGGTGCGCAACCTCAACGCGCTCGGCCTGTTGATCGCCGGCCTCGCCGACCACCACAACTTCGTTCGTTCGGCAATGGACGACTATCTGCACCAGCCGTACCGGATGCCCCTGCTGGCCTTCGCCCAGCCGCTGCTCGCGACGTTGCGCGAAGCCGGAGCGCTGGCGTCGTGCTGGTCGGGGGCCGGATCGGCGATGCTGGGCATCACGACCTCCGTCGACGTCGACGCGGTCAGCGCCGCCGCCCGGGCCTTCCTCGACTCTGAGGGCCTGGCCGGATCGGTCCTGTCGTTGCGCGCCGATCTCACCGGACTCGTCACGCGTTGAACGGGCCGACCGGGACCTCGCGCAGCCACGCGCTGCGCGGGTCGACGTTGGTGCTCGCCTCGGCGGCGGCGATCCAGTGGTCGGCCGCGATCGTGCGACCGGCCTTCGCCGCGGTCGGACCGGCCGCGGCCAGTTCGTGGCGCTTCGGGTTCGGCGCGGTCGTGCTGTTGGCGCTCACTCGGCCGAAGGTTCATCGGTGGAACCGACGCCAGTGGCTCGGGGCGATCACGCTCGGGGTGACGACGGCGGTGATGAACCAGAGCTTCTACCAGGCGATCGCGCGCATTCCCCTCGGCACCGCCACGGCGATCGAGTACATGGGCCCGTTCCTGGTCGCCGCGCTCGCCAAGCGGTCGCTGCGCCACTACGCCTTCGTGGCCCTCGCCGGACTGGGCGTGCTGGCCCTGACCCGTCCCGGTGGCGGGATCACGCTCGTCGGGGCGCTCTTCGCCGCGTTGGCCGGCGCCTGTTGGGCGCTGTACTCGTTCGCGTCGCATCGCGTCGGCGGCCACTCCACCGGCTTCGGGGGTCTCGCCGTCGCGATGGCCATCGCGGCGCTGCTGACGCTGCCGCTCGGGGTCGGGGCGGCGCCCGTCGTGTTCGGCCATCCTGCGCTCCTCGGTCGCCTGTTGCTCGTGGGCGTCATGGCGACGGTGCTGGGCTTCGGCTTCGAGATGCAGGCCTTGCGTCATCTCAAGCCGTCGATCGTGAGCGTGCTGTGGTCCACGGAGCCGGCCGTCGCGTTCTTCTTCGGGTGGATGCTGCTGCACGAACACGTGACGGCGTGGGTTCTGGCGGGGCTCGTCTGCGTGGTGTTCGCGGGCGTCGGTGTCACCTACGACGCGGCCCACGAGGATCTAAAAGCCCCTCTGTAGGATGGAGGGGTGGCCCGGCCAAAAACCTTCTCGATTAGGACGTTCGGCTGCCAGATGAACGAACACGACTCCGAGCGTCTGGCCGGGCTGATGGTGGCCGACGGCCTCGAGCCGGCCGACGAGGGCGCCGAGGCCGACGTCGTGGTCCTCAACACCTGCACGATTCGCGAGAACGCCGACCTCAAGCTCTACAGCGCCCTCGGTCAACTCAAGTCGATGAAGGATCGCCACCCCGAGATGCAGATCGCGGTCGGCGGGTGCATGGCCCAACAGGCCCGTGGCGAGATCCTCGAACGGGCCAACTGGGTCGACGTCGTCTTTGGCACCCACAACTTGGCCTCCGCGCCCGCGCTGCTGCGGCGCGCGCGCAACGAGGGACCGCTCGTCGAGGTCCTCGACGGTCCCGACCCGGCCGCCAACCGCGAGATGGCCCCGGCCCTGTACGCCGTGCGCGAGCTCAGTTTCGCCGCGTGGATGACCATCCAGACGGGCTGCGACAACAGCTGCGCCTTCTGCATCGTGCCCGCGGTGCGCGGGCGCGAGATCAGCCGGCCCTTCGATGACCTGATCGAAGAGGCGACGATGCTGGCGGGAAACGGGGTGAGCGAGATCACCCTGCTCGGACAGAACGTCAACTCCTACGGCCGCGACCTCACCAGACGGGGTCCGCTCTTCGCTCAACTGCTGCGCGCCCTCGGCGAGGTCGAGGGTCTCGAGCGCATCCGCTTCACTAGTCCCCACCCCAAGGACCTGCGTCCCGAGACGATCGCGGCCATGGCCGAGACGGCGGCGGTCTGTCCCCAGCTGCACCTGCCGCTGCAGTCGGGCTCGAATCGGGTCCTCACGTCGATGCGACGGGGCTACACCGTCGAGCGCTACCTGACGCGCCTACGCGACGCGCGCGACGCCATCGACGACCTGGCCGTGACCACGGACCTCATCGTGGGCTTCCCCGGCGAGAGCGACGCCGAGTTCGACGAGACCCTGGACGTGGTCGCGCACGCCGAGTACGACTCGGCCTACACCTTCATCTTCTCGCCCCGTCCCGGCACGCGCGCCGCGGCGATGGGCGACGACTTCGTCGCGCCCGAGGTGATCAAGGAGCGATTCGAGCGGCTCAAGCAGGTCCTGGACCGCTCGGCCCTGCGCAAACACGAGGGCCGTGTCGCGCGCACTGAGGAGGTGCTCGTCGAAGGACCGTCGCGCCGCAACGACCGGATGCTTTCGGGCCGCACCCGACAGGGCAAGCTGATCCACTTTGCGTCCAGCGGGTCGGCGATCCGAGCCGGCTCCCTCGTGATGGTGGACGTGATCCACGGCGCGCCCTACCACCTCATCGGCGAACTCTCCCACGTCGTTCGCGCGCCGCGTCACAAGGTGCGTATTCCACTCCTGAGTACGTGAACAACCACGGCGGCCTGGCCGTCGCCCTGGTCGGCGCGACCGCAACGGGCAAGTCGGCCCTGGCCCACCGCCTGGCGCTGTCGCGTCGCGGCGACGTCGAGATCGTGGCCGTCGACGCGATGACGGTCTATCGGGGCATGGACATCGCCACGGCCAAGGCCACGGCGAGCGAACGGGCCGAGGTCGCCTACCACCTGCTCGACCTCATCGACCCGAGCGAGGAGTTCACCGTCGCCGCCTACCAACGCTGCGCCCGCGACGTCGTCGCCGACCTGTGGCGGCGCGGCGGCGCGGCCCTCTACGTCGGCGGCACGGGCCTGTACGGACGGGCCGTGCTCGACAACCTCGACATCCCCGCGCAGTATCCCGAGGTGCGCGCGAACTTGGAATCCCGCGCGGCGAGCGACCTGGCCACGCTCTACGAGGAGCTGGTCGCCCTCGACCCCCTCGCGGCGAGCCGCATGGAGGCGACGAACGCGCGGCGCGTCGTGCGCGCGCTCGAGGTCACCGTGGGCTCCGGACGTCCCTTCTCGAGCTACGGCGCGGGGCTGCGCACGTACGGGCCGGTGCGCGTCGTGCAGGTCGGGCTGCGCGCGGACCCCGACCACCTCGACGAGCGCATCGAGGCGCGCTTTCGGAACTGGCTCGAGGGGGGCTTGGTTGAGGAGGTGGCGGCCCTCGCGGCCTCGCCGCGGGGCCTGAGTCGCACCGCCCGTCAGGCCGTCGGGTATCGCGAGTTGCTGCGCCACGTCGAAGCGGGCGCCCCGCTGGAGCAGTGCGTGAACGAGGCCATCACCCAGAGCCGCCGTCTCGCGCGCCGCCAGCGATCCTGGTTCTCGCGCGACCCGCGCATCGAGTGGTTCGACGACCCGCTCGCCGCCGAGGGGCGCCTGGTCGACGTGCTTGGTAGCGCCGACGGCTTCGTGAGAGACTGAGCGGTAGTGGCGCTTCGAACCCTTCAGAAATGGCACGGCGCGGGTAACGATTTCTTAATCGACGTGACCGACGACGCGGCGGCGTGGTGGGGGCCCGAGCACGCCCGGGCGGTCTGCGCACGCTCGACGGGCGTCGGCGCCGACGGCCTGATCGTGGCGACCCTCGGCGACGTCGTGTCGATGGTGCTCTACAACGCCGACGGGTCGCTGGCCGAGATGTCGGGCAACGGCATCCGCTGCATGGCCGCGGCCGTACGCCGGGTGACCGGGGGATCCTGGAATTCGCTCGAGGTGCAGACCTCGGCCGGGGGGCGCACGGTGACCCTCGAGATGAAGGGCGACGCCGGCTACGGCGGCGTCGCGATGGGCGCGGTGACGTTCGGTCACGACCTCGAGGGCGCGCTGGGCGTCGCCAACGTCGGCAACCCCCACGTCGTCGTGCGCGACGAGGTCACGTGGCCTGACGTGCAGCGCGAAGCGATCGCCGAGCGGATGTCGAGCATCGAGGGCGGGGCCAACGTCGAGTTCGTGACGGTGCTCGACCGGGCCAACCTGGACATGCGCGTCATCGAACGCGGCGTCGGCTGGACGCTGGCCTGCGGCACCGGCTCCTACGCCGCCGCCGCGGTCTGTCATCGGGTGGGACTGTGCGACCACGACGTGGTGGTGCACAATCCCGGGGGCCCGCTGCGGGTCCAGCTCGAGGGGGACCAGGCCACGTTGAGCGGCCCGGTGCGCTTCGTGGCCGACGTGGAATGGCTCGAGGCGTGACCTATATACCCGAGACCCTCATCGACCGCACGTTCCGCGAGCGCATCGTGCTCGTGGGCGTGCAGTTCCCCGGGGTCAGCGCCGACGAACTGAACCGCCAGCTCGACGAGCTGGCCCTGCTCGTGGACACGGCCGGCGCCGACGTCGTCGCGCGCGTCGTGCAGCGCCGCGACGCTCCCGACCCGGCGACGTTCCTCGGTTCGGGCAAGGTCCAGGAGCTGGCCGAGATCTGCCTCGCCGTCGATTCGGACACGGTCGTCTTCGAGCACAACCTCTCGCCGGCCCAGCAGCGAAACCTGGAGAAGATCCTGGGTCGCACCGCGATCGACCGCACGGCCGTGATCCTGGACATCTTCGCCCAGAACGCCCGTACCCCCGAGGGCAAGGCCCAGGTGGAGCTGGCCCTCCTGCAGTACCGACTGCCGCGCCTACGCCGCACCGACGAGGCCCTCTCCCAGCAGGGCGGCGGCATCGGGACCCGTGGACCGGGCGAAACCCAGCTCGAGACCGACCGGCGCCGTCTCGTGAACCGCATGCATCACATCCAGCGTGAACTGCTCCAGATCGACCGCACTCGGGGCGTGCAACGCCAGGGCCGGGCCCGGGGGCGACACCGCGAGGTGACCCTGGTCGGCTACACCAACGCCGGCAAGTCGTCGATGCTCAACGCCTTGACCGGCGCCGGGGTCGAGGTCGAGGACCGCCTCTTCGCCACGCTCGATCCCCGCACGCGCCAGCGCCAGTTGCCCGGCGGCGAGACGATCCTCTTCACCGACACCGTCGGCTTCATCTCGAACCTGCCCCACGAACTCGTCAAGGCCTTCATGAGCACGCTCAAGTCGGTGCAGTTGGCCGACCTTTTAGTGCACGTGGTCGACGGGTCGAGCGACGAGGCCGAAGGGCAGATCGCGGCGGTGCGCGAGGTCCTGCACGAGATTGGCGCCGACGACGTGCCCGAGCTACTCGTCTTCAACAAGGCCGACCTGCCCGGCTCTCGCGCCCGCGACCTGAGCAAGCGCAACGAGGGCAGCACCAGCGTGTCGGCCCTCACGGGGGAGAACCTCGACGAGGTGCTGGCCACGATCGGCGAACGGTTGCGCACCAACGACCGGGCCGTGACCCTCTACCTGCCGCTCGACCGGGGTGACCTGCTGGCCGCGGCCCACCGCGAGGGGGAGGTGCTCGAGACGTCGGTCACCAACGAGCGCGTCGTCGTGCAGGTCGTGCTCGACCCGGTCGGCCTGGCCCGGTTCAGCGAATGGCGGGTCCCGGCGTGAGTTTCACCCCGCCGCCCTACCCCTACGAACGACTCGACGGCATCAAGAAGATCGCTGACCAGCACGAGGGCGGCGCCATCGACTGCTCGATCGGCACGCCCGTCGACCCGCCGGCGCAGCTGGTGTTGGACGAACTGGCCCGGTCGGTGGGCGCGCGCGGCTACCCGTCGTCGGCCGGCTCCCCCGAGTACCGTTCGGCCTGCGCCGGGTGGGTCGAGCGTCGCTTCGACGTAGCCCTTTCGAGCGATCAGGTGGCCGCGTGCGTGGGCACCAAGGAGTTCGTCGGCACCGTGGCCGGCTACTTGCACCTGCGCCGTCCCGAGCGCGACACCGTGCTCTACCCCGAGATCAGCTATCCCACCTACGCCATGGGCGCCACCCTGGCGGGCCTGCGCGCCGTCGGCGTCGCGGTCGTCGACGGCCGGCTCGACCTCTTGTCGATCAGCCCCGACGACCGGGCCCGCGCGCTCGTGCTGTGGTCGAACTCGCCGTCGAACCCGACGGGGCGGCTCGACGACTTAGACGCCATCGCCTCGTGGGGTCGCACCCACGACGTGCTCGTCGCGAGCGACGAGTGTTACGCCGAGTTCACCTGGTCCTCGCGTCCCCGTTCGATTCTCGAGCACGGGTTCGACGGCGTGCTCGCGGTGCACTCGATCTCCAAGCGCTCGAACCTGGCCGGAGTGCGCGCCGGCTTCTACGCGGGCGACGAGGAGATCGTGGCCTTCCTGCGTTCGGTGCGCCAGCACGCCGGCTTCATGGTCGCCGGGCCGGTGCAGGCCGCCGTCGCGGCGGCCTTTCGCGATGACGAGCACGTGTCGCTCCAGCGCGAGCGCTACCGTCGCCGCCTCGAGCTCATGTCGCACGCGCTCGAGGCGTGCGACGTCAACGCGGCGATGCCGGAGGGGGCCTTCTACCTGTGGTGTTCGAAGGAGGGTCTCGACGGCTGGCAGCTCGCCCAGTGGATCGCCGAGCGTTCGGCGCTGGTCGTCAGCCCCGGCGAACTGTACGGCGAGTCCGGCGCCGACTTCGTTCGTCTTGCGGTCGTACAGCCCGACGAGCGCCTGGCGCTGGCCGCGTCGAGACTCCAGGTCGGCTAGGGCCCGCCGGTACGATGGAGTGATGACCTCGCTCGAGACGCGTATCGACAGGTGGTACGAGGTCCTTAGCGAGTTGGATGCGGGCAGCGTGGAAGCGCGCCGCGACGTCGAGCTGGCCATCACCAAGCTCGACGACGGCCAGTTGCGCGTCGCCGAGATCGCGCCCGACGGCGAGGTGCAGGTTCACGAGTGGGTGAAGCGCGCGATACTGCTGCTCTTTCGGGTGCGCGGACTCGAGGTCAGCGAGGCGGGACCGTTCGAGTACCACGACCGACTCGAGCTCAAGCGCGACTACGAACGTCGGGGGGTGCGCGTGGTCCCGGGGGCCGTCGCGCGCAGGGGGAGTTTCCTCAGCCCCGGGGTGATCCTGATGCCCAGCTTCGTCAATATCGGCGCCTGGGTGGGCCCCGGCACCATGGTCGACACCTGGGCGACGGTCGGCAGTTGCGCCCAGATCGGGGCCAACGTGCACCTGTCCGGCGGCGTCGGCATCGGCGGGGTGCTGGAGCCGCTGCAGGCCAATCCGACCATCATCGAGGATGACTGCTTCATCGGCGCCCGCTCGGAGGTGGCCGAAGGCATGATCGTGCGCCAGGGGGCGGTGATCTCCATGGGCGTCTACCTCAACGCCTCGACGCCGATCATCGATCGCAAGACCGGCGAGGTGTTCCGCGGTGAGGTTCCGGCCTATTCGGTGGTGGTGTCCGGCAGCCGCCCGGAC
>Ga0187847_10001311_pt1 | contig 22765 bp, 14 predicted proteins | sample June2016WEW_4_10_FD_132458 | JGI IMG/M metagenome (GOLD analysis project Ga0187847, IMG submission 132458) | Peatland microbial communities from SPRUCE experiment site at the Marcell Experimental Forest, Minnesota, USA - June2016WEW_4_10 | ecosystem: Environmental > Terrestrial > Soil >...
AACATGCGTTGGTTCATCGCACCCAATATCTCGCCCGGGTCCCGAGTGTAATGGGCGAGCGTGCGCACTCTGCCGACAAGCAAGGAAACAGTCATGGCAGCTGGCATGCCTTTGCCGCTGACATCGCCGATCACCGCCAACAATCCACCGTCCGGTGTGGCAATGATCTGGAAGAAATCGCCGCCGACCTCGCTGGCTGGCTTGTAGATAGCTTCAATGGCGAAGCCCGGAATGCGCGGGATCTCATCGGGAATGAGAACGCTTTGAACAACGCGAGCCGCTTCAAGCTCGTTTGCGAATCGCTCTTCCTGTCGCCGTGTGAGCGTGAACGGATGAACGAGGATAGCCAACATGGCAACTAGAAAGAAACCATCGGCGATGTTGTCGAGCGAGATGTTGAAGGGCCATTGGAAAGTGCTCACCAGCCAGGCGTTAGATGCGCGATACCAGCCATGGTCCTGCGCGAATGTGTCTATCCCATCGGCCAGCAAAACAAGTTGCTGAAAGAGGACCGGGACCAGCAGAAAACGCGCATCAGGTAGACCTTTGATAGCTCGACGTATCAAGAGGACAAGGATCCACACGATGATTTGCAATTGAGCGAAGTTGAACAGTTCATACCACTGCATGACGTTGATCAACTGCATCCATATCACAGCAAGTGGGATAGGGAGAATACCGATAGCCCCCATCGATGCCCAGAAGAGCCAACCTCGTCCGCCCTGAAGCAGACGGAAATAGAAGGCTATGATGGCGGTTTCGCGGCCCATCTCCAAGACGGTGTAGAGCAGGAGACTGTCGGTTAACGGAATAGTGTTGAAGGTTGTATAAAAGGTCACGGATCTTTCGGCTGCTGAGATGAGCATCGCGAGGCCAAAACACACATACTCCCGTTCCAACGGGCGGAGAATAAAGAATCCGATCGCGGCCATCCCAGCCAGAGTTTCGAGAGTTGTCAGGATGATGTAGCTGATATGACGCCAAACCAACTCGCGATCTCTGGCGACCCTTCGATCCAGAATCAGCTGTGTTTGACCGACCCGAGTTCCGCCTTGGAGTCCGCCCCCCAGAAAGATGGTCCAATGTGGCCAGTGCCACACCCGTATAGCAATTGAAATTGTTTGCTCGGCGCTCGACGCAGATAAGGGGAGCGCGTAGACGTGATATGTCCCATCTACATTTTCTGGGCGCTCGTGCGGAGGCATTCTGCCGATGCCACCTAGTAGCTTGCCATTCGCGAAGACCTGGTAGCTCGTCAGTATTTCCCCCAGAGATATTGAAAGTGATTTCTGACCCTTAGGGATCAGGACTTTGGTGCGGTACCAGGCCAATCCAGTAAGGTCCTCATAGCCCTGATCATTCCAAGCTTTATCGCCACGGATCAGAGGCCATCGGCTATCGTCGAATCCCGGGTCAGCCCAGTGCGGATCGTCACCAGGATGGAAGCGCCAAGAGCCATCGAGCGAGACGATCGGTTCGCGGTCTTTGTCCATATCAAAGACCTGCCCCATCGCCAACGGCGAAACAGTCAGTGCCAAAGTGGCGAGCAATACTGCCTGGTGCATTCTTACGAAGCGGGGAAACATTGTCCGAAATACTGCCACAGCCGTGGAGCCCGAACAATGAGAATTTGCAACAACTGCCGTTGTGGGCCAGATTTGGCTCCGTTATCTAGTTAGCATGTCTTTCGCCATGGCTCCGACTCGGATTGAAAAGCAGTCGCGGTCGGATTACCCTCCAACCGGAAATAGCTCCACAATCGGATGCCTTACGAAAACGCCGCCAACCGAGCGCGCTCGATTTCGCTATCATTTCCTTGGGAAGCGCAGATGGCACTTTCGCAATACGACCCGCACGAACACATCAACCCACCTGCCTGGCTTGAGCTCGATGAATCCGAGCGCATGCAGTTGGTCAGGCGATACCACCGGCGGCAGCGAATCCGGCTTCCTAATGAGACCATTCACGCCGCAGTACATGTGATCGTCGAGAACCAGGTGGCGCTCGGGGACGAATTCCCAGCAAAGGCTGTACTGCTTCGGTTGATGAAGGAAGGGCTCGACCGGCATGAAGCCATCCACGCAATTGGTTCTGTGCTGTCGGAAGAGTTTTTTGTGGTGATGAGTGGACAGGAGGCAGGGGGCGATCTCAATGCGGACTACATTGAGAAGCTCAAGTCCCTGACAGCAGACTCCTGGAGAAAGCAAGCGTCGTAAGCAAGCTGTTCCGAACGCTACATTGAGTGCTCGAGCGGAAGTGCCCCAGAACCAGGTCGCTTCGGGATGGGCCACCATACGGCCCCGTACAGTTCTGAGGCTCGCTCAAACGGGATGTAAGCGTTAGAGTTGGGTCATGAGCGGATCGAGCATGCTCCCTCCGATTGTGCGTCTGACCGTCAGTGCGTCGGACAGCACCGATGACGAGCGTCTTCAAACGGCACTAGTTGAAATTGCCGCTCAGGAAACTACTCTCAGAGTCGATGCGCAGCAGATGGGGATCGCCCACTCTCTTGAGGGAACAAGTGCATCGCACCTTGAATCGATCTGCAATTGCCTTCGCGACGAATATCACCTTGCGATCAATGTCAGTCCGCCAGAGGCTGTCTTGGTCGAGACGATTCGCAAATCTGGGGAAGCGGAAGGAAAATTCATCCGACAGGTCGGCGATCTCGGCAATTATGGCCACTGCAAGCTGCACATTGAGCCAAGCAAGTCCGGTGAAGGCTACGTGTTCGCAAGCGCCGTCAGCCACGACGCGTTGCCTAAGGAATATCTCAGCTCAATCGAACGCGGTGTGCAATCCGCGATGCGGTTAGGTGTCCTGTCTGGTCGTCCTCTGGTCGATCTCAAGGTGACCGTAGTCGATGCTAGTTATCACGCCTTGGACTCAAACCCCATGGCCTTCGAATTTGCGGGAGCGGTTGCACTCAAGGATGCCGTAAGGAACGCAGCCCCGGTTCTTTTAGAACCGATGATGTTAGTCGAAATCGAGGAGGTACCCCAGGAGTTGGCAGCCACAATTCGCGATGAGGTCAAAATGCACCGTGGGCGCATCGACCGCGAACTGACAGTAAATGGCTGGAGTGAATTCCGTGCCATCGTGCCGCTCTCAGAACTTCTCCTATCCAGCTCACACCTTCTCGCCGAATTTCCTGCCGAGTTTGCTGGCTATGAGCCTGTTGCTGATGGCGGAGTATCAGGAGATAACGGGACAGGCGTGCCAGCGAACACGCCTAGCCGCCCACCGCATGGGAGACGTTCGGAGACGGCTCGTCCTGATCAAGAAGACGAGTGATCTATTGCCATTTCTTGGAAGGGTACGGGTTACCCTCCAATCGGGAATTTGCACCATTTTTGGTAACGTCCTGTTTGTCCCCAATCCGGGAACTAACGCCGACCAACCGCTCGCAACACCAAATCAGCCGGAAAAATCCGCCTTGCGCAGACTTGATAGACTCCGATAAGACGCAAGCTCGACGACAGTCGAACGTGCCTGAAATCATCCCTTTTGGATCGACAGCTGCGAACGCCATGGAGCTCGCCAGCCTTCCTGAGGAGCCCTTTGGATGAGTTCAACGACGAAGATTTCTCCTGGTTCAACGAAGCGCGCAGCTTCCGCCAACGTCAATCGGGAAGAGACTCCTTTCGAGGCGCTGGCCAGTATCTGCGCAGTTCTAGTGGTGGGTCTGTTCATTCTGACCTTCTTAGCTCAGAACTACGTCATTCCGTCAGGCTCGATGGAGAACACGCTCCTTGTGGGCGATCATCTGGTCGTCGACCAGATCACGCTCGCGTCTCCCACTTCGTGGATGCCGCTCATCAGGTATCGCGAGCCGAGACGTGGCGACATTGTGGTGTTCCACAAACCCGTTTATCAGCCCGGTATTGACGCGGCTGGCGCCGATGGAACTCCGCAGTACACTCCCTTGGTGAAGAGATTGATTGGCGTGCCCGGCGATCATATTCATCTACGCAACGGCATTGTGTTTGTGAATGGCGTCGAACAACCGGTGGGATTTGCGCAGCCGACCACGACGGATAACTTCAACGAGTTTCTCGACGATTTCCCCGCAGTGCCTCCAGCCGGGGTGCCCGGGGCAACAGAGTCGTGGGCCGTGAACTTCCCGAGTTATATCCAGGACGGCGACCTAGTGGTTCCACCCGGCATGTATTTTATGATGGGCGACAACCGGCATAACAGCCTGGACTCGCGCTACTGGGGCTTCGTGCCGCGCGCCAACATACTTGGTCGTCCGCTGTTCAACTATTGGTCGTTCAAGGCCTCAGAGGGACAACTTGAACAAACAGGAGTCGGTCACAAGCTCGCTTGGATCGGCCACGTTCTGGTGCATTTCTTCCCGGACACGCGCTGGAAGCGCACTTTCCACGTTGTTCGTTGAACCGAAATTGCAGAATCCCGATTCGATCTTGGTGTGTTCCGGTCTTATCACCCCCAACCCGAAGTAACCCAAATCTGGTGCAACCGATTAGGGAAGTCTTGGGCCACACACGAATGCAGATTCAATGAACCCGTTCCGCGCAACTAGCCGCCGTACACAGTCCTCTCTGCTAACATCCACTCATCCGGCTCGCCCACCGGCTTGAGCCGCGGAGGTCGAAATGAGTCCAACCACACGGCGTAGTTTCCTCAAATCAGGTCTGGCCGCCGGAGCCATGGCGACCGTAGGAACCCTTCCGCTTACCGCTTCCCAGCACACCGCGACAGACACCGTGGTGCTCGGCCGTTCAAAGATGGCGGTGACGCGGCTCGCCTTCGGAACCGGGACGGACAGCGGTGCGGTGCAGGCCGCGCTGGGGCAGGAGGAGTTTACGCGGCTGGTGCGCTACGCGTACGACCACGGCATCCGCTTCTTCGAGACAGCTGAAGCCTACCAGACTCCGGGAATGCTGGGCGAGGCGCTGAAAGGCTTGCCGCGCGACAGCTATCACCTGATGAGCAAGGTGACTACTTTCCACCAGGGCATTGACCCGCAGGCTAAGTTCGATGAGCTGCGGCGCATCTCGCAGACCGAGTTCTTTGACATCATGCTGCTGCACTGGCAGCACGACGCTGATTGGCCGGAGACCACGAAGCGCTGGCAGGAAGGGATTCTTGAAGCGCAGCAGAGGAAGATTATCCGCACGCATGGTGCCTCGGTGCACGGGCTGCCGGCGCTGCGGCAGATGCCTGGAAATACGTGGCTAGATGTGGGCCTGATCCGCATCAACCACAACGGCGCGCGGATGGACGGGCCGACCTATGAGGACACCAACCACCCCGACAACGTGAGCGAAGTGGTCGATCACATCCACAGGTTGAAGAAGGAAGGGCTGGGTGTGATCGGCATGAAGTTGTGCGGTGGCGGTCAGTTCGAGCATAGTCACGACGACCGGGTGAAGGCGATGAGGTTCGCTTTCCAGAATGCAGGTGTGGACAGCGCCACGGTCGGCTTCAAGAGCACGCAAGAGATCGACGAAGCCATCAGCAACATGAATCTGGCGCTTTCGTAACGCCAGGCCCAAGCGGGAAAATGGCAATGGCGGCGTTGGAACGTGAGTTGAGCTGTGGATACGAAGACGCCGTAGGCGCACTTGGATACTAATCCTCCTTTCGCCAGCGTAATGGACGCCGGCGCCCATTACGATTTCACTACACGCCGACTCCAAGCGGGCGCCGCGCGACGGCTGGTGCGGATCTGTTTACCGATGAGTAATTGAAGTGTAGGCCACGACCCGACCGCAACCTGCGAATCAGCCCACGCCCAAGCAGAACCATTGCGAATGAATGAACCAACACATTCACGTAAACACAAGATTCAGCCCTTTCGTCCGTCAGAACCAAAGCCATGCAAAGTTCAGAGCACTTCGAGGAGTTGGCGGGCTTGCTGAGGGGAGAAATAGCGGACTCGGATAGAAGTTTCAGGGAACGGAACTTAGACGGGCGGTGTCTAATAAAGGACATCCTGAGATCCCCTAGGGAGGAATGCCTGTGACAAAGTGGTTGCGAGGTTGGTTAGTGATGGGATGCGTGTCGGCGGCTGGAATGATGGGGCAGAGTGGGCCGGCGAGGGAGGGTGTGGCAACTCAAAAGCCAACTCCGGCGCTGGGAGAGAGCGGAATCACTGCTCCCGCGGCGAGCGCGTTGCAGAGCCCAGGCGCGGAGTACAAGGACGCGACCCATCCGCTGGAGGTGGTCAGGCAGTCACTGGAGAACTGGGGCGATGCGGAACTGAGCGCGCTGTCGGTGGGAATGAAGCGGGCGCGCGAGTCTTGCCAAGCGCGGACAGCGGAGGCCTACTCCGGGGATGATTTGTATGAGCTGGCGCACCTTTGCTCGTTTGGGCAGGACTGGAACGATGCCAACACGGCGGCGACGCGGTATATCGACAGCAAGGCCGAGCCCTGGCGGGCGCAGGCCTACGCGCTGAGCATAAACGCCATGGTGCACCTTAACGGTACGGACTTGGCAGTGCAGACAGCGGAAACAATGCTGCGCGTTCTGCCCTACGACGCAGAAGTGGCGTACGCGGTTCGATACCTGAAAGACTATCTGGAGCAAGCGGGGAATCCGCAGGCGGTAACACTTGCCGAGGCCGAGCACATCGCGATTATCCAAGCGTTGAAGGTGGGAACGGCGCTCAAAGCAACGCACGGGGATGCGGTGATGAGCCTGGGGCTGCTGTACGACTCGGCGATGGAGTTGGCATTCTTTCATAAGTTTGCGGGGCGGGACGAGTACGCGTCTCAAGCGGCGGCAGATTGCGACGACTCGCTCAAGAAGGTGCTGATTGCGCCGGACGACATGCGGCGCATTGAATCTGTTCGTGTGCAGTTCGCGACAGTAGGCATCAGCCTGCCGCAGTTTACTGTGCTCAAGGCCCTGGAGTCACCTGCGGCGAAGGCCGCCATTGAGGGTGACCTTGGCGAGGGAACGGTGCTAGTGCTGTTTCCTGACTGGTGCGCGCAGTGCCGCGGCATGATGAAAACCATGACGCAGTTTGCGCGCGTGAATGCTGGCACGCCGCTGCATGCCTATGGACTGATGTTTACCGAAGATGGCGATGAGACAGGCGGGACGGAGCGCGCGGCGCTTTACAAGGATCTGGCGGGCACGCAGACGTTCGTGGTTCCTGCAGAGACAGCGAAGGAAATGGGCGCCCTGGATTTTCCCACGGCGGTTGCGGTCGATAATCGCGGAGTCGTAAGGTTCATCGGAATGATTCCGACGGACGCGTTCAACGGCGGCGGGTACATGGAGAAGGTCTTTATGCGCATGGCAGTGGGCGAGGGAAGGGAAATGGAGAGGGAGCAGGGCAGTCGCGAATAGTCTCTGACCTCCCTCGTGAGGCACAGTCCGTGCCATCCGCGATGAGAGTCCAGCCTCGGCATGGCACTACACCGGTTCGGCAACCCCATCTGGTTTGCGGGACCGGGGCGAAGAGACGGCATACTTCCGAATTGCCCACGATCCGACCGGAGCGTCAAATGACGTACCTCATTTTGGCTCAATGAGAACCTCGACCTGTTGGCGGCAGTTGAAGTTTCAATTGCGGCTGCTCGCTAGAGCGTAGCCAGCCATTTCTCCGTCCGTCTGTTGTCGGATCACAGCAGTTTTCGTTTATGCTCCATGCGTCGCGTCTATGCCGTGAGGTGATGTCTTTGTTGCCGCTCTTTTCCCGCCCATCCCTAACATCACGCACCATGCTTTTCCAATGCGCACTTGCAGCTTCTTGCTGCAGTTTGGCCGCCCAGTGCCGCTTTTCAGCCGCCGCTCCCGGCACTCGGCAGCTCACTTATACGTTTTCACCTGAGCTGACCGAGCGTACACTCATACTCCATGTTGCCCTTGCCTTCAGTGAAGGCGCGACCGGAACGGATAGGTCTGGCCTAAGGCACTCGTGACTGCTGCCTCTTGATCCAATAACAAACTAGATAACTGAGTGGGGTGTCCTTCGGGATGCCCCTTTTGTTTTTGAAGGGAGAAGAACTGTGGCAGTATTCAACACGAGATATCGAAGGATCGTAGAAAAGGCACTTCGGGCAGAGGAATGCAAGGAAGACAAAGCAAGGGATGAGGCAGGCTCACGATTCACGGACCCGGCACCACCGCTGCTTATTATCTTTCAACAGGACACCGGCAAGTTGCCACGCGGATTCCCGATTCAACTCCCACATGACACCGCAGTCATTGCGCTGCTGAACCGTGGGAGGGCTGTTCCTGTGGGCAGCTTCGACGCCGTGCCGGACCTCGAAGTAGACGAGCAAAATTTGGAGCCCGCAGGATTGGATTTTGTCGTTGCCTAACGAAGCAGCGACGTAAACGACAATACAACAGACAAGCGCACAAGGGCTGCTCCCTCGGGAGTGGCCTTTTCTTTTTGAACGCAACAGCAACATACTTGGAGAAAAATGCAAAACGATAATTTATTGAAAGAATCCCAAGTCGCGGAGCGATTGGGTGTCAGTATGCCAACTCTGCGATCCTGGCGTTGCCGTGGGGTTGGACCCATCTACTTGAAACTCGGAAACGGGAAAAGATCGCCCGTGCGCTATCATCATGGTGACCTTGAGCAGTACATCGCTCATGGACGACACGTTTCCAACACCTCAGTGCGGGCCGCACGCGAGGACTAGAACGTGGAGATTTACAAGCGCGATGGCTCGAAGTATTGGCTGGTGGATTTTGTGGTGGACGGCAAGCGGCACCGCAAGAGCACACGAGCTACAACCAAAACCAGAGCAATGGAAGTAGCAGCAGAAGTGATTCAGGCTGCACAGGCAAGCGAAGAGCCAGTACGAAAAGGCCCAGCGCCAATCCTGTCAGTGTTCGCCACAGAGAAGTTTCTGCCCTACGTCGAAGGCTCTCAACTCGATCTCGACTCGAAACGGTACTACAAAACAGGGTGGCGATCGTTGAGCGAAACCCATATTGCCGGAATGCGAATCGACCGCATCACCACGGCTGATGCCGAGATGTTGCAGTTCTCTGGAACTGGCTCCAACGCAAACTGTGCATTTCGGACTCTGCGCCGAACGCTCTCGCTTGCTCGGAGTGGACCATCATCCAAGGCGCACCGAAGATCAAGCTGAGAAAAGAAAGGGAACGCTCAGCAGTCTTCACACCCGAGAGGGAAAAGGCATTTCTTGACGCGGCACCCCAGCCGTTGAAAGATGTGTTCCTGATCTCACAGGATTCTGGTCTGCGTCCAGATGAAGTCATTCGGATGCGCTGGGAGAACATCCTGTGGGATAGGAACCTGATCTTCAATCCTGATGGGAAGACGGAGAAGGCGCGTCGTCACGTTCCGCTGAGTGATCGTGTTCGCGATATGCTGCGAGCGCGGCCGCAAGGTGCTACGAGCGATTGGGTGTTTCCGTCCTCTCGAAAGAAGGGATCGCACATCAGCTACTTCCCAGTCGCAAAGCAGTTTGGAAAGGCACGCGAGAAGGCTGGTCTGCCTGATGACATCGTTCTCTATTCGGCTCGCCACTCGTTCGCAACAGACATGCTCGACAAGAGAGGGAACATTGTCTTGGTGCAGAAGATGCTCGGGCATGAATCAGTGATGACAACTCAACGGTATCTGCACCCTGAACTCAAGGACATCGCAGAACTCGTGAATCAACGCAACACCCCACACGCAAATCAAAATTTACGGCACAGTGGGGAAGTAATTCAGTAGGAAAGGCAGCTAAGTTCTTTAGAATCTGGCTGCCCCCCAGGGATTCGAACCCCGATATGCTGATCCAGAGTCAGCTGTCCTACCATTGAACGAGGGGGCAACAAGTGCGAAGCGGGAACCACTTCAGAGAGTGACCACGTTAAGGGCAGAACGCCGAACGCACAGGGCACAACCTGATTATCATATTTGGATTCTGCAGTTGGGTCAAACCAATGGATTACGCGAGTCTTCGGGGTTTTGGTTATCTCCGGCATGTCCGGTGCCTCGATTGCTCCATGGTTGATCACAATCGACGCCACGATCGAAGCGTAAATCAGAGATGGGGACTGAGCCCGTTTTTGCCGCTAAGGATGCGGAGTCGACTTATTCTGCTCCTTCAACCAGGCGTAGAGTGGCGCGAAATAATCGAGCATAGCCTGGGCATCCAGATGGTCGGTGCCTGTCATTTCTTTCAGAGTCTGCTGCCATGGCTGAGACTGGCCGGCTTCGAGCATACGGTTGAGCTTGTCGCCCGCCGTTTTGGAGCCATAGAAGCTGCAGCGGTTGAGCGGGCCTTGGTATCCGCTGGCATCGCACATGGCTTTAAAGAACTGGAACTGGTAAATGCGCGCAAGAAAGTAGCGCGCATAGGGTACGTTGGTGGGGATGTGATTCTTGGCGCCAGGATCGAAGTCTGCCTCGCTTCGTTCGACCGGAGGCGCGACGCCTTGATACTGCTCGCGTAGGGTCCACCATGTCTTGTTATAGTCGGCAGGCTTGATCTGGCCGGCGAAAACTTCCCAACGCCACTTATCGAGAGCGAGTGCAAAGGGCAGGAATGCCACCTTGTCGAGAGCCGTTCGTAATTGCAACGGGATGTCGGCCTCGGCAGGTGGCTCGGTTGTGGTGAGGCCCAGAGTCTTCAGGTACGCAGGCGTGATCGAGAGGGCAATGGAGTCTCCGATGGCCTCGTGAAATCCATCATTAGCGCCGTTCTGAAAAAGGAACGGCTGCTTGTCGTACGCGCGTTGGTAGAAGTTGTGACCGAGTTCGTGATGCACGGTGGTGAAATAGTCGGCACTGACCTCGATGCACATCTTCACGCGTAAATCATCAGCGAAGTCCACATCCCAGGCGGATGCGTGGCAGACGACCTCGCGATCGCGCGGATGCACGAATTGCGAGCGCTCCCAAAATGTTTTCGGCAGTGGAGCGAATCCAAGGGAGGTGAAGAAGTTTTCGCCGTAATGGACCATGTCTCGCGCGGCCGCAAGCTGCGCGGCGTGGCCTCGATCTGAACTCAGGTCGGTGGTCGCGACAAATGCCAGTGCAGAGGCGGGGTCTTTTGCTGCGATCTGCTGCTTCAGTGCCGCTTCCAGATCGAGCGGCTTGAACTGCGAAAGTTTCGGGTCAGTGGGCGCGACGATGTCATAGATATTTCCCCACTCCTGAGCCCACATGTTGCCGAGCAGCTGAGCGGGGATCATTCCATCGGGCCGATAGGCAGCCTTGCCATACTGCGCAATCAGCCGAGCGCGGACGTAGTCGTGCAGCTCACGATAGAGAGGTTCAAGCTGTGTCCAGGCGCGCTCGAGTTCGGCAGAAAACTCGGCCGGAGTCATATCGTAGTTGGCGCGCCAGAGTTCACCGGTATCTTTGTATCCAAGCTCTCTGGCTCCGATATTCTGCAATTCAACAAAGCGGGCGTACTTGTCCTTCATAGGCGCTCCGATGGAGTGCCATCCAACCCAGAGCTTCGTCAGTTCCTCAGGGTCGTGCGACTTGGCCATGATCGCGGAGATTTCGTCGATGCCCATGCACTTGGCGCCGAGTGCGGGATCATTTGCAGCTGGAGTGTTGGGGCAGAATTTTCCTTTGCCGTACATGCCGGTCAACTGCGCTGCGAGCCGAGTTTGCTCTGCGAGGAGCCCCGGCTCCTCAGGAGCGGCAGGCGCGGTCACTTGCAGAAGCGTGATTTGACGCCGCAGCCGAGCAGGAAGCTGGAGATGATCAAAGCGGTGGCTCTCTGCAGTCAATTGCAGAGTGAGAGCTGTCGTCTCTTCGTTCAAGTGTGCAGACGTCGCTTCGGTGTCATCGGTGATATCTGTTTCCGCGGTCCACTCCGCGTGTGAGGCGTCTGTATTGGCTTTCAGCAATAGGGCATTCGCGCGGTCGACGAAGGCTTGTGCCTCGGCCGGAGTCGGAGGGGCGGCATTGCTCGCGGCAGGTTCTTGTGCAAAACCGATGGACAAGGCGACGCTGAGAGAGAACACAGCCAAAGAAGCCGGGTAACGCATGCCCGGAGTATAAATCTTGGATTGAATGGCCTGCTTGGAAGGGCCGGCGCAAAAAGGGTGCCCTTCTCTTCAAGAGAAGGGCAGCGGTCAAGACTGGCCGGATGGAGATTCTTTATCGCTAAAATCTGAAGCGCGATCCGAACTGGAATTGACGGGGGCTGTTGATGGTCTGCGTGATTTGGCCGAAGAGGCCGCCTACCGTCAAGTTGGGGACACTCGGCTCGCCAAACTGTGGGCGATTGGCAATGTTGTACGACGAAATCTCGAAGCGCAGATCGCGTTCCTTCCCGAACGAGAAGTGCTTGTATAGCGACATATCGAAATCGTTGGCGCCCATGGTGCGAACGTGATCGAGATAGGCCGGCGCGTTTCCGGCCACGAACGGGCTCGCCGGAATCGCGAAACAGCTGTTAGTGAACCAGCTGTCCGCAGTGCGGGGGGCTCCCTTGCTCGGATCGCAGGTCAGGTCGGAACGCTGGTTGAAGTACGAGGGGCTTACTCCCGAAGTGGGTGAGACGATGGGGACACCCGTGCTCAAATACGCGATGAGGTTCGCGGTCCAGCCGCCGAGGACGGCGTCGCTCACACCGCTCAAATTCAAGGCACGGCCTCTGCCGGCAGGTAAGTCGTACGAGACGTCTCCAGTGAACTGGTACTTCACGTCCTGAGGACTGATGGAATGCTCGAGGCTGAGATTTCTCCAGTCTTGAGGCAGGCCCGCATGCGACCCGACGAAACCGAGTGGAGGATTGCCGTCATCGGTCATCAGCTTGGCCCATGTAAAGCTGGCGAGCGCAGTGAAGTGATGAGTAAGGCGCTTCTGCACCTTGGTCTGAAGCGAGCTGTATTCAGAGTCGCCGCCTGGATACCCGTGCACGACAACTCCATTGCCCGAACCATAGTTGCCGTTGCCATACTGTGGGAACTGCTGAAGCGAAACCCACAGCGGAACCGTAGGAGAGCCGACATTCGCGTTGGTGCCTGGCTGGATCGCCGCCCATTGATTGGGAACGGTGGCACAGGCGGGGTTTGATGGGTCGACGCAAAGGGACGCGCCATAGCTCCCAATCGCAGCCAGGTTCAACTCGTTCAGGTCGGCCGTGCCCAACGGCAGGAACAGTCCGCGGCTGCCGACATAGCCGGCACTCAGGACGAACTGATGGGGTAACTCGTATTCCACTCCGAAGTTGAAGTTATAGGTAAGCGGAGTGCGCTGCGAGCGCAGCATGGTGTTCAGCGACTGTCCCAGGTTGTTCGCCAATCCGGCTGGCGGCGCAGCGAGCTGCGGGACGACGCCATTGGGGAACGGATTACTGAGCGAGTAAGGTCCAGTGGAACTGGGTGCCGCGCTCCCCGGTCCAGTCGAGCAGGCATTTGTGCCGTTGATCACCGTGTTGCCGTCGGCGTTGAAACATGTGGCATTCCACTGAGTGTCCGCCGAGAATCCATCGCTGTCGAGTCCAACGCCGCCAACCATATGTGCGCTGGGACCATAGTAGAAGCCGCCGCCGCCACGGACGACCAGATGGTTGGCCGGCTGCCACGACAGGGCAACGCGCGGTGCTAAGTCTTTCAGGTTTGCCGTAAACGGAGAGCGATTGCCGCCGTTGGCGTAGATCTCGGCGCCGGTATAGGAGACGCCGCCTGCCGTGTTGGTCGCGGTGGGATTGAAGTACTCAACGCGATTGTGGCGTTCTGTTTTGCCGCCGAAGATATCCCAGCGCAGACCGGCAGTGATGGTAAGTGCCTTCGTGAGGTGGTAGGTATCTTCGACAAAGGCCGCGTAGTACGGGCTGGATTCGGCCGCGAACAGATCCTTCGTGAAATTAGGATAGCTGTTCGATTCGGAGCCGGGTACCGTTCCTTGGCCAACGAGGAACGAAGCGAAATCGCTGCCCCCCACTGCGGAACTTACGGTTTGGTCAGTGGCCGAAATATCGAACGCGTAAGAACCGGAGGCCGCAGGGGGCTGGCCAACATTGAGGAAGCGCTTCATGTATTCGAAGCCTGCTGAAATCTCATGCTTCCCCTTCAGCTTCGTGATGCTGGCGTTTGCGTCGCTGTTCTCGCTGGCGTATTGGAAGGTGTTGTAGTCGGCGGTGCCGCCAATACCGTCCGAGCCGCCGTTGTAGTCAGTGAACAGCACGAAGGGGAGCAGCTTATAGACTTCCTGGGCTGCGAGCGAAGAAGGGAAGCCGAGTGTGGTGATATCGAATCCCACTTGGCGCGGATCTCCACCCTGATTCTCGAAGTGGCGGGTAAACGAATAGCGCAGTTGCAGGAAAGTTGTGGGGTTAAGTGTCAGGTCGTCGGCCAACAGGATGTTGCGGCCGTTAGTTACATTCTGCGCGTAGTTGAGGTCCCACATGTTGCCAAATGCGTTGAATGTCGAAGTGAAGAGACGGTCGAAGGAGAAGCGGCCGAAGATGCGCTGCTTGTCGCTTTCGGCCCAATCGACGCGGATGTCGAAGCGTTGCGCCGTCGTCGGGTCGAGCCCCGGAAGATAAAGATTGTTCTGGGTTCCGTTCGGATCGGAATCGCAGCTGGGCCCGACATTGCATTTAGGGAACTCAGAGAGAAACTTCAGCGCGACGGGATTGGGATTTGTGATTACGTTGTTAGGGAATGGCTGCCGCGTGCCGTCGGGGTTGTCGGGAACGAGCGGATTGTAGATGGTGAAACTGTCGGCAGAAAAATCGCCTGTGCGCTCGGCAGTTGTAGGGACCGTGAAAGTATTGGAGCCATCGAATTGCTGCTGCTGGGTCGCCTCGTAGTCGCCGAAGATGAAGAGCTTGTTGTGCAGAATGGGGCCGCCGATTGCTCCGCCTTCCTGGTAGCGATGGAACGAAGGAGGTGTATTCGCTGTACCGTTCATTACCTGGCTTTGCTTGTTGAAGTACTCGTTCGCTGCGAGAACGTCGGGGCGGAAGACACCGAACGCATCCCCGTGAAACTCATTGCCTCCCGATTTGGTTACAAGGCTAATCACACCGGCTCCACCGCTCTGGTAGGAGGCAGGGGTATTCTGCGTTTCGACGCGCGTCTCTTCGACGCCGTCCTCGGGAATGTCGAGGGCGGGAATGATGGCTGCGACGTTATTCTCGGCAATCCCTAATGGGCTGCCGTCGACCATGTAGTAGACCGATCCAACGATGGCGCCGTTGATGGTGTACGAGGAGACATCGACGCCCGGACGGCCGCTGGAGATGTTCTCAATGGCAAAGGAGCTGGAGGAGTTCGGTGCCCCATTGGCAGGTGTAACCCCGGCGCTGAGCTGCACGAGATCGAAGACGTTGCGCGTGAGAAGGGGAACGCGGTCGATGGTTTCAGAGGAAATCAGTTGGCCCACGGTTGAGTTGCTTGTGTCCACCAGCGAAGCTGACTCATTTACCGTGACCACCTCATTCACGCTGCCAAGCGTGAGAGTGACATTCACCGTCGATTCCTGATCCACGGTGACCGCAACATTCTTTTGGACGACCGTTTCGAATCCCTTTTCACTCACGGTCAGCTGGTACTTGCCGGGAGGGAGTGAGACGAAGGAATAAATACCCGCGGCCGTCGATACCGTGGAGAACTTGATTCCGGTCGCTTGTTCCTGGGCAACGACCTTCGCACCGGCAACAATAGCTCCGCTGGGATCGGTGATCTGTCCGCTGATCGAACCTCTTCCGGCCTGTCCAAAAGCTGCAACGGCGCCCGCGAGAAGTACCCCCGCGATAGCAGAGTGCCGTGTGGCAAACCTGACTGCATCCATGAATTTCATGAGCGATCCCCGTTTCACAAAATCCTATTCAAACGTTTGAATCTTGGTTAAAAGACTGTAAGATTGATTTATTTTCATGTCAAGGGAAAAATGCGTGCGAGGGATGAATGTATTGGAGTCTAAAGGTCTGGAGTCCGCCGAAGTCCAGTTTGCCGGCTTCTTTCTGTTCCCCAGCTTGATAATCGCTTGTGGCAGAATGGCGCAGGGCCGCAGCAGAGTAACGAAGAGCCAGGAGGCTGAGAAGTGGGTCAACGAAAGTCCGGCCATGTCACGCTCCTTGATGTAGCCCGCGCCTGTGGGTACTCCGTGTCAACAGTTTCAATTGTGCTGAGCGAGGCCCCGCTTTCGCAGAATGTGGCTCAGTCAACGCGGGAGCAGATTCGCGAGATGGCGCAGCAGCTTGGGTATCATCCCGACGCGTATGCGCGTTCTCTTCGCCGCCGGCGGAGCCAGACGATTGCGGTTCTTGCCTACGATCTCTCCGATCCGTTCTGCATTCCGATCGTGCGGGGCATTCAGGCGGGGCTTCAGCCGGCTAACTACCTGCCGCTTCTGATGGACACGCAGACGCAGCGCCGACTCTTCGACACTTATTTGAAAATGATCCTGGAACGGCGCGCTGAAGGGGTAATTGTCATCGCGAGCTGGATCTTTGAGGAGACTAATCTGCTCGCCGACATCGAAAAGAATCATGTCCCGATCGTCATCGTAGGCCGGGACCTGACGGGCAGGAAGATTAGTTCGCTCTTTGTGGATAACGAGGCCGGTGGTGCGCTTGCTTTGCGGCATCTGAGCGAACTCGGCCACCGCAGAATTGCTGTGATTCGTGGTCCGGAGGAACTCTTTGACAGCGAACCACGCTGGACCGGCGTGAGACGTGCAGCTGAGGAAGCCGGAATCGAGATTGATCCCCGCGTGGTCTTCCAACTGCCGAACCTCACCGATCCCACTTCCGGTTTTGAGGGCGGGTTGGAATTCGCAAGGCAGATTCTGGATTCGCGACGTCCATTTACCGCAGTTCTTGCGTTTGACGATCTAACGGCGCTGGGCGTGGTGAGGGGTCTCACCGAGGCCGGATTGAAAGTGCCGGAAGACTGTTCCGTCGTCGGCTTTGATGACGTGCTGCCGGCAATTGTCGCCACGCCGGGCATCACGACAATCCACCAGCCACTACGGGAGATGGGTCTGTTGGCAGCCCGGTGGGCGGTGCAGGGAATCGAAGCCAGAGAGCAAGGGAAAAGGAATCCGGCGCGACTGCATAAAGCATTGCCGGAGCTGGTTGTCCGGATGTCTACTTCTCGCCTTTCTTCCACACAAAAACAATAGAGAAACAAAAACAGGCTTGACATTGAGCCGAGATTCGCGATATTCCCTTTATTCAAACGATTGAACCTCTGGTTCGGTATGGATCCACTATTTGGACCGGTCCCGCGCCCGAGATAGGTCCGCTGGCTGTTTGTGCATTTGAAAATCGGAAATGTTGGTGTTCATGAAACGGGATATCGCGTCTTTTCTTTTAGGCCTCTTTGTTGCGCCAATCGTTCTACAAGCAGGAACCGTGACGCATTTGCACGAAGACTGGCAACTGCAATCGGCCTGCAAAATTCAAGCAACAGGCGATTCAATTGCGGCCCCCGGATTTTCCGTGGATGGCTGGTTGAAGACAACTGTTCCGAGTACCGTTCTTGCCGCTCAAGTTGCCGCTGGGACGGTGCCTGATCCGTACTTTGGCGATAATCTTCGGCAGATTGCCGGAACGACCTATCCGATCGGGCATAACTTTTCAAATCTGCCCATGTCGCCGGACAGCCCTTATCGCTGCGACTGGTGGTTCCGCAAGGAGTTTTTGGGTCCTGCGCCTTCGGCGTCGGGTGGGCGCTTCTGGCTGCATTTCGGTGGGATTAATTATCGGGGTGAAGTCTGGCTCAATGGACACAAAGTGGCGGATTCAACGACTGTTGCCGGTGCTTATCGTACCTATGATTTCGATGTAACTGAGCTCATCCGCGGCGGAAAAGAAAACGTGCTTGCCGTGAAAACAAGTGCGCCGACTGAGAAGGATCTTGGCATCAACTGGGTCGACTGGAATCCTTGCCCGCCGGACAAAGACATGGGATTGTGGGGAGCCGTCGATCTAGTGGCCACGGGCCCAGTCACACTGCGCTCGCCGATGGCAGTGACCCATTTCAGTGACGGGACTCTGAACACCGCGGATCTGAACGTGTACGCGGAATTGCACAACGCGACCGGCGATGTTGTGAAAGGAATAGTCGCGGGAACTGCGGCTGGCGCCCACTTCGAACAGCCGGTCGAGTTAGCTGCGCATGAAGATCGCACTGTGGTCTTCACTCCCGAGCGCTTTCCGCAACTGCGCATTCGGGATCCAAAGCTGTGGTGGCCCTATCAAATGGGCGAGCCGCATCTGGAGCACCTCACGATGTCGTTCAGTGAGGACGGACATGTTGCAGACGAACAGAGCGTTGACTTCGGGATCCGTGAAATTACGTCGGAATATACGGCGACAGGTGGACGGCTTTTTCGGGTGAATGGCAAACCCATTTTGATTCGTGGTGGCGGCTGGTCACAGGACATGTTACTGCGCAGCGACGATCGGCGGTTGCGCGACCAATTCAAAATGGTACGCGACATGCGGCTGAATACGATTCGTCTCGAGGGCAAGCTCGATACCGAAGATTTTTTTCACCTCGCCGATGAGCAGGGAATTCTTGTCATGCTCGGCTGGTGTTGCTGCGACCATTGGGAACATTGGAAGGATTGGACCCCGGATGATTTGACGATCGCCAAAGCTTCGTTGCGTTCGCAGATGCTGCGACTGCGTCAGCATGCCAGCCTGCTCGTCTGGCTCAATGGCAGCGATAACCCTCCACCGGCCGATGTGGAGAGGGAGTATCTTCAGGTGGAATCGGAGACGCACTGGCCCAACCCAACCCTTTCGTCTGCGTCGGGCACGCCCACCACGGTGACCGGCGAGAGTGGCGTGAAGATGACAGGCCCGTACGACTATGTCGCTCCGAGTTATTGGTACGTCGATCAGCACAATGGCGGCGCCTTCGGCTTCAACACGGAAACAAGCCCTGGCCCGGCGATTCCGTCGCTTGCCAGTAGACAGAAGTTTCTGGCCGATCCACAGGCTTGGCCGCCGTCGTCCGCCTGGAGTTTGCATTTCGGAGGTGGCGAGTTCGTCAATCTGAAGGTCTTTGATGAGGCGATGGAAGCCGTGTATGCCAAGCCTCGTTCGTCTTCTGAATACGAACGCATCGCGCAGACGATGGAGTACGATTCCGAGCGGGCAATGTTCGAGGCATATGGCAAAAACAAATATGTTTCGACGGGCGTTATCCAGTGGATGCTGAACAACGCATGGCCTTCGATGATATGGCACCTCTACGATTACTATCTCGATGCGGGCGCGGGATACTTTGCAACGAAGAAGGCGTGCGAGCCGCTGCATATCCAGTATTCCTATGACGATCAATCCATCGTTGTGGTGAACACCACTTATCAGCCTGCTGCGGGGCTTCATGCAAAGATCCATGTTTACAACTTGTCGTGGAAGGAGTTGTATAGCGCGGAAGCTCCGATTGAATCCGCTCCCGATAGCGCGCAAAGAGTGGTGTCACTCCCGGACAGTCTTTATTCCGGAGCAGAGCGGGTTTTCTTCATTGATCTTTCACTTGCTGACGCACGCGGGCAGGTAGTGAGTCACAACTTTTATTGGGTGCCAGGCACCCTCACGACGTTCAATTGGCCAAAGACGGACTACACGCACACACCGGCCGCACGCCATGAGGACCTAACGGCGCTTGCGAATCTTCCTGCTGCAACCGTTCAGGCGACTGCGGAGATTGAGCGGACCTCGCACGGTCGCGAGCTTCATTTGCATCTCAACAACGGCTCTGCCGCGCTGGCATTTCAGTTGCATGCTGCGGTGCGGACTCCATCCGGCGGCCTGATCGCTCCGGTCTTCTGGTCCGACAACTGGATCGAGCTCATCCCTGGTGAATCCACCACGCTCACGGCGATTTTGCCGGAAGGCGAATCGACGGCGCCGCAAGTGCAGCTTGAAGGGTGGAACGTCGCTTCCGTCACTCTTACTCCAACTGCCATCGCGGCCCACTGAGGCACCAGATGGCAACTGCCGCGGAATACAACCAGCCTCAAGCAATCGGCCTGAAGCGCAGTTTGCGCTTCAGGGATCTGGTTCTGTACGGTATTGTGCTCATCCAGCCCACTGCGCCGATGCCAAGCTTCGGCGTAATTTATCAGGAGGCGCGCGGCCACGCCGTCACTGCGATTCTGCTTGCAATGGTGGCCATGCTCTTCACGTCAGTCAGCTATGGGCGCATGGCTCGTGTCTACCCACACGGCGGCTCAGCATTTCTTTATGTCGGCAAGGAGATTCATCCAAGTCTCGGCTATCTGACCGGCTGGTGCCTGGTGATGGACTACGTTTTGAATCCGCTCATCTGCACAATCTGGTGCAGCCGCGCAGCCATCAATTTTCTGCCTGAGATTCCGTATGTGGCGTGGGCCGTTTTCTTCGCTTTGCTCTTCACTTTGTTGAACTGCAATGGCGTTGAAACCTCGGCTCGCCTGAACGCTGGTATCGCCGCAGCACTCGGCGTCGTGATTGTGCTCGTGCTGGTGGCGGCAGTCCGCTGGCTGCTGCATCTTTCTCATCCAGGCGCTGTGTACTTCATGCGGCCTTTTTATGATCCGGCGACATTCAACACGTCGGGGCTGTTGCGCGGGACCTCGATTGCCGTGCTTACTTATATAGGCTTCGATGGTATTTCTACCCTGACAGATGAGGCTAAGGACCCTGCGCGGAGCGTTCCTCGCGCGATTGTGCTCACCTGCTTCATCACCGGTGTTCTGGCCAGCATTGAGGTCTACGCCGCCCAGCTGGTTTGGCCTCGAGGTCTCGCATTTCCTGACATCGATACTGCATACGTGCACGTTTCGGGAAGGATGGGTGGCCCGATCCTTTTTCTCATCGTCAACGCCGCTCTGCTGCTGGCCAATGTTGGATCCGGCATGGCTTCGCAACTGGGCGCGGCGCGGCTTCTCTATGCCATGGGCCAGGACGGCGCTTTGCCTCGGCGATTCTTTGGAGCCGTGCATCCGAAGAATCGCATTCCTCGCAACAACGTTCTGCTGATCGGCGCAATCTGCCTGGTAGGCGCGCTGATTTTCAGCTATCAACTCGGGACTGAGTTGCTGAATTATGGCGCGTTGTTGGCCTTTATGGGCGTGAACTTGGCATCTATGCTTCGCGGCTGGCGTCATGGCCGCATCACGCAATGGGCGCCTATCCTTATGTCGCTGGGCGGATTGATTACCTGCGCGCTGCTGTGGTGGAATCTCGGACCACTGGCAAAGGCCGCAGGCACGAGCTGGGCGCTGGTCGGAGTGTTGCTTTGGATTGTCCGCCGGCGCTCGACAGTGCTCCCAGGAGAAGCTGTATGACAAGCCCAGACGCCAATCAATCCAATTTGGGTTCGCGCCGTTTCGATGTCACCCTGGCTGGCGATACGGCTCTCGATGTTCTGATGTACGGTCTTCCTGAGGAACTGCCACTTGAGCGAGAGTTGCTTGCTGACGGAATCGCCATTCGCGTCGGCGGATCGGGTGCGATTACCGCTCACAATCTCGCCGCGCTGGGAAATTCGGTCGGCTTCATTTCAGCCGTTCCTGGTGATGACTTTGGACGGATGTGCCAAGCGGAGCTACAGCAGATAGGTGTTGATCTGTCGCGGTGTGTGCCCGCTCCTCAAATGCAGTCGGCTGTGACGGTGCACTTGCAACACCGACAGCTCCGCCATATGTTTACCTATGCCGGACCCACATCGCATTTGGCTTTCGGCGATCTCGATCTCGAATACCTTGCAAACTCCCGGCACTTCCACATGTCGTCTTATTACTTGCAGCGTGGGCTTACGGCTCAGATCCCTGAGCTTTTTGCGAGACTGAAGCAAGCGGGTCTAACCCTGTCGCTCGATCCGAACGACGATCCGGCGCAGCTTTGGGATCGAAGCATTCTTGAGGCAATTCGACAGGTCGATGTTCTGCTGCCCAATGAGCGCGAGGCGTGCCTGCTGGCCGGCGAGCCGGATTTGGATCGGGCAATTTCCATGCTGCGCGAACTCGTTCCGCTGCTCGTGATCAAGCGCGGCGCCAACGGAGCGTCTGCATTTAGCGGTACGAAGAGCTGGCATGTGCCTGCCGATAGGGTCCAGGTGGTTGACGCGGTCGGTGCAGGAGACAGCTTCAACGCGGGGTTCCTGCATGGTTGGACGCGCGGATGGCCAGTGGAAAGGGCACTCGCCTTTGGGAACAAGACTGGCGCGTGGTCAACTTCTGCGAGCGGCGGCACATCGGCATTTCGCGATGCGGCGACTTTGCGCGAACATTTCTCCGAATGGGCGACCGGAATCGAGATCGCGGCAACTTGATTTCAGTCGGCTCGGCAATCTTCTATTACGCCCCGGCGCGAGCGTAGTGGAGAGCTCCCACGACCGGGTCCGCAGGTTCCAGGACAAATTGAATCGTCGGGTAGTGCATTCGCAATGAAGCCATGAGTACGTCGCGAACGCGCTCGATCTTGCCGAGCACGCTGCCCGCAATCGCGACCCCTGGCAACGGATGCCGTTTGTCTTCGGCAGAGATGATTCTCTCAATCACCAGGCGAGCGAGGTATGCCAGGTCTTTTCCGCTTCGATCGAGAATTGCGCCGGCGATTTCATCACCCTGCGTAGCGCACTCAACCACTAACGGCGTCAGGTCAGCGAAGGGAGGCCGCGGCTCCGCGTTGGCGAATTCGATGAGCGCCTTCACCGAAGGTAGATGCCAATGGTCTCGCGCGCGCTCGAGTAGCGTTGTCGACCGCTGCTCGTCGATAGCAAGGAAACCGCGTCGCAATGCCTCCAAGCCGATCCAGTGCCCTGCGCCCTGGTCGGCGAGCATGGGACCCCATCCACCGGCAGTAATGATTTTGTCATCGGCGCCGCGCCCAGCGAC
>Ga0187847_10001312_pt1 | contig 22764 bp, 18 predicted proteins | sample June2016WEW_4_10_FD_132458 | JGI IMG/M metagenome (GOLD analysis project Ga0187847, IMG submission 132458) | Peatland microbial communities from SPRUCE experiment site at the Marcell Experimental Forest, Minnesota, USA - June2016WEW_4_10 | ecosystem: Environmental > Terrestrial > Soil >...
CGTATCAAGCACACTGGCTGTTTGGGCAGACATGGTGCTGGGCAACGATTCTGCCATGGTGTCGGCAATAGCCTCTTGAAGCGCCGTGGCCAACACGCGTGCATGCTGGCGGATGTCGAGCGTGTGCAGGTGGAGGCCAAAGGTGCGAACCTGCAGAATCAAAGGGTCCACGAGTGTGCGCGCGATCCGTATGCCACTGTTCGCGGCCAATGAGGCGCGCAGGGTTTCCAGATCGTCAATGAGTTCTTCGACAGAGCAATAAGCCGGCAAGACCTGGGCCAGGTGCTCCTGCCCCTGAGACAGCGTGTAGGGAGTTACGGGGAGTGTTGCGGTAGCAGGGCCGGGGTGCTCCATGGTGCGAAGGACCCGCGCCTTTACGCAAATGATGAACCGGCGGTAATACTCGAACTCGTACTGCTCGCCGAAGACTTGTGTCTCGGGGGTGTGGATTTGCTCAACGTAGGCTTCCAGGCGCTTCCGCAATTCGTTGCTGACCGGGCGCTGCTGGGCGCTTGTGGTAAGCAGGTCGATGATCTCCTGCAGTTGGCGCTCGTAGTAGAGCAGGAGGTGGCCGCGCGCCAACTGGATGGAGTCGCGCGTAACCTCCGGCGTGACGAAAGGATTGCCATCGCGGTCGCCGCCGATCCAGGAGCCGAAGATGAGCACCTGAGGCAGATCGAGAGGCTCGATCTCAAGTCCATAGGAGGCACGCAACGCCTCGGAGATTTCGCGGTAGAGACTGGGCAGCGTTTCGAAGATGGATACGTCGTAGTAATCGAGGCCCATCTTGATTTCGTCGTACACGGTGGGGCGGCGCGAGCGGACCTCATCGGTTTGCCACAGGCTGGTGATCTCGGCCGTCACAAGTTCTTCGAGGCGCGCCATATCCTGCTCAGGGATGGGTATGCGATCGAGCGCGGCCAGAAACTCGCCAATGCGGCGGCGTTTGAACATGACGGAGCGACGGGCAACCTCAGTGGGGTGCGCGGTAAACACGGGGACAATGAGCACACGCTTGAGCCAGTCCATGGCTTCATCCGCAGTGATGCCAACGCGGCGCATCTCGCAGAGAGTGCCGGCCAGCGAACCGCGCTGATGAGCAGCTTCTCCGTTGAGGCGCAGGGCAATGCGGCGGCGCTTGCGATGGTTGGTCTCAGCCAAGTTGATGAGCTCGAAATAAAAGGCAAAGGCGCGAGTCAGAAGAATAGCGCGCTCGACGGGGAGCGAGTGGACTAGGTCGAGAGCAACGGCGGCGTGGCGGGCCGCTTCTTCCTGGTTGCCGTGCGCCTCCGCGTCGCGGCGACGGATGGTTCCCTGGCGCAGCGCTTCCACATGGGCGAAGAGGTCATCGCCGGCCTGCTCGCGCAAGACTTCGCCAAGCAAGGTGCCAAGCGAACGCACATCGCGGCGCAAAGGAGCTTCTTTCAGGTCACCGGAATCGGCTTCGAGTTCGGCTAAACGCTGCGACCAACTATCGGGGTTCCACAAAAGTACCATCGTCTTTCGATTATGCACGATGGCGGATTGGGGCCGTCTCAGGAAAGAGTTGGGAAGACTTATCCGCCGCGGTGGGGGATGAGTCTTGTTTTCACACCGCTAATCCACAGTTCATACAGTGCAAATCGGATGCGGGTGCGCGATAATGTCGCCATTGTGGGTGTCGATCAGCGGCAAACGACGGGAAGAAACGACGCATGCCCGTGTGGCAGCGGCAAGAAGTACAAGCGTTGCTGCCTAACCGCAACATGGGCGCCGCCAACAACCTCCGATAGCCCCTGGAGCAAGCAGCGCGAGGCGTCGGACCGGCTTACACCGGCGTTGCTGAAGCTGGCGGAGCGCGAGCTAGGAGAAAACTTGCTGCTGGCGTGGTCGGAATTCAATCAGGTTCCATTTCCGGAACCAATCAGCAGGTTCGAAAATGAAGAAGGTATTTTCAACCCTTATCTGATCTTCGACTGGGATCCGGAGGCTCCCCCGCGCCGCCGCACAGGCAAGCCGAGAGCCGGGCTGATTCTGGGAATGTACCTGGAGAAGAACGCCCACCGCCTAACCGAGCTGGAGATGCAGATTCTGATTCAGGCCATTTCACAGCCCGTCAGCTTCTACGAGGTTGTCCGGTGCAATGCAGGGCACTGCGCCGTATTCAGAGACGTCTTGATTGGCGGAGAGACCGAGGTGGAGGAACACTCCGCAACCAGAAAGATGCGGCCTGGGGACCTGGTTTATGGTCAAATCTGGAAGCTGCCTGAGGTGGCGACGATCGGCAGGCTAGGACCGCGATTGATTCGGCCCGAACAGAAGCCGGAAGTCCTAGTACTTCGCGCGAAACTGCGGCGAAAGATAGCGAAGAAGAACCGGGATCTGAACTCCGAGGATTTGCTTCGGTATCGAGAGGAGATACGCACGGTATATCTGGACATTCGGGATGAGGCGCTGAGACCGAAGAAGCTGACTAACATAGATGGTGAGCCGGTTGTCCTGCATAAGCTGACGTTTCGCGTCGGCTCCGCGCAGTTGGCTTTTGACGCGCTCGCTTCGCTGGCGTGGAGCATGGCCAAGGAGACTCTGCTGGAAGAGGCGGAATGGGACGCAGACGGCTCACTGGTAAGCGTCGAATTCGACTGGCTTGGCAAAGGCAACAAGATGCATAAGGACTGGGACAATACTATTCTCGGGCATCTAAAGATCTCTGGCCGGACCCTGGCGGTAGACGTGAACTCGGTGAATCGCGCCAAGCGGATTCAGGAAGAGATTGAGAGGCGGCTCGGCCTTCATGGGACACACCTGAGCACGACCACGGAAACTATCGAGCTGGACCCAACAAAACAGAGCAAGAAGAGGCAGGCGGCGATTCCGCAGCCCGAAACCGGAAATCCAGCGCTCACCCCTGAGATGCAAAAGGAATTCGCCGGATATATGCAACAGCAGGTTGAGGGCTGGATTCACCAGAATGTTCCCGCGCTGGGAGGCCGTACACCGCTTGAAGCGGTTGGCGATCCGGACGGGAAAGAAATGGTGGAAGCGCTGCTGCTGGGGTGGGAACGGCATTTCGAAGGCCCGACGGCGCTTGGATCGTTCAAACCGGACATCGATGCCGTGCGGCGCCTTCTGAATCTGCCGGTGGCAATTGGAACTGTTCTCCACTGAGATGCGAGTCCGGTGAATTCTCAATTCGAGGTGAAACCAGGAGAGCGATGCTTGCGCGTTCTGGCCCCTGTCTCTTGAATCATCAGGACCGCAGCAGCCCGCCGACCTGCCCAAAAACAAATCAATTGACAAAATTCCACCACCGCTCCACACTGAACTCCGCGAAGAGAGGAGCGCTTTCAGTCGATCCTCTTCCTTCCGTGCTTCCCCATTCCTCCAGGTTGCCGCTTTTCAATAGAAGCCACGCATGCCAGCCCGGGGGCGTGCCATTCTGTTGAACCAACCCCGCAGTTCAGCGATGAGGAGAAGAATCCATGAATACGCGAAGGACTGGATTATTGATGGCGTTTTTGATTCTGGGTGTCCGCGCAAGCGCTCTGGCCGAGAGCCAGGAGCATCGCGCAGTGCCGTATCCAACCGCAGAAACGCCCAACGCAATCGACCATGGGGCACTCGCTTCGCAGCCCAATGCGGCGCCGATTTCCGTTACCGTGGTCCTCAGCTTGAGTGATCTGGGCGGTGCGGAGAACCTGCTCAAAGCGATTAACGCGCCGGGAGATCCTCAGTATCACAAGTTTCTGACCGCAGAGGAGTTTGTTGGGCGCTTTGCGCCATCCGCCGCCGACGTTGCCAAGGTTACCGCGGGTCTAACCAAATACGGGTTAACGGTTGAGCGCACCACCGCGACAACCCTCAAGGTGACCGGCCTCCCAGCCGATATGGAACGCGCCTTCAGTGTAAGTCTGCATAGTTATGAGGTTTCGGCACACGATAAAGCGCCCGGCTACAGCTACTACGCCCCGCTTGTTCCTGCCACGATTCCCGGCGAAATCTCGGCATCAGTCTCGGCCGTGGTCGGGTTCGACAACCGACCTAGCCTTTATCCGCACAACAAGATCGCTGCCCACCCGCTGGCCGGCAAGGGATCGAGTTCGGGGGGAGATGCCCCCGGGCTTTGGACAGTGACCGACTTCGCCAACTATTACGATGTCGAACCGCTGTATAAGGACGATGTCACGGGTAAAGGAAGCACGCTTGGCATTATTACACTGGCAAGCTTTACACCCAGCGATGCTTTTGCATACTGGCAGGCTCTTGGACTGAAGGTGGACGCAAACCGCATCACCATAGTCAACGTCGATGGCGGCCCGGGAGCGCCCAGCGACGCTTCCGGATCCCTTGAAACCAGTCTCGATGTTGAGCAATCCGGGGGTGTGGCGCCGGGCGCAAAGGTCATCGTCTATCAGGCCCCCAACACGGATCAGAGTTTCGTCGACGCGTTCGCCGCAGCCGCAGAAAGCAATTCCGCCGATAGCCTTTCAACCAGTTGGGGCGAATGGGAGTGGCTCGACAATCTCGAGAACTCCCCGGTAACCAATCCATCGAGTGGCCGGACTACGAGCTCCCTGCAGGCGATACACCAGCTTCTGCTTCGCTCTGCAATTCAGGGCCAAACGGTGTTTGCGGCGGCGGGTGATGGCGGCGCTTTCGACGCCAACGACAGCCTCGGCTGCTTTCCCTCTACCTCGCCAAGTTGCAGCGAACCGCTCAGCGTGGACTATCCCGCCAGTGACACAGCCATCACGGCCGGCGGCGGCACAACCCTGGCCGGGGTTCAGGAGTTCTGCCTCAATGCGGCTTGCACCCCGCCCTATTATGACGTTGATGTCCCGCACGAGAGGGTCTGGGGATGGGACTATCTTGAGGGCTTCTGCACTGCCATCGGAGTCCCCGACCCTGTGGCTTGCGGAATATTTCCAGGGGGTGGTGGTGGAGGCGTCAGCGTGTCGTTTGGTCGCCCCTTGTACCAATTCTTCGAGCCTGGCGTCCAGCTCAGCCAGCCGGGCCAGAATTTTGTTTACGATGGAGAGCTTCTCTACTCGCTGCCACCTTACTTTCCGGGCCGCAATGTCCCCGACATTTCATTCAACGCGGACCCGGACACCGGCTACGTTGTTTACTACACCTCATCTGTCTCCGGATTTGGCGTTGAACCGGGGTGGGGTGGTACGAGCTTTGTGGCACCGCAGCTGAACGGCGTGACGGCCCTGTTTGGTCAATATGTGCATGGCAGGCTCGGGCTGCTCAACTACTCGCTGTACGATCTCGGGGTCACCGGTCAGGCGTATGCCGGCCCGGATCCGCCCTTCAATGCGATACCGTACGGCGACAACTGGTTCTATCGCGGCAGCGAAGGCTACAATCCCGCGGTGGGATTCGGCACGTTGAATGTGGCTAGTTTTGCGCGGAAACTCGGCGGCCGACACTAGTTTTCAGGACTGGCAACCGAACGATCCTTCCGATGGGTGCGGGACGATGTTACGCTACGCATCCATCGGAGCGGGCTGCTTTTGTCTTCGCCTGGATGTACCAGGAATTATGCCGGGGCCGACCGCGCTGCCGGTGTCTGACTTACACACCTTCCAACTGGAGCATCAGGTCTTCCCACTCGGTTGTCAGTAAGGCTAGCTGATTGCGAAGGTCGTCCGCGAGCGCAGTGAGGCGAGCGGTTTCGCTTGCGGAAATATATACGCCCAGCTGTTCTTCCGTGTGCGCGATGGAGGCTTCGATACGCGGGATTTCTTCTTCGAGGAAGACACAACGATCTTCAAGCTGTTTTTGCTTAATGGGATTGAGGCGACGCTTCTTGCCTGCGTCGTCGGGGCCGCCTTCGATAATGATGGTGTTTTCAAGAGAGGCTGCCGGCGATGATCGCGCGGGGGCTAAGGCCCAGTTTCCCTGAGCGCTCTTCGGCACGAATGAAGGGGTGCCCTGATACAAAGCGCGTGTCGATTCCTGCGCAGCACGACCAATTGTCGGTGCAGCGGGGACGGCGGATTGAGCTTCCTTCCAGCGCAGGTAGTCTTCGTAGTTGCCTTCATGGCTGGTGACGGCACCATCGCCCACTTCCAGGACGCGTGTGGCCAGACGATCAATGAAATAACGGTCGTGCGATACGAAAACTACTGTGCCGGAGAATGCGGCGATGGCCTCAAGCAAGACGTCCTTGGCTCGCATGTCGAGGTGGTTGGTGGGCTCGTCGAGAAGCAGGAAGTTGGATGGTGAGACCAGAATGCGTGCCAGGGCGTAGCGGTTGCGCTCGCCTCCGGAAAGGACGCCGAGCGGCTTGAAGACGTCGTCGCCACGAAAGAGAAAACAGCCGAGCAGCGAACGCAGCTCGACTTCCGGCACTTTGAGAGCGGCGCGGCTGATGTCGTCGAGCATGCGGGCGTCGCCGCTCAACACCTTGTATTGGTCCTGGGCAAAATACTCGCTGAGAACGTTATGGCCGAGCTTGACTTTGCCGGAAGTGGCAGGCTCGTCGCCGGTAAGCAACTTGATGAGCGTGGACTTTCCAGCGCCATTGACACCGACTAGTGCCACTCGATCGCCACGCTCGATAGTGAAGTTCACGTTGTTGAGAACTTGCTTGGTGCCGTAGCTCTTTGACAGGTTCTCCACCTCAACTACTGTGCGTCCCGAAGGCGGCGGCTGGGGAAACTTGAAGTGAATGATAGGCTCTTCTTCAGGGATCTCGATGCGCTCGATCTTCTCGAGCTCCTTGATGCGGGACTGGACTTGCTTGGCCTTGGTGGCCTGTGCGCGGAAGCGGTTGATGAAGGCTTCGAGATGTTCGATCTGGATGCGCTGGTTGCGGTAGGCCGCCTCGAGTTGCGTCCGCCGTTCGTCCTTCTGGCTGAGGTATTTGGTGTAATTACCCTGGTAGATGTTGAGGCGCTTATTCCAGATTTCCGCCGTGCGGTCAATGGTGACGTCGAGGAAATAGCGGTCGTGAGAAATGAGAATGTAGCCGAAGGGATAATTTTTGAGGTAATCCTCGAGCCAGTTGCGGGTCTCGAGATCGAGATGGTTGGTGGGCTCGTCGAGAAGCAGAAGATTCGGTTTGGCGAGCAGCAACTTGGCCAGCGCGATGCGCATTTGCCAGCCGCCGCTGAACTCGTCAGTCTGGCGGGTCCAGTCTTGCTTGGCGAAGCCTAGGCCTGTCAGCACACCGCCAACTTGCGCGTCGAGAGCATAACCATCGAGGGTGTGAAAACGCTCCTGGAGCATGGAAAAGCGCTCTGCGGCGGACTCGTATTCGGGGCCGGCGTGATCAAGGACCGCCAGTTGGCCGGCAAGGTGCTCGATTTCGCGCTCCATATCCCGCAGTTCGTCGAAGACGGTGAGGCACTCTTCAAAGACAGTGCGGCCAGCGAGGCGCAGGCCCTCCTGGGGCAAATAACCGATGCTCATGCCCTTGGTTTGCTGTAACGCGCCGTAGTCGAGCGGTTCGAGGCCGGCGAGAACCTTCATCAGCGTGGATTTGCCGGTGCCGTTTGCGCCGACGAGGGCGGTCTTCTCCCGCGCCCGGATGAGCCAGTTGGCCTCAAGGAACAGGACACGCGGACCAAAGCGCTTGCCGGCATTTTGCAGGGAGAGCATCGGTTTCTATTTTCGCAGAAGGGCTTGCCGGATCGGGTCCCCCTGAATTTGGTCTTGTTCCTAGCGGAGCCGGGCGCGGACTTCGGGGCGCACCAGGTACATGAAGAAAACCAGGTTGAGGAGCCCCTGCACCAAGGCGGGCACCTCATGAAGCGTTGAGAAGATCCACAGGTTGTAAATGACCAGGAGCAGCACGGCAGCGAGCGCGAGGGACCAGGCCCAGCGGAACAGCATGAGCAGTCCACCGCTCGCAGTAAAGAATGCAATGGAAAAAACTAGAAACAGGGGGGGATAGTGGCGTCCCCCGACGACGCCTACGACGATAACACCAGCCAGAGCAAGAAGATAGAGCGCGATAGCAGCCAGCCCAGGAAAGGGTAGAAGTTCCGGGCGCACCGGGAGCGGCCGTTCCGTTGTTGCTTCTTTGGGGCCGAGCTGAGGGTCCGGGGCTTCGTCTGTCATAGGGTATGGAGGTACGCCAGCAGGTCCTGGAGCTGATCGTCGGTAATATGGGTGGCCGGCATCATGTTGCGGCCGTGCAGAATCACGTAGGTCATGCGCTCATCGGTAGGCGGCGCGCCGGAGGGCATGGCTTTAACCTTGGTTAGTGCCTGCAGGCCTGGGCCGTTGAGCGGACGCGTGGTGTTTGGATTGTGGCACTTGGCGCACTTGGCGTGATAGACCTGTGCGCCCCTTCCCTCTTCTACGGTCCAGAGCGCCTCTGGCTTGGAGGCTGGGAGAGAACGACAACCTGCCGCGAACGCGGCAAGCGCCAGTGAGCCAAACGTGGCAGCCAGGAATGTTGGATTGGAGCGCAAGAGCATCTGATTCTGATGATACAGCGTCACTCGGCGGCTGCGATTGCCTCGGCGATGCGGTCGATCGCCTGAAGTTCAGACTGGCTACCGGGGCGATGGCCGTTGACCATTATGGAAAATGCGATTGTTTGATCACTGTTTGCAACGAGATAGCCAGAAAGCGCATTTGTCTCATTCAGCGTACCCGTCTTGGCAAACAAACGGCCTTTCAGAGGCGAATTTCTGAATCTGCCAGCGAGCGTGCCGTCGGTGCCGGCTACGGGGAAGGTGTTGCGCCAGGCGGGTCCCCAGGGTTGGTGAGACGCGTAGGACAGAAGTTGAGCGAGGGCGCGTGGGGCGATGCGGTCGTTGGCGCTCAGGCCGGAGCCGTCGAAGAGGAAAAAGTCGCCGTCGCTGATTCCTGCGCTGAGGAGAAACTGGCGTACGACGCGCGCGCCTTGCTCGATACTTCCGTCGGAACCGAGGGTCTTGCCGAGGAGCCGTAAGACCAGCTCGGCATGAAGATTCTGGCTAACTTTGTTGATGACCACGAGATCTTCGACCATGGGGAACGAGGTGCGTGAAGCGAGGATTCTGCGGTCGTTGAGGGGCGCGGCGAGCCTGGTTAAGGTGATCGGGGCCAAGGTCACCGGCTCGGCACGTTCTTCGGCAAAATCCTTGGTTTCAATGGAATAGCGATGGGCCGACGTGGGCTCTCCATTGATCTTTACGCCGCGCCGAAGGAGCGCTTGAGTCAGGGCGGCGGCGGTGAATTGTGCCGGGTCATCGACGGCCAGGTTAGAGTGAAAGCCGTCGGGCGGCACGGTGCCCCAGGCGCGGACGAGCATGGTTCCGGGGCGACGATCAAGGCCGGCGTGGGGTTGCTCGCCTGCTGGAGCGAGGGTCATGGAGTTGTCGATGGTGTAGTAGTCCACATCGGGGGACCATTGGACTTCGGTCGCAGGTGAATCGGGGTGCGAAGTGTCGTGGACGACGGCTAGTTGCACGGTGTTTTCATTGAAGCTGAGAGCGGAAATCGGTGCGCCGTCGGGCCATTGGAGGTCATCCCAGGCCCAATCCTGGGCATAGGGTTCGTGGAGGTATATGCTGTCATCGCCTATAACGCTGCCCTCGATGGTGCGGATGCCGGCCTGCACTACCTGCTGGGCGAGCAGATTCATGACGTCCATGGCAGCGGAAGGCTTTGCAGTTTCGCTTGCGGAAGTTTCTGCGGCAGAAGGGGTTGTGGGCGTGGTTCCGGGAGCAACGTAGGGATAGTGACGGGCGCTGAGGGTGGGGTCGCCGGCTCCTAGAATGATGAGATCGCCGTGAAGGGTGCCGTCGGCGTCGATGTCGCCTCCGGCTACGACGTTGGTGGTCCAGGTAAGAATGTCGACGGGCAGGAGAGCAAAGGCGGCGGCGGTGGTGGTGAGCTTGACGTTGGAGGCGGGCGTGAACAGGCGGCCTTCGTTCAAACCGTAGAGTGGTTTGCCGTCGAGGGTGGTTACGCTGATGCCGAAGGTGGCGTGGCTTAACGCAGGATCGGCGAGAATAACTTGAATGCGGTCAGCGAGTTGTCCGGTGGATGACGTGGGCTTGGCGGCGGGTCGGAGGGTGCGACTCTTGGTTTGAGCGAAGACGCTGGAGGGGACGAGAGCGGCTGCCAAAACAAGCAGGAGAGTTCGCCGAAGGGCATTCATGGAGGGAGTTTAGCAGGATGCGGGCATGATGGGGCATAGCATTGAATCTTCTGAGTTTTGAGACGAATGAGGGCTGTAAAGAGCGCGGATTGGCATGGGGCAAATGGCTGAATTTGAGAGACTTAAGCGGATGACCACGACGTGGAAGTTGCGCAGCCGGACGCTGGAGTTGGGGCGGCGAACGCTGGTGATGGGCGTGGTGAATATTACGCCGGACTCGTTCAGCGATGGAGGGAAGTTCCTGAATGCGGAAGCGGCTATCGCTCATGGAATCAGGCTGTTGGATGAGGGAGCGGACTTACTGGACCTGGGCGCGGAGAGTACACGGCCGGGGTCGAAGGCGGGTGTTGATGAGCCCGCGGTGAGTGCCGCTCAGGAGCAAAATCGGCTGCTGCCGGTGCTGGGGGGAATTTTGAAGGAGCGGCCGGAAGCTATTGTTTCTATTGATACTTACAAGGCGGAAACGGCGCGGGCCGGGCTGGCCGCTGGGGCTGAAATCATCAACGATGTGAGCGGATTTTTGTGGGACCCGGCGATAGCTGGGGTGTGCGCGGAGGCGGGGTGCGGGGTGGTGTTGATGCACACGCGGGGAAGGCCGGAGGAGTGGAAGACACAGACGCAACTCCCACCGAATGAGTTGCTTGTGACGGTACGGGCGGGACTGGGGGCGAGCCTGGATCGGGCGGCGGAGGCGGGGATTGCGCGGGAGGCGATTGTGCTGGATCCCGGATATGGGTTTGGGAAGCGGCGTGAGGAGAATTTTGCGTTGCTGGCGCGGCAGGCGGAATTGCTCAATCTGGGACGGCCGCTGCTGGCTGGGGTAAGCCGCAAGTCGTTTCTGGGACATGCGTTAGCGCCGCTTCGTGGAGGGACGATTGCGCCCGTGAAGGAGCGAGAGACGGCCAGTCTGGCGGCTCTTACGGCGGCGATTCTGCATGGGGCTTCGGTGGTTCGGGTGCACCGGGTGCGGGAGGCTCGGGAGGCTGCGGCGATAGCCGATGCGGTGGGGAGAATTCACCTTCCGGGGTGAGGGATGCACACCCAAGAAGGTGAGGCCGTGCCCCAAAATTCGGCCTAGGTGGTTAGGCGGAGGGCGCAAAGGTTTGCCTGGAGAGTTAGGAAAACTCCTCCAGTTCTGCAGGGAAGGTTATGCATTTCGGGAGTTAGTTCGCAGGGAATTACAGGAAACACGGATGTTTTCACCACGGAGTTCCATGTACGGGGCGAAATGTGCGCGCGTATTTGTGTAAAGTATTTATAATCAATTAGCTATGCACGTTTCTGTCTGCTCGATGCGGGAGGTCAAAGTAGCTCTGCAAAGAACCGGACATGCGCCCATACTCGATGAATGAAGAAGATTCTGCTCACACTTGCCCTCGTCTTCTGCTTCGCAGCACCTTATGCGGCGCAGGCACAGGTCCTGGTGGCTGTAGGTCAAACCCATCATCACCACTACAGGCATCACCACCGTCACAATCACCACCAGTAAGCGGCTCGAACGGGAACCACAGAACGAGCTTCCAGTTTGAAGTGAGATGTTAAGCATCAAGCGGTGGTTTCTGCTCGGGCCTGATCGCGGGTTCCGTAGCGATTGCGCCAGACGACGGCATCTCTTTCCTTCCCTTGCGATCTCCCAATTCAGACTCTACATATTGATGGCGTCTTCCCGGTTGAGCCGGTAGAGGACGTGGCGGCGCAGCGCGTGGCCTTTTGGCAGGTGCGGGTGCTCAAAGTCTTCTCCGGGATTGTGAACCATGCCGAGCTTTTCCATGACACGGCGGGAACGAAGATTGGCGGGGACAGTGAAGGAGACGAGGCTCGGGAGTTGGAGGGTGTGGAAGGCGTGATGGAGAACGGCGCGGGCGCCCTCGGTGGCCAGGCCTCGGCCCCAGTGGTCGGCTGCGAGGCGCCAGGCGATTTCGACTGTGGGCATGAAGGCGGCTTCGAAGGTGGGAGTGTAGAGGCCGATGTAGCCGATGAAGGTTCCTGTTTCGATTAGCTCGGCGGCGTAGGGGCCGTGGCCGTGACGTTCGAAGTGGAGATGAATGCGGGTGATGAGGGCGTCGGACTCCGCGGGGGTGAGGGTGGAGGGGTAGAACTCCATGACGCGGGGATCGGCGTTGATGGCCTGGAAGGGGAGGTGGTCGGAGTCGCGCCAGGGGCGGAGGAGTAGGCGGGGGGTGGTTAGGGAGTAGGGCATGGGGAAATAGGCGGCTTAATTTATTCGAACTCCCAAGTGGGTGGGTGCCTCTGGGGCGGCCGCCGGGATACCGACGGGGCACATGCGATTATCTCGCTTCAACGCGTTTAGACCAGAACGGGCTGAACGAGGCTGCGCCGTCGGATGCGCGGTGTAGCTCTCCAATCGTCAATGACATGTTTGATTGCAATATCACATCACGAATCCACGGCTCTAGGTACCCATAGTGGTTGCGATCTTCAAGGACGATAACCGATCCAAATTGGCGAAGAGCGAGAATACTCGGCGTACTGGATGCCCCTCGAATGCTGTCAAAAATGAAGTCAACTTGGCTGACAGAATCCGCCCCGGATAAACAGTAAATTTGGTATGCTGCGACAATCCCGGTGGAGTCCTCGAAGGAAATCTCCCATTCGGCATCGTTGACCTTTGCGGCTAAACCAGGGTGTCTGCCCTTAAGCCACAGGTAAGCTGCATCAACAGCGGGCCGAGTGAATGACTCCCACTTGCTTTTGGCGTTTTGCTCTTGCCTGACCATCCTCACTTCATCAATGGACTGCTCCTTGACTTCCGCTAACAAGTATTTCTTCGCATTCTGAAGGAAGGTCTCTGAGTTGTAGATGTAGAAATCCTCAAGGGAGGTGTTATCCATCATCTCCTCAAGAAGCTCCGGGCGCGGACCGATGGTTTTCTTGCCGAGTGAATCAATTGTCAGCCACCAGTCTTCTTTTTCATCGTCTGTGACAAGGATTAGGTGCTTCAGGCTTTGTGTGGACGCCAGCTTAATGAGTTGCTTCCACAGAATGAGGTCTCCGAATTGCCTTTCAATTCGAAGCCCATGTGTTGAAAACTGCGCAGGAACCTCCTTCGCTTTCCGAGTGTCGCTGTACCCTGGAGGAATTTGGTTTTCGTACCGACTCTTACCTTCCTTGTATATCTCGTCCAGCTCATTTTGGCTTGGTGGATCTCCGACTCTCGATTCAGCGATTTGGTCAATTGAATCTCTTATGTTGTCGTGGCTCCGCACATTGAGGTGGTCCTTCTCACTCTCATTGAGCTCTGCGGTGAATTCGTCGAAAACGCTCTTAATTCCCAACAGCAATTTGGAGGCGTTGATCGAGGAATGTCTTTTTTCAAGCTGGAGTTTGCCAAGGTCGCTCTGAAGCTTGTTTTGAGTCTCTAGCAGCACATTTCGAACTTCGTCGAACCGCTTTCTTTGCAAAGAAATGACATTCAGTCGGTTTCTCTGGTACTCGATGGCCGCCTGATAAGGGACAAATAGCCTCTGTGAAAGCTGCTGTAAAACTCTCAGAAGATCTTCGCGGGCTGCGGTCGGATATCTATAGAGATTTAGAAGGACGTTGGCATCAAGTGTAATCGTCGCAGACCTCCATAGTGTTTCGAGGGCCTGTTCTGATGGCTCGTAGTAGGCACGAAAGCGTTTTCGCATCGGGGTATCAGGAGGTTTCAGTCGGGATTATATTCTGTTCGCTCGTCTCCGGGATTTCTGGGGCAATCTTTCTGGACGGTCCCAATTGCACGAGTACCTGATTTCTCTAGCTGACGCCTACTTTGTATCTGGGCCAGAGGGGTCTTGTGGCGTCGTGGCTGATTACTGGTTCGCCGTCGCACTCTACTTCTATTACTGTGGCGGGTTGGTCGGGGGGTTGTAGTGGGAGGCCGGTCAGGCGGAGGGTCAGGTCGTCTTGGGTGAACTGGATTGGCTGGTTGGTTTTGAGGATCTTTGCTGACAGAACTTTGGGCTTGAGGCCGGCGATGGCGATTACGGCTTCTGGCTGGTAGAAGGTTAGCCATTCGGCTGCGGGGGTGTGGCCGGGCCAGAATTGCTGGTGGATGTAGAGGGTGTTGGCGCGGCGGGTGTAGTTGGCGTTGGTGTTCCAACTGAAGTTGCCGCGTTCGGTTTCATAGATGGCTTTGCCGTTGGTCTGAAGCCACTTGCCAACGGCTTCAAGGCAGGTGACGGATTCCTCGGGGATAGACCCGTCGGGTTTGGGGCCGATGTTGAGCAGGTAATTGCCGCCGCCGCGGGCGCAGGTGGCGAGGTTGGCGACGATGGTTTTGGGGGGCTTCCAGGCGTCGTCGAAACGGTTGAAACCCCAGGAGTCGTTGAGGGTCATGCAGGTTTCCCAGGCGCGGCCGGACTCGGAGGCCTGGATGTGCTGCTCGGGGGTGGAGAAGTCGCCGTCAAGGCCGTTGCGGTTGTTGACGATGATTTCGGGCTGGAGTTCGAAGACCATCTGATTCATGCGGTCGGATTCCCACTCCTGGGCGTTGAGGGGCCAGTCGACGTCGTACCAGAGGATGTCGATTTTGCCGTAGTTGGTCATGAGCTCGCGGATGAGGCCGTGGGTGTAGTCGACGAAGCGGCGGCGGGCGGCGGGATCGGTTTTGCAGATGGCGCCGTCGGGGTGATGCCAGTCCATGAGGGAGTAATAGAAGCCGACGCGGAGGCCTTCGGCGCGGGCGGCGTCGACGAACTCGCGGACGAGGTCGCGGCCGGGACCTTGCTGGGGGGCGCAGTAGTCGGTGAGTTTGGTGTCCCAGTGGCAGAAGCCCTCGTGATGCTTGGTGGTCATGACCATGTACTTCTGGCCGGCGGCCTTCGCTAGCCTGGCCCATTCGCGCGCGGCGTTGGGCTTGGGGTTGAAGTGTTTGGCGAGGAGCTCGTATTGGGGGATGGGGACGCCTTCGACTTCCTTGGCCCACTCGTGCTGGCCGATAACGGAGTAGAGGCCCCAGTGGATGAACATGCCGAATTTTGCCTGGTGCCACCAGGCCATGCGGCGCTCGCGGGTGTCGGATTGATGTACTGTGGTTTCGGATGGCTGGGCGACGGTGTCGACCTGCTGGACTGTGGAGGTGGAGGGTTGGGTGCCGGACTGGGCGTCCGCGTGGGATTCGGCAGTGGCGGCGGTTAGGGCCAGGGCGGAGGCGGCGCTTAGCTGCTTGAGGAAGGCGCGGCGGGAGGTTTCGTTGAGGTCGATCTTGAGGTCCATGATTGGCTCCGGTTTTTCGTCGTTGAGAATATAACAGCCGCGAGGGACGCCGAGTTGAGGGCGGGAATAAGATGAAGGTAATTGAGATGGGAGAGCGCGGATGAAAGCTCGGTTTTCTTTTGGGAAGAGCGGCATTGAGGTTTCGGTTCCGGAGGGGTTCCGGACGCAGGTGATCAAGAGCCATACGGCTGACGCCGTAGAGGATGAGGCTGCGGCGATTGGGTATGCGCTGGATCATCCGATTGGGTGCGCGCCGCTGGTGGAGATGGCGCGGAGAAAGAAGACGGCGGCGATCAGCGTGTGCGATATAACGCGGCCGGCACCGAACCGGAAGACGCTGCCTCCACTGCTGGAGAGGCTGCACGCGGCGGGGATTCCGGCGGAGGGGATCACGATTCTGATTGCGACGGGGCTGCACCGGGGGGCGACCGAGGACGAGGTGCAGACGATTGTGGGGCAGGAGATTGCGAGGCGTTATAAAGTCGTAAGTCACGATGCTAAGGCGCTGAGGGAGCACCGGTTTCTGGGGGAGACGAGACGGGGAACGCCGGTGTATATCGACGAGCGGTTTATGGCGGCGGACCTGCACATTACGTTGGGGTTTATTGAGCAACACCTGATGCTGGGGTTCAGCGGCGGGCGGAAGCTGATTGCGCCAGGGCTGGCGGCGCAGGAGACGATCAAGGTGATCCACTCGCCGCGGTTTATGCGGGAGCCACGGGCGACGGAGGGGTCGATTGCGGACAATCCGCTGCATGCGGAGTTGCTGGAAGTGGCGCAGATGGCGCGGCACGACTTTGCGATGGACGTGACGCTGACGCAGGAGCGCGGGATCAGCGGAGTGTTTGCGGGAGAGCCGGTGAAGGCGCATGCGACGGGCGTGGAGTTTGTGGAGCGAACCTGCCTGGAAAGGCTGCCGGAGCCGGTGGATGCGGTGATTACGAGCGCGGCGGGGTATCCGCTGGACTTAACGTTCTACCAGACGGTGAAGGGGATTACGGCGGCGCAGCATGTGGTGAAGCCGGGAGGGCGGATCCTGGTGGTGGCGCAGTGCGCGGAGGGGGTTGGGTCGCCGGAGTTTGCACGGAAGCTGGCGGGGATGCGGGATTTCAAGGGATTTCTGGACGAGATTAAAGGCGCTGCTGTGGAGGTGGACCAGTGGCAACTGGAGAAGCTCGCGCTGGTGGGGGAGAAGTTTGATTTGTTCTTCTTCACGCCGGGGGTAACACGGAGCCAGATGGGGTTCCTGGGGGATTGGGCTTATAAGACGCTGGAAGAGGCGGTGGCTGCGGTGCTGGATGGACTGCCGGAAGGGGCGCGTGTGGCGCTGGTGCCGGAAGGGCCTTATACGTTTGCGCGGGCGGAAGAGGTGGTGGTGGCGTAGCGGAATTGGCGGTGTCGGCAAGAACTATAAAGAACACAAGAACTATAAAAACACGAAAGACTACAGATAGATGGGGCTATCCCACCTTAACCGCGATAAAGCTGCGGCGAAGGTGGGGCACCCGGTTGTTCACCCGACGGATTGCTGCATGGTGCGATTTTAGAAGCGATGGCCGCCGCTGTGGTGGCCCCCGCCTGAACTGTGTCCACCGCCGTGCTCCTTGGAGGCTTTCGGGGCTTTGTACCTGGGGGCTTTGGGCTCGCGATAGGACTCATGGGAGCGTCCGCTGCCGCGGCCTCCGTAGAAGCTATTGCCGCCGCTGAAACGCTCGGGTTGGGCTTGGGCGAAGTTGCGCGGCTGGGCGTAGCTGCTGGGTTCCGAGTAGCTGCGCTGTTCAGAGTAGGACTGGGAGTATGCGCGATTGGGTTGCGAGTAGGCGCGCTGGTTGAAGCTGTTGTACTGAGGCGCTTGCCGGAACTGGGGCGTGGGCTCGCGAAGGGATTGCTGGCGCGAGTATTCAGTGGCCGGACGACCATTGGCCGGGTTGCCATAGTAGCTGGAGCCGTAGCCGCCGCTGGGACGATCGTAAGCTTGCGGGCGGGCGGGGATGTTTGGCTGCGGGCGGTTGTAGGCGTAGGCCGGCTGCGCAGGGCGGGCGAAGTTGCCGGGTTGCTGATAGCTCCGGTTGGGGGCTTCATTTCCGCGATATGGAGCTTCATTGCCGCGGTTGGAGAATTCGTTTGCGCGATACGGAGCTTCACTACTGCGATATGCGCCGTACTGGCGATTGTCCGACCGGAAACCCTCGGCTGGACGCGCGTAGTTGCCGGCGCGATTGTAGCCTTCCATGGGTCGGGGAGTGAGGCCGCGGGACGGACCGACACCGCGGGGCTGGTTCCAGTGCGCTACTGTCGTGCTGTGGGTCATGTAACTCGACTGGTGGAAGAAGATGGACTGGGTGAGCCAATTGAGAGCCCACGTGGCCCAGCCAAACGGAGTGGCGTTGAAGGCGCCCATGGCGATGCCGGGGCCGAACCGGAGAGCCGCTGACCCGGCAAACGACGCCAGAGACCCCAAGAGCGAGAAGCCGGAATAGGGCTGAATAGGCTGGCCGTAGGCGTTCCAGGGATTGTAGGCGGGCACGTAGACGATCTGCGGATTGACCGGAGCCAGTTGGATATAGCCCTGGTTGTCGCTGACGGATTCCTGTGGGGTGTTCTGCAGGGTTCCCGCGGTGAGGGCGCGCTGACGAAGGACCTGGAGGGTTTGCATCACGTCTTGCGGCTGGTTGTAGTAGGCGTTGCCGAGGTCGGTAGTCCAGGCGATGTCGTGGTCCATTTGGGCCAGGACCTGGGGAAACGCGGTGAGGGCTTTGACGCTGGGGTCCCAATCCTGTTGGGCGGCCGCGTAGGCGATGGAGTCGGGCGAGGCGTAGCCCTGCGACTGCAGCCAGTGATCTGCACCGACGACCTGCGCGGGGTAGGTGGCGGCGGCGAGGATCTGGGCGACTAACGCATCTGGATAGAGAGCGATAGGAGCGAGCAGTTGCTCAAGCTGGTCAGGACCCATAGGCTGCTGGACGGGACCTTGCGGTTCTGGGGCGTAGCCGGGCTGGGCGTAGTTTTGGTTTTGGTCGTAGCCGGGATCGGGAGCAGGATAGGGCTGCTGGTCGTAGCCGGGCTGGTCGTATCCCTGCGCATAGCCGGGATCCGGAGCCTGATAGGGTTGCTGGACGTAGCCGGGCGGCGGGGCCGGAGCGTACTGGCCGGCTGGTGGTTTTGGCTGAACTTGTTGAGGATATTGGCCTTGGGCGTATTGGCCCGGAGCGTATTGCGGGTCCTGCGGCATGGGCTGCTGTGCTGGAAGGGCTGCAGGCAGCGATACGGCTAGAAGCGTCAAGAGGACGAGGGTAATGAGTCGTTTATACCCGGTGCACCTGAAAAGACGCAGATCGGTTTGGGGTTTCATGTTCTCCTCAGCGAACCTGACGGACCGCCCAAGGCTCCACGTGCTTTCCAAGCCGTCGCAAGGGGGTCTTTCGACCTGCGACGGAAGTACGGGCGACCAGTGTAGACCCGGAAGCGGGGGGATAGTTGCGGAGAGGGAAGAGGATTGATCACCCGAGGAACGGGATTGTTGAGGATCGTGGTTTCCCGGCTTAGCGCCAAAAAGAAGGCGCGAAAACGGGGCACGGGGCTTCGTGTTCTAGCGGGTGGCGGTGTAGGCCATCCGCACGCGCCAGAGGAGCCAGGGGAGGATAGTGAGAGCGAGGAGAGCGGCGGCGTGCCAAGGGCTTATCGCGATGAGTTTAGAGGCATTTGCGGAATTGAGCGCCAGAACGACATGTGTAGGACCGATGGGAACGCCGGTGCTGACCGTGGAGGTGCGGGTGGCGTGAACCTGAGCGCCAGCGCCGATGCAGGCGGTGAGAACAAGGCCGAACGCCGGCCAGATGGCCTTGAGTCTCTCGCGGGCTGCGACAAAGACGATGGCCCAGCCGATGAGGACGGGCGCCCAGAAATACAGCATTCTGCCGATGCCGAAGTAGACGAGGGCGAAGCCGTGGACGGGGACGAAAGGGGTATCCGACTGCGGCAGGAAGATTGTCCAGCCTGAGGCCAGGATGATGGAGGCTAGAACGTAGGCCGAGACCAGAAGCGCGAGCGGCGCCAAGCCGAAGGCGGCCCACGGCGCGCGGACGCAGAAGGAGTGAAGGGTCGATTGGAACTCCGGCTTCGCGATCATGGCCTGGGCGAGGTCGTCGAGGTTGCCGAGGCGGGCGAAGGCGGCGGATTCGGCGTCGGCGGGGGAGCGGCCGGCTTGTTCTTCTTCGGCTCGAAGGTCGTTGAAGTGGTCGGTAAGTTCATTGAGGTAGCGATCGACAGGCTGCGGTGCAACGCCGGCGCGCAGGAGGCGTTCGCGCAGTTCATTGAATAGCTTGGACATGTTGCCCTCCAGAGAGCATTTTTTGGATGGCGGACGTGAGATTGGACCATGAATCGGCGAGGCCGGCTAAGCGCTCAGATCCGGCAGGTGTTACCGAGTAGTAGATACGGCTGCGGCCGTTGATGGTTTTGCGGCGGGACTGGAGCGCGCCGTCACGTTCGAGGCCGTGGAGGACTGGATAGACGACGCCTTCGCCTACGGCAATTACTTCGTCGGTGCGGGTGCGGATGGCCTGAACGATTTCGTAGCCGTACATTTCGTCCTGCTGGAGGAGACGGAGGATGAGGAGCTCCGGAACGCCGTTCATGAAGTTCGGATTGGTGTCGCGGGGCGGCATGGAGAAACAATACCTTGAAGTTCTAGGTATTGCAAGGGGAAAGATACGGAGGGCGGTAAAAAGTCACACACCAAGCTCGGACCTCCTCCCAATGCCTGCTATATTCATCGCGGCAACTTTGCGTTTTCTCTCGATTAAGTACGGAGTGTGAGATGTCCGAAAATCAACAATTCTCCCGTCCCGTTGATGCCTACAAGGCAATCATCGACCAACTTGTGACCGAAACTAGTTATGGCGTACGCGAAAGGTTGGTCCGCGAAGAGGGTATCTGCTCCAAGGCACCGAATGAAGAGGCTGTCAATGCCTTTGTCAGGTCTCTATCGATTGAGCAGCGGCAGATGTTGGCCCAAATACTCCACGACGAAAGACAGGGTGCGATCCATGATGTACTGGCACTCCTGACTTGGTGGATATCGACACGGGATGTCGGCCTGACCTTCCGAGGCGAACCGATCCCGACGGAACTGAGTGGGGAGGGCCTTGATGGTGATTACATTGGCCGTCTGGCTGATTGGCCATGGCCTGATGGTGACGATCCGAGCAGCCCGTAGCAATTCCAAATAGCCCGTTGAGACAGCATTAGCAGCGGATGGTCTTCTTCTTCTGACCGGTGCGGCCCTCGGCTTCGGCTTTCTCGATTCGTTCGGCCGCGCTGGGGACTTCGCAGGCAGTTTCGCCCATGTCGACATAGACAACACCCGTCTGCCGGGCCGCCGCTTTGGCTTGCTTGACGAGGGATTGGACATAGGTCCCGACGTGGATGAGGAAGCCGTTCATGGTGTGGCGGACGCGGTTGGGAGCGGTGTGAATTCCCTTCTCTACCTTATTGAGGAGGGATTCGATTTCCTTTAAGTCGAGAGCGGAGTCGGGCTGGGTGGCGACGAGGCCCGACAGCGTATTCCAGCCGGAGGTGGCGACTTGTTCCTTCGAGGACTGGATCCACTGGAGGGCGAGTTCGCGACCGTAGGGGCTTTCGACGGCGACCCAGGGGACGGTGGTCTCGGCGATCATCGGCAGGCCGGCTGCGCCTTCGGCCCAGGTGTCGAGCTGGGCGCGGGTCATTTGTGCGCCGTTGGCGACCATGCCTGCCAGATACATAGCGTCCATTATGCCGGTGGCGTAAAGCTCGAGGGCCAGGGTCTGCTGTTTCCTGATGGTTTTGGCTATGAGCTTGAGCTCTGCGACACTGACGCCGTAGACACGGGCGGGGTCCATGCCGTGGCGGGCGTAAATTTTGCGCGTACCCTCTTTACCTTTGGACTTTAGGTCGGCGAGGATGCTGGCTGCTGTGGGCATGGATGTTGCTGTGGGCATGGATTCTCTCCGCGAGGATCGACCGAAATTGGGTGAGGACAGTTTAAGGTGGTTTTTCATTTGCGTCGAGAGAGATGACGGGCTTTAAGACAATAAGGAGCTATAGATAGGTGGAGCTATCCCGCCTTCGTGCGAAAAAGAGGCGCGAAAACGGGGCACGGGGCTTTTTGTGTCTAACAGGAAATGGCGAGGATTGGGTCTATTGCTTTTCGAGGGCCAGATAGACGACAACTCCGCCGAGCAGGGCGAGAGTGGCGCAAATGGGAATGAGCAGCGGGAGACCCCAGCCGGAATTGAGCAGAGCGGATGGCCAGAGCGACTCCAAATGAAAAGCCGATTCCTGGGGGAGTTGCGTAAACCAGGATAGCCAACGGAGGCCGCTGGTGGCCTGGGTGGCAAGAACGCCGATGGCAAAGAGCAGCATGACGGACAGGGCAAAGATATTTGCGCCGAGGATGGGCTTGCCTACGCGCTCGACCGCTTCGTTTCTGCGGCGGAGCTGGGCGCGCCACCAGAGCAGGCCGGGAGAAGCGAGGTTGGCGGCGGCAGCGGTTTGGGCACGGGCGGTTTGGAAGGCGCGGGTGACGAGGGCCAGTTCGGAGCAGGAGCGGCAGGCGCTGACGTGGTCGCGGAGTTCCGGCGGGCAGGCGTGGGGATAGTGTCCCAAGGCGAGCAGGCCGGTGAGCTCTTTTTCGTGAACACAAGGGCCGAAGGTCATGGCGTGCTCCTTGGCGTGGCGGCCTCCTGCTGGGGGTTGGCCTGATCGCGGCTCGGCACCGGGCGAGGCGGCGAGCTCTGGAGCAGGCGAGCGACTTTGCGGCGGGCGCGGAAGAGAAGCAGGCGAATGCTTGCGGAGCCGAGGCCGGTGACTTCGGCGATTTCGCGATGGGAGTAGCCTTCGGCGTGGGCGAGCCAGAGAAGCTGGCGGTCGCGGGGACGCATTTGGGCGAGAGCGGGACCGAGGAGGGCTTGCGAGTCCGATTGGCCGGGGGCGGCGGTTGCGGCGAAGAATTCTTCGGGGAGGTCGTCGATGGAGGCGGTGCGGGGACGGCGCCAGTGGTCGCGTAGGAGATTGGTTGCGATGCGGAAGAGATAGCGGCGCGCGGCGACCTCGCCTTCCACGGCAAGAGCGGCGGGGAGGTTCGCGGAGAGATAGCGGACGAAGCTTTCCTGCATGAGGTCGTCGGCGAGGGAGGGATCGCCGGAGACGCGAGCGAGATAAGCCCAGAGCGGCCGTGCCGAACGGCCGTAGAAGCCGGCGAAGACTTCGCTATCCATTGCATGAAGGGACAACGCCGCCGGTTGTGGGGCCTGGCCGGCGATGAGGCCGGGAAGAACGGATTCCCAAAGAGTGGGCATAAAGGCTCTTATCTCGGCTGCGGGCCTTGCGGGTCACTGGTTTTCACGAGACCCGAAGGGAGACTTGCTGTTGCTTGCGGATGCGGGGCTTTCGGGCATGAGGCCGAGACGCTCCGCGAG
>Ga0187847_10001314_pt1 | contig 22761 bp, 24 predicted proteins | sample June2016WEW_4_10_FD_132458 | JGI IMG/M metagenome (GOLD analysis project Ga0187847, IMG submission 132458) | Peatland microbial communities from SPRUCE experiment site at the Marcell Experimental Forest, Minnesota, USA - June2016WEW_4_10 | ecosystem: Environmental > Terrestrial > Soil >...
CAATCTCGCGCTTGATTCCCAAAGCTGCTAGATAGTCAGAGAGGGCAGCAACCACTGCGGTCTCGTCGAGCTTGCCAGGATAATTACAAGCCTCAACATAGGCATCAAAAAGAGGATGTTTCATAAGTAGACTTATCTCCCTCCCTGCGGTGTTATCGGCAAAGTCATGTTGTGGACGCCGAACGCACCATCGACGCCAATATCAACGCTGGTGATCGCTCGAGCCAGCCGCCGATGTCCGGCGCGGGTGAGACGTCTGGCTATGTACCATTCGAGCAGCACATCGCCACTTGCGACCGAGTACATTGCTGGGCTGCTTTTGGCTACAGCCTCGGGCAGCAAGAGCTCATGGTTAGGCCCCTTCTGCGCGCGAACGGTGGAATAGGCGTCGAGAGCGTGAATGCTAGCATCGGCGGCCAATAGCGCCCATTGCGACTTATCGAGCTTCGGCACTTGATGATAAGCGTGGTACTTCGTGGCTATCTCGTCGATGGATTGGCATCTGGCTATCGGAGCCACGAGCCACGCGGCAGCGAAGGCAATCAAAACAGGTAAGGTTTTCATGTTCACATCCCGCTCCATTGCCGGTAAGTTGCTTCCTCGTCGGACTCTGGTGTCGTCGTCACGCGCCAGTACCAGGTCAGGAACCGGACCACTGCGGACCGGAGTTGTCTCAGTGTTTTCATTGTCATAACCTCTTATAGTCATTCTAGTGAATCGAGAGCTGTGATTTGCCGAGGCGCATCGCGGTCCACATCGCAGAAGACCTCAACCTCGACAGGCACGCCGTCCTCATCGCGGCCGATGGGAACCGGCTGCGATTCGTAGAATCGGCATGGATCAGCAGGGATGGTGATAAACATTCCATTCACGTCGAGCCGAATTGTGACTTTCTCGTTCTCAAAGGGACCGATCATTTTACCGCCTCCATTCCGATTGTGCGATGTAGGCTTGCGAGAATGACGGAACCATCTTGCGCGTGCCGTCGAGGATTTGTCTAGTGTGCTTCATCAGCCAAAAGGTTCGCGCGGTCAGGAGAAACATGAACGCCTGGGAGATTAGCGTCAATGAGCCGTAGACGTTGCTTGCAGTGTCCCAAGTCATAATGAGCCTCACAACTTGACGATGGTAATGTCGTATGGAACTTCAGGCAAGTGATTGCGCCGCTTGCGTAAAGACTCCATGTGGGTCCATGCGTCCTGGATCTCAGGATGAGTCTGGACAGGGTATTCTTTGGCGAACTTCGCGCGCTGCTGCTCCCAAGTCAAAGGAATTTCCGGCGGTGGCGCCGGACGGAATGCGCGCGCCAAGAGAACAAACGAACCGCCAAAGGTCAAAATCAGCGTGGCAGTTCCAATTGCGAAACGGAGGAGAGTTTCCATTACGCCCTTCCCTTGGCCCGGCTGATGTCGAATGCACGCCCGAACAGCGGGCAATCGAGGACCACGAGCTTCAGCCATTCGACATTACCCTGCTCGTAGAGGTAATGGACGATCCGGTATTTCTGGTGCAGGTCGTCCATCTTCGAGTCGCTGACCATGCGCCGCGCCAGCGAATAGGCGCGATAGCGATCAGCGCAGGATACTGCCTCGTCGAGTGTCATCACGATCTCACATGTTTCAGCGCCACTTGTTCCGGCACCTCGGTGTACTTACGTGAATCCGAGTCCCATGCATACGTCTTGCCCGTAAACCGATCAATGTTGAGGTAGCTGCGGGTCATCCTATGCTTGTACATCACGATGTCGCCGTCATTGCCCATCAGCATGTAATTGTCAGTGTCGGCCTCGCCCACAAGCTTGAGCAGCGGGGTCCAGTTGCTGACTTGATCTTGAGTTTGATCCATTGTTTAGCGCCTCCGTGCGCTGTGTTGGGCCGTTACGTAGGCCCCCAGGCTGCCAAGCCCGACGCACCGCTTACCCTAGGAGTGGGCGCGGCGGAGGTTACCGAATCATTGGACGGTTGCTTGAGTGGAAGCTGACGCCAGGGCAGCAATCAAACTTTACATTGCTGCGCGAAGGATTGACGATTCGTCCCATTTCAATCCACTGCTCCCCAGATCCAGAGATCGGCGCGATAAGGAGACGCGGTTGGCCGTAGCTGTTCTTAATATCCTTCACGGTGCAGTTAAGGTGCAGTTGCTGGAAGCGCACCGTGACAGTCGCGCCTAATGCTGGCATCATCGTTGTGCAAGTTGCTGTGGACATTTTGTTTCTCCTTTGAGGTTGGCAACCTCTGTCGTACTTACTAAACACACATTGCATGCACCGTGCCCAACTTGTCAACATAAATAATGACAAATAACAAAAACTCTAGTAACCATCCAACCCATTCCCAAAAACTTCCCATCTAACCCCTTGACACATACCCATAACTTGGTCTAAAGTCCACAATTAGTACGCCGACGAACACGTTGGAGGGGGTAGGGGGAGGCGTGCTGGTACCATCGACGAACCCCAACGGTAGAGCCTAGACAGTAAGCAAGGAACGGAAAGAAACAGGGTTTAGGCTGCAAGGCTGGATGTATGGCATAGCCCATTGAGCCGCATCCAGAGCAATGTTGAGTTGAGCCAATAGGGATTCGCCGCTCAATCCGCGATGGGGTTTGGGGTTTGTATCCTCTAAATTCAGCAATTTGCGGGGCAATGTACGATTTTGGCTGTAAATGGCAACACTTATTCTCTTGGGGATGCGTGGACAGCGGAGGGCAGGGCTTAGCGGCTCTGCCCTTTCTGTTTGTTTGGTAGTGAGAGGATACGGCCATAGCACACATTGAGACGATCCGCACCGGTATGACGGTCACGACACATGTACGTGGCCGGGTGTACCGAGACCAGCAGGGCCGCGCCAGCGGCCGGCACAGGCACGAGCAGAGCCTCAAGAGCAGGATCGGCAAGACGGCCAAGCAAAAGCGCCGTGTGTGCCTGCTGAGCGCCAGAGATGCCAACTGGCTTGAGGAGTACGGCACCAACCAGCCGTGTTTCGGCGATCAGTGCCACCATGCACACCATACGCGCAAGCAGGTCGAGCAGATGGTGCATGCGGGCCAGCTTAGATGGTTGGACCCAAAGACAAAGAATGTGGCGTGCTGGGTTGATCCGCGGGCCTGGAAGGGTGTGCGCGGCTCGATGCAGTGGGTTCCGATCGGCGTCGGAATGAGCCAATTGGAGCGCCGGGAACTGGCAAGACAGGAACTCCAACCAATACCGGATTTCGAGCCGCAATCGGATATTAGTGCCCAAAACTACCAAAATGAGGCCCATAGCAGCCTCTAGGACGCATCGATGGACCTTCAGACAGCCTCTAGCACGGCGGATTTGTCGGTCGCGAGCCCGCTTTACTTCCATGCCAGGTACGGCGCGTATGAGTGCATGGGATGCTACGAGTTGATCGAGATCCCGTACAAGGCCACGCTGGTAGACGGGAAAGAGCGCGTGAGGATCAAAGACAATCCCGAGAATCTGGTGATCTGGCAGGAGATGATGGAACTCGACCATCAGCCGTGCATGGCATTCAGCGATGTGAAGATGGCGCAGGACGCCAGGGAGCACAGAAAGCAGCAGCACCGTTACGCTGAGAGGCACGCGGCATGATTGCAGCTCAGGCTGTGGGTTTGGTTCTCATTCTGGCCTATGTCGGCGTCATCATCATCGTGATGGTCAACTCATCAAAGTCTGGACCCGTGGAAAAACTCTCTCACCAGTCGAAGGGAGAGCGCACGCCGGAATCGATGCCGGCCGAGGCATTGCCTCCTCGTTTCCTAAGCCCGCCACAACAGAGCGAGCCAGATGGCACGCGGGTCCAGATTCGGCCAACCGCAGGACAAAGGAGCAACAAACTATGAGCAGCACCGCAACACCGAAACAACCCGAAGCACCGCCGACCGAGCAGATATTCGGCATCGCCAAGAAGATTGCGCTGGAGCTCGAGAAGCTTCCGCTCCATACTCACGCCACCGTGGTCAACATGCTGCGCATGACCGTCGAACATCGCAAGGTCGAGTTAGATAACCAGGTGGCCCAGGCTCAGGTCGAGGCCAACGAGGCCGCGATGGCTGAGGCGCGTAAGGCACACGCCCAGGCCCAGGTCGAACGCAATGCGGCTATCGCGGCACAGATGACACAGCCGGCCGAGGAGAAGAAGCCGCGGATTTCGCTGGTGCTAGATAAGTCGGCAGCCCAGCCGTGCGCCGTGGTGGTTGCGGTCGAGACAGAGAATAAGGAAGCAGCGCGAACGATAATCACGCCAACGGAAAATCCAATTCCTCATCAATCCTCATCGCACGAGTTCACCGCAGAGGATGCCGAACGTTCTGTCCGAAAAATGCTAAAACTTGCGCCAAATTTGACGATAAGCGATCTTGAAGCTTGCCAAAGCTCCACCGAATTAATCCGCGCATTCCGAAAGATCGAGGCTGAGAAAGGGTTGGTTGCCACCCAATGATCAACTGGCTGCACTGGTGGATAGTTTTTGCTGTACTCGCGCCCATGGCCGCCCTCGGCCAGTACGTCACCCTGTCCGGCGTTCTCCAATCCTCAAACGGCCTGCCAGCCGCCAACTACACGATCAGCTTCACGCCCAGCCAGTTCGGCTTTATTGCCGGCACTGGTGTTGTGGTCAACACAACGACCTACTGCGGCACCGACAGCCAGGGCAACGTCGTCGGCCTCGTCAAACCCCTCCAGCGCAGCATCAACACTGCAATATACTCAGGCGGAACGCTACCGGCCGGCAATTACTTCGTCGTCTACTCCTGGTATACCTCTGGCGGCGCCGAGACCGAGGCCTCGCCAGAGTCAACCGCGCAACTGACGACATCGGGCAGTCTTCAGATTGCTCTGCCTGCGGGTCCGCTTCCGGCTGGCGCGCTGGGCATGGATGTCTACATCGGCACCACGTCGGGCGGAGAGCAGTTTGCCGGTCAGACAGTGGGAACCAATGTCTTTCTGCAGAACACAGCACTCGGCGCTGTAACGTGCGGCAGCGGGCCGCTTGGCGCAAGTTCCGAGCCTGAGTTTTTCGGTCGTTACATCAAGAGTCTAAGCACACGCTACAAGATGGCAGCGCTCGCTGATGGCGACGGCGGAGGGATGGGGCAATTCAACCCAAGTTGTACGCCTCCAACCAACTCTACCGTATGCCAGGAAGTCGCAAACGATGCGATCTGGCCGGTCGGCACTGGCTACACGGTCTCGCTGACTAGTCCGAGCGGCAATACGCAGCCAGGCTACCCAATGATCTGGCAGTTGCTCGGCCCTAACACGACAATCAACCTCAGCAACGGCCTTCCCTACTATCACGGAGTTGTAACGTTCCCCGTCCCGATCTTGGCCAGCCCGCTCAATCATGCAGGGCAGTCGATCTCTGGCAGCCTAAGCCTCGGTTCGTATCCGATGTTCGCGGGCAGCTTTGGGGTCGGAGTCGTCACGCCGGCGTGGGGAGTGGATGTCGAGGGATCAGGAGCCAAGAGCCATATTAACGCTAATGGCGGCTATCTAGTCAATGGCTCGGCAGGAACCACGGGCAATTGTCTGATCTCAGACGGCACAGCTTATGATCTCCCTGGTAACTGTCAAATCAGTAATCCGTTTTATCAGACCGTCCTCACCGGAGCCACTGCGGGCAGCGCCGTAACCCAACGTTCCTATCTTGGGGTTGGCACAGGCACCGGACTAACAGCAATTGATATTGTAGGTGTAGGCGGACAAGTAAGCCGCACCGAGCTCAATGTGAGCGCAGTCGGAGGGACTGCCACAACCAATACTGACACAAATGTGGTGATGACCAATGCCGGCGGAGTCTCAGGCCATTGCGCGCAGTGGGATACGACGACAGGCGGCATTGCAGACTCCGGTGGCCCATGCGGATCGACAGGAACTGCGGATTATTGGTTCACACTCACAGGTTGCGTGGTTCCATCTGCTACACCAGCGACTTGTCTTCAGGCTGTTAACTTCACATCCGGCGGCAACACTACCCCATCGTTTCCAGCAATGCCGGATACAAACTACATCCCGATTTGTAGCGTGATGGAGTCAACGACTGCGACTTTAACAGAGTTTTCGGTCCAGGTTCAGACGTTCGGCCAGACCTTCAATACCACGACATTCACGGTTATCGAAGCCAATACCGTAATCCCTACAGGTAGCGGGACCAGCATCTTGTTAGCTTGTCACGTGCATCACAACTAAGCAACATTTCAACTTAAACCTCTACCCACAACCCAGCGCGGCCATACGGCTACGCAAGGAGATATTCACATGCGCATTTTCGTGCGGAGCTTCATCGTCGCGCTTGTCGCTATTTTGGTCGCCATCGGCGCGGCCCCGGCGATAGCGCAGAACAACTCACCGGCAGGCCAGACCTACTCGCAGCACTGGCTGTGGGCGGCGGACTTCGGCCAATGGACCCTGCGGGCACAGACCGCTCAGACTTACTCATGGTCGCCGGGGACCATCTGCTACACCAGCGCCAATGGCTCAGCCAGCGCCTTCTTCATGTTCGCGACGACTCAGCCAGTCGAGATCGTCGACCTGACCAATGCGTCCCTCAACGAGATCAAGACGCCGGGATCGGTGACGCTAACCAATGCGACGTGTTCGCTCGGCATCTCGCCGAGCAACACGCATTACAGCTTCTATCTGACCTCCGGCACAGCCGGCCTTCAGGAGGCAATCAACTCAGTCAGCGCAACCGCGCCGTATCCGACCGACATCTTTCTCGATCGCAACTGGTATGCGCAGGCCTATTCTCTGCCCGGCACGACCCCCGCGGCTGTGATTGCGGCTGCAACCGGCAACGCGAACACGGTTGTCGTTGACACCACGACCCAGCCATTCACCTTCTACACGTACAACGGCACCGGGTTCTCGGCGTCAGGTTCGACCGTCGCATTCCCGAACGCCAAGGTGTCGAGCTACACGAACATCTCACCTCCTGCGGCAGTGTCCACAGCGTCAGTCACCACCAGCATTCTGACTACCTCGGCGACTGGCGGCACTATCGCATCCGGCGCTGGAACGTTTCGCGTAGCGCAGACCTACGTTGACGCATCGGGCGGTGAGACATTGATCTCAACCGACTCGGCAGGCACCTCGACCATTGCGATTGGCTCGACGACCTCGACCAACTCGATTACCGTCACCAGCCCTCCCGCGGCAACTGGCGCGGTTGGATGGCGCTTGTATATCACAGCGGCAGGTGGCGGGACGGGATCTGAAATCCTGTATACGCCAACTTGCTCCTCGACTGTCGCTATCGCGAATCAGGTTGTGTTCCCACCGGCCACGGTCTGCCCAATTGGCGCATCCGGCACTGTGGGCGCCATCATCACCGGCACGGCGACTGTTCCGGTCGTCAATAACGCCTATCCGCGGCTGGCTGGTTCGTCTGGCGCATACCCGCCATTTACGGCGCTAGGTTCTGTGTCGTCAGGCACAACCAGCACGCTTGGGGTCATCAATATCCCCGCGGGCTATCTCAATGTTCTTGGCCGCCAGGTAACAGCGTGCGGCAATGGTTATGCGACAAATAGCGCGACGACCGGATCAGTAGCCTTGAACGTTTCTTTGGCTTCAGTCCCAGGCGTAACCTCGATCACTCCATTTACCGCCTCATATACCACTGCCACCACCACTGCCGTTCAGGTTCCATTTGATTTCTGTGTGACTGTAACTACGGCCTCGACAGGCACATCTGGAACTCTTGAAGTTCATGGCTGGGTAAATGCCCGACCAGCTACATCGGGCGCTGGCGTAGCTGGCGTAACCGTTGTCGATAACATCTTCGCGGTTTCGTCTGCCGTCAACCTTGTGACTCAGGACCAGATTGCTCTGACAATCACTCCAACCACCACCGCTCTCACTGCGGCTCAGTTGCGTCAATTGTCTCTCATTCCATCGAACTAACCGGGAAGGCCCACCAAAGGCGCCGGAGTCCACACGATCCGGCGCGGACCTCAATGAACGAACGGGAGCATTCTCGATGAAGCAGTGTCTTCGTACTCTGGCGGCGATTTGCGTACTGAGCTTACCAGCCCTCGCGCAGTCGCCGCCAGTGACACTTCCGGTGCCGGTAACGGGCCAGGGGAACCTCGCAGGCCTGCTTTTTGCCTCAAACTTCGGCCAGTGGCAGATTCCGAAAGGCAACCTCGGCACCTATTCATGGAATGCAGCAGCTTACTGCTACGCGCACACGGTCGGAGTAACCTTCCTCGCTTTTACGGTCGGCACTCCAATCACTTTGGTAGACACGGCCAACTCAGCCAATACCGAGATCGTGACACCGACAGCGGTATCGATCGTCCAGCCCACAGGATCAAGTCCAGGCAGTTGCGCGATCACTATCGCTCCAATTTATCCGCATACGGCCTATTACTACACGTCGGCTACGGCCGGGCTCCAGGAGGTGATCACTTGGGCAGGTACAACGGCCTACAACGTAATTGTGACGCCAGATTGGTCTCTGCTCGGCGGCACGACGGCAATGATTACCTCAGCCAAGGGAAATGCTCAGGTCACAATTCTTGACGAGCGCACATCGCAGACGGTTGGATACACGTGGAGCGGCAGCGCCTATGTAGCTACACCGTCCGGCGGCGGAGCCAACTGGTCGGCCATCTCCCCCGGAACGAACAATAATGGATCGCTCATAGTAGGCAGCGGCTCCAGCTTTGCGCCATCCGGAACCGGCATAGTCACAGCCAATAATGGCGTAGTGGCAAACCAAGGCACCAGCACATCCTATAAAATACTCACTTCGTCTGTTCTCCCAGGGACAACTGCCTTTGCTGCCAACTCCGATGCGATAGTGTCAGAGAATGGCTCGGGGATGACTACCCTAGGATCAGATTTCTTCAATGCCCTTGCCGGCGGGGGCTACGAGATCAACGGCACGGCGGCTGCAGGTCATTTCCTTCGCGGCAACGGGAACCAGTATGTCGATGGTCTGATTCAGTCGTCAGATGTGCCGAACAACGCGGCCAACACTACGGGGAATGCAGCAACAGCTAACGCCTTAGCCTCAACGCCTATACTTTGCTCTGCCGGCAACGCTCCGACCGGCATTCTGCCGAATGGAAACGCCACCGGCTGTCAGTCTGTCAGCGGCGGAGGAGGAAGTATCTCAGGCCAGACAGCCGGTTTCATTCCCCTGGCTGGCTCAGCTACCACTCTCACCTTAAGCGCACATATCGATGATGGCAAGACCACGGCAGGAACCCTAACAGCCACTGAATCGCTTGCTCTCAATGTCGTTGGAGCGCCCTCGCAGACTGGCTATATCTACAACAGCACCCCAGTAGTGCCTGGAAGCGCAACAACAGCAGTGATTGGCGTCAACTCCTCTGGACAGGGCGTAATGAGCGAGGCTGGCGCCGCGGCCGCCCGTTTATGCTCAGCGACCAACAATGTCTGCTTGAGCTCCGGCGGATCAATCACAGCCACAAATGCTACAGTAGTCAATCAGGGAACCAACACCAGCTACAAACTGATGTCGTCCTCGGTGCTGACTGGAACATCGCCATTTGCAGCCAATTCCGACGGGACTATAAGTGAGAACGGCTCAGGGCTTACCACAGTAGGCTCGGATTTCTTTAATGCGCTATCCGGCGGCGGATATGAGATCAATGCGACCGCTCCTCTGGCTCACTATCTGCGTGGGAATGGCAACCAGTACGTAGACAGCGCTCTACTGGCTGCAGACCTCACCGGCACGCCCATTACCGGCGGCGGCACCAACATTGAGACGCTGGCCAGCGCAACCAGCACAGCCAACGATGTCGAAACTTTCGGGAACACCACAGGGGAGGGGCAGGATTCCGGCATCTCGATCAGCGCAATTCCTGATATTACGCGCACCGATTGCATCAATTATTACGAATTTTACTCGACGACTTCTACGACTCCTCCTAGTAATTGTGGACCGCTGGGGTCGGACAATGGGCCAGGCAGTTACTCTGCCGCGCCTACCTACACCACCGGCGGCGTCGCTATCACCTCTGGCTATCATTTTATCTTCCCCGCTGCAGACACTAGCGGTATGAAAGCCATCTCGATCCTGGTCAACCTCAATCCAGATACCTGTGGCAATACCGGCGTCTCTGGCAGCCCTTTCATTCTCCTTGGCAATGGCGGCGCGGGCGGCGGATTCAACCTGGAGTGCAACTCGCAGATCACCGGCTATACAGACTTTCCTGACAATGCCACCCTGTTCGCCAGTAACTTCGGCTCATCCACACGAACGGTATCTTATGTCAGCGTGGCGAATGGATGGACCGTCATCACCGACATCTGCCCCAATGATGGGACGACGGAATCTCTGTATATGAACGGCGTGGTCGTTCCTGTCTATCAGGGCGGCCCGTCAGCCTGCTCCTATACTGCATCGGGGCCACTCTGGCTGGGCAATACCAACGTCATAAATTGGCCCGGGCCTGCGACCTATGCGGCGGTGAAAATCTACAACGCTCGTCCTACCGCCGCCGAAGTGGCAAACGATGCCAACGCGATGCTGTTTCGCGCGTGCAAGTTTGGTGGAGTAGGATGCCAGTCGCAGAATCCTCAATTCTCTGCTGTCAATTGGCCAAGCCTGCCGCAGATCATCGGATTTGGCGACTCGCATATCGAGGGAACTTCAGGACCATCTCCGGTTAACCATTCCTATCTCGCATCAGTGACGATTGGCGGCAGTGCACAGTCGGCTGGCATCGCACAGGGGTACGAGTTCCACGAACTAGGCCAGGCTGGCCAGCAACTGATCGCCAATCTGCTGCCATTATTCCCCTACAATGTGGCTCCATTTCTTGAACGTGCCAACGGATCAATCGCGCTGGTTGATGCATGCACCAACGACGTCAACGCTTCAGTCGCTCCCGCGGCCTGCATGACTGCCCAGGCCCAATTCGCCGCGCAGGTTCATGCGCTGGGCGGCAAGGCGGCATCGGTATCAATGCTGTCGCGGATCGGACTCAATTCCACCGTGGATGCCTTCAATGCTCTGTGGCGAACGCAGTGCCCGATCTATTTTGATTCCTGCATCGACATCGCTGCTGATCCCAACCTCGGAGCGGACAACGCCTACAGCAATACGACCTACTTCCAGACCGATGGCATCCATCTCAATGTGACCGGGCAGAATCTCGTAGCGGCTTATGTGAGCGCGGAATTCAACCGGCTGATATATTCGCGTAATGGCTACCGGACAATCACCTCGGTCACGCTCACGCCGACTCTTTATGGCGATGAGAAGCAGGTAACCTGCAATCCGGCAGGTGGAAGCATCTCAATTACTGTTCCGAGCGCGCTGGGAGCAACAGGTGTCAAACTCAACATCTTTAACGTCCAGACTTCTGGTGCTAACACCTGCACGTTGACCTCCGTCGGCGGGCAGACTTTTGCCGGGGCAGCATCTCCGATTACGATCCCAAATAATACCACCGTTTCGTTTATATCTAACGGAACACAATGGATTTCCTGGACGGCTGAAAGTACTACTTTCGGCGTGCCCCTGGCATTCAATGCTGCAACTTCAGGATCGCAGAGCTACACCAATGCAAATCAGTTTCAGGCGTCGTTTGCTGCAAACGTTACCGGCTATAACTCGGTGGCCCTGCAAAATACCTGGACTGGGCACTCTGGGGGAGAAATCCTCGGTATGCTCAATGACGCATACACCTCGGATTACAGCCAATGCGGGGCTAAGTTTTGGTATCTTACCAATGAAGGAGATTCAACCACTCCCTACTATGACGATGGGGGGAGCGCTTTCGATATATTCAATAACTGCGGAAACATCAATACTGAATCCGGCATGGGAGACTACATGACGTGGTTCTCTGGCAGTGCTTATGGTCCAGATACTTACTTTTTGGGAGAATCAATACATCCAAACGGCATGGTGCAATTTCCGCAGGGAGTAAACAGCTACAACACCAATATTCAGGCTACTCCTTCAGCTCCTACTGGCGCGATTAACTCAACCTCCGGAACTGTGGCCGCAGGAAGCAATTACGGCGTTCTAGTGGGCATTGACCCGGTTGATCCAATGGCAAATAACCTTACCCCCGCAACCACCACTCATTCTTTTAAGGGTGTGGAATCGAGCGTTGTCACCACAACAGACTCACTTCACTCGATAGCATGGAATTGGACGCCTTCGACTAAGGTTATCATCTATCAGTTATTTGTAGGGTCTACAAGTGGAAGCGAGGCAAACTTCTTTTATGTGAATCCAGCAGCCTATGAAGGAACCTATGGCACGCCCGCTGTGATCTCTGGCGGCACGATTGCCCCCGGAACTTACTACATGCGCGACATCGGGATCGATGGCAACGGAAACCATACCCAACTTGGCGCGATCGACACCCCGGCAACAGTTCCTTCATTCACAGGGACAAGTACATGGAGTGGCTCGACGAATACAATTTTAATTAACTCGTCTGCAGGCCAGCCAACTCCATTTGAGCCTATTTCTGGACCTGGAATCCCATCAAGCACAACCATTGTGGCGGTTTCTGGAGTCAGCCCAAATTACACTGTAGTTCTTAGCCAGCCCACAACAGGGACGGAGACTGGTGTAACGCTAACGTTTTCCTATAACGCAATCATTTGGGAATGCGCGCCGACGATGTTTGCAACGAGTCATCAGCTATGGGTGGGAACAACTTCTGGAGCGGAAACTAATTACTTCACTTACACTCCACCGACCGGCAACCAAACGTTCTGTGAGTATCAGGAAACAACTGCGCCAGTCACGAGCGGCACTACTCCCACGTTTACCTTTTTGCAGACCAATCCTATCTCGTCTGGGATTTCCGGCAGTCTGCCGACATGGAACAATACCGGAGTTATCAACAATGTCAGCATTACTCCAGCGGGAAGCTACCCCACACAGGCTCCCGCTGTGCTCACGATTCCACAAGGGACGGTGCTTGGACAAGTTCCCGCAGTATTGGCAACCACAATGGGCTCGCAGACTTCGGCAACATGCACGACTATCACCGGAATGACATTCCCAATGCTGGCATCGAAGAGTTATACGCTGCGCTGTAATCTCCCCATTACCGTAGCAGCCTCTGGTACCCTGGCATTCTGTCTCAATGGACCAGCAGGAACGATTAATTATTCCCTTGATGCTCAGGGATCTTTGGGCACGAGCGGAGCATGGCTGGACATTCCACTACTCAATCAATCCGCATGGCAGGTAAAGACAACAGCCGGAAGCGGGAGCACGACAGGATTTGTTTACAGTGTATGGGCTACCGTGCAGAACAGCACAAGTGCGGGCACCCTTTCGGTTCAGACTGCGGCTGATGGAACCCATGCCATTGACGTACTAGCCAATGCAGATTGCACATTTACACAGGCGAATTGATGACCAAAAAATTGTCAACTCGGTTAACTTGGGCGCTAGCCTTATTGTTCACATCTGTGGCTTGTTCTGTGGCTTGTTCGGCGCAGACCACCATCACGCTCACCAATACTGTGCTCCAGGCGGGAGTAGCCCACGCAGGCATCGATCCCAGCCAACTTGTCGAGTATGCCAACGGCCAGATGTACAAATCGCTTTACTATGCGGATGGAGGGGATCTTCCAAGCTACTACAACCAAACCTCATGGTCCTGCAATGTAGGCGGTACAGGAGGCACTCCCACCACAACCTCCTGGCCTAACAACGCGGCGAACACGAACGCTTTCGTTACGTCTTACTCGGCTAGCGGGACGGCGGTTACCCTGAATGGAACGGGGTTTGGGTTCTTCGTCGGGCAGCAGGTTTACTTCAACGGATTCCTCAGCGCAACCTTCCTCAACGGGCATTCGGCTTTCCTCAGTTCCGCCTCCTCTACGCAACTCGTCTTCGCGTGGAATAGCTCAATCATAGGAACTACTGCCGACGCAGGAGGGGTCTACTTCGGGTTTGTTCCTAACTTCTTCGTTGGAGCGACATTCGTAGCAAAGAATTCAGCAACGGGCGCGACTTACGGCACAGGGACTATCACCGCCTCGACCGCAACCACCACGGCGCACGGCCCGGTATTCACTCTCTCCCCAGCTATCAGCAGCGCTTGCAGCAATGGCGACATCCTCATCGTCAAGCTAAACAGTGTAAACACGCTGATGACCCCGGAGGATTTATTCGGCCGCACAGGCGCTTCCTTATCATGCAGTGGAGCAGTCTTCAATACATCCGACATCTCTCCATCGTCCAGCAATCCTTATAACAGCCTGGAACTTCCGACGGGATGCTCGATTACACTCTATGCGGACCAGGTAACACCCAATCTGACCAATGGGAACCCCGCGCTCACTTCGCTGCAAGTCAACGGGATAGACATCAATGGCAGTTACACGCAATCACTCAAATATAAGTGCGGCGCTTCAAGCGGAACTGGATCGCTCACTTATGGCCTTTTCAGACAGGGTGGTTCCACGTTTATATCTAATACGACAGTAACGCCAGCCTGCTCAAGTGTTTCCGGAGCGGCTTGGAATACGGCTACCAACGCATTTACTGGGACCGAGACTCAAACCGATGGCCACGCGGGAAATCTGACCTATGTCATCACCTGCAACTCCGGACCTTGCCTATTGAACGACATGGATGTGGTGGAGGGATCGACACTGGCTGGCGGCAATCCGACCCCCTATCGCGACGACTTCATTCGCCGCTTACAAGCGATCCAGCCCGGAGTGATTCGCTGGATGGACTCTTCGCTGTGGTGTTCTACCGTGGCCGACGAGACGGGCAGCCTCGGCGCGCGGCGCTGGTGCAATGTAGGGAACTTCCTTCCGTTCAGCCTCTCACCTACAATGGGATATACGGAAATGCTTCAGGTATGCGCGTTCATCGGTTCTGACTGCTCGATTTCAATAGGGATGTTCAATCAACCTGCCGATTGGTCATCTCTGATAACTTGGCTCAGCACGAACACCTCATATCTAGCGCTCGTTGCGGCTGGGCACAAGGTCTACCTTGAAGCAGGCAATGAGGCATTTAATAGCGGAGCTGGGGGAGCCATGTATCAGGGGGATGGTATTCTCTATGGCTCATGGATCGGGCCGAACATGGCGGCGGCTAAGGCGGCAACCGGCTATAATGCTACCTCGATGAAGCGCGTCGGCAACTCTTGGTTCGCACCGGGTCAGTGCTACGGAACATTCTCTTGGATATATGAGATGCTGACGACTGCTGGAGCTACCACCAACGGACTACCGGACCTCGTGGATATTGCACCGTACAACTTTTCTTATCTTGGCGGTTACACCACTTCGGGAAGCGATGTGTCTGCCACAGCCGGAGCACCATGGCTGGATATGTTTGCCGAAATAAGCAACTACGATTCAATCATCCCATCTGGCAATAACGTTTCCACCCTGGAGGCCACGGCCTATGTTAAGTCAACCTTTGGACTCGGCACGATGGTGTATGAAGAGGGAATCGGCACCATCAGCGGAATCGCCGTCACGCAGAGACAGCTCAACGAGGTTACGGCTGGGGTTGGGCAGGCATTGACGCTGAATCTCCATAACATGCTGATGCGCCGCGATGCGAATCTGACAGGACCGCTTGGAATATTCGCGCTCACTGAGGAATACAACGGATTTACTTGCAATTCTGGATCATGTGTCAGTGGAGTGGTGTTCCCGGCATGGGGTATTGAGAGGATGTTACCTTGCGGGCCGGGGGAACTAACTACTTGTTCCGATGCTAGCCGGCCGGCTTCGATTCTGCTCCAGATGATCAATAACGCCATCGGGTCGAACTCGAATTTCATGGTCACGACGCAATCCAACACGCCGACTTACAATTACGCGGCGGATCAGAATAATAGTGGTACTCCAACTATCCTCGCCAACTCTGCGGTTCCCTACGTGGATTGTGGCGCGTACAGCAACGGATCGACTGCCTGGACTGTACTGTGTTGGAATAAGAGTCTCTCTTCCAGCGAGACGGTGACGCTCACTGGCGCGGGCGCCCCAACCGGAAGCGTAACAGAGTGGGTCTATCCAAAGTCCGGTGAAAGTTTGATCTCAAACAATGAGAACTCCTACCTTGGGACTGGAAGTTTGCCACCTCAAGACGTACTGCCGAGTTCGGTTTCGACAAGCGGAACAAGTTTCGTGATTCTGCCCGCGTCGATGATAGCCCTGGCCTATACGACGGGATCTGGACCTCCGCCTCCAACTGCACCCGTAAGCTTGACAGGAAATGTCGTAACTACCGGAAACGTTGTAAGTCAATAAGGAGATCAATCGGATGAAGAATCTTTCGCGGATAGCGATCACGACAGTCATTGTCCTGTCGGCAGCGCTCGGGCACGCGCAGGCGACGAACTCCGTTCTGCTCACCTGGCAGGACACGTCTTGCACCACAGCAACCCCATGTACAGCTCAAGTCTTTCGCGCGGCCGCGGCCTGCCCGGCTTCGGGAATTGGCACGCTGACTTATGCAGAGATAACCGCTCTCGATTCTCAATCGACCGTTGCCGGGGCTTACACGGACACCACGGCTGTTCAGGGGCAGACGTACTGCTACTATGTCACCGATTCCTTTGTGCTGGGAGGGACGGCGCCTAGCAGCCCGTCCAATACGTTTCAACTTACCCTCCCAGTCACCATCCCCGCCACCCCAACCGGACTTTCTGGAACGATTGTTGCAGGCGCTTGAAGATTTCTTTGATTGGCTGTTCCATTTGTAAGTCGATTTTGACCTTGGGGGCGTGATGGCAGACTTTCAAGGGGAATCGCCGGACGACTTGGTGATTTGCCGGCGGGGCGATTGTATTGAACTTGAGCGTCTCAAGGGAAATATCAACGTGAGGATAGCGATAATGGAATCAAACATTAGAGCGGCGCTCTCTGGCGTTGAGAACTTCCGTAAGTTCCAGAAAGACTCGCTGCGCCATCAGTGGTACATGAAGGGCGCGGCGGCTATGATTGTCGTTCAGCTTGCCGTCTTTGGCTGGATCGCAAAAACCGGCATCGAGGACATTCAGAAAAATCTGAAGCCTATCTTGGAAATAGTCGTCGAGGATTTTCTGAAGGAGCATCCGGAGTATAAGGGGCAACTTCCCAAGATCAGCATTGGCAAACCTGAAGACCTGCCACGCGAAGCGCAGTATCACCATGAAACTGCAGGTCCGACCTTTGAATATCAAGTTCCATCAGCACACTGAGGATACTTCCATGACAACACCGGCAACGCCATTCCCTCCCGATCCCAACGCGCCAGGACAGCCCATCCCCTGCATCCGTCCTCTGGGCCGCAAGGCAGTCAAAACCGACTCGCGCACGCTTCGGCTGGCGCGCTACCTCACCACGGCATTACCGCCTCCGCCACCCTCGGCTGACTGGACCAAGGGCATCACCGCATGGGGCATAATGCTCAACGACACACTCGGAGACTGCACCATCGCTGGTGCAGGCCACGCAATCCAGGTGTGGAGCGCGAACGCCGGCAGCGAGACCACAGTCACCGACAGCGACATTGAAACCGCCTACGAGCAGTGGGACGGCTACGACCCATCCGACCCAAGCACGGACCAGGGCGGGGTAGAGCTGGATGTGCTGAATGATTGGCGGAAGAGTGGATTGGCAGGTCATAAGTTGTTGGCATTCGCCGCGGCCAACCAAGCCAACTTGGACGAGATTCGACAGGCCATTGCCCTCTTCGGCGGGGTCTACATCGGCGTCTCGCTGCCGCTGACGGCACAGGGACAAGCAGAATGGATCATCGCGCCCGACAACGGCTCAGGGAACGCTGCAGCGGGAAGTTGGGGCGGCCATTGCGTCTTTGTCGTGGGATACGATGAGACTACCTTCACCTGCATCTCCTGGGGTCAACTCATCAAGATCACTCTCCCCTTCTGGCAAGCCTACTGCGATGAGGCATACGCGCTCATCGGCGCGGATTGGATCAACACCGGAGGGCAGGCACCATCGGGCCTCGATGCGTCTCAATTGCTCGGCGATCTGGCCATAGTGACCGGCACCGCACAGCCGACAAACATCGTCCCATGCGCCAAGTGCGGATTCTGGCACGGGGTAATTGAAGCCATCGGCACAGCCATCGGCGAAGCGAAGTTCGGCGAGTAACGTGATGCTGCGCTGGATCAAGTGGATTTTTCGGTGCCGTACATGTGACGGCAAGGGCGGAGACAGTCTTTCCAGTGGGGATTGGGTTCCCTGCTGGAAGTGCATCCGGAAAGGAAGAGTAAAAACACGATGAACTGGAAAATGTGGTTTCACTCTCTTGCGGCTGCTGCAATTGGCGGCGCTGCCAGCTCAATCACCGCGGCTATCGCAGTACCTAGCGCGTTTAACTTCACGCCACAGGGCCTAGAGAATCTCGCTAAGGTCGCAGTAGGGGGAGCGCTTCTCGCGGTTGGTGCGCTGCTCAAACAATCACCACTGCCGGGCGACACAAAGTAAGACGGTCGCCACACAATCTAACTGGAGGAGTATCACCATGAAACTCGCAACACTCGCATTTGTGCTGGCCCTAGCGTCAGTGCTCGCCGTAGCTCAAACCAACCCTGTTGCTACCGTACCAGGCGGATTCGTTGCATCCTCGGATGCTTTAGCCATCAACTGTGGCACGTGGGGTGCGGGCAATCTGACCACTGAGTCCTACGATCTGGTCGACTACGGCGCCACGAAGTCAAATCGCGTATTTGTTCAGGGCGTCGAGCTCTCGGCGCCTAATTGCGGACTCTCAGTCTATGGCGGCGGCCTGCTCTGGCAGCCAGACATTACTAAACTGCTTGCGAAGACGAATCTTCCCAGCGGAAACTTCCTCGTCTTCTTCGATGCCAATGCCGGCGATGGAATGCCGACCACTGGCAGTAATCGAGTATCGGCGGTGATGGGCGGAGGCCTCAAGTACATCCTCAGCGACAATCTCACCTGGAACACGATTCGCTTTGAGGAGACTTTCTTCGGCAGCCAGCGGTATCCGGCAGTATCGATGGGCATCGCAGGGTACTTTGGGGGAACGCCAGCATCTCCCGCCATATCTTCCAACGTAAAGAGCGGCCTTATTCGCAGAGCTGCACGCGCCGCGCATCTGGTTCAATAATTCCGTGAATACCCCTCAATCGTGGTTGATCACGCCGGCGCAGTACGCCGTACTCGAAGCCAAGGCCAGCGCTATCGGTTTGGCTATCTCTGGCCCATCGGGAACCGCAACCATGCGCGGTGTCACCGCAAGTTGGAGCTACGACGGAACCCGGCTGATCGTCACGGTTGTTTCCGCTCCTCCGTTCTTTACCGGCATGGCGGAGCGAGAGATCGCCTCGGCGGTCGACGAAGCGCTGAAGAGTTAATTTTCCGAGGAACTATGTGGAGCTATTCGCAATCGACGGGGAACTTGATCGATTCCAGCGGAGAGATTCGCGGCCAGGGCTACAGCGGCAATGGCAGCGACTTGGATAATCCTGCTGGGCAGGGCGACGTCGGCCATGGTCCGATTCCGCAAGGCGATTGGACCATCGGCCCATTCTTTGACGATCCAGGCGGCAAGGGACCGATTGTCTGCCATCTGACTCCATGCGTTGATACTGTGACGTTTGGCAGGTCTGGCTTCATGATTCACGGAGACAACAGAGAATCGAACCATACCGCAAGCGAGGGATGCGTGATTCTCTCAAACGCGCTGCGATGCCTGATTCGGGATAGCGGCGATAGCGTGTTACAGGTTATTCCATAAGACAGGAGAATCTATGCCCGGTAAAGCTGGCGGTCCAAATGCAGTTCGTCGTCTCGTTACAGTAGGCGCTCCAGGCGCGCCAACTGCGATTTTTGCAACTGGCCCGACAAGGGGTTGGAGAATCTTCGAGAGCCCATTAACTACGGCGGGTACTGCTCAAACGTCTACGGGTTTCCAGGTCCAAATTCCCAACGATAACTCCGCCAACGGCTTTTCTGTATGGTTTGGCCGTCCGGTTTGGAGTGCTACCGTATCGCCTCAGGATCAATACTTTGAGAATATGAATGTGATCTCAGAGCATGGACCCATCGGTGAGGGATTCGCAGGACCAGGCAACGCAACACCCGGTTCTGGAATAACTCCAACAACCGCCACGCTGCTTTGCAATGTACAAGCGCTGGTCGGAGCTGGGTCAGGGACCACAATCGAGATCGTGGAGTACTTCTAGCCATGGCCGAACTAACAGCAGTCAAGTCTTCGTGGGTCCAGAGCGCCGACTATTCAAGCGGGCTTCTGACGGTAATCACGAAGAAGGGCGCGCAGATAACCTTCATCGGCGTGCCTAGTTCGCTTTGGGAGCAATTTCAGGCCGCGCCATCCAAGGGTGAGTTCATCAATAAGCACCTCAAAGGAAAGTTCAAACAGCTATGACATGGTGGCCGTTCGTATCGCGCGCCCGCTTCGAGGATGCGCAAAAGCAGATTGCTGATCTCAAAGTGGCTAACGCCCAGCTTTTGGAGTTAGCCCTGTCGAGACCGGCGGCCTACGCTCAAGCTGACGAGACGGAGACTCTGCCAGAGCCGAGCAAGCCGCACCGCAAGTTAGGGGCGCAACTCAGAGCGGAATTCAGGGCAGCAGCCGAGATGCGCGCATCAGAAGCAAAGCTCCATAAAGGAGTCAACTAGCCAATGGCCTCACCCGCTATCACGATGGGATCGACGGGAGTCAAGCAAGCCGGACCTGATGTTGCGCATGGTCCCGATAATCCGATGGTCGAGACTCCCGAACAGCAGGACCAGAAGCTTCAGTTCCCGACCGGCTACAAAGAGAAGATGGTCGAAACCATCACGCTCTATCGCAACGGATGGGCTCCGGACCGCCTTCTCCGCATCCCCGGCTGGATGCGCAATGTTCTGATGTTCCGCGGAAGCCAGCTTATCGAGTTTGATCCTGGATCGAACAGCTACGTCGATGTGCTGGCATGGAATCGCCAGAACGGAAAAGCCGAAGCCGAGGACACCTATCTCGAGAAGTACAGCAACAACATCACACAAATGCTCGAAGGCGGATTCTCTTCGGTGATCGCTGGCGCCGTCCCGTCGGTCATCGTCAAGCCGGAGAATGCCGAGATCCTCGCAGACGTAACGACCGCGAAAGCCTCTCAGGAGGCCATCTCAATCATCGAGAGGATGAACAACAGCCAGAAGCAGCTACTCTCTGAGAGCAATAACCTTTATCTCTACGGCGTCTATTTCCGGCACACCCGCGCCGTTCTCGACGGCGACTGGGCTGGATGGGATTACGAGGATGTCTTCGGCGAAGTGCCGAACCAGAAGCCTGATCGTTACCACTGCTACCAGTGCGGAACCGACACGCCGGCAGATCAACTCCAGCAGGGACAGGCTAAGCAATGCCCGAAGTGCGGCGCGCCATTAGGCACCGAGTCGTTCTTCCCCGCAGACTCTACTCAGGAGATGGCCATCACTGGCCAGAAGCGCGTGCCGCGCGCCATGGTCAAGTGGAGTATCCACGGGCCGATGGAGATCGATGTCGATCCCCAGGCGCATTGCATCGAGGAGACCCCCACTCTCAGCTTCGACCGCGAGATCGACATCGGCGCTCTTCGGCTCACCTATCCGGCCATCTTCGAGGAGATCAAGGAAGGCGCGGAACTTGGCACAACCCCAAACGCATCGTATGAAAAGTTGCGGCGCAATGAAGTTACGTCGATGGGATGGGGCTACACCTCTGACTCTCAAAATCAGAAGCCGACGCTCAGCCAGAACTGGATGCAGCCGAGCTCTTACGGCCGTATCGGCGATAAGCAATTCGCCCAGTGGATGCATGAGAACTTTTCCGACGGCGTAAAAGTTACCCTGATCGGTTCTCTGATTGCCGATGTGCGCAAAGCTAACCTGCCGAAAGAGTGGTCAGCCTGCCTGCTTCACGAGAACGTGGGCATGTATCCTCCGTCAATTGCTGACAACGTTGTGCCGTTCAATATCCGGCTCAATGATACGCTGGACCTGATCGACGATTGGATCGAGCGGTGCGCGGCGGGCATGACAATCTACGATTCCAACAAGATTGATCGTCGCGAGATGGCGGGCCGCGTGATGTCTCCCGGTGTTCTCAACGGGATACAGACCAAGGGCGCTGGCGTGGACAAGCCGCTGGGCGACTCGATCATGCAGTTTGAGTTCAAGCTCGATCCGCAGGTATTCAGCTATCCCAACATGCTGATTCAGATGTGCGAGTTGATTTCTGGCGTGACGCCTCAGACTTTCGGCGGCGGCGGCCAGGAGGGAATTGAGACCAAGGGCGGGCAGGAGCAGGCGCTCAACACCGCGCTGAATAAGCTGAATATCTTCTGGAAGATGGTCAAAGAGGAGCACGCGCAGGGAGCGCAGAATGCGCTTGAGTGCCTCCAGAAGTTGATGAAGGCCGGCGCGGTCGGAGAAATCTGGGATGTGATCCAGGCCAATGGCTCCGAGTTCCGGAACAACTACGTCAACTGGAACAAGATGCAGGGTCACATCAAGGTCTATCAGGACGTTGACCAGGGCCTTCCGCAGACTCCAGAGCAGATTCGCGATACCATGATGAACTTCGTCAAGATGGCGAGCGAGAAAAACCCCATTGCGATGGAGATCATGAGCGTGGTGCCGAACCAGGAGAGTGCAATCGCAGTACTCGGCACTCCCGGCATGGTCCTGCCGACAGGTGCCCAGCGGTCGAGGACTCTGCAGGCCATCAATACCCTGATGGAGAACGACTACATCGCCGTTGCAGACCCGCAGACGGGCCAACAGGTAAACCAGTTGCCGATCATGCCCGA
>Ga0187847_10001315_pt1 | contig 22758 bp, 32 predicted proteins | sample June2016WEW_4_10_FD_132458 | JGI IMG/M metagenome (GOLD analysis project Ga0187847, IMG submission 132458) | Peatland microbial communities from SPRUCE experiment site at the Marcell Experimental Forest, Minnesota, USA - June2016WEW_4_10 | ecosystem: Environmental > Terrestrial > Soil >...
CAAGTTCCTCGTGCTGACGAGCCTCGGCATGTTCGTGGGCAACATTTGGATTTTGATTCGTTCGCTTTTCTACAAGGCTCCCGTCTACCCCCAGCAGCCTGTGGCCGAACTCGGAGAGATTCCCATCGGGGGAGTGAAGCTGTTCAGCTACCCGACAAAGGAAGACCACTGCATAATGATCCGGACCGCCCAGGACGAATACGTAGGCTACAGCCAGAAATGCACTCATCTTTCGTGCGCGGTCTATTATTCTCAGGCGGAAAACAGACTTGAATGTCCGTGCCACCAGGGCTTCTTTTCGATCAAGGATGGCACCGTCCTGCAAGGGCCTCCGTCGCGCCCACTGCCGCGTATTGTCCTCGAAACACGCGGCGAACAATTAGTTGCTATTGAGGTAACGGGTTAACGCCATGCCGACTTCGAACGACCTGCCTCCTCAAAATCGTGGCCTGACAGCCATTGCAGGAGCGATGTCTCTCATCGTCGTCCTCCTGATCGTGCAGATCTGGCTGTTGAGCGCTGCTCTGGAATCTTTTCTGGCGGGAAATCATCACAGTACGCTCCCAGCCGCCATATTCTCGGGAGTGATGTTCTTGATCTGTCTGGGCCTTTATCTTTTTGTCGACCGCGTGGATTCCGAAGTTCGTGGTGCTGAAAACCCGCGTTAACTGCTTCTTCCGTACCCCCTAAGCGATAGTCGATCCTGACTTTCCACCCGTGACATTAGTCATAGGCAGCCGGTCACACCCCTGTCACCCTTATTTTCAGAGATGTAAAGGCAGGAGGGTGGCTGTGGAACTCAAACTGGATTTCGATGAGCGTCCTTTTATTGTGATCTGGGAAACAACGCAGGCGTGCGATCTGTCGTGCGTGCACTGTCGCGCCTGTGCACAACCCGTCCGTAGCGCCCTGGAACTTAGCACTGCAGAAGCCAAGAGGCTCATCGACGAAGTGGCAGCCCTTAAGGCCCCGGTCTTCGTCCTGACCGGTGGAGATCCTTTGAAGCGTCCCGACATTTAGGATTAGTTGAGTACGCATCTGCCCACGGCGTGCGGATTTCCTTGACCCCCAGCGCTACTCCGCTGTTAACCAACGAGGCCATCGTTAGACTCAAAGCCTGTGGACTGGCCCGACTTGCGATCAGCTTGGATGGCCCGACAGCCGAGGTTCACGACGCATTTCGCCGGGTGATAGGCTCATACGAGTGGACTCTGCAAGCTGTCCGGTGGGCACGTGAGATCGGCCTTCCCGTCCAGATCAATACCACAATCACGCGACGCAACTTGCAACACCTAGACTCCACGATTGCATTGATGGAGCAACTCGATATCGTGTTGTGGAGCGTATTCTTTTTAGTACCCACCGGTCGAGGCGCCACAACCGACTTGATCTCCGCCGAAGAGTTTGAACAGGTCTTCGAGAAACTCTACGAGACGTCCCGTCGAGTAAAGTTCGATATCAAGAGCAAGGAAGCTCAGCATGATCGTCGCTTCCTCTTGCAGCGCAGGACCGAAGAGAAGAGAAATGGCAAGGCCTCACCATTGCCACCGATGCTCGGCACAGGTACCCCAGACGGCATCGGACGCGCGCCCCAAGGAATCAACGACGGCAAAGGGTTCGTATTCATTTCGCATTTTGGTGAGGTGTTTCCAAGCGGGTTCCTGCCCGTCTCTGCCGGCAACGTCAGGAAACAATCGCTTACCGAACTCTACCGGCATGCTCCACTTTTCGTTTCGCTGCGGGATAGCGCCAGCCTCAAAGGCAAGTGTGGTGTGTGCGAATTTCGCGAAGTTTGCGGCGGCTCGCGTGCGCGAGCGCACGCATTGACCGGAGACGTGTTTGCCGAGGAACCGCGCTGTATTTGGCAACCAAAGGCATATCAGAGCGAGGAAGTTGCGGCGGGACAGATCTGTGTGCCGCTATAAAGTTCACATGCCGGGAGGACGACGAGGCCAAGGGGCGAAATGAATACGAGATAAGATATGCAAAACGACAACCATCAGAATGAGATCAAGCCGGAAGAACAGCGTAGCATCGAAGATGTCCGTGAGAATTCTAAAAAGGGCAAGCTCCCCTGTGGAGCTCGTTACTGCTTCCGCTGCCACGAAGAATGCGGGGTGCTTGTTAATGCGTACATCATGCGGGATATCGCGAATGAGTCAAGCGCAGACGATTTCTAGCTGGTGCTGCGGTAGCAGCAGTGGATACTTTGAACCATTTGGGGAGACTTTGTCGTAGGAGTTGCTGATGCCTGTACAAATTGGAGCCCATTCGCACAGCTTTTCGGATCCTACCGGCCTCTTGTCGGACTGTCACCGTCGCATTGAGATGTTCCTCGGAACTCTCGAACGAGTAGCGTCGGTCATCGATCGCCCGTTGACCAATGACACTCGCCCTGCACTGGAATCCGCGCTGCGCTACTTTCGAGAAGCTGCCCCCAAGCATACTGCGGATGAGGAAGAGTCCTTATTCCCGCGTCTGTGTCAGTTGGATCTTCCCGACGTAGAAGCCTTAATTGAAAGGCTTGAACTTCTCGAACACGACCATATCGTGGCCGGATCTTTGCACGCAGAGGTGGAAGAGCTAGGCCAGCTCTACCTCGCGACTGGAAGCTTGGAAGCCGCAGGCGTCGAAGCGTTCCGAAAAGCAATTGCCAGTCTTGTTTCCATATACAAACAACATATCGGAATCGAGGATAACCAGGTGTTCCCTCTGGCAGAGCGATTGCTGTCTTCAACCGATAAACTCGCTATAGCAAATGAGATGGCTGCTCGGCGTAAACCAAGATTGGTCACCTCAACCTCAGGATTTACCGAGTAAGCGTTCCGATTTGGAACAATCGATCAACCAACGCACCTGACGGATCTGATCTTTGGCGAATCCTGTTTCAACCGGATGCAAACTCGACACTCGTTCGCTGTCCTATAGCTGTCCAATAACGATTCCCTAACGCTTCTTATAAGGCTTTTCGAGGGCCACCCGCGTCTTGTAAGTTGTTGAAAGTACTTATCTTCTTGGGCTCATAACCTAACGATCCTTCGGATTCGTTATTGCTCCCTAAGTGACTCTCGGAGACAGCGCAGGTGTCGCGCGTGTCGATCAATGACCAACGATTTGGCGCACACAGCAAGGGAAGTATAGGGCCGGTTGGGATCATCGTTGCCGACACACGTCTGATTGATTGAGCAAGTTGCTCCGAAAACGGATCTGCGTCGACTGTCCGATGGCTGTCCAATAAGGAGTTCCAAATCGGAATGGGATGATAACCCAAAGGCCGGGTGGGTCCGCGAGGTTGGGATTGCACTCACTGGGTATCACGTTAGGCATCCGGCGCACGATCTCCGGATTCCATCTTCGAAATCCAAGAATGGAACATCACGAGTTGTTGAGCCACATCTCTTTGAGTGAGCCCCGCCTTTTCTCTGGCGGACGAGTAGCCGGGCGGCGGTTAAGGCGTCAAAAGCACGTTTAACCGGAGCGCAAGCTGCAGAACGTCAGATATCGCGCTCCCGTCTGGGAGCAGCAGACTGTCTGGCATTCCGACGACGCTCATTGCAGCCCCTTTGAGACGGTCTTCGAAGAGCACGAGGGCTCGCGCGGGGTCGGCCTGACGCGAAGTCCAGAGGAGCCCTTCCGCGTCCGGATATTGATTGTGTAATGCCATGGCCCAGGCGCGGGTTTCGGGATATTGCGAACCGTCGCACTCGATCAGTTCCTTCCGGGGAATTCCGAGCTTATGCAAAGGGACTGCCGACAGGTCGATCAGAGCCAAATCGCGGCTGAGGGTCAGTTTCGAGTACACCTTACCGGCAACATGGCTTGCCTTGGACCAAACCTTCGGCCCGGCAGCAAAAGGAACGTCGTGGAATACCGTCTCCATCAAGGCGCAATCAAGGGTAGTGCCCGCGTAGATTGTCGGGATAACAGTACCCGACACGTCGACAAGGGGACTGAATCTCGCATTGCCGCCGGCCGAGGGATTGAACTGAAGACTGCCATAGATATCCGGGTGGACGCGGAAGAGCGTCTCTCCGTTACCCCAGGGGAGGATGGTCGCTTCGAGTCTGCCTGAGGGAGCTTTGATATGCGCCTCTCCTATCCATGCTGTACACCCGCAGCCTCAATCTCAGCAGCCCTTAGGACTTCCTGAGGTTTCGACTTTAGGAGTTCTTTGGGCATTTTGTTCTTGAGGTATGTATTTACACTCGAGAACCAAAATGCTTTTTGCCACTCATCCTTCTCTCGAAGAACGTTCAAAATACTTTTCATGACCGGAAGCGGCTTGGCTCCTTCTTTGAGGTCTAGGGCATACAACGGATATAGATCCGCTCCCTTATAAGACACAGCAAAGATGAGTCCAGCCTTTTTCCATCGATTTGGTTGCGAGCTTGGATTGATTTTGCTGAAATGTCCGACTTCAGCAATCTCCGTCGCTCTCGCAAAATCGTCACTCTCCAATATCCCTTTCATCGCTTGAGCGAACATTTTGGCCTCAATCAACCGATTCGAGGTCAAGGGTACATCGGGTGTCAGGGCCTCAATAAGGGCCCCCCAATTGTCTTGTTGTCTCTTGTCGATTAGGACTTCGATTAATTCGGACGCTCGCTTAAGGGTCTGAAAGAAAGTTTTCGTCCATTCGTCGTCGCCACGGGCACGGGAGACAAAGACAAGCGCCTGAGCCTCGGAGTTCTCAAGACCATGGGCAAGTTCCTGTGCCTCACCTTCTTGAACGTCCCAGTGCTGATGCTGATTCGGGGTTGCGAAAGCGCTAGAGGGCATGATCCATTCCTCCCATGCGATACAGATTATCACATATTTAAGATAATTCATATCGCCAAACTTCGAGTGATCTGATGGCAACTATCTCCAAGATCCAACGATTGGTGTAAACGCCAAACCTCAAAAACGAACTCCCAAATTAAGATATCCCGAGGCGTTCTTGGCGTACTTCCGAGTTCCCATTTGTGCCTTAAAAATCAGCAACATACGTGGACTCTCGCTCGCGCATAACCTAAAGCTCGGCGGTCAAACCCGCCCCCCGCAACCATGAACACTGCCGAAATGCACTCGGCGTTGCCTTTTAGAATTGTCAGTTCAAGGACCGGACTCGTTCAGGGGTCTTCAGTGGAGTTGAGGTTTTCATCTTCTAAGGGCTGGTCCGCTGCATCCAGACCGAGCTTTCGAATCTTTTCATAAAGCAGGCGTCGGTGAACGCCGAGTCGGCGCGCAGCTTCTGCTTTGTTACCGTCGCTTTGCTCCAGAGCTTGGGAAATCCGAAACTTCTCCCACTCTGCAACCGAATCGTGTAGAGGAAGTTTTGTTAAGGCTTCCATCCACTGTCCGTTTGTTTGAACAGACTGTTCCTCGAATTGCAAATGCTCGGCTAAGATCACACGTCCGTTGGCCTGCAACAGGGCCCGTTCAACAATATGCTCAAGCTCACGCACGTTTCCAGGGTACGAATACTGTTGCAGCGCGATCAGAGCCTCTTCTGAAAACCCCGCAGTGGGCCTCTTGTTCTTGGTGGCATAAACTTCACGGAAGTATTCCGCCAGAGGAACCACGTCCGAACGGCGCTCTCGAAGGGGTGGTAGTGAAATCGTAAATGCGTTGAGACGATAGTACAGATCCTTGCGAAACTCGCCCGCCTTGATCAATTCGCCGAGGTCTCCGTTGGTGGCGGCGATGGCGCGAAAATTGGAGTGAATCGTGTCATTGCCGCCTACTCGCGTGAACGTTTGTTCCTGCAGGACACGCAAGAGTTTGGGTTGCAGACTAGTGGGCAGTTCGCCGATCTCGTCCAGAAAGATGGTACCGTTGTTAGCAACTTCGAATTTCCCCACCTTCCGCGCAATTGCACCAGTGAATGCGCCGCGCTCATGACCGAAAAGCTCTGACTCCAGGAGGTCGTCGGGAAGAGCGGCGCAGTTGGTGGTATGTGCGAGGTCGCCTCTCTCGATCTCTTCGCTCACGTATCAATCGATCAGACCTTGAAAGGTAACGGCCTCGCGTAATGGCAGTCCATGATTGATTTCCAGGCGTAGACCTTCGGCTGCGCGTCTGGCATCCGCCTGGGTCGGATAGTCTTCCACCGTCCCCAAAGTTATCGAGGGCCGTGTCGCTGATGGATTCTGTCGATCCCAGTAGCGGAATTGCCATACGTCGGGGCCCTTGGTTCTCTTGCGAAGTTCGAGACTTCCAAACTGATAACGGTTTCGTCTAGGCAACTTGTCCTCCATTGCCTTGACGACGCCGGGATGAGTCGGAACATATCTGAGCCCGCAACCATCCGTCTAGTTCCGAAATGTAGGAAAGCCATTTCTTGCGTTGTCCGTATCCGACAGGATGGCCCGGAATGTGACCAACCCCAGCGAGACGCGTGACACTTCTCACGTGCATCTGCAGAAACTCCGCGGCAGCCTTCGCGCTCACAGGTCTTTCAGAAGGCTGTGGCGCTTTCCTTTGCCCCCGGCTCACTTTTTCGCCGGCGCTGACAGCCATCTCTCCTTCGGTGGTGATTGCGGTACCCATGGGTGGCCAAACGTAAAAAGTATTCGCACGAAATACTGAACATGGCTCATTCTTGTCGCCGTGTCCAATGACTTTTCGTCCGCTAGATATTCCCGCTGGGAATACCGGGCATCAGACGGTTGCGACGTTGCGTTTCAGAGGCCCTGAGACAGGCGAATAGCGACATGCGGATATCTTTCGATGGCAAACAACGGAAAGCTGAGAACTGGTCGCGCGGTGTATGCAGTAATTTGAACGATCTACAGACAACCCTGGCTTTGTCCTTTACCGTGAGTCGTTTATCGACCTTCTCATCCCGTGTCGACAATCCGCAGACCGGACCGCTCTGTTTTTACCTAGCTATTCCTCCGTGGAATAGCTGCCCGCCGAAAATTCATTGGACTTCCTAACTGAAGTGAAGATATTTTTGCCACAAAATGGTGGAGTGTGCGAGATCGCGATGACCAGGACGCTACTCGCTTCAAGGGGGGTCATGCGGGTTCCCGAGCGACGAATTCGGGAAAACCTCCCATTTCGCCAATCTGGGCATGCGCAAGGCCCGCCCAGACCACCTTCTGCGACACGAAAGCAGAGATTGGGGAATCAATTGATCCTGTCATCCATATCAGGCGGCGGTCAGGCCGCCGCATCCTCCGCGAGGTGATCGGGATTGTGGATATGATGCCGACAAGAAAAGCGCTCTGATCTTTGCGGTATTCGAGGGGCAACATGCGCAATAGTACGAAAGTGACAGCTGACCCTTTTTCCGACATCCTGAAGCTCGTGGACGCCGAAACCGTCGTAACGGGCGGCGTCACGGCCGAAGGCCTATGGGCAATCCGCTTTCCGGCAGCGGATAAGGTCAAGTTCTGCGCCATAGTGAAGGGCAATTGCTGGGCCTGCCTCGACGGTGGAGAAGAGCCTTTGCGTGCGGAGGCGGGAGACGTGTTTCTCCTATCGGCGAAGCGTTCCTTCATCCTTGCCAGTGACATGGCTGCTGCCCCGGTTGAGGCGGCGAGTTTGTTCACCGGGAACGTTGGCAAGATTGCAAGACTTGGCGACTCCGAAGACTTCATCCAGATCGGCGGCCATGTCCGGCTAGACCCGACAAGCGGCGGGCTGTTGGCCGATGTCTTACCGCCATTAATCCACGTTCGGGCCACTTCGCCTCAGGCAACGGTTTTCCGATGGCTTCTCGACCAGCTTGTCCACGAGAGGGCGGCGGAGCTCCCGGGAGCAAGACTCGCGTCGGCGCAGCTCGCCCAGCTTATGTTCATCCAGATTTTGCGTGCGCATCTGGAAGCAGCCGGTCCTGCGGCGACCGGATGGCTGCGTGCGCTCGGTGACAAGCGCATCGCTCCGGCCTTGCGCCTGATCCACAGCGATCCTGCTCGATCATGGCAACTGGAAGAACTTGCCAAGGCGACAGCCATGTCCCGGACCACGTTCGTTGTGCGTTTCAAGGCCGTTGCGGGCGTTCCGCCGCTGACCTACCTGCTCAACTGGCGCATGCGCATCGCTGAACGTGCCCTGCGAGCGGAGAACGTCCCGGTGTCCATCCTCGCGCTCTCGCTCGGCTATACCTCCGAGAGTGCTTTCAGCAACGCCTTCAAACGAACGCTCGGAATGGCTCCGAAGCGCTACCGGGAAGCCGCACGAAAACAGCTGCAGGATTCGCCGTCTTAGTTTTGGTCGGCATCATTGCGCGCAGCCGATGGCGAGGTCGACGACCGCATGGCTGCAATAATGCCCGCGCAATCCTCAGAGGCGGGGTATCGAGAAACTCCTTGAATGTTGACAAGAATCTCTCGCCGAAGGTGTTCTCTCTACGCAACTTTGTAGGCATCCCGGCCGTCCCTTTCCTGCTTCTGAACAACCGCTCGATCCGATCGGACGAGATTGGGTCGAGGACGGATAACGAGGTCGAATCCCGGCAACCTCGCTGGACGCACACCAGTCACCGTCACCCCGAAGTCTTTCATCACCTCCGGATTCATGATCGTGCCGTAAAAAAATGCCCAAATTACGGGTCTCGGCATTGTCATCGGGTTCTCCAGTTAAGAAACACCGTCGACTCGCTTCCTCGTCAGAAAGTCAATTTGTATCGGAGCTTTGGGTTGGACGCTGCACCCAAGCGATCATAGAAACGCACGGCGTCTGAATTCCATGCTGGGGTTTGCCATTCGATGTGACTACAGCCTAAGTCGCGAGCAATCGTCGTAACCGCTGTCATCATTCTCGATCCAAAACCGCATCCGCGATGTTCGGCACTCACGTATAAGCAATCCATGTGCAGATATTCGCCTGCCATCCAGGTCGAAAATTCGCGGCAGCAAACGGCATAGCCAACAATCTCAATGCCGCATTCGGCTACCAGGCACCACGCTCGGGGAGGGGCGTCAAATAACGCGCGGCCGAGTGTTTCCGTTTTGCCTTCGGAGCAGAACTGTGTACGCTCGAAGGCTGCATGCTCGGCACAGAGAGCGACTACGGCTTCCAAATCCGCGGGCCGCGCGGGTCGAATCTGGACACTTGACGCGGAGTGCATCTCTACTTCTCTCCCGATGCTGAGAGAGTGAACCCTTCGTCCTTCCAGCCTTCGACTCCTCCGATCATCTTCTTCACCTTTTTGCCCAGCCGCGCCAGCCGAACTGCAGCCCGGTCCGCGCCGTTGCAATGTGGGCCGGCACAATACACGACAAATACGGTATCGGCATCAAATTGCGCAAGATTGCGTTCGACGATGCGCCGGTGCGGTAGGCTGATCGCCCTTGGAACATGGCCCGCCGCGTAAGCTTCCGGACTTCGAACGTCGAGGACCACGAAGCCAAGTTGTTTAGCTTCGAGTGCGGCATGAGTGTCCCAACAGTCCGTTTCGAAGGAGAACAAGCGTTCGAAATGGGCGAGGGCTTCCTGCGGCGAAGCGGCCGGTGTTTCGGTCACAGGACAGGTTTCGCTGGATAAGACTGGCATATTTCAGTCTCCCTTCAAATTGAAGTTACTGTTCGAGTGTGCTCCGGCTTGGCACATTGGTCGATAGGCAGAAATGACAATATACGATAGATTACTGCCATGTCCCGAAATGCCTTTCGCCATCGGGTGGTAGCCCTCGTCTATGAGGGGCTTTGCACGTTTGAGTTCGGCATTGTGGTTGAGCTGTTTGGTCTGCCTCGGCCGGAGCTCGGGACGAAATGGTATGACTTTCGCGTATGCTCCGTCGACACCGGCCCAGTGTCTGCTGTCGGGGGTGTAACGGTGCAGGCGTCTTCCGGCCTCACGTCGTTGCGGCAGGCCGACACCATCATTGTTCCGGGCTGGAGTAAACTCAAGGATCCTCCGCCCGACAATCTCCTCAGAGCACTTGTTTTGGCCCATCGCCGCGGAGCCCGGTTGGTTTCAATTTGTTCCGGCGTTTTCGTTCTCGCGGCCACAGGACTACTGGACGGAAAGCGTGCCACCACTCATTGGCGATATGCCGACATTCTCGCTTCTCGATTTCCGAAGATTAACGTCGATCCGGAGGTGCTCTATGTCGACGAGGGATCCGTTCTGACATCGGCGGGAAGCGCCGCGGGTATCGACCTTTGCCTGCACCTTGTCCGTCGCGACCACGGCGCCAAAGTTGCCAATCTCGTAGCTCGTCGGTTGGTTGTTCCGCCGCATCGAGACGGCGGCCAGGCTCAGTATGTCTCGCATCCGATTCGCACTGAGGCGCACGGTGGACTGGCTAGATTGATGGATTGGGCGCAAAGGAGGATCCGTCACTCTTTGTCTGTCGACGATTTGGCACGCCACGCCTTCATGACGCCCAGAACCTTCGCTCGCCGCTTTAAGCTTGAGACGGGAACGACCCCTCACCGATGGCTTACTTATCAACGTGTGCTCTGTGCCCAGCACCTCCTCGAAACAACAGACGACTCCATCGATTTCATCGCAGACAGCGTTGGGTTCGGCACAGCAGCGACGCTGCGCCAGCATTTTCGGCAGCTCTTGGACACCAGTCCCTTTGCTTACCGACGTCGTTTCTCGACCAGGTCCCCCCATACTTTCAAAACTTAATTGTTCCCGGTTCTTGTCGTGGTTCCGGCCAAGCTGGACATGAACTTTTGGTATCCGGCTTGCGGGGTTAGTCGCCGAGCGAGAATCCGCTTGACTTGACTGTACGGTCAACTGTACGGTGCGGTGATGAAGAATGTTCCTGACACGCGTACCCGGCTCGTCGAGGTAGCGATGGATCTGATCTGGCCGCGCAGCTACGGCGCCGTGTCGGTGGACATGATCTGTAAAGCAGCCGGCGTGTTTAAGGGCAGTTTCTACCACTTCTTCCCGACGAAAGCCGATTTGATGGCGGCAGCACTGGAACACTACTGGAGTACCAACCAACCCCAGTTTGACCGGATATTTTCTCCGGCTGCCCCGCCGCTGGAACAGATCCGGAAATACTTTCAGTATGTGCGCAAGCGGCAGATTGAGAGGCGCTCCATAGCGGGGCGAGTTCTTGGATGTCCGTATGCCAGCATCGGCTGCGAGATCAGCCAGCAGGAACCGGCCGTCGGCGCAAAGATACGCGAACTGGTGAGCCGCTATTGCGCCTACTTCGAGCGGGCAATACGCGCCGCGAATGACGATGGTGTGATTCAGGTCGCCGATCCGAAAGCGAAGGCGAGGGAGTTGTTCGCTTTACTTGAAGGAACGCTCACCCAAGCCCGAATTCATGATGACCCTTCGCTACTGGATGGAATGGCCGACAGGGCGGTGGGAATCGTAAAAATGCCAAGTCGAGCAGCCGCATAGTTTTTTTGTCCGCAACTTGACTGAATGGTCCACGAGAGAATAAATCGATGATTACTGACATTTTGCTTCCGAGCCCCGAAGAACGGTCGGCTCTTTGGTCGGAACTCGTTGCACAAGCCGAGGCGTACTTCGAAGGGGTGGAGTCGCTGCCCGTTGCACCGCCTCTGAATCAGGCTGAGCTGCAAGCAGTACTCGAAAGTTTTTCCTTCGATGATCCCGGATCGCGGATCGACGTGCTCCACCGCTTCACGAGGGAATTAAAGAGGCAACAGGTCCACACTCCCCATCCTTGTTATTTCGGTCTGTTCAATCCGGCTCCGACCTTCATGGGAATCCTTGGTGACACCATCACGGCCACGCTCAATCCCCAGCTTGCCGCGTGGAGTCATAGTCCCCTCGCCGTCGAAACGGAGCGGCGAATGATCGATGCATTCGCGGGCAAGTTCGGATTCTCCCAAGAACAAGCCGATGGGTGCCTGACGAGTGGCGGCGCGGAAGCCAATCTGACCGCTATACTTTGCGCTCTGACGGAGCGATGGCCGGGCGTTCTTGACAGCGGGGTGCAAGGTATCGCCACGAAGCCCGCATTTTACGCTTCGGCCGAGAGTCATCACTCATTCTTGAAAGCGGCTCGAACGGCCGGACTGGGGAGAGGAGCGCTTCGAATCGTACCGGTCACTGAAGATTTGCAGATGGATAGCGAAGCACTGCGACGGATGATCGAGGAGGATCGCGGTTTAGGATACGAACCGTTCCTGATCATTGGCACTGCAGGGACGACCGGTGCGGGAGTGGTTGACCCGCTCGTCGCCATGCGTGACGTGGCGCGCGCCAATGGACTCTGGTTCCACGTCGATGCCGCCTGGGGCGGTGCGGCCATTCTCGTACCGGAGTTGCGCGCAGTCGTGTCGGGGATCGAGACCGCCGATTCGATTACCTTCGATCCTCATAAATACCTCTCGATACCGATGGGAGCAGGCATGTTCCTGACGCGGCATCGCGAAGCCCTCGGCAGAATCTTCTCTGTAAGCACTGCGTACATGCCCAAAGAGGGCGAACGTCTCGCAGTTGTTGATCCTTACGTTCATTCCCTTCAGTGGTCGAGGCGATTCATCGGACTGAAGCTGTTTCTGACCCTCGCAACGACCGGGTGGAACGGATACGCGCATATCCTCCGGCACCAATCCGAAACGGGGGATCTCTTGCGAGAACGACTGACGGTAAGTGGCTGGAGGATCGTCAACCGGACCAAGCTCCCCGTTGTATGCTTCACGCCCGCAAACGAAGAGTGGGACATGGCGATGCATCAAACGGCCGCCGATGCCGTCGTTGAATCCGGAAGGGCCTGGATTTCAACAATCATGCTGGGCGGTAGGAAACCAGCCCTGCGGGCGTGCATTACCAACTACCGAACCGCGCCAGAACACCTCGAGACCCTTGTCACCGCCCTGTCGAGTATTCGGGACGGTCTTTCAACGCGACCTAAACAAGATTGAGATTGCGACCTGGGGCGCGGACTATGCTCACGTCTTCAACACCACGAATTCTGGCAAGCTCGATTTCAGAGATTTCACCAATAACCCGCTCGGTGACGTCCTGAAGTATGGCCACTTGCCGAATCGTTCGTTCAGGGGCGGAAGGTTTCGAGACGCTGGATGTACCAGAGAGGAAAGCCGTATTCGCGCGCCGGTACGACGATGCGATCTATGTAATCGTTTGTTGCGGCGCGCGGGTTCATTGCCGGGCATACGTAACACATAGCAGGCTTATATTTTCCATCGCGCGTTTCCGCGAGAACGGCTACGGGCAGATATGTCTCACCGAGAACGTCCTTGGCGTGGGCATACAGGCGGCTGAGTTCGGCATGAGTACCTGTGGCAAGAATGCCGTAGACGGAGTGCTGGTCGGAGCGGACGAGATTCGCACGCGGTTGGATGCGGATGTCGAAGCCTGTAAGCCGCGCGACTTCCCATTTTTCGGGCACGTAATTCACTTCGTGCAGAACATTCAGATTGATGTAGGACCCGTAGAAAAACGTCCAGACCCTAGGCTCAGCCAGTGCGCCCGACATGTCCTCGTGACCTTCGATCATGCCTGGCATTGTACCCACTTAAGTAGTTTTTTCGCCGCCTGCTAGGAAGCCGAGCTCTTCAATATTTCCGCCGAATCGACTACGGTGGCGAACTCCTGATGAAGATCACTGAGAGCCGCAAAATGGACGGCGTCAGCGGAACGCAGCGTACCGTCCAATGCCGGCCGGGCAAAGGCGGCAGTTGCTTCAGAAACCACGTACGTCTTGAACCCGAGATTTCCTGCCATCCGAGCGGTAGTTGAGACGCAGTGATTTGTGGTGAGACCGACGATGACGAGCGTGTCGATACCGTCCTGACGAAGGTCCCTTTCCAGGTTCGTCCCGATAAAAGCGCTGTTCACATGCTTGCGGTAGATGGGTTCGCCAGTTTTGGGTGCCGCTACAGTCTGAATCGCATTGCCAGGAAGACCTGCACGTAGGAGACTGTCAGGTTCTACGGAATCGTGAACCACGTGGCGGATGGGTCGCTCACTGTTACGCCAAGCCGCAAGAAGGCGAGCGATATTCAATTCAGCGTTCGGATTATTGCGCTGACCCCAACGGGGATCAAGAAACGCCTGCTGCACATCGACAAGAATGAGCGCAGTGGATTGCGGTAACTCTGCCATCTGATTAGCACTCCTTTTGACTCTTTTCCTATCCCTTTTCATGCTGGATTCTCGAGCGAGGCATATGGTGCGCAAATTCGACAGCAGTGACCGCCTCGAGCTTTCAGAATAACAATAAAGACACGAACACCGATTCGCCGCACTTTGAGGAGTCATTCTCGGAAGATGGCGGCAAAACTTGGGAAGTCAATTGGATCAGGGATCAGCCGCTGGTGAAAGATGAAGCTGAGAAATTGCACTGAACTTGGCGCGTTCCCGACAGAGGATCGCCCGACTGGGCGAGGAGACTCAGAGCATGGGAAGATGCATCGCAGTTACGGCACTGATGGTCGCAGGGCTACTCGTCAGAGTTGGGGGGAAACGGCCGAAGCAAATTTCGTGTATTCAGTGAGGACGGCACTCTACAGCGGCATGTTGATGATCTCCACCCCGGTCCCAGAACGGGCTCCAGTGGGGCTTGACGAATTCGTCTTGCACGTCGATGACAAGCAGTGCGCAATCTGCTGTTTCGATGGAGAAGCCAGATGTGCCGGACGGCTTGGCTCTTGGCGCTAAGCGGAGGACCGGTGTCGACGATGATTCGGTCCGAGACCAGGCTCCTCGCGATAATCGGTAGTGGTTTCGTACGATTATCCACTACCGTGCAGTGTTTATGCGGTGATTCGTACCTTATCCGATCCCGCTTCGGGTATCTATTGTCCCGGTTCGCGGCAGGTTGCCAGCACCAAGCCTCGCAGGCAGCGATGCGCCGGGTCGGCGTCGAGGCGCGGGTGCCACATTTGTGACACCTTGATCGCCTCAGTGCGAACCGGCAGTGGGAAGCTCCTGACTTCAGCTGGACCGGACCTGGCCTGGTGTCCCTGCGTCGCTTTAAAGAACGAATCAGTCACGAGCGCCAGTAGATCGGATACACTCGCAACCGATAAAGCTGCTCGGAAGCTGGGCACCACAGCGACTACCGTTCGCTTGAGGCCGAGGGTACCCAGTGCTTCGTCTACCGGACCTCTCTCGTGGCCACGGCGTGAAGCAACGACGTGGCCATACGCCGCGTATCTCTCGGCCGTGATCTCACCTGTCCCAAGCAAAGGATGCCCCTCCCGAACTGCACAAACAAAGTGGTCGCGGAATAGGGTTTGTACGCGGATCTCTGGCCCCGACTTTCCGAGCACGCCGATCTCAAGATCTACCAATCCCTCTCGCAGCGCTCCCACGTCCTTGTTGGGCTTCGGCGCGAAATGAAGTCGCACGCTCGGCGCTACTGCAGTGACTGCCGCAACGAGCTGTGCAGCGAAAACCTCGACAAATCCCTCGTTGGAACGGATTGTGAACCTCCGTTTCAACTCGGCGAAATCCAAAGAGGCAATGGCCGGACGTAGCACGGTTTGAGCATCCTCTACCAGACCACGCACGCGCTCGCGCAGTTCGGTAGCCCGTGGCGTTCGCACCAGTCCACGACCCGCTCGCACGAGCAGCGGGTCGCGCGAGCGTCCGGCTCATCGCGGACGAACTGAGACGCAAGCGCCGAGCCGCTCCCACCACACTCCCTTCGGCAAGCAGAGCATCCAGCGCGGTCAACAGGTTCAGGTCAGAATTAGCCATGCATTGAACGTAGCGTATCCTTGGCATGGCGTTCTACGCAACTATAAAGTGTGATCGATGCGCCTAACGCAATAATCGATCGCCCGGTATATTTTGACTGTCCAGGTCAGATCTGCGCTGTCCAGGACGGATGGCGACATTCTGCCCTTGGCGCACCTTACAAGCGAAAGATCACGCAAAGAGCAGAGCAGCGACTGGAACGGATGGACGAGAGCGGTGTCGATGTCCAGGTGCTCTCAGTGACTACGCCAGGATTGCACAACCTTGAACCAGAGGAGAGCGTGACTCTGGCACGACGGACGAACGACCTAGTCTAGTTGCCGAAACGGTAGCGAAGTACCCCACTCGCTTTCAAGGCTTTGCGACGTTGCCAACCGCATCACCAGAAGAAGCTGCCACAGAACTTGAGCGGAGTGTCACCCGCCTCGGGTTGATGGGTTCCATGCTCTGCGGTCGTACGCGCGAGAAAAACCTCGACCATCCAGACTTTTTCCCGATGTTCGAGAGCGCCGCAAGGCAGCCGATCGCCTGGAAAAAAGGATTACCGCCTATGGCGATACCCGCGAAAACGAGGGATGCAAAAAGGGTGTCCTAAAATCGGCGCGAAAAGCGGCGGTGGTTGCCGTCTCCATGAGAGGCGCCAATCAGCGCGCCGCCGCAGAAAAAGTTTGGCGGGCGATCGAATCGCTCTTGCCTCATCAGGGTCGCGAAGCCGAAAAAGAAGCGTATGCGCGCGGTTTCAAAGACGGGACTGAAACCCAACTCAAACGGCAGCGGCAGAAGCCGGACCCCAGGTAATGCGCTTCCAGGCGACGAGCAAAATACCGGTTCTTGATCAATAGCTTACTTGGACAGGTGCGAGAACTTGTCCGAAAAATGTGGCATATTTCGGACTTCCATTGTTCGGCTGACCGACCGCGAAAAGCCTCGATATTGTCACGTTTTATTGCAAAAAAACTTGACATAATATCCCCCGCGACCTGATACTTGCCACGTGAGAACACACACCAAGCAGCCAAGGGGATCGACCCGCACCATGGGCCTTGTCCGTCATCGGATCGAGGCATCGGGCGAACGCTTGTGGCGTCTTGAAGATTTCCGTGATCTTCCATTTGCGGCAGTCGCGCAATCGCTGTCGCGCCTCACGCGGGAAGGGATACTCGAACGCATCAGCAAAGGCGTCTACTATAGCGCTCGGCCAACGACGTTCGGAAAGAGCTTGCCAAGTCCCGCTGCAATTCAGAAACTCGCATCCAGACGCAAGACGGTCTTTCCCTCGGGAATTGCCGCAGCCAATCTCCTCGGCTTCACAACGCAGACCGGACGACGCAGCGAGGTTTCCACCAGCGCCCTCAGCTTGCCCCGCAAACTCATTGGCACTGAGACCGTGGTTCACACAAGACGACCGGAGGCGTGGGCCAGTCTCTCTGAGACCGATGCCGCACTGCTTGACTTCCTGCGACGCGGAGGCGAGACCAGTGAACTCTCGCCAACAGAAACCATCGCCCGAACCGTGGCGTTGCTGTCTGAAAGAGGCCGCTTCGAGCGTCTCCTCAGAGTGGCCGACTCGGAGCCGCCACGGGTGCGCGCGATCCTTGGCGCCATCGGCGAGCAGCTCGGAAAGAAGCCTGCCGCGATTCGGCGGTTGCGGGCTTCACTCAATCCATTTTCCAAGTACGACTTCGCACTTCTGACCGCTCTGCCGCGCGCGAAGCACTGGCAGGCCAAGGGGCATCGCTGAGATGAATTTGTATGAACATCCCGATTTCGAGCAAGCGATACTCCGGGCGGCGGAGCATTTTCGCGGACGCGGATTGCGTCCCGCCATCATCGAGAAGGATTACTACGTCACGGAGGCATTGCGGATCATCTCCGTCACTGCCGGCGACAAAGTTATTTTCAAAGGTGGCACGAGCTTGTCGAAAGGTTGGAATCTGATTCAGAGATTTTCCGAAGACGTGGATATCTTCCTCGATCCGCACGCGTTCAATCCGCCCCTTGGAAAGAACGGCATCGATCGCGCACTCAAGAAACTTCGCGACGCCATCGGTGCGCACCCGATGCTCACCTTTGTCGAGAACGAGAGCCAGACCATCGGCGGATTCGGGCGCAACGACCGCTTCTCCTATGGGCAGCGTTTCGGTGGACCCGGCGAAGTGACCAATCGGGTACTGGTTGAAGCCGGCACGGCCAGCGGTCGACAACCCGTCGTAAACGTCGACTTGCGCTCGTACCTGGGCGAATTTTTGCAAGAGACGGGTGTTTCGCTGGGCGCGGATGACGAAGGATCGTTTCGACTGCCCCTGCTCCATTTCCGGCGAACCTTCGTCGAGAAAATGTTCGCCATTCACAGCAAGGTCCAGCTACTCAAGCGCGACGGCCAGCCGCTCGGAACCTACGCGCGCCATTATTACGACCTGTTTCAACTCGCCGCGCAAGCGGAAGTCGTCGCCATGCTGAACTCCGCAGAGTACGCCGGCATCAAGGCGGACTATGACAAAATCAGCCGCGCACATTTTCCGAGAAGCTATTTTTATCCCGACGATATGAGCTTCGCGAACAGCGATGCGCTTTTCCCGCCTTTGGAACTCGCCGCCACCATCAAGGCCGAATATGATCGGCAGTGCAAAATGCTTTGTTATGGCCCCTATCCATCGTGGGAAGAAATTCAGGCTCGCCTCCAGGACCTTCGAAACATCTTGTAAGCTTCAGGGCCGCACGTCCATTTTTCTCTCCACCCTCGGACTTTCAAGAACGGCTGCCAGATGCGCCCCTCTCGCTATCAAGGCACAGCTGGCGCTCTGCGTCGTTCCTCCTCGGCCTGTGACAGCGTCGAGCCGATCCGGCCCATGACAAACCGTCCGAGGTTTTCGAAAAAAATCGTTTTATTTGAGAAGAAGATACGATGCAGGACGTAGGCGGGATTGGGCGAGGTTATTTCGTGTCAGCTGGGTAGTGTCCCAATTCAGCGTCGACTGGCGTTATACTTGGAGAAGCCCGAAAGGGGGGGCTAAGGCATGTCCAAGATTATTTCTTGGCTCATGTAACACCTCGTGCTCCCAATATTCGTCGCTGCTTCAAAGCGACTACCGGTGCCAATGGCATGGGCGGGTAATCACCCGGAGCTTACATGCATCTTGAGGCCTATCCTTAGGGATGGGCCTTTGTATTTGGTCTGCAACATGGGGGGTCTGCGTAGCAACGCTCATGCGCACAAGAGCGATTCACATTCACTCAGGAAACCCTGCGCGCTCCGCGGGCAGTAGTGCCAACAGAGCGGACCGACGAGGGCGCGATTTTTTGCCGGAGCCAGGCAGCGAAGGCGGCGGGATCGAAGCGCACGGAGCCGCCGATCTTGAATGAGGGAATGCGATTTTCTGCGGCGAGTTTGTAGACTTGGCGTTCAGAGATGTTGAGCAGTCCTGCAACGTCGGAGACGGTAAGGGCGTTCGTCCTCCCGTCGATTGAGTCGGCGAGGTTCACAACTGTACTACCCCACAAATCACCGCGCCAGAGCTGGCTGGTGTGCAGGAATCATATGCCCTCGATTCGGTGCATGTCCATCAGAAAAAAAGTACATCCCGTCGGCGCCGCAAACGGCAGTGATAAAATCATTTCCGTGACACGCCACACAAACACGGCTACCGGAGATTTCTATAGGCCGTTTATAGGCCGTTCCGCCGGAAACAGCCGCTATTTGCGGCAAGTGCTGCAAACGGTGCGCTGTATGCAAAACCTGCAAAGCCGCATCCAGCGCGGCTTTCAGCTATGTGGCTGATTTTAGAAGTGGGGACGTAGTTCAGTTGGTTAGAACGCTCCTTTCTCACCGTTACAATGATGTAAGCGACTAACAAATCAGTAACTTGCTACAACCAACATCTGTTCGCCCTGTCACGGTATCTGCCATTTCCTCGCATTTTCGAAAACTTGTTGTCCGTTCTCTTGAAGTTCCTGCCGTCTTCCTCCTCCGAGAATCTTAGTGCGTCACGTATGGCGAAAAGTTTTTGCACAAGGCCGCATCTTTGGAAGTTGTGGTGTGTGATGGAAAATGCAGCGTTCGTGATTGGCGTGGTGAAGTCTAGCGCAGTATGGAGCGACGCCCCGACGGATTCGAAGAAATGTCTCAGCGGCCACCAGCATGCCTATCGTCGGTGCGATGAAATAGATCCAGAGGGTGTGCCAATAACCTCCGTAAGCGGCGGGGCCAAAAGTTCGCGCGGGGTTCATGCTCATTCCGGAGAGAGGCGTTTCAAACGTGATGTTCACGGCGTAGAGCGAACCCACAAAATAAGGCGTGTACCGCGCCAACTTTTCGTGGTTCGTGACAAGCAGTACCGTGATCATCAGAATAAAAGAGATGGCTAGCTCGGCTGCAAACGCGACGCCGGCACCATACACGCCAGGGGAAGTCACTGCATAGCGCACTGTGCCATCCCCTGGAGCGCCTCTCAGTAAAAAGGCTGCGAGCGCAACGCCGATCGTTGCCCCGGAGAATTGTGCGACCCCGTAAAACAGCGCATCCCAAGGACGGAGTTTCCCTAACCGATAGAGCGCGAACGTCATGGAGGGATTGATATGCCCGCCGGATTGCTTGCCCCAGGGACTCATGATGAGCGCCATGACTGTGGTGCCGATGGCCGATCCCATCAGCGCACGGCGGACGATGCCGCTGATGAAAAAATGTCTGACTGGAGAAGCGGGGTGCTGCAGCAGCGTGGCAAACGAGCAAGTGCAAGACATGAACAGACTCATTTCCCCCGCTTCCATCAGGTATTCGGGCCAGTGCAGACGCACGCTGGCTGCGACTTCTAAGATGTCCCTTACGGATACCGTCCTCGGAGTACCGAGTGGGCGAGTGTGGTGTGGCGCCTCCTTCACTGAATTACCACTGACCGTCGTCATGGTCGCGACCCCCAGTGCGATTCATCCATGCGTATCGCCCACGGCGGACAAGCTCCGCTCGGTTAGTCGGCCGCCTGAAATGGCGTCAGTGACATCCTGCGTTGTGACGATCGCACTGGCGTAGTTTGGGAGATTGACGAACGCGGCGTGCATGAATTCGTCTGAGTAATCGGCGGTCGCGTCCCTCACTAAGGTGACGTCGTATCCGAGTTCCACGGCATACCGTACGGTCGATTCGACGCACGTATGCGCGACAAGACCGGCGACAATGAGCCTCTGGATGCCATGCCTTTTGAGTTGCATATCCAGATCGGTGTTGGCAAAGCCACTGGAGCACCAATGCTCCTCGGCCACGATGTCTCCTGGCTGTGGGGCAAACTCGGCGCGGAACTCGGCGCCCCACGTTCCATATTCAAAAGTCTTTCGCGACCGGGCGCCTTTCTGAATGGGCGCGGCGTACTTCCACGTGTCGTAGTCGCCGGGACGGTATCGATGATGCATCGCATAGAAAACCCTCATCCCCGTCGTTCGTGCTGCGGACAGCAACTGCAACATGTGAGCGATGCAGTCATTTGCCTCGGCAACGGCTTTAATGCGATCCCATAGTTTGCCGCCCTCAGAAATGAAGTCGTTGTAGGGATCGATGAGGATAAGTGCAGTGACCTCTTTGTCGAAGTTTAGATTTGTCATATTCTTCCTCCCGCCTTCACCCAAGCACTGCAAGTGGCCGCGTGCTTTCACGATCTAGAAGTTGCAGCGCCCGGTCGATCACGTTAGCGACATTGAATCCCAGCTTTTCCATAACGACTTCGCCGGGTGCAGACGCCCCGAAATGATCCAGTCCGATGATGTCGCCGGTTCGACCGACCCATTTGTACCAGCCAAGAGTCGCGCCCGCCTCAATGGCCAGCGTGGGGATGTTGAGGGGCAGAACTGAATCTCGGTACTCTTCGGGCTGTTTTGCAAACAGTTCCCATGACGGCATAGATACGACACGGGCTCTTGTGCCTGATTTGGCAAGGGCGCGTGCTGCTTGAAGTGCTAGGTCCACTTCCGATCCGGTTGCGGCCAGTACAAGGTCGGGATCGGGCTCATCGAGCAGAACATAGGCACCCTTCGCAACCCCAGCACTCACGGGGAACTGTTTCAGATCCAGCACAGGCAAGGCTTGACGAGTCAGGACGAGTGCGACCGGACCGGAGAGGCTGATCGCGATACGCCATGCTGCTGCTGTCTCGTTGGCGTCTGCGGGGCGGAGGACTGTCCGGCATCGCTCGCAAACTTGTCAGCTGCTCAATCGGCTGATGGGTGGGTCCATCCTGGCCGAGGCCTATGCTGTCGTGGGTGAATACGAAAATACTGTGAGCCCCCATCAGGGCCGCAAGACGCAGAGAAGGCCGCATGTAATCGGAGAAGTTGAAGAATGTCGCGCCGAACGGGATCAGGCCGCCGTGCAACGCCATTCCATTCACAATTGCCGCCATTGCATGCTCGCGAACGCCAAAGTGAATGTTTCTGCCCCGATTGTCACCGAAGCCCAAATCCCCTAGACCCTTCAGTGTCGTGCGGTTTGAGCCGGCGAGGTCGGCGGAGCCGCCTACAAACCCCGGCAGTGTCGCCGCGATCGCATTCATCACCTTGCCAGAGGCATCGCGGGTCGATATTGCTCCTTCACTGGGCGAGAAGGATGGAAGGCCGGAATCCCAGTTCTCGGGGAAGGTTCCGTCCATCATGTGTTTGAGTTGATGACTCAGATCCGGGTACTTTTCAGAGTAGCGTCCGAACAAGCCGTTCCATTCAGTCTCAAGCGCAGTTCCGCGAGGAATGGCTTGACGGAAATGTGTCTGGACCTCGGCGGGAACGCTGAATGGCGGCAAGTCCGGCCATCCAAGGTTCTTTCTCGTCGCGCGCGCGTTCTCAGGCCCCATCGGTTCGCCATGAACTTTCGGCGAGTCGTGCAGCGGGCTTCCATATCCGATGTGGGTCCGCACGGCAATCAGCGACGGCCTCTGCTTCTCAGCCATAGCCTCCCGGATGGCAGCTTCGATTGCTTCGATGTCGTTTCCGTCGGGAAGGAAGATCACCTGCCATCCGAACGACTGGAACCGTCCGCACCTGTCTTCGGTAAAGACGTGGTCGGTAGTCGCGTCGAGCGTCACGTGATTGTTGTCGTAAAGACAAATAAGTTTTCCCAGCTGTAGCGTCCCTGCCAGAGATGCCGCTTCGGAAGAGATCCCTTCCATAAGATCTCCA